>WNGA01020299.1_pt1 | contig 16857 bp, 14 predicted proteins | sample 5400061 | NCBI WGS metagenome assembly WNGA01 (sample SAMN13153366, study PRJNA577476) | soil metagenome | isolation source: 100 cm soil or saprolite under grassland replicate 2 | place: USA:California | collected 2016-06-15 | reverse complement strand
CCCCGACCGCCCAGATCGCCGCGGCGCCGGCGGTTCCGAGCAGGGGGCCGGCGAGGGCGACCTGAGCCTCCTTCCAGGCGTTCTTCGGCATCTGCTTCATGCCGACGAACGCTCCGAGGAAGGGAATGAAGAGCGGGGCGGATGCGGGGACGCCTTGCCGGCGGAGCTCGAGCACGTGGCCGATCTCGTGCACGAAGATCAGGCCGACGAGCCCGAGGCCGAACCACCAGCCGCCGAGCAGCGCGTAGGCGCCGACGGAGACGATCATCGAGGCCGCGACGGTGAAGATCTTGAACTTCGCGACCGCGAAGATCAGGAACTTGAACTTCGCCAGGAGCGCGGCGAGCGCAGCGAGGGGAGCCCACAGCTTGCGAGCGAGGCTGCGCCAGGCGGGCTCCGGCTGGATCGGCCGGTAGTCGCGCTGCGGCTCCGCCAGTGGATCGATCGTAGGAAGCTCGGGCCTCGGCTTGGTGAACGGCTCCACGGTCCTACGGTAGCTGGCACGATCTGCCTGTTGGCACTCGAGCGTGTCTGTGGCAGTCTGTGCCTCGAGGGAGAGCGCGTTGCCTAAGGGGTCGACAATCAGCGCGTTTGTCGGGCGCGAGCGCGAGTTGCGCATCCTCGAGTCGCTGCTCGAAGAGGCGACGACCGGGACGGGCCGCGTGGCGCTGCTCATCGGGGAGGCGGGGATCGGCAAGACGCGAACCGCCCGCAAGCTTGCCGAGGTGGCGCGGGCCCGCGGCGCGACGGTCGTCTGGGGGACATGCTTCGAGAGCGAGCCTCAGCCGTTCGGGCCGTGGATCGAGGTCGCAGAGGAGGTTGCGCGAGCGCTGTCCGCCGAGGCGCTCGAAGCCCGCCTCGGTCCTGCGGCGCCGACACTGACGACGTTCGTCCCTGCGCTGGCAGCCGCCCTCCCGGATCTTGCCCCGCTCGGCGCGCTGCCGCCGGGCGAGTCGCGAGTGCGCGTGTACGAGGCTTTCGCGCGCCTGCTCGGCGGTGCGGCGGAAGAGTCTCCGCTCGTGATCGTGCTCGACGATCTGCAGTTGGCGGACACGGCCTCGCTCGAGATGCTCGCCTATGCCGGCCGCGCGCTGCGTTCAGCGAAGGTTCTGCTGGTCGGCGCCTTCCGCGACACCGGGCTCGGGCTCGATCATCCGCTCACCCTCGCACTTGCGGATCTCGACCGGCAGCTACCCGTCCGGCGGCTTCGCTTGACCTCGCTCACCCTGGAGGAGACGGGCCGGCTCGTGGAAGAGCTTCTCGGCGCGGCGGCGGCGGAGCCCGTGCTCGCGGCCCTTCACCGCGAGACAGGTGGCAATCCGTTCTTCACGGCCGAGCTCACCCGCCATCTGCTCGAAGAGGGGTACGACCTTCGCTCGGAGACGGCGGACCTCCCACAGGCCGTTCCGGACAGCATTCGGGACGCGGTCGCCCGCCGGCTGTCGCGGCTCTCGCGGCATGCAGCGCGAATGCTGTCGCTGGCGTGCTGCTTTCGCGGCCCCTTCGAGTTCGCCGAGGTGCAAGCCCTGACGTCGCTTCCGGATGAAGAGCTCCTCGCCTCCATCGACGAAGCCCTGGCCACGGGCATGATCGCTCCGGGTCCCGGCGCGGAAAGCTATGTCCTCACACACGCGCTCGTGCGACAGACGCTCGTCGACTCGCTGGGCCCGAGCAGGCGCGTACGGCTTCACCGCCGCATCGCCCAAGCGCTCGAGGAAGCCCATCAGGGGCGCGAGGACGAGCACGCGGCCGAGCTGGCATATCAATACGCGCGCTCCCACTCGCTCCCGGGGGCCGAGCATGGGATCCGGTACGCAGTCATCGCCGCCGACGCGGCAAGGGCCCGATCCGCTTACACCGATGCGGCCTCCTTGCTCCGGACTGCGCGGGACCTGGCGAACGAGAGCGATGCGGCGGTCCGTGCCGATGTGCTGACGAAGCTTGCCGTTGCGGAGGCTGAGGCGCTCGAGATCGGGGAGGCGAACGCGACGACGTCGGTTGCGCTTCGGACGCTCGAGGAAGCCGGAGCCGGTCCGGAAGCCGTCGCCGCCTTCCTTGTCCGCGCAATCTGGGCCTTGCAGGAAGCGGGAGCCTCGCCGGAGCTGGCTCAGCCGCTCGTCGAGCGCGGGCTCGCGCTCCTCGGCGAGCGCCGGGATCTGACCTGGGCGCGCCTGAAGCTGGCCGAGTATCCGCTCGAGCCGATGGCTGTTGCGGACGTCGCCGCCGGCCGATGGCTCGGATTCGATCCAGCGGCTGTCGAGATCGCGCGCGCCGACGGCGACGATCGCGACTTCGCCAAGACGGTCGAGCTGATGGACTGGAGGAGCCGCGCGCAGACAGGGGAGCTCCGCTCGCGCGCGGCGACAATCGGCGACCCGACGGCCGCGATCCACGTGCTGAGCGTCGTGACGCGAAGCCTGCTGTTCCAGCACGGCGCGTTCGACGAGGCCGCCGAGGGTGCTCGCGAGGTCGCGGCGCTGAGCGAGCGCCACGGGTCACTCCCCGGGCTGGGTTACGGGCTCGTCCACCTAGGGTGGGCAGCCCGTGTCGTCGGCCAAGAAGACGAGGCCCAAACGGCGCTCGGCCGCGCCGAGGAAGTGCTCTCTCGTCTCGGTGTAGGCCACAGACTCCACTTCACGGCCCGGTTCCTCCGCGCTGTCACGATGCTGGAGCGCGGAGGCAACCAGCCTGAGCTCCCGGGGTTCCTGCTCGAGGCCGCCCGCGATCGCGCCGTCCCGCCCTGGATGAGGCTCCTCTACTTGTGTCTGGCTGCGCATGCGGACGCCGCCGCCGGAAACGACGAGGACCGGGCTCTTCTGGACGCCGTCGTGGCTGCGCTCGCGCGTCTCGAGCCTACGACCCTAAACCAGAACGGCGCCGTCGCACACGCTGCTTGGGCCGCGTGGCTTACCGGATCCGACGAGCGCGGGGAGGTTCTCGGCCGCGTGGCACTCGACCTGATTCAGGCCGGCGTCGGTGACTACCCGGGGACGTCGCTCGAGCTCGCGGTGGCGATGAGCGCCGCGCTCGTGGGCGACCCCGTTCGCGCACTGGACTACGCGGAGCGGGCTCGCGCCACGCTCGAGAGCGGCCAACGACCGCTGCTCGCGACCGTCGACGAGGTCGAGCGCCAGGTCAGAACGCGCCGCCGCCCCCTCGCAGGGCCTGCGGGCCTAACGCCGCGCGAGCTCGAGATCCTCCGCTCCCTCGCGGCCGGCCGGACGAACCGGGAGATCGCCGAAGCGCTCGTCCTCAGCGTCCACACGATCGAGCGCCACGTCGCCAACGTCTATCGCAAGATCGGCGCGCACAACCGTGCGGAAGCGACCGCGTACGCGCTGCGGGCCGGCCTCTAGGCCGCTCGCATCGGCCACTCTTCCGCTTTGAGCAGGTGGCGTGCCGGATCCGGCGCCACCGACTGACGATCGGGGGACGTGTAATAGACCGAATCTGCGGCCTGGAATCCCTCCGGTCCGTCGTAGCCCAGGATCCAGACGAACATGTCCTCGCTTTCAACGATCCAGGGGCCGAGGATCGTGAACCCGAACCGCCGGCGCAGAGGCGCGATGCTCCGGTTCCACTCTTCCGTCCAGGCGGCCATCTGGCCGGGCCTGACCGTGTAGATCCGGAGTTGATACTTCACCAGATACATAGTCCAGGAGCGGACGGATTACATGGTTTCCGCGATGGCGGGGCCGGCGCTCGGGCTTAGCGTCCGTGCCGATGCACGCTCTCGTTCTCACCTACGGCCTTCGCGGCATCGACGCCGCCCAGCACGCCGAGCTGTCCGAGCAGCTGGCGCCCGCGCTTGCCGCCTTCCCGGGGCTCGTCTCGCGGACTCCGCTCGAGAACGCGGCGGCGGGACGGTACGGCGCCGTCTTCGTGTTCGACTCCAGGGCCGCCTTCGAGCGCTTCGTAGCCAGCGAGCTCTACGCCGCCACCTACGCGCACGACGGGCTCGGGGAGCTAACGGCGAGCGACTTCTCGATTCTCCAGAGGGGGAGAGACCCGCAATGACCGCCACACGCCTGTTCGCCGCCGTCGCGGCACTCACATTCGCTCTCATGACCTCGGCCGTAGCCGCCTCCACGAGTGGCGCACCCACCTCGCTCGCCAAGAAGCGCTGCCACATCGTCAAGAAGAAGGTGCACGGCAAGGTCAAACGCGTCCGCGTCTGCACGAAGCCGAAACCGAAGCCGAAGCCGAAGAACGTCTCCGTCTCGCTGGAGCAGAGCGGGCAGAGGGAGGTCTCGATCGGCGAGGCAGGAGGCAGCATTTCCGCGGGGGCGGCGAGCGGGGCGAAGCTGACGCTTTCGATTCCGGTGGGCGCGCTCGCCGAGGAGACGCAGATCAAGCTCACCCCGGTCTCCGCGGTCCGCGGGCTAACGAAGATCCGGCTCGTCGCCGGAGCCCAGTTCGCGCCCGAAGGGCTGACGCTCGCGAAGCCCGCGACGTTGACGCTAGAGACTTCGAAGGCGGGGGGCGCCCGTGCGCTCGCCTGGTTCGGCGTGGGTAAAGACGTCTTCCGCTACCCGTCGAAGCGTTCTGGTACCAAGATCCAGATCCTGATTACGCACTTCTCGGGCGTAGGCATGGCTCAGGGCCCCGCTTCCGCCTGGAACGGCGTCCCGGCGGCGACGACGGCGCTCCGCGCCTTCTATGCGAGCGACATCAAGCCTCTGATGAACCGGGCGCTTCGGTTCGACCAGCTGACCGGGCTCGCGCTGAACGAGGCCTTCGGCTGGGAGCGTCAGGTCGCCCTGCTCGGGCTCGAGGACGAGTTCAAGGCGGAGATTGCGGAGATCCGCGAGCTCCTGCCGAAGTTGCTCCAGAACGCGTTCGACAAGGCGCTCGAGCGTTGTACGGCCGGACACGACCTCTCGCAGGCACGGCGGATGCTGTCGCTTGCCCGCCTGGCCGAGCTGATGGGCATCAAGCTCCAGGGGCAGACGCTGTTCGATCGGCTCGAGAAATGCATGCGCTTCGAGCTCGACTTCGAGACGACGCTGACCGGGACCGATGAGCCGGCCCACCTAGCCTCCTGGACGAGCGTGGTCCATGCGGCTGTGCCGGTGCGGCTCAACCTTGACTTTTCAGGCAACGGTGAAGCGCAGCTCGACTATGCAACCTGGGACTACAGCTTTCGCCAGGTCTTCCCCGGGGTCTGCACCCTTACTGCGCGGAGCTCGGGCGTCAGACTCGGAACTCCCTTCCAGGTGTTCAGCCTGACGCTCGACTTTGGCGACGAACAAACCGGCGCGCCCACGATCTCGATGCGCATCTTTCCCGGAAAGCCCCATGAATCGGCCACCTTCTCGGGCTGCCCGAACATCCCGTCCGGCGAAGACAACTACATGATCTACTTCACCTCGTTCGGAGGTCTCTACGCCGGGCAACTGGACCCCGGAGGCGGATTTCGAATTGACGGCTGGTCCTACCTCGGCGGAGAGGCGTGGGCGCGGCGCGTCTATCAGCGCACGACCGCGTTCACCGCGTCGGTCATCGAAGGGAACCCGCACCCAGCCTCACTGACCGTCTCCGAGGACACGACCTTCCTGCTCCGGCACACGCCGGAGCAATAGCGATCCATGACGGACAGGAGACGATCATGAACGCGCATCGCTTCCTCATCGCCGTTGGTGCCGCCGTCGTGCTCGTTTCCTCGACGCTGGCCGTATCCGCATCGACGAGTGCGGCGCCGGCGTCCCTCGCCAAGAAGCGCTGCCACATCGTCAAGAAGAAGGTGCACGGCAAGGTCAAGCGCGTCCGCGTCTGTCCGAAGCCGAAACCGAAGCCGAAGCCGAAGAACGTCTCCGTCTCGCTCGAGCAGAGCGGGCAGACGAAGGTCGCGATCGGCGAGGCGGGAGGCAGCATCTCCGCCGCGGCGGCGAGCGGCGCCAAGCTGACGCTGTCGATTCCGGCCGGATCGCTCTCGGGGAAGACGGAGGTGACGCTGACGCCGGTAGCGGCCGTGCGCGGCCTCCCGAAGGGGATCAAGTTCGTCGCGGGCGCTCAGTTCGCTCCCGAGGGCCTCTCGCTCGACAAGCCCGCGATGCTGACGATCGAGACGTCCAAGGCGGCAGGCGCGCGTACGGTCGCGTGGTTCGGGCTCGGCAAGGATGTCTCCCGCTACCCGTCGACGCGCTCGGGCAACGCGATCCAGATCAGGATCGCGCACTTCTCCGGTGTTGCAGCAGCGCAGGGCCCGGCGGCAGCATGGAGCGGCGTGCCCGACGCCGTCGCCGCGCTTCGCGCCCGGTTCATGGGCGATGTCAAGCCCGGGCTCGCAGGTGCCGAGACGCAGGACCCGCTCAGCTCAGGGGCGTTCGGGGCGGCATTCGCATGGGAGCGGGAGGTCGAGCTGCTCGGCCTCGGCGGCAGCTTCGGGTCCGAAAAGGCTCAGATCCGCGATGCTCTTGCGAAGGCGATTCCGGCCGCGATTCAGCGGGCGTCGACGGCCTGTGCGGACCGCCACGACCTGACCCAGGTCGAGCGGCTGACGCGGCTGGACCGAATCGCGCAGCTGTGGGGCATTCAGGTGCTCGCGCTCGAGGTGACGAGCTGGCACTACGTCGAGACCGTCGTCGAGCACCAGGGCAACGACCCGCCGGTCACGTGCACCGTGAGCGCGATCTCTGCCTCGCCGTCGCGCAAGCTGCACGTATCGCTCGAGATCGATCCCGTAGGCATTCCGATCAGGGGATTTCCAGAGTTGGCGCTGACGGTCACTCCCGGCGCGGTGACTTGGGCCCTCAGCGGTTTTTGCGAGTCGCCCCCGTCTTCGGCAACGACGGATGTTCCTGGGCTGTTCCCCGGCGACACCGGTGTGCCTGGCGCGACGGCGTACCGGATCCCCGTGGCAGCACCATTCGGCCATTTCGTCGGCGGCGAGGTGTACGCGACGTACGGCCCGGAGACGGTCTCCGGAACCATTCCCGGGGGCCTCAACTACACGATGACCCGCAGCTTCGTGCTCCGCCACACTCCCGAGCGCTAGGAGCCCCTGCCGATCCACTCCTCGCCGCCCTCGTAAACCTCTTTCTTCCACAGCGGGACGGCCTGCTTGAGCCGGTCGATCGCCTCGTGGCAGGCGGCGAGCGCGTCGTCGCGGTGCGGGGCCGAGACGGCGATCGCGACGCTCGTCTCGCCGATCCCTACTCGTCCGATCCGGTGGTGGATCGCGACCTCGCACAGGTCGTATTTGCGTTTCAAATCGTCGGCGATCTGTTCCATAACGCTTTCCGCCATCCCGCCGTAGGCCTCGTATTCGAGCTGGATGACGGTGCGGCCGCGCGACTCGATCCGCGTGGTTCCGAGGAACGTGGCGATCGCGCCGGCGCGCTCGTCGGCGGCCTCGGCGACGACGGCGCCGAGATCGAGCGGCTCCTCGCTCAGACGGAAGGACCCTCCCGAGACGGGCGGGATCAGCGCGACCTCGTCCCCATCGGCGAGCTCACGGCCTGCGTCGGCGTAGGCCTTGTTGACCGCATAGAGGAGCCCGGGCGGCTCGTCGCCGAGGTCGAGCTGGGGCCAGACATTCGCGAGGCGAGACCCCTCGGGCAGGTCGAGCTCGCGCTCGCCGGTGCCCGCCCGCTCGCGGAGGCCGGCGAAGAGCTTCACGACGACCCGCACGCCGCGAAGCCTAGTGTCGGGGCTACGCCGTCGCCGGTTCCGGCATCGGTGCGGAGAGCTCGATGGGCGCGCCGATCCCGATCACCTGCGGGCCGCCGGGCGCGAACGGCTCGTCGAACACGGAGATGTTGGTGGAGCCGGCAAAGAAGCCGAGGACTCGGAGCACGCCCTTGCCCACGTTTCGGATCCCATGCGGTGCATTCGAAGGCACGACCGCGAGTTGACCTGCGCGCAGGCGGCCCGACTCGTCGCCCACCATCGCCTCTCCTTCGCCTTCGATCACGTACAGGATCTCCTCGGCACTGTCCCGATGCGTGGCGAGCTGCATCCCCGGCTCCAGCTCGAAATAGACGGTCGCGCTCGCGGCCGAGCCTGTGGCTGCGTGGGTCGGGAAGGTCACGCGGATCTTGAAGTCGTCGATGACGGCTGATTCCTGCCTCAGGAGCTCGATCTCGGCAAGGTCGACGGTTTGCACGGCGTTCTCCTTTCGTTGCACAGCGGTGTGCCCGGATAATACGGGTACACTGCTGTGCAGTCAAATGGCGAGACGGTACGAGCTCAGACGGCGCGCGGAGCGCCAGGCCGAGACCCGGCGGCGAATCGTCGAGGCCGCCGTCGATCTTCACTCGACATTGGGGCCGGCCCACACCTCGATCAGCGCGATCGCCGAGCGCGCGGGCGTCCAGCGGCATACGGTCTACGCGCACTTCGCCGACGAGTCGGTGCTCTTCCGGGCCTGTTCCGGACACTGGCGCGAACAGCATCCGTTTCCCAAAGTCGCCTCACTCGACCTGCGCACCGCGCTCTCCGTGGTGTACGACTGGTACGAGGAGGTCGAAGACGCGCTTGCCCTGTTCGCACGCGACGCACAGCTCTACCCGGAGATCTGGAGCGAGCGCGCGCGGCAACTCGACCGCACCGCGGACGCGCTGGCGCGGCCCCTCGGCCGGCGCAAGGTGGTACGGGCGGCCGTCGGCCACGCGCTCGCGTTCGAGACGTGGCGCTCGCTCGTGCGGCGCGAGGGGCTGACAAAGCGCCAAGCCGTCGACGCCATGCTCGCGTTCGTCGACGATGTTCGCGCGTGAAATGGGGCGAGTTCAAGGCCGTCTGTCCTGAGCTCGCCGAGCACGGGGAGGAGCGCTTCCGGCGCCAGCAGCTCTGCATGGTCGGCACCCTGCGGAGGAACGGCTGGCCTCGGATCAGCCCCTGCGAGGTCGATTTCGCCTCGGGTGAGCTCTTTCTCGGGATGATGTGGCAGTCCTGGAAGGCGCGCGACCTCCTGCGCGACCCACGCTGCGTCCTGCACAGCTGTACCTCGAGCAAGGACGGCAAGGAGGGGGATTTCGAGACCGACTCGGGCATCGAGATCAAGCCGGTCTACACCGAGGACGACGTCGAGGGGCTCGAGCTCGAGCTTCCCGGCGAGTTCCCCTTCACGCGCGGCCCCCATCCCGACATGTACCGCGGCAGGCCGTGGACGATCCGGCAGTACGCCGGCTTCGCTTCGGCGGAGGAGACGAACGCGCGGTTCAAGTACCTGCTCGAACGTGGCCAGACCGGACTCTCGGTCGCGTTCGACCTCCCGACGCAGCTCGGCTACGACTCGGACGACTCACGCGCCGAGGGCGAGGTCGGGCGAACCGGGGTGGCGATCGACTCGCTGGCGGACATGGAGCTCCTGTTCGAGGGGATCCCGCTCGAGCAGGTCTCGACCTCGATGACGATCAACGCGCCGGCCGCTCTGCTGCTGCTCCTCTACGAGCTCGTCGCGGAGAGCCAGGGGGTTCCCGGCGAGCAGCTGCGCGGAACGGTGCAGAACGACATCCTCAAGGAGTACATCGCGCGCGGGAACTACATCTTTCCCCCGCGGCCGTCGATGCGAATCACGACCGATCTGTTCGCCTACTGCCGCGAGCGACTGCCGCGGTTCAACACGATCTCGATCTCCGGGTACCACATCCGCGAGGCGGGCGCGACGGCCGCGCAGGAGCTCGCGTTCACGCTTGCGAACGGGATCGCGTACGCCCAGGCCGCGGTCGAGGCCGGGCTGTCGCCGGACGAGTTCGGCGAGCGGCTGTCGTTCTTCTTCAACGCGCACAACCACTTCTTCCAGGAGGTGGCGAAGTTCCGGGCGGCCCGGCGCCTGTGGGCGGAGATCATGCGCGAGCGGTTCGGAGCGACGAATCCGAAGGCGCAGGCGCTGCGCTTCCACGCGCAGACGGGTGGCTCGACGCTCACGGCGCAACAGCCCGAGAACAACGTCGTCCGCGTCGCCGTCCAGGCGCTGTCGGCGGTGTGCGGCGGCGCCCAGTCGATCCATACGAACGCGTTCGACGAGGCGCTCGCGCTGCCGTCTGAGCGCTCCGTGAAGATCGCGCTGCGGACGCAGCACATTCTCGCGGCGGAGGCGGGAGGGACCGACACGGCCGATCCGCTCGGAGGGGCCTATTTCATCGAGACGATGACGCGCGAGCTCGAGGAGCGGGCGCAGGAGCTGATCGAGCGGATCGACGAGCTCGGAGGCGCGGTCGAGGCGATCGAGCAAGGGTTCGTCCAGCGGGAGATCGAGGAGGCCGCCTTCCGCTACAACGAGGAGGTCGAATCGGGGGCGCGCCTGATCGTCGGCGTCAACCGGTTCACGGAGGCCGAGGAGGAGCCGATCGAGCTCCACCGACTCGATCCCGAGGCCGAGCGCCGCCAGCTCGAGCGGACGGCGCGGGTGCGCGCCGAGCGCGACCGGGATGTTGCGGCGCGCGCGCTGGCGGAGGTGCGGCAGGTCGCCGCGGGGGAGGGAAACCTGCTCCCGCCGATGCGAGAGGCGCTGCGCGCCCGCTGCACGATCGGCGAGATCTGCCACGAGCTGCGGGCGGAGTTCTCGACGTACGACGCGCAGCGGGTCTGAAGCGGGCCGAGCCGCGTCTTAATCCATGAACTGCCCCACCCGGGTGGGGAGAGGTCCACCCGCCACCCAAGGCGAGCCTAGCACCGGAATCCGTACGCGTCTGTGACGGAATCGGGCCGGAAGCGTCAAAGTTGCGCTGTGCGGATCCTGTTCGTCTCGCAGATGTATCCCGGGCCCAACGATCCGGACCACGGGGCCTTTCTCGTCCCGCTCGTCGAGGCGCTGCGGCGCCGCGGGCACGAGCTCGAGCTGGCGGTGCTGACGAGCCGGGCCGGCGGGAGGCGCAAGTACGTGACGCTTGCCCGTCGCGCGCGGGCGGCCGCCGGGAGCTTCCGGCCGGACGTCGTCTACGCCCACTACCTCGTCCCGACCGGACTGATCGCGGACCTGACCTCGTCCGCCCCTCTCGTCGTGACCGCGCACGGCCGCGACGTTCGCAACGTCGGCACGATCCGCGGCGTCAAGCTCGCGACCCAGCTCGTCGTCCGTCGGGCGATCGCGGTCGTCGCCGTTTCGCACTATCTCCGGCGCGAGCTCGAGTCGCGCGTCCCGGGCGCGCGCGGGAAGGTGAGGGTGATCGACTGCGGGGTCGACCTGGATCGCTTCCACGGCGGCGACCGGCAGGACGCACGCGGCGCGCTCGGTTGGGACGTCCGGGGCCCGGGCTACGTGTGCGTCGGCGCGTTGAGCAAGCGCAAGAACGTCCTGCGGCTCGCCGAGGCCTTCGAGCGCCTGGGCGAAGGGCAGCTCGCGTTCGTCGGCGACGGCCCGCTTCGCCCTGAGCTCGAGAGCCGGCCCGGGATCACGCTCGCGGGCCGCGTGCCACACGGCGACGTCGAACGCTGGATCCGGGCCGCCGACGTCGTCTGCCAGCCGAGCCTCGTCGAGCCCTTCGGCCAGGCCCTGATCGAGGCGATGGCCTCCGAGCGCTCGGTGATCGCGACCGCGGTCGGCGGGCCGCCCGAGTTCGTCACTCCGGAGTCAGGTGTCCTGGTCGATCCCGAGGACCTCTCTTCGATCGAGGACGGCCTGCGTCGCGCCGCTGCGCTCGGGGCTCCGAACCCGGCCGCCCGCGCTGCGGCCGCGCTCCACGACGTCAACCTGCAGGCGGCGCGAATCGAGGAGGTCCTCGCGCAAGCCGCTCGAGGTCGCTTGGCCTGAGCTACCCGAGCGAGCCAGGCTGAAGCCTGGCACGCGATCAGTGCGGCTCGCCGCGCCCTCGCGGAGCGTCACCGTGCTTCAGCCGCTCCAGGTCCGCAAGCCGTAGCGTCACGAGGGGTCCCACCGAATCCTCGAGCCCGGCCTCGCGAGCAAGCGCGAGCGCCCGCTCGTAGCTCTCACGGACCTTCTCCGGCTCGACCCCTTGCTTGAGCCGGTTGTCGCCGGTCACCAGGAGCTTTTGAATCCGCGCGTGGGCGTCCTCGGCCACGCCTCGAACGTAGCAGGCTCGGCTATCCTGATCGTCGATGCTGCTCGCGATCGTCGCCGTCTTCCACGTGATCGTCTCGTTCGCGCTCGTTGCGCTCATCCTCATGCACTCGGGGCGCGATACGGGGCTGGGCGGGATGGGCTTCACCCCCGCCTCGCAGGGTGGAACCCACATCGTCGAACGCAACCTGACCCGGCTGACGATCGTCGTGGCGTTCGTCTTCTTTCTCAACACGATCATCCTCTTTCACCTCCTGAAATAGTCGCGGCGCAGGAGGGAGTACTCGAGCCCGTTCGCGAGGCGAGTCGCTACCGCGAGCGCGGCCAGCCCGCCGAGCGCGACGGCCACGGCGGTCCCCAGGGCCGCCGCGACCGACGGGTGCTCGCCGCCGAGCGGGAGCCAGAGCGCGAGCGCGCCTCCGGCGAACGACGCCGCGAGCAGGACAGGGGCCAGGATCCATTCGCGCACGATCTGAGTCGGCCGGAGACCGAGAGCCGGGACGAGGGCGGCCGCGAAGATCAGGCCTCCGACTGAGGAAGCGACGGTGAAGGCGGTCGCCAGCCCGTCGAGTCCGTACACCTCGCGCAGGACGACGGCAGCGACGACGTAGAGCCCCACGCTCGCCGCGCTGATCGCCAGCACGAGGCCGCGGCGGCCGAGGGCGAACAGCGTCTTCGAGCCGGTTGCGGCCGCGGAGACACCGGCGAGCGACGCCGCGAGGATTGCGACCAGCGTCGCCGTCTCGCGCGTATCCGCAGACCCGAAGGCATGCCGCTGGAACGCGATCTGGACGAGCTCCTGCCGGCAGATGACGACGAAGGCCGTCGACACGAGCCCGGCGAGGATGCTCAGCCTCAGGCCTGTGAGCGCGAGCCGCGCGAGCGAGGCTCGCTCGAGCGCCTTGAAGCGTTCCGTGGCGGCGGGGAAGATCCCGCTCCCGAGCGCCTGCGCGAACATCGCGGGCAGGAGCGCGACGCCGCGCGCGAACGCGAGCAGCGCGACGGCTCCGGCAACGAGGCCGCTCGCGAGGAAACGCTCGACGACGATCACGAGCTGGCCACCGACGAGAGTCGCCGCGAAGACGGCCGCCGCCGACGCGAGCAGCCCGATCGCCGAGATCTTGCCGGCGCCGCTCCCCTTGGGCGCATCCCGCGCCCGCCAGGCCAGGAGAGCGAGCGTCACGAGCTGGCCGAGGCTGACCCCGAGCGCGAGCGTCGTCGTCGAGCGCCACGCCGGCAGCACGGCGGCGACGAAGGCCAGCGCGATTCCCGTCGCCAGCGGCACTCGCATGATCGCGAGCGGATAGCGGCGGTCGGCGGTCAGAAACGCCGCGTAGACGCCGTTCAGACCGGTAGCGGCGATGACCGGCGAGAACGCGAGCCAGACGGAGAGCTGGGCGGGCGAAACCGCGACCAGGACGACGATGTACAGCGCGGTTGCGGCGAGCGTCACGGGAGCGGCCACGCGAAGCGCCGCATACAGGAGCTCGCGAGGAGGACGCGTCGCCCGCGTGAACAGGGGAAGCAGCGCCGTGTAGAAAGCCTCGCTCGTCGAGACCCCGAGCGTGATCGGGACGATCAGCGCCAGGAAGTAGGTCGAGCTCTGCTTCGTCGCGCCGAACAACGCGGCCACGACCGCGACGAGGACGAGCGCAAGCAGGCGCTCGAGTGAGAGCGCGAAGAACGAGAGGAAGGTGAGCCTGCGGGCAGGGTGACCGCGAGGGACGGTGCCCTCGCTCACCGACTGCTCGCTAGCGAGTGACGACGCGCCGCCTGCGGACGGCGGTCGCGAGCACGAGCACCGCGATGCCGACCATCAGGACGACGAGGGCGATCAGACGCGCGTCGCTTCCGTCCGTGACGACGCTGACCGAGGCCGAGAGCGGATTGCTGCTGTGGGTGGCGGCCGAGTCGCTGACGATCTTGCTGTGCCTGTCGGCCTTGGCCTGGGCCTTGGGCGACTTGATCTTCTGCGGCGGCGCCCCGTAGCTCTCGGATGTGGCGATGTTCTGGAGCAAAGTCGCGTCGGAGCCGCCCTGCTGATCGATCTTCTTCTGAATCGAGCGCGGGAGCTTCGTACTCCGGTTGCCGGTCCCGGTGGCGTGATTCCCGCACGAGGTCGGAATCTGCTCGACGTACTGGGCGACGGACGACGCCGGATCGCCCTTCACGTTGCCCGGGCATCCCTTCCCGTACGCCGGAGAGCCTGCCGCCAGCGCTGCCACCGCAGCAAGCGCGCAGACGACGATCAGTTGTCGAATCCGCTTGGCATCCATCGGGACCCCTCCTCAGGAGCCGTTTCGAGCTGGCGGCTACCCTAGCAGACCCGATGGGGCCTCCCACCGACGTGCCGGAGCAGAGCCGTTTCTCTGCTGTCGCTCTGATTCTGGTCGTTGCGACGATCACATTTCTCCTCGCCTATGACGGCGGCACGTTCGGGGAGACGAATCGGGACTCGCTTGCGATCGGAGTCTGGTGGGTCGTGATTCTGGCAGCGGCGCTCGGCCTGTGGCCGCTCGTGCGCCTGAGCCGCGCGGCCTTGCTCGCCGGCGGCCTGCTCGCCCTCTTCGCCGTCTTCACGCTCACCTCGGCGATCTGGGCCGACAACGCCGAGGACGCCTTCTCCGAATTCGACCGGGCGGCTCTCTACGTCGGGATCTTCGCGCTCGCGGCCCTCGCCGCTCGCCGCGCGACGCTCGCCCGCTGGAGCGACGGGCTGGCGCTCGGCATCGTTGCGACCGCCGGGCTGTCGCTGTTCAGCCGCTGCTTCCCGGACGTGATCCTCACCGAGAAGACGCTCCGTTTCCTGCCGCTCGACTTCACGCGGCTGAGCTATCCGCTCGAATACTGGAACGGGCTGGCGATCTTCGTGGCCCTGGCTGTGCCTCTGCTGTTGCGGACGGCGATCGCACCGGGCCGGCAGCTCGTTCGTGCGCTCTCGCTGGCGCCGTTCCCGGCTCTTGCCGCCGTCATCTTTCTGACCTCGTCGCGGGGCGGTGTCGCGACGGTCGTGGTCGGAACGCTTGCGCTGCTCGCTCTGGTGCCCCAGATGCGGACGCTGGAAGCGGTCGTCGTCGCGGGAATCGGCTGCGCGGCCGGGGTCGCCTCGGTCGCAACGCGCGACCTGCTCGTCAACCACCCAGGGGTGGATGCGGCCGGGCAGGGCCACGTCGCGTTCGCGCTCGTGCTCGTGAGCTGCGCCGCCACGGCCGGTCTCTACTTCCTCGTCCTGCTCTTTCTCGCCGCCCGAGTCGAGAGACGCGTGGCGCGCGTGTGCCCCGTCTGGAAGGGAGTGGCGGCAGGCCTGGTAGTCCTGGTAGCCGCGGGTGCCATCGTCGCCGGCCATCCGGTACGGCTGTTCGAGAAGTTCAAGCGGCCACCACCCTCGCTGAACGTCTCCCTGCCGAAGGATCGGAAGAACCCCGTCCAGATCCACCTGTTGAGTGCCGGCTCCAGTGGCCGCTGGCAGCAATGGGCAAGCGTGATCGACGAGTTCCGCACCGCCCCGGCGCTCGGCCGCGGCGCGGGCTCCTACGAGGCCTGGTGGGCCGAGCACGGCAGCCTGCGCGGCTACGTCAAGGACGCGCATTCGCTCTATCTCGAGACGCTCGGCGAGCTGGGGATCGTCGGCTTCCTGCTGATCGTGGCGGCGTTCGTGACGGGCCTGGTGGCGGGTGTGCGCCGCGCCCTCGCAAGCACGGGCGAGCCGCGGATCACGGTTGCCGCCCTGTCGGCCGGCTTTCTCGCGTACGCCTTCGCCGCCGGCATCGACTGGATGTGGGAGATGACGGTGGTCTCGGTGGTCGGGATCGCCATGCTCGGCCTCGTCACGAGCCGTGCCTCGGCTCCGGGACCTGTAGAGGAGAGACCCTCGAGGCGCCGCTGGTTGTTCGCGGGCCGGAGTGCGCTCGTGGTCGTCGGGCTGGCGGCGGTCGCGGCTCAGGCGGTCTCGCTGCTGACAGACCGCGAGCTCCAGGCGAGCAAGTCGGCGGCGGACCGCGGCGACCTCGCCGCGGCGGTCAACCGGGCCGACAATGCGCGGAAGATCGAGCCCTGGGCCGCGAGCCCCTACCTCCAGCTCGCTCTCGTCTCCGAGCAGGCGGGCGACTACCGCACGGCGGAGGACTGGGTCTCGAAGGCAATCGAGCGCGACCCGAGCGACTGGCAGTCGTGGTACCTGTCGGCCCGGTTCGAGACCAAGCTCGGCAACGTCGCCGCGGCGAAGTCGAGGCTGCGCCATGCCAGGGAGCTCAACCCGCGGTCCGGCCTCTTCGCGGGCCAATGATGCCGCTGAGACAGTCGGCCGCCTCGCTGGCGGGTTCAATCCTCGCGGCCGTCCTCGGGCAGGGCGCGCTGATCGTCAGCGGCGTCCTGTCCGCGCGTATTCTCGGAGTGCAGGACCGCGGCTACCTTGCCCTGCTCGTCCTGTTCCCGGCCGTGCTCGGACAGATCGGGTCGCTCGGCCTGCCACTCGCCGCGACGTTCGAGCTGAGCAGGAACCGGGCACGCGCGGCGGAGATCGTGCGGACGCTCGCCTCGCCCGCGCTCGCGCAGGTGGGCTGCCTCGTCGTCCTGCATGCCGGGATTCTCGCCGCGGTGTTCTGGAACGACCCACACGCCGTGCGCGTGGGCGCGCTGCTCAGCCTCGGCGCGGTGCCGGCGATCCTCGCCCAGAGCTACGGACTCGCCTTCCTGCAGGGCCGGCAGCGGTTCGCCGCCTTCAACACGCTGAGGACGCTTCCCGCCGCGACGTACAGTCTCGCCGTCCTCGTGATCTTCCTCGCCGGCGGTGGGAATCTCCAATGGGTCGCCGTCGGCTGGGTTGCCTCGTCGCTCGCCGTCGGAGCGGTGACGCTGCTGATCGCGCTCCGGCCGCTGCCGCTCAGGACCGCCCG
>WNGA01016432.1_pt1 | contig 16858 bp, 16 predicted proteins | sample 5400061 | NCBI WGS metagenome assembly WNGA01 (sample SAMN13153366, study PRJNA577476) | soil metagenome | isolation source: 100 cm soil or saprolite under grassland replicate 2 | place: USA:California | collected 2016-06-15 | reverse complement strand
GGCGGCAGGTTCGCGACGACCACGTCCGCGGTCGCCACGAACTTGCGGACGATCTCGCGCCCCTCGGGACAGGCGGGGTCGAGCGTCATCGCCCGCTTGTTCCGGTTCATGACCAGGTACATGGCGCCGACGCCGTCCGGCCCCACCGGGGCCACCCACCGATCCTCGCCGCCGCTGCGGCGCTCGACCCGGATCACGTCGGCCCCGAGGTCGCCGAGAAGAGCCGCGCAGTACGGCCCCGCGATGTAGCGTCCGAAGTCGAGGACGCGGATGCCCTCGAGGACGCCGTCCGGTAGCCCGTCGGCGTGTTGCGGATCGCTCTTTGCGATTTTCATTGGCGGATCGTACCATGTGCGGCCTGGGAGGATCCGAGCCATGCCCCTCACTCGATTCGAGCTGGTGCTGCGACGGCCGCTGGCTGATAGCAGAGCGTTCGGCGACGTGGGGCCCTACGAGGAACTGCGCGGCCGGATCCGCCTGGCCGTCGATCCGGACAATCCGGTCAACCGTGGTGTCACCGACCTGGCGCTCGCCCCACGCGCGCCCAGCGGGCGGGTGGAGTGCGCGGCGGACGTCTCGATCCTCCTCCCCGTCGACCGCGCTCGCGCGAGCGGGCGGGTGCTGCTCGACGTGGTCAATCGCGGCAACGCGGTGGCCGTTCCGAATTTCAATCATGCCGGGCGGCCGACGCTGGGACCAACGAGTGCTCCCAATCCGCCCGTCGATCCCGGCGACGGCTGGCTGATGCGTCGCGGCTGGACGGTCGTCTCCTGTGGCTGGCAGTGCGACCTGCCGCCCGAGGTCCGCGGGCTGTTGCGGCTGGAGGCGCCGGAGGCGCTGGGTGCCGACGGCCGTCGGCTCACCGGGCGCATCTACGTGCAGCTGCAGGCGCCCATCGACGTGCCGGATTTTCTCGTCTCCGACCGCGGGCACGAGCCCTACGAGGCGGCCGACCTCGACGAGGCCGACGCCGTCCTCGTCGTGCGCGATCAGCCGGACGGCGAGCCCGAGGTCATTCCCCGCCGCCGGTGGCGCTTCGCGCGGCTCGACCACGGCCGTGTCGTGCCCGACCCCCGCCACATATACATGGAAGGCGGGTTCACGAAGGGCCGGCTCTATCAAGTCGGCTATACCGCCATCGGCGCGCGCGTGATCGGTCTCGGGATGATCGCGCTGCGTGACTGCGTCGCCTGGCTGCGGTACGGCACAGCCGGCGACGGCAACCCCGCCGCCGGGATCCTGCGTCACGCCTACGCGTATGGCCGCTCGCAGACGTGACGGGGGCTGCGCACGATGATCCATCTCGGCCTCAACGTCGACGAGGCGGGGCAGGGCGTGCTCGACGGCATCATCGCCAACGTGGCGGGTGGGATGCTGGGCGAGTTCAACGATCGCTTCGGCCAGAACTCCAAGGACCGCGCGGCCATGATGGACCATCTCGAGCCGCAGCACGTCGAGCCCCGCGGCGGCCTCAAGGTCTTCTACACCAACAGCTCGTTCGAGTACCACCGCGGCGACGCCTCGCTGATCCACACCGACGCCTCGGGGACGCGCGACGTCGAGCCCGGGCCTGACGTCCGCGTCTACCATTTCACGGGAACGGAGCACGGGCTCGGCGTGTGGCCTCCGAGCGACAGCGCGCCGCCGGCCGCCGACCCCCGCGGCTGGCGTGAGCGCTCGCAGCACCTGCGCGGGGTCGTGAACTACGGGCGGCTCCTGCGCGCGTGCCTCGTGAATCTCGACCGGTGGGTGACGGAGGGCGCGCCGCCGCCGCCGAGCCGTCATCCGCGTCTGGGCGAGGGCACCGCGGTCGATCCCGCGGAGCTGGGCAAGGCGTTCGACCGCGTTCCTTCCGTCCGCTATCCGCGGCATCATCCGCGGCCTCAGCGTCAGGACTTCACCACGTTACCGCCGAGGCCCGGTCCCGCCTACGGCACGAGCGTGAGCGCGGTCGACGACGATGGCAACGAGCGCGCGGGCGTGATGTTGCCCGAGCTGGCCGTTCCCCTGGCCACTCACACCGGCTGGAATCTCCGGCACCCGGACATCGGCGGCGCCGACCAGCTGCTGTACTTCGCCGGCGCCGTCCTTCCGTTCGCGCCGACGCGCGCCGAGCGCGAGCGGGCAGGGGACCCGCGCCCCTCCATCGCCGAGCGCTATCGCTCCCGCGAGGAGTACCTGGCCCGCGTCCGCGACGCCGCCAGAGCCCTCGTCACCGCCCGCTATCTCCTCGACGAAGACGTCGAGACGTCGATCATGTTCGCCGCGCGCATGTGGGACGAGTGGGGTCAGGCTTTGACTTCTTAACAATAAGAAGTCAAAGCCTGACCCCACTACAGCTGGCGCGCGCGGCCGGCCCAGTAGCGATCGCGGAGCTCGCGCTTGAGGATCTTGCCGTAGGCGTTCTTCGGGAGCTCGGCCAGGAAATCCACCGACGAGGGCTTCTTGTAGGACGCGAGACTGCGCTGGCAGTGCTCGACGAGCTCCGCCGCCGTCGTCCGCGCGCCGGCCCGTAGCACCACCACGGCCTTGACGGACTCGCCCCACTTCTCGTCGGGCACGCCGATGACGGCGACCTCGTGAACCGCCGGGTGCGCGCAGATCACCTCTTCGACCTCGCGGGGATAGATGTTGGCGCCGCCGGAGATGATCATGTCCTTCTTGCGGTCGGTGATGTAGAGATAGCCGGCCTCGTCGAGATGCCCGACGTCGCCGGTGTGCAGCCAGCCGTTGCGGAGCGTCTCGGCGCTGGCGTCCGGCTGGTTCCAGTAGCCCTTCATGACGATGTCGCCGCGGACGACGATCTCGCCGGGCGTGTTCGGCGGCACGTCGCGATCGTCGTCGTCCACCACGCGCACGCGCATGCCCACCGTCTCGCGGCCCGCCGACCCGAGGCGCCGGAGCTTGACGGGATCGTCCCCCGCCAGGTGCTCCTCTTTCGGCAGCGTCGTGCAGACCATCGGGGCCTCGCCCTGGCCGAAGAGCTGGCAGAAGATCGGCCCGAAGATCCGCACGGCCGCCTGCTGCTGCTCGACGTACATCGGGCCGCCGCCGTAGAAGACGGTGTGCAGGCTCGACAGGTCGTACTCCGCGTGGACCCCGCTCGTGGTCAGCATGTGGATCATCGTGGGCGCCAGGAACATCGTCGTCACCCGGAAACGCTGGATGGCTTCGAAGATGCGCCGCGGCTCGAAGGAGCGCGTCGGCGGAAACGCGCTGGCCGCGCCGCGCGCGATGTGATGGAAGATCGACACGCCCGAGCCGTGCGTGATGGCGGCCGCGTGCAGCAGCACGTCGGTCTCGCGCGCGGGGTTGAGATCGAGGAGAAAGAGCTGGACCATCGCGAGCAGGCTGCGGTGCGTGAGCATCGCGGCCTTCGGGCGCCCGGTGGTGCCGGACGTGTAGAAAAGCCACGCCAGATCGACCGGCTCGATCGGCACCGCGGGCGGCGTCGCCGGCCGACCGGCCTGGACGTCCTCGAAGCCGAGGTCATCGCCGTCCCGGCGACCGATCACGATGAAGCGCTCGACCGCCTTCAGGCTGCCGCGGATGGTCGCCAGATGCGCGCGGAAGTCCTCGTGATAGACGAGGATGCGCGCGCCCGAGTCGTCGAGCATGTGCCGATGCTCGCTCGGGTGCAGGCGGATGTTCATGGGGACCACGCCGCAACCGGCCTTCATGGGCGCGAGCAGCGTCTCGAGGCCCTGGCGGCAGTTCGGCGTCAGCATGCCGATCCGGTCACCGCGACGCGCGCCGAGCGCGATGAGGGCGTGCGCGAGCCGATTCACGCGGGCCTCCGCCTCGTGGAACGGGACCGCCACGTCGCCCTCGAGCCAGGCGGGGCGATCGGGCCAGCGGTGGGCGGCGCGGGTCAGGAGGTGGCCGACGTCCATCGCTGACCCGACCGGAGGTTCAGACCGCCGGGCGCTTGTCCGCCCACGGGCGTGCGGCCTCGAAGGCGGCGCAGGCGCGGAGCACCGTCGCATCCTCGAAGCGACGGCCGACGATCTGCAGACCGATGGGCATCCCGTCGCGCGTGAAACCGCAGGGCACGGAGGCCGCGGGCTCGCCGGTCATGTTGAACGGGAACGTGAACGCGCTGGACGCCTCGCGGGACACCGGCTGGCCATCGATCGTGTCCGGATAGAGGATCCCCAGCTCGAAGGCCGCGGTGGCGACGGTCGGCGTGAGAAGCAGATCGTGGCTCTCGAAGAATCGCCGCGTGTGCTCGGCCCAGGCATTCCGCTCGAACCAGGCCTCCACGTACGCGGTGGGCGGCAGCCGCAGGGCTTCCTCGATGATGGGCTGTAGCCCCTCGTCGATCTCCTGCCGACGGTCGCGATACGGAGCGAGGCGCGCGGCGATGCCGCCGAGGAAGATGGTCCGCCAGCACGCATACGGCGACGGCCAGCCGGGATCGACGGCCCGCACCCGGCAGCCGAGCTTGCGAAACTCACCGGCCGCGGCCCGGGTGGCCGCGCGAACTTCCGGATCCACGGCCGGGGCGAACCCGAGCGTGTCGCTGTAGGCCACGCGCAGGCCCTCGAGGCTTCCGCGCAGCGCCTTCACGTGGTCGACGCCGTCCGCGGGGAGCGAGTACTGGTCGCGCGGGTCGGGGCCGGCGCACGCGTTCATCATCAGCGCCGCGTCGCGAACCGTTCGCGTCATCGGCCCCAGATGGGAGAAGCTCCACGAGGCGCCGTGGGGATGAATGGGGATCCGTCCGTAGGTCGGCTTGTGGCCGAAGATCCCGCAGAACGCGGCCGGCTTGCGAATGGAGCCACCGCCGTCGGTGCCGACCGCGAGCGGGGCGAGGCCGGCCGCGACGGCGGCACCGGCCCCGCCCGACGAGCCGCCGGGCGTCCGATCGACGTTCCAGGGATTGCGCGTGACGCCGAAGACGAGATTGTCCGTGATGCCGACCCAGCCGAGCGTCGGCGTGTTGGTCTTGCCGATCATGATCCCGCCCGCGGCCTTGAGCCGCTCGACGATGGGCGCGTCCGTCGTCGGAACGTTGTCGCGGTAGATCGGCGTGCCGAACGTCGTGCGCACGCCCTTGGTGAGCACGAGGTCCTTCACCGAGAACGGCACGCCGTGCAGCGGGCCGAGTCGCGCCGACCGCCTGGTGAGCGCCCGCTCCGCCGCCTTCGCCGCGCCCCTGGCTCGCTCGGCGTCGAGCGTGACGTAGGCGTTCAGCGTCGACAGCTTGTCGATCCGCGCCAGCACCGCGTCGACGACCTCGAGCGGCGAGACCTTCTTGCTCGCGATGGCCCGTGCCAGATCGGCGGCGCTCATCCAGCACAGCTCGGCACTCATGATTGGCTCTCCGGCGCCGGGAGGAAGCGGTGGCTTCCCCCCGCGCGCACGATCGTGCCCGGGAGAGGGAAGTGGGCGGCGAGGATCAGCGTGCCCGTGTCGGCGTGACGCTCGATGAACTCGCGGCGCGTCTCGGCGGCGCGCTTGCCGTCGTAGCAGAAGCGACTCGACCACTGAGGCTCGGCGACCTGGACGACCCGGTGCATGAGGTCGCCGGAGAAGACGGCGTCCCCCGCGCTGGTCGTCAGCCGCACGCAGACGTGGCCCGGCGTGTGTCCCGGCGTCGGCTCGAAGCGGAGCCAGGGATCGACCACGTGGTCGGTCGCCACGAGCCGCGCCCGTCCCGCGTCGACGATGGGCACCACGCTGTCGGCGATGCACGTGTCCTTCTCGTGCCGCCAGTACTCCCACTCCTCGCCCGCGAAGAGATAGGTCGCGTTCGGGAAGGTCGGCACCCAGTGGCCGTCGACGAGGCGGGTGTTCCAGCCGACGTGATCGACGTGCAGGTGCGTGCAGATCACGAGATCGACCTGCTCGGGCGCCACGCCGGCCGACCGGAGGTCGTCGAGCCAGCCGCCCCGCCGGAGGTGCCACGCCGGCGCTTCCTGGCGATGCTTGTCGTTGCCCACGCACGTGTCGACGACCACCAGGTGGTCCGGCGTGCGGACGACGAACGTCTGGATGCGGGAGGCGAGATCGCCGACCCGCTCGTCGAAGAAGTGCGGCTTGAGCCAGGGAAAGTGCCGCGCCACGCCCTCGGCCGTCGAGTCGGGGAGCATCGACGGGGTCGGGAACGACGAGCGGTCGATCTCGACGATCGAGGCGATGGTCGTCTCGCCGAGGGTCAGTGTCGCCATGGTCGCGGAGCCTACCACAGCCGGGCTTTTGCGGGTAAGGTGGCCGGCGTGACGACGGTGCCGGGCGGCCTGCGCGAGGTGATCGCGCTGTTCTCGAAGCTGGGGGTGATCGGCTTCGGCGGGCCCGCCGCCCACATCGCGCTCATGCGCGACGAGGTCGTGCGCCGCCGGCGGTGGGTCAGCGACGAGCGATTCCTCGACCTGCTGGGCATGACGAACCTCATCCCCGGGCCGAACTCCACGGAGATGGCGATCCACCTCGGCTATCTCCGGGCCGGATGGCCGGGGCTCATCGCCGGCGGCATCTGCTTCATCGTGCCCGCGATGGTCTCCGTCCTCGCCTTCGCCTGGGCGTACGTCCGCTACGGATCGCGGGCCGAGGTCGCCTGGCTGCTCTACGGCATCAAGCCCGTGATCATCGCGGGTCGTGCTTCAGGCGGTGTGGTCGTTGGCGTGCGCGGCCGTGAAGGGGCCCCTGGCCGCCGCTCTCGGCCTCGGCGTGCTCGCGCTCTACCTCGTCGGTGCCAACGAGATCGCGCTGCTCTTCGGCGGCGGAATCGCGTACATGCTCGTCCGCGTGGGCCGACAGCGGTGGCTCGCGGGGGCCGCGACTCCCATGGCGTTGCTGCTCGGCGCGCCGGCGTCGGCGGTCGCGCAGGCCGCGGCCGGGGCCGCGACGGCGACCCTCGGCACGCTGTTCCTCACGTTTCTCAAGATCGGGTCCGTGCTCTACGGCAGCGGCTACGTCCTGCTGGCGTTTCTTCGCAACGACTTCGTCGTCCGGCTCGGCTGGCTCACCGATCGACAGCTCATCGATGCCGTGGCCGTGGGGCAGTTCACGCCGGGACCGGTGTTCACGACCGCAACCTTCGTCGGTTACGTCGTCGGGAGCTGGCCGGGCGCGCTGCTGGCGACCCTCGCCATCTTCCTGCCGTCGTTCGTGTTCGTGGCCCTCAGCCATCCCCTGATCCCCCGGATCCGGGGCCGGGCGGTCACGGCGGCGCTGCTCGACGGGGTCAACGTCGCCGCGCTCGGCTTGATGCTCGCGGTCACGTGGGAGCTCGGGCGGGCCGCCATCGTCGACGGCGTCACGGCCGTGCTCGCCATCGCCGCCGCCGTGCTGCTCGTGCGCTACCGGGTGAACTCGGCGTGGCTCGTCCTCGGCGGCGGAGCGATCGGCATCGCGTACCGCCTCCTGGCCGGGTGATAGAATCGCCCCCATTACCGCCGATCTCGTGATCAGGAATGGCCGCGTCGTGACGCCGGCGGGCGTGATCCACGGCGGGCTGGCGATCGCGGGGGAGACGATCGCGGCGGTCGACGCCGACGCGCGACTGCCCGCCGGCCAACGGACGCTCGACGCGCGCGGTCAGTACGTCCTGCCGGGTCTCATCGACGCCCACGTGCACATGGCCAGCGAGGAGGACGCGTCGATCGAGGACGGCCTCCGCCGGAACATGCCGGTCGAGACCGCGGGCGCGCTTCACGGCGGCGTCACGACGTTTGCCCACTTCGTGGGCCAGCGCAACGAGCCGCTCTTGCCCAACGTCCGCACGACCATCCGTGAGGGCAACCGCTGGTCCCACGTGGACTTCTTCCTGCACGCGATCATGAGCACCGAGAGGCACTTCGCCGAGCAGCCCGAGGTCTATCGGCTCGGCGTGACCTCGTTCAAGCACTTCTTCAACGCCTACAAGCCGCGGCCGACGGAAGGCCTGGCCTGGCTCGGCGGCCCCTCGGACAGCGGCATGCTGTTCCGCTCGCTACGCTTCTGCGCGCGGCAGGGCGCGCCCGCGATCGCGATCGTCCACGCCGAGGACATCGATCTGATCGACGTGCTCGAGGCGGAGCTTCGAGAGGCGGACCGGACGGATCTCGGCGCGTGGAGCGAGGCGCGGCCCAATGTCGCGGAGGCCACGCGCGTCCATCTCGCTATCGAGCTGGCGAAGGCCGCGGGGGCGCCGCTCTACGTCGCGCACCTGTCCACCGCCGAAGGCGCGGACCTGGTCGCGGCGGCGCGGCGCGCCGGCTGGCCGGTGTGGGCGGAGGTCACCCCGCACCACCTGACGCACACGGGCGACATGGAGGCGACGATCGGCTGCTGGGGCAAGGTCAATCCGCCGCTCCGTGCCCGTCGCGATTGCGAGCGCCTCTGGCGGGCCTTTCACGACGGCGGCGTGACGTGCCTCGGCTCGGATCACGGCACGGGCGGCCGCACCTGCGCGACGAAGCAGGGGGGCGGATCGAAGCACGGCAACATCTGGGCCGCGCGCTCGGGGAACCGGGGCGGGCTCGAACACTTCCTGCCGGTGCTGATGACGTTCGGCGTCAACGCGGGGCGTCTCTCGATCGAAGACCTGGCGCGGATCGGCGCGTCGAACACGGCCAAGGTCTTCGGGCTCTATCCGCGCAAGGGCGCGCTGCTCCCCGGTGCCGATGCCGACGTCGTGATCGTGGATCCCGACCGCGAAGCGGTCGTGGGCGGCAGCTTCTATCATTGCCTCTGCGAGGTCAGCGTCTATGACGGCTGGCGCTTCAAGGGCATGGCGACCACGACGATCGTTCGCGGGCAGGTGATGATGGAGGACGGCGAGACGGTGGGCAAGCCTGGCTGGGGACGCTACGTGCCCCGTCCAAAATGACCATTCAATTCGGCATCAACTTCATGCCGACGGCGCCGGCGCGCGAGGTGGCGGGGTGGGCGCGCGCCGTCGAGGAGCACGGGTTCTCGCTGCTCGGCATCTCCGATTCGCCGTCGATCTGCCGGGAGCTCTGGTGTCACTCGCCGAGCTGACCGAGTACGCGCACACGATCCGACGTCTGCTCGCCGAAGGCCGCGCCGACTACCACGGCGCGACCTCGCGGTTCACGTGGTCCCGATCGCCGGTCCCGATCTTCCTGGCCGCCTCCGGGCCGAAGACGCTGCGGCTGGCCGGCCGGATCGCCGACGGCGTCGTCGTCCGCACCGGCATCGCGCCGGAGCTCGTCCGCGATTCGATCGCGCAGGTGCGCGCCGGGGCCCAGGACGCCGGGCGCGATCCAGAGGCCGTCGAGATGTGGTGGTGGCCCGATGCGAACGTCGCGGCCAGCCGGCGCGAGGCGGTGGCCGAGATCACGATGTCGCTGGCCGCCGCCGGCAATCATCTGAGCCGGTTCACCACGGAGGGCAAGCACATCCCGCCCGATCTCGTCTCCAAGGTGAAGATCCTCGGCGAACGGTACACCTTCGGCGACCACGTCGCGCCGGGCAGCGCCAACTGCCGGCTCATCGAGGAGCTGGGGCTCGTCGACTACCTCGCCGACCGCTTCGCCATCGCGGGCACCCCCGCCGAGTGCATCGCGACGATCGAGCGCGCGGTGGAGGCGGGGGCACGCCGCTTCTGGATCAGCATCCACTTCGAGGACAAGCTGCGCTTCATGCGAGACTGGTCGATGAAGATCATGCCGGCATTCCGGTAGACTACATAGGATCGAATACCGAGGGGCGCCACGGCGCCCCGAGCAGGGGGCTTGGGGGTCCGTCTCGGACCCCCATGTTAGTCAATCGTATGGTGAAGATCGCAGGCGTTCAGTTCATTGGCCACAAGCATCGCGAGGCGAACGTCCACACGGCGCTCACCATGGTGCGGGCGGCGGCGGATCGGGGCGCGCGCGTCATCTGCCTGCCCGAGCTGTTCAGCACCATGTACTTCTGCGTGGAGCGCCGGCGCGAGTACTTCGACTGGGCCGAGCCGATCCCGGGGCCGACCATCGACCGGGTGGCCGCAGTGGCCCGCGAGACGGGCACGGTCATCATCGCGCCGATCTTCGAGCGCGCGCCCGACGGCCGCTACTTCAACGCCGCAGCCGTCGTCGGTCCCGACGGTGACGTCATCGGCAAGTACCGCAAGTCGAGCATCCCGTTCATGGACCGGGCGCGCAGCGCCGAGCCCCGCGGCGACGAGAAGTTCTACTTCACCCCGGGGGATCTCGGCTTCCCCACGTTCGCCACGCCGTTCGGGCGCATCGGGATCCTCATCTGCTACGACCGCCACTTTCCCGAGGGCGCCCGCGTGCTCGGCCTCGGCGGCGCCGAGATCGTCTTCGTGCCCACGGCCACGAGCCGGATGACGCGCTATCTCTGGGATCTCGAGCTGCGCGCGCACGCGGTGACGAACATCTACTACGTCTGCGGCGTCAACAAGGTCGGCGTGGACGTGGGCGGCTCGAAGCGAGATCACCACGGCGCCAGCATGGTCGTCTCGCCGCGCGGCGAGATCCTGGCCCAGGCCAGCGACACCGAGAGTGACATGGCGATCGCCGACGTCGACCTCGGCCTGCTTCCCCAGATCCGCGAGCTGTGGGGCTATTACCGCGACCGCCGACCCGAGATGTACGGCCCCGTGGTCGACGTGCCCGCGGGCGCGCTCCACCCCTCGGGCCTCGCAGAAACGGTCGATCGCACCTAGCCCGTTCCGAGTCGTCAGAGTGTCATCGGACGTCGGGCCATGGCGCGCTCCCACTTGGTCGCCGCCTCCTCGTCGAAGAGCAGCCCTTCGTCGCCGAGGACCGTGACCCAAATCGCCACGGGCGATCTCCGACTCGAGCTGACCCGGCGCCCAGCCGGCGTAGCCGAGCGCGAGCAGAGACCGCTTCTGTCCCCTGCCGTGAGCGATGGCATCGAGGATCGCGGGATCCCGGGTCAACGCGATCCCGTCACGGATGACGCGGCTCGCGGCGACGGTCCAGTCCGCGGTGTGAAGGACCAGCGCGACTCCAGGCTGCACGGGACCGCCGAGATGGACTCCGATCGTGCCGGAGACTCCCGCGGTGTTCCTTCCCAGCCCGCCGAGGAGCTGGGCGAGGGGAACGTCGCCCACCGGCCGGTTCACCACGAGGCCCACGGCGCCGTCGCCGTCATGGCGAAGCATGTAGATGACCGTGCGCTGAAAGCGCGGGTCCCGGAGTCGTTCCGTGGCCACCAGGAGGCGTCCGGACAGGCGGCCACGATCTTCCATCTTGGGGTGCTGCGTGTCGCCGTCGCCGGTGGCGGGCGTCGCCACCGCGAAAGCGACGGCGAGAACGATCAGCGCGGTGGCCATCCCTTCTCGAGTTCGAGCCACGCCCGGGGTCGCGCTGGCCATCGCGGCGACATGGTAGCAGAGGGCTTGGGATGCCTTGACCACGAGTCGACGGACGTGCCATGGTGGCCTCCCGCCGCGAGACGCCCGGGCGGGCAAACGGCCAGCTGGGAGGGTCCACGATGTCCAGGATGAAGAGTGTGCTCGTCGGTCTCGTCGTCCTCGCGGTGGTCGGAGGGATGGCGCCGGGCGCGATGCCGGCTGATCCGATCCGCATCGCCTACATCGACCCGCTGTCGGGCCCGTTCGCGGCGACCGGCGAGAACGGGCTCAAGCAGTTCCGCTTCGCCGCGGACCAGATCAACAAGGCCGGGGGCGTGCTCGGGCGCCAGCTCGAGATCGTGCCCTTCGACAACAAGATCAGCCCGCAGGAAGCCCTGATCCAGCTCAAGAAGGTCATCGGCGAGGGCATCCCCTTCGTCTTCCAGGGCAATAGCTCGGGCGTGGCCCACGCGATCTCCGACGCGGTCCTCAAGCACAACGAGCGCAACCCCGGCGGCCGCGTCCTCTACCTGAATTACTCGGCCGTCGATCCCGCGCTCACGAACGAGAAGTGCCACTACTGGCACTTCCGGTTCGACGCCCACGCCGACATGAAGATGGCGGCGCTGACCGACGTGATGAAGACCAACGGCAAGCTCAAGAAGATCTACATCATCGGGCAGGACTACTCGTTCGGGAAGGCGGTGGCCGAGGCCGCGGTCAGCATGCTGAAGGCCAAGCGCCCGGACATCAAGATCGTCGGCAACGAGCTGCACCCGATCGGCAAGGTGCTCGACTTCTCGCCCTACGTCCAGAAGATCATCGCCTCGGGCGCCGACGCCGTCATCACCGGTAACTGGGGCGCCGACATGGTCAACCTCGCCAAGGCGGCCAACGACGGCGGCCTCAAGGTGCCGTTCTACACCTACTATGCGGCGTCCGACGGGGTGACCGCGGCCATCGGTGCCGCCGGCATCGATCGCATCCGGCTCGTCCACGAAACCCATCCCGGCAACCCGAACGCGCCGAAGGCGCTTGGCGAGTACATCACCGCGTACAAGAAGCTGCACCACGAGGGGGACGTCAACCAGCCCCGCATCCACACGGGCGTCAACATGCTCGCCCTCGCCATCAAGCGAGCGGGCACGGTGGACGTCGACAAGGTTGCGGCGGCGCTCGAGGGCATGGACTACACCACGCTGGGCGGCGACGGGGTCGTGATGCGGCGGGACGATCATCAGCTCCAGATGCCGGTCTACATCTCGGTGCACACCAACAAGAACATCACCTACGACCTCGACAACTCGGGCTTCGGCCTCTCGCTCGAGAGCAAGATCGATCGCGCGAAGGCCACGCAGCCCACGACCTGCAAGATGCAGCGCCCGAGCTAGGAGGCTGCTGAAAACGGCCCATCTGCGTCGTTGGCTCGTCGGCTGAGCGCTCACCGTATGCGGCATACGGCTCGCGCTCATCCTCCTCGCCGCCTAGCATCTGGGCCGTTTTGAGCAGCCTCCAGGGGGTGTCCGACATCTCGCGTGCGATTGCTTGATCCATGTTCGAGCTGATCGTCTTCTCGCTGCTGAACGGTCTGGTCTTCGGCCTGCTCCTGTTCATGCTGTCGAGCGGGTTGACGCTCATCTTCGGGATGATGGGCGTGCTCAACTTCGCCCACGCGGGCTTCTACATGCTGGGCGCCTACTTCGGGTACGCGATCAGCCGGGCGCTCGGATTCTGGCCGGCCCTCGCGGTGGCGCCGGTCCTGGTGGCCGTCCTCGGGGTCGGGGTCGAGCGCTATGGCCTCCGTCGCGTCCACCGGTTCGGGCACGTGCCCGAGCTGATCTTCACGTTCGGCGTCGCCATCGTCATCGAGGAGATGGTGCAGCTCGTGTGGGGCCGGCCGGCGAAGAGCTTCGAGATCCCGAGGGCGCTCGACTTCGCGCTGTTCCGCTTCTCCCACGGCAGCTTTCCCGCGTACAAGGCGTTCATGCTCGTGATCGCGATCGCGATCTTCCTGTTCCTGTTCGCCGCCTTCACGCGCACGCGAGCCGGTCTCGTCATCCAGGCCTCGCTCACGCACCCCGGCATGGTCGCGATGCTCGGGCACAACGTCCCGCGCGTGTTCATGGTCGTCTTCGGGATCGGCTCGGCCCTGGCCGGGCTGGCCGGCGTCATCGCCGGCCCAGTCCTCGGCACCTTTCCGGGCATGGCGCAGGTACTCGGCAGCATCGTCTTCGTGGTCGTGGTGATCGGCGGCCTCGGCTCGCTGACGGGGGCGCTGCTGGCGTCCTTGCTCATCGGGATCCTCCAGACGCTCGCGGTGGCGCTCAACGTCTCGGTGGGGAGCGCGCTGGCGTCGCTCGGCGTGCCCGTCGACGCCACCGGGCCGTTCCACGATCTCTGGCGCGTGACCGTGGCCCAGGTCGCGCCGATCATGCCGTACCTCCTGCTCGTGCTGATCCTCATCGTGCGGCCCACCGGCCTGTTCGGGACGCGCGAGACGTGAGCCTGCCCACCGCCGCGCGCTCGCTCGACGTGACGGCGCACGGCCGGGCCGGATGGCTGCGCCGCCACGCGGTGTGGCTGGCGGCCGCGGCCCTGCTGATGGCATTGCCCCACGTCGTCCGCGCGTCCGCGGCCATTCCCGTCATGAACCAGATGGGCATCGCGATCGTGTTCGCGCTGAGCTACAACATGTTGCTCGGCCAGGGGGGCATGCTGTCCTTCGGGCACGCCGTGTACTTCGGCCTCGGGGGCTTCGTGGCCGCGCATGTGCTCAACCTGGCCGGCCGCGGCGTCGTCTGGGTGCCGGTGCCGTTACTGCCGCTGGTCGGCGGGCTGGGCGGCCTCGGCTTCGCCGTGCTCTACGGCAGCTTCTCCACGCGTCGCGCGGGCACGGTGTTCGCGATGATCTCGCTGGGCGTCGGCGAGATGATGGCCGCCTCCTCCCTCATCTTCGACAAGTTCTTCGGCGGTGAGGAAGGCATCACGGCCAACCGGACGAAGGCGCCGCTGCTCCTGGGGCTCTCGTTCTCGACAGACCGCCAGGTGTACTACCTGATCGCTTTCTGGGTGCTCGTCGCCGCCGCGCTGATGTACGCGTTCTCGCGCACGCCGGTCGGACGCATGGCCAACGCCGTGCGCGACAACCCCGAGCGCGCGGAGTTCGTCGGCTACAGCGCCCCGCTGGTCCGCTTCGTCTCGTTCTGTGCGGCCGGGTTCTTCGCCGGCCTGGCGGGTGGGCTCTTCGCCGTGAACTACGAGATCCTGACCGCCGCGAACATGGGCCTCGCCGCCTCGGGCGCGGTCCTGCTCATGACGTACATCGGCGGCGTCGGCGCCTTCGTGGGCCCCGTTCTGGGCGCGATCCTCTTCACATTCCTGCAGTCGATGCTCAGCGACTACACCGGGATCTGGCTCCTCTACCTCGGCCTGCTGTTCCTCGCCACCGTGCTCTTCGTGCCGATGGGTCTGGCGGGCGTGCTCATGATGCACACGCCGGCCTGGCGCGCGGGTCGTCTCACGCACCTGGTCCCTCCGTACGTCGCCGTCGCGCTCGCCGCGCTCATGGCCGTGGCGGGAGTCGTCGGGCTGCTCGAGATGATCCATTTCCTCGTGACCGCGTCGGCCGCCGCGGCCACCAAGCGTCTGTTCTGGACCACCGTCGCCGTGCGCACGCCCGGGCCGTGGCTCGCCTTCACCGCGCTGACGGTCGCGGGCGCGCTCGCCGCGCGTCGGGTCGGGCCTCGCGCGGCGGCGGCTCTCGCCCAGGCCAGTCGGCCGCCCGCGTGATGGCCGCCGCGGCGATCGAGCTGGTGGACGTCCGCAAGGCCTTCGGCCCGACGCCGATCATTCGCGGGGTGAGCCTGACGATCGAGGCGGGGAGCCGGCAGGCGCTCATCGGCCCCAACGGGGCGGGGAAATCGACGCTGTTCAACCTGATCACCGGCAAGCACCCGGTGTCGGCGGGGCGGATCCGGCTCAAGGGCGAGGACGTCACGGGGCGGCGTCCCCACGAGATCAACCGGCGGGGGCTCAGCCGCTCCTTCCAGGTCACGAACATCTTTCCGTGGCTGAGCGTCTTCGAGAACGTGCGGTGCAGTCTCCTGTGGTCCCTCGGCTATGGCTATTCCTTCTGGCATCGCGTGGACGCGGCGCGCGAGGCGCGGGAGCGGACCGAGCGAGTCCTCGAGCAGCTGAACCTCGCCGGGCGCCGGCACCTGCCGGCGGGGGTGCTGTCCTATGCCGAGCAGCGCGCGCTCGAGATCGGCATCACGATCGCCGGCGGGGCCGATGTGATCCTCCTCGACGAGCCCACCTCGGGCATGAGCCGCAGCGAGACCGAGCAGGTGGTCCAGCTCATTCGCCAGGTCACCGTCGGCAAGACGCTCTTGATGGTGGAGCACGACATGAGCGTGGTCTTCGATCTCGCCGATCGGATCGCCGTCCTCGTGTACGGCCAGATCATCGCCCACGACGTGCCCGAGCGCATCCGCGCGAACGCGGCCGTGCAGGAGGCCTACCTCGGTCTGCCCCACGGGGTCTCCTGATGCTCGCCGTCACCGATCTCCACGCATTCTATGGCAAGAGCCACATCCTGCACGGCGTCAGCCTGCAGGTGGCCGAGGGCGAGATCGTGAGCCTGCTCGGGCGCAACGGGGTGGGCCGCTCGACGACGATCAAGGCCATCATGGGCGACATCCGGGCCCATGGCTCGATCCGCTTCCGCGGCGACGAGATCAGCGGGCTACCGCCCTACGCGATCGCCCGGAAGGGGCTGGGCTACGTCCCGGAGAACCGCGACATCTTTCCGTCACTGACGGTGCGGCAGAACCTGCTGCTCGGGATCAAGAACCCGCGCCGTCCCGGGCGCTGGTCGATGGACGACATGTTCGCGCTGTTTCCCGTCCTGCGGGAGCGCGCCGACACCCCGGGCGCGGTGCTCTCGGGTGGGGAGCAGCAGATGCTCACCATCTGCCGCACGCTGATGGGCGATCCCTACCTGATCATGATCGACGAGCCGACCGAGGGGCTGGCGCCCATGCTCGTGCGCCAGGTCGCGGTCCTGTTGACCGAGATCGCCCAGCGCGGTGTCGCCATCCTCCTCGTCGAGCAAAAGCTCACCATCGCGCTCACGATCTCGCAGCGGGTCTACGTCATGGGCCACGGCCGCGTCGTGTTCGAGGGCACGCCCGAGGACTTGCGGCGTCAGGACGCGGTCCGGCGCGAGTGGCTCGAGGTGTAGCGCCCGCTATTGCCGTCGGCTGCCGCGGCTCCCGCCGCCCCCGGGCGCCTGACGGCCGGGGCCCTTCGACGCGCCCGTCGTCCGGGGCCCCTTGTCCTCGCCCCGCGCCTCGATGATCTCCTTCGACCGCTGGACTTCGCCGATGAGGGTCGCGAGATCGATGCGATCGCCGACGATCTCCTTCCAGGGCTTTCCGCGCCTGACCTCCGCCACGATCTCGTCGAGCGACGGCCCCGCCTCGCGCGACAGGCGATGGGCGATCAGCAGATCGCCCCAGCCGAGCCCGATCCGAGCGTGCTCGGTCCGCAGGGTCTCGGCGGACATGGCGAGGGTCCTCGAGA
>WNGA01007685.1_pt1 | contig 16861 bp, 12 predicted proteins | sample 5400061 | NCBI WGS metagenome assembly WNGA01 (sample SAMN13153366, study PRJNA577476) | soil metagenome | isolation source: 100 cm soil or saprolite under grassland replicate 2 | place: USA:California | collected 2016-06-15 | reverse complement strand
TCGGCTCGAACTCGCTGATCGATCTGGTGGTGTTCGGGCGCGCGGCCGCCTTGCGCTGCGCCGAAATCCTGCAAGCGGGCGACAAGCAGCCCGACCTGCCGAAGGAGTCCGCCGAGCTCGCGCTCTCGCGCCTCGACAAGTTCCGCAACGCCTCCGGCAAGACCCCGACCGCGCAGCTGCGGCTCAAGATGCAGAAGGTGATGCAGAGCAATTGCGCCGTGTTCCGCACCGGCGAGGTGCTGCAGGAGGGCCACAAGCTCATCCACGAGGTGCTTGGCAGCGTCGCCGACGTCAAGGTCACCGACCGATCGCTGATCTGGAACTCGGACCTGATCGAGACGCTGGAATTCGACAACCTGATCGCCCAGGCGGTCGTCACCATGGACTCGGCGGCGAATCGCACCGAGAGCCGCGGCGCCCACGCGCGCGAGGATTTCCCCGAGCGCGACGACAAGAACTGGATGAAGCACACGCTCGCCTGGCTCGACGCCAACGGCAACGTCACCATCGACTACCGGCCGGTGCACGCCTACACGCTCACCAACGAGGTCACCTATATCGAGCCCAAAGCTCGCGTCTATTGACGCGAGCGTCCGATGCAAGGAGGCGAGGGTGTATTAGTTGAACGTCATGCGCGGGCTTGACCCGCGCATCCATCTTCTGGCGAAAAAAGGCGATGGATTGCCGGGTCAAGCCCGGCAATGACAGCAGAGAAACCAGAGGCGCTGGAACAACAATCACATGGCCCAATTCACGCTGCCCAAGAATTCCAAGATCACCGAAGGCCGCACCTGGGCACGGCCCACGGCTGCCAAGGACGTGCGCGAGTATCGCATCTATCGCTGGAACCCGGATGACGGCAAGAACCCGCGCATCGACACCTACTACGTCGACACCGGCGATTGTGGGCCGATGGTGCTCGACGCGCTGATCTGGATCAAAAACCACATCGATCCGACCTTGACCTTCCGGCGCTCCTGCCGCGAGGGCATCTGCGGCTCGTGCTCGATGAACATCGACGGCACCAATACGCTCGCCTGCACCAAGGCGATGGGCGAGGTCAAAGGCGCGGTGCGCATCTATCCGCTGCCGCACATGTCGGTGGTCAAGGACCTGGTGCCGGACATGACCAACTTCTACGCCCAGCACGCCGCCATCCAGCCGTGGCTGCGGACCACGTCGCCGACGCCGCAGAAGGAATGGAAGCAGAGCCACGACGATCGCCAGAAGCTTGACGGCCTCTACGAGTGCATCCTGTGCGCCTGCTGCTCGACCTCGTGCCCGAGCTACTGGTGGAATCCCGACCGCTATCTCGGTCCCGCGGTGCTGTTGCAGGCGCAGCGCTGGATCAAGGACTCGCGCGATGAAGCGACCGGCGAGCGGCTCGACGATCTCGAGGACCCGTTCCGGCTCTACCGCTGCCACACGATTCTGAACTGCGCCAAGGCCTGCCCGAAGCACCTCAACCCCGCCAAGGCCATCGCCGAGATCAAGAAGACGATGGTCGAGCGGCTGGTGTAGCGCGGGCTTTGGTACCTTCCTGGGAGGAGCGCGGCCGCCGAAAGCGGCCGGATAGATGACTTGATGATCCCCGACGCATTGCGCGCGTCGTGCGAGGCCGCCAAGTCTCGATCGGGAGCAATTGCGGCCGCCCGGGGCATTGGCGGCGGTCCGATGGACAGGTCGGCCCACAGGCGCTATGGTTTCAACTAATGGTTTGGTGTCTCCTGGTACCAACCGTTAGGAGTCCCAGCCATGGCCCCCCCAAAATTACAAGTGAGCGTAGAACCGTTCGACTCGGGCAAGGTCACCTATGCTCCGATGGCGGCGCCGGCAGCGGGGCAACCGGAGGCGGGGCGATTGATGCTTCGCCTGTCGATCACCAACAAGGGATCCGTCCCGGTCACGTGGGTCAGGGGAACTATCCCTCAACCACGCTGCCGATCGCCTTTTTCTTTTTCACCATGGGTGTGGAACAGAGTACCCCGCTCACGATCGGTGCCAACGCCTCCGCTCTCTGGTGGTTTCAGCATCCTGCCGACGACATCATCTTTCCGGTCGACCCCGCCCCCGACACGATCAAATTATCGTTCACCTGCGTCGGCGTCAGCGCGGCAAAGATCTTTACCTTCGCGCTCGGTCCGCATGAGACGCCGACGCCGCAAGGCAGCTACCTGTTTCCGGCTCGCGCGGCCGACCTGCGTCCCCTGGAATACTGGCGGACCAACGGGGCGACCCACGGCATCGGCGCCGAAGGCAGTCAGAGCTTTGCTTACGACATGGGTGTTTTCGGCTTCGACGAGCACGGAGGTGGCTGGTCCTGGCTGCTGCCAAACACGACCGGCGCCGAGAACGACGATCTGCGGATATGGGACAAGCCGATTTACGCCATGGCCGACGGCGAGGTGCGTCATTGCCTGTATCAGGTCCCGAGCAATCCGCATCCGCTCAAGTGGAACACGCCGGAGGAACTCGACAAGGAACTGGCGGAACAGAAGGACAAATACTGGGGTGCATTCGAAAGCGAACACGGCGGGGCCGGCAATCACCTTTATATCCAGCACGGCGATGAGATCGTGCTGTATGCCCACATGCAACCGGATAAGATCCCCGTGCCTTTGCGCACGGCCGGCGCGCCCGTCACCGCCGGCGAGCCTCTTGGGCTGGCGGGGAATTCCGGCAACGCCTCCGCACCGCATTTGCACGTCCATGCGATCCGCGGAAAGGAAGCCGAGGTCGGCCCGTTGCGGCCGTTCCTGTTTCGAGGCATATCGGTACTCGACACGCAGCTGGTGACGCCGTCCCCCTCCGATCCATGGGTGCCGGTCAACGGCAAGGCGATTCCGCCCATCGAGACAGACATCTGGCCGGGAATTTTGCTTCGACCCGACGTTCTTGGACACGACATTTACGAGGTTGCGGTCGATCCGCTTTCGCTCATTCTGCCGAGCGATGTTTATGTGAGACTGACGCTGCCGGATCCGCCGCCGATCGATGTCTGGCTGCGGCAGTTGCGACGCAGCCTGGCCGCAATGACTCCCGCGCAAAAGCGCCAGCTGTTGCAGCGGCTCGAGACCTACGGCTCACATGCCGCCGCTCTGGCCAAAGAGGTGCGGGCCAGCATCGGAAAGTAGACCGCCGACACGAACGCCTGGGTTACCGCTCCACCGCTGGTACCCTGTCTCCTGCGCCGCCGACGGGCTGGCACAGCCTATTCCCACTGGGCGGCGCGGTGCACCGCTGATCCGGGATCACGCGCTGCAGCGCAATCGGCGCGATCCCGGGTCGACAGCGCACCACTCCGCTACGCTTCGCGTTGCGCTGCGCCCGGGACGACAGATCACATCGGCCGAAACTTCTGTGCCCTGCGCCCAAAGCCGACCTCGGCGGTGTAGAGGTTGCCCTTCGCGTCGATCGCGATGTTGTGCACCCACTTGAACTGCCCGGGCTGGCGGCCGTGGCGGCCCCATTGGGTGAGCAGCTTGCCGTCCTCGCGCGCGAGCGTGTGGATCTGGCCGTTGGCGCCGTCGGCGATGAAGATGAAGCGTTGCTGCGGGTCATTGGACAGCACCAAATCCCACACCGATCCGTTCGCGAGCGTCCCCGGCTCGACCCGCAATTCCTTCACGAACGTGCCATCCTTGCGGAACACTTGGATGCGGTCGTTGACGCGGTCGCAGACGTAGACGAGGCCGTCGTTGGATAGCCGCACACAGTGCACCGGATTGCCGAAGCTCTGCGACAGCGGACCGGCCGGATTGTAAGGCGGCAGCTTGTCGTCGGGCCCCGGCTGCTTGCCGTAGGCGCCCCAGTGGCGCTTGTAGGCGCCGGTCTTGGCATCGAACACGATGATGCGACGGTTCTGATAGCCGTCCGCCACATAGAGCTCGCCGGCTGCTTCATCCAGGATCATGTGCGCCGGGCTGCCGAGTTGGGTCTGGCTGTTGGAGCCACCGGGCGCGCCCGGCTTGCCGATCTGAGAGAGGAACTTGCCGTCGGCGGAAAACTTCAGGATCTGGGCATCCTGCTTGTCGTTGCCGGCGAGCCAGACGTTGCCGGCCTGATCGACGAAGATGCCGTGCTCGCTCTTCGGCCAGTCGTAGCCCTCGCCGGGGCCGCCCCAGGAGCGGAACAAGTTGCCGTCCGCGTCGAATTCGAGCACCGGCGGCGCCGCCTTGCAGCATTTCGTCGCCGGCGGGTTCTGCGTTGCGCCCTTCTCGTCGTCCACCAGCGTCAGGGGACGATGGATGATCCAGATGTGGTCGTCTTTGTCGACCGCGATGCCGGACACCTGGCCGAGGATCCAGTTCTCGGGCAGCGGCTTCGGCCAGAACGGCTCGGGCTGGAAGCGCGGGGCATCTTGCGCCGCCGCGGCCGCCGACAGCAGGACCAAAGCGACGAGTGCGGTGAGCCGTCTCATGGCGATTCCTCCCTATGGTCTTCGAACCTTACCAGGTCGCGGCGGTAGCGTGCTCGGCGATGCGCTGCGCGTCCTCGGTCAGAAGATATCCTTCGCGTTCGAGCGCCGTGGCCGCGTCACGCACCTTGGCGGCGTAGTCCGCGCGGTCGCGATAGCGCTCTTCCAACGAGGGGCGCCCGTCCCCATTGGCCTCGCGCTCGGCCTTGGTCTTGGCGAACGGGATGAGCGAGCCGTCGAGATAGCACAGCTCGCCGGCGCCGCCGGAATCCGGGCCGCGCACCGACCACCCGGTGGCGGTCGCGGTCGGGACCGCGATATCCGGCAGGCGGATGCCGGCGACCTCGTTGCCGTCGGCATCGACCTTCGGCACCAGCACGCGGAACGAGTCCGCAAGAAGAACCGGCAGCGCGCGAATGACGCCCTTGTCGAAGTCCGGACCGTAATCCACCCGCGGGCGCGGGGCCGGTGCTTTCGCCGGCGTGAAACCGGGGATCGCGGCGGTCGGAGCGGCCATCTCGACCAGCGTTTCGTCGGCGATGCGGGGATAGCGGCTTGCGGGCGGCGGCGTGCCGTCCTTGACCCAGCGGTCGAGCGCAACGGCGAGCGCGCGCAGCACCGGGCGGTAGTCGGTCGAATTCGGCGGCATCGCGCACACGCCCTTGGGCATGGTGGTGCCGGCGCCGATGTGGTGGGTTCCCGCCAGGTGATAGATGCGCACATTGTCCGGCGGTGTGCCGTCGCGGCGGCTCGCGGCGTCGGTGGTGATCAGCGATTGGCCTGACTGCCAGTATTCGGTCGCCGTGACCGTATGGATGACCTTCGGGCAATTTCCCCGCGCCGTGCAGCGCGCCAGGATGCCGTCGCTCTTGCCGGTGAACGGATCGGTCTGCGTCTCGTAGGCGAACGGGAAGCTCACGTCCGGGTAAAACATGAAGCCGTGCGCGATGTGCGTCATCCGGTTGGGCTGGGCAAAGCGGTGATTGAGGAACATCCGGCCGGTGCCGACGTGCGCATTCATCCCGTCGAACACGATCCGGTTCGATTCATCCTCGTTGAAGCCGCGATAGACGAAGTCGCGGAGATAACGGCCGCTCTGCGAGGTGCCGTGCGCGAGCGCGCGGGCGACGCTCAGCCGCCCGGCGGACGCCAGCGGATTAGGCGTGCCGCGCGCGTCCGCGCCGTCGTGGCGCAGAAACGAGATGAGATCGCGCGTGGCGGCAAAGCCGATGCCGGCGACCGGCGGGTCGGCGGCTTGGTATGTCAGCTGATAGATCGCGCCGATGCGGAAGGGCGTGCCCGCGGGCAGCAGCCGAATGGTCCGCGCATCGACGAATTCCCATTGGCCGGCCGGCACGACGGCGGGTTCGTCGGCGTTGCGCTCGCGCACGAGCAACCGCGCCTGGCCGGCATCGGTGCTCGTCGCCTTGAACGTGAGCCGCGCCTGCGTCGTGGTCTTGTTGTTGAACAGGAATTCGTCCCACACCGTCTCGGTCAGGCCGGCCGCATTCGGCACCTCGATCCGCAGCAGATTGTCGGCGGCGGGCAGGCCGGGGATCCACCCGCTCCACACCACGGTGAAGCCCTGGCGCATCAGGAAGCCGGTGCCGGCGTGCTCCGGCGTGGCCGGATCGTTGGTGAACGCGGCGCTGTTGAACTGGAGCAGCGCGCGCTTGTTGCCGCGGTTGTTGACGTCATAGAAGAGGGCGCCGTTGCCCCTGGTCATGTCCGCCGGTTTCAGGATGTAGAAGTCCGCCGAATATTCGACCCGGCCGCGGGCGTTGCGCGGGGCCTTGTCGATATCGACGATGCCGGCATTGAGCGCATGCGCCGGATCGAGCTCGCCGTAGAAGCGTCCGACGAGCTTTTCATACGCGCCCACCGTGCCGAAGGTCTGACCCGCGGCGAACGGCTCCTGGCGGCTGATCTCGATCCGGGTCACCCGTGCTTCGGCGGCGGTCGCCATCAACGTGATGGCCAGCCCGGCGCATAGGATGCGTGTCACGCCTGGTCCTCCCGCGCATTGCCTCGGCCGCAATCGCTTCTCCGGCCGAGCGCCTTCTTTGAGGACAGCCTACAACAAATCTCGACCGGGACGAAGGCGGGCGTTCACGCCGGTTTGATCAGCCGCGAATGGACGTCGAGCATGGCAGTGGCGAAGCCGGTGCTGTCGACGACGAACTCGCGCATCACCGAGAGCGGCGTCGGGTGCGCCGCCTCGACCTCGCCGACCACGCTGCCGAAATCGAAGGAGAGCTCGGCATCGAACTTGAGCGCCAGCTGCTGCATGCGCCGGTTGTCGGCGAGGCACGCCATGTGCAGGAGCTTGAAGCCGCGGTTGCGCGCCGCAAGCAGGGTGCGGCTGAGCAGCGCGGTCCCGACGCCGTGGCTCTGCCACGGTGTCTCGATCGAGAACGCGGCTTCCGCTTCATTGGCGAAGGCCGGGCCGAGCGGCCGCAATTCGCCGGCACCGCGCAGGATTTCGTCGACGTAGAAACCGTGGATCACGCTGTCGAGGCTGTTCGCGACCGCGACGTAATGGTCGATGAACGTGTCCGACACCGCACCGCCGAAGCGGTTGCGCCGGCTCTCCGCATCGAGACGCAGGAGATGATCGCGGTAGATATCGGTGTCACCGATCCACAACTTGCGGATCCGGCCGTTCTCCGGAAGGAGGTCACGCATAGGGGTCTCCTTATTATGTTTTGCGTTGAAGACCCTCCGAGCCGCTTCTTCCCATGGACCGGAATCGAACCGGACCCTCGACAGCTAATATTGCGTTGCAGCAAAAGTGAGGCAAGTGCCTGACGGCACAATGTTTAAGCAGCCGGATAACGAGGTAAACGCATAGCTGCCATGCATCCGACCCGACGTAGGGAGGCGCCCCAAACGACGGCGCGGCCGGCGGTGCCAGGCTGCTCGGCATCAGGGTCAGCCTTGCAGGGGCCGGCGCAAGGCAGCTAATGCCTTCGGCGCACAGGCTCCCCAGGTCCTCACAGTTCCTCCCACGTCTTCATGGCCGGCACCGTCAGCGAGCGTTACGCCGCCCTCGTCGCGGCCGGCGAGATCGAGCACGACCCGGCGCAGGAAGCGGTCGCCGCAAGGCTCACCGACCTCAACACGCGCCTCGGCCAGCAGCGGCTGGCGCGCAAGTCCTCGGCGTTGGGATGGATGTTCGGCCGGCGCGAGCACGGCGCCGGGCTGCTCAAGGGGTACTACATCTTCGGCGACGTCGGCCGCGGCAAGACCATGCTGATGGATCTGTTCTTGGCGGCGAGCCCGGTCGTGCGCAAGCGGCGCACCCATTTCCACGAATTCATGCTCGACGTGCACGAGCGCGTGCACGTCTGGCGGCAGGAGCGCAAGCGCGGCGAGGTCAAGGGCGACGATCCGATCGCGCCGGTCGCGGCCGCGCTCGCGGCGGAATCATGGCTCATCTGTTTCGACGAGTTCCACGTCACCGACATCGCCGACGCGATGATCCTGGGGCGGCTGTTCGCGCGGCTGTTCGATCACGGCGTGATCGTGGTCGCGACCTCGAACGTGGCGCCCGACGATCTTTATCGGGACGGACTCAACCGCGATCTGTTCCTGCCGTTCATTGCCCTCATGCAGGATCGCATGGACGCCGTGCGGCTCGACGCGCGCATCGACTTCCGCCTCGACAAGCTTGCCGGCGCGCCGGTGTGGTACGCGGACGAAGACGCCGACGTGGCGCTCGACATGGCGTGGGAGCGGCTGACCGGCGCATTCGGCGGGGAGCCGGTGGACATCGCCTTGCGGGGGCGCACCATCCGCGTGCCGCAGGCGGCCAGGGGCGTCGCCAGGTTCACGTTCCATCAGTTGTGCGGGCAGCCGCTGGCGGCGGGCGACTATCTCAAGATCGCGCACCAATTCCACACCATCCTGCTCGACCATATCCCGGTCATGAGCTACGACGCGCGCAACGAGGCCAAACGCTTCATCATCCTGATCGACACGCTCTATGACCACGCGGTGAAGCTCATCGCCTCGGCGGAAGCGGAGCCCGACGCGCTCTACCGGGCGAGCGACGGCTTCGAGGCGCAGGAATTTCGCCGCACCGCGTCCCGCCTCGTCGAGATGCGCTCTGCCGCCTACCTCGGCCTGCCGCACGGACGGCGCGCCGCGCCGGCCGCGCGCAAAGGCCTGGTGGAGACGTGAATGGCGGTTTTCGCATTCCTTCCGCGCAACGTCCGCGCGGCCGCCGGCCTCGTTCACCTGGTCGGATGCGCTTGCGCCGTCAGGCTTTCCGGCTGCGCTCGTTGGGCGCTGCCGCCCCGCTCCCCACAAGCTTATCGAACGTCCGTTTCAGCGCCCGCAACGGTGCCGTCACCCGCCAGCTGGTCGACTGCTCGAAGTCCCGAATTCGCTGCTCCAGACTCGTGTCGAACGCCCCGTCCCGACAAGATGGATCGGCGAGCAGTGCGATCGCGCGTTCGACATCGAGCCGGGAACCGAGCAGCTCGACGAAGCGCCTCGCCGTGTCGAGCGCGATATCGTTCAACCCATGCAGCTCATAGATGATCATGAGCTTGATCAGCTGGTCGCAGCCGATGGGCGGCAGCGGCGCAAGATACAATTCCGGGGCATCGGCCTCTTGAATCGGATCTCGGCAGAACAAGACGCTCAACGTCGAAGGCTTGCCGATGCGATCCTGTCGGACAATCGCCTCGAGACCCTTCGCCTCCAGCGCACGCTGAAAACTCGCGCGCGGGATGCGGTTGAAGGCAAGGTCGAAGACGAGAAGACCATGGCCGAGAACGCTCTCCGCGACGGCCGCGAGATGGCTTTTCGGATAGACTGCGCTGATGCCGAAATTGGACTCCGCCTCGATGCCGAGCACGCCGGCGGCCAACAGCTCCTGCGCGCCCTGGAAGACGTCGATCTCGAAGCCCTCGACGTCGACCTTGAGAAAGTCGGCACGCGGAATGACGCCCTCGGCAAACAGCGCGTCCAGCCGGCGGACCTTGACCTTGCGCGGCTGTTCGGTGGTCTCCACCTCGAAGCGGCTCACGCCCTGCGAGTACATCGAGCTGGCCGTCGGATTGGCCGCATTGAAATAGAAAATCCGCTCCTCCTCGCAACTGCCCAATGCCAGCCGATGATAGTGCCGGTTCGGCTTTTGCCCGTTCTCGACAATGAGCCGGTCGATCGCCTCGTCGACGGGGTCGAAGCCATGCACCACCAGATGGTCTCCCAGCAGGTGCCAGCGCACGTTCTCGCCGTCCTGGACACCGACGTCGACGAGCACGAACGGCTCCTGGAGCAGACCGGCCGTCACCACCCATTTCGTGAACTCGGCAGTATCGTTGCGACAAAGATCCATGGCGTTTCTCGACCGCGGTGTTCTGCAGTTTATTTCGGCCCGGGCCGGCCTTCCAATACGTGCTCCATGCCGGTGACGCGAGTCATGAATCGGCGCGCCGTGTCCCGCCGTGTCGGGACTTACCGGCCGACTTGAACGCCCCGCCCGAAACGGCTAATCACCCGCGCACGGCCGGACCTCCAATCGTCTCGCACCGCAAGGACATTCCCCACATGGCGCGCCACAAGATTGCATTGATCGGTGCTGGCCAGATCGGCGGCACGCTCGCCCACCTCGTCGGCCTCAAACAGCTGGGCGACGTCGTCCTGTTCGACATCGCCGAGGGAATCCCGCAGGGCAAGGCGCTCGACATCGCCCAATCTTCGCCGGTGGACGGTTTCGATGCCCGTTTTTCCGGCACCAACTCCTACGAGGCGATCGACGGCGCCTCGGTGTGCATCGTCACCGCCGGCGTGCCGCGCAAGCCCGGCATGAGCCGCGACGATCTCCTCGGCATCAACCTCAAGGTCATGGAGCAGGTCGGCGCCGGCATCCGCAAATACGCGCCCAATGCCTTCGTGATCTGCATCACCAATCCGCTCGACGCCATGGTGTGGGCGCTGCAGAAGTGTTGCGGCCTGCCCAGGAACATGGTGGTCGGGATGGCGGGTGTGCTCGACTCTTCGCGCTTTCGCTACTTCCTGGCGGATGAATTCAACGTGTCGGTCGAGGACGTCACTGCCTTCGTGCTCGGCGGCCACGGCGACACGATGGTGCCGCTGATCCGCTATTCGACCGTCGCCGGAATCCCGCTGCCCGACCTGGTGCGGATGGGCTGGACCACGCAGGCGCGGCTCGACGCCATCGTCCAGCGCACGCGCGACGGCGGCGCCGAGATCGTCAACCTGCTCAAGAGCGGCTCGGCCTTCTACGCGCCGGCGGCCTCCGCCATCGCGATGACCGAGAGCTACCTGCGCGACAAGAAGCGGGTGCTCCCCTGCGCCGTCTGGCTCAACGGCGAATACGGCGTGCGCGAGCTCTATGTCGGCGTGCCGATCGTGATCGGCGCCAAGGGGGTCGAGCGCATCGTCGAGATCCAGCTCAACGGGGCCGAGCGCGACATGTTCGAGAAATCGGTCACGTCGGTGCAGAGCCTGGTCGACGCCTGCAAGAAAATCGCGCCGGATCTCGGGAAATGAACGTCCACGAGTATCAGGCCAAAGCGGTGCTGGCGACCATCGGCGTCCCGGTGCCGCGCGGCGTCGCGGCGTTCACGGTCGAGGAGGCGGTCAAGGCCGCGCAGGACCTCGGCGGGCCGGTCTACGTGGTCAAGGCGCAGATCCACGCCGGCGGGCGCGGCAAGGCCGGCGGCGTCAAGGTGGTCAAATCGATCGACGACGTAAAGCAGATGGCCGAGCGCCTGCTCGGCTCGATCCTCGTCACGCACCAGACCGGCCCGCGCGGCAAGCAGGTTCATCGGCTCTACGTCGAGGAGGGCGCGGCGATCGAGCGCGAGCTCTACCTTTCGGCGCTGGTCGATCGCGCGACCTCCCGGGTGGCCTTCGTCATCTCGACCGAAGGCGGGATGGACATCGAGGAAGTTGCAAAAACCGACCCGGGAAAGATCGTGACCTTCAGCATTGATCCGGCGACCGGGATCTTGCCGCATCACGGACGCAACGCGGCGCGCGCCCTCGGGCTGACCGGCGACCTGGTGAAGCAAATGGAGAGCCTGATCGCCAAGCTCTACCAGGCGTTCATCGCCAAGGACATGAGCCTGCTGGAGATCAATCCGCTGATCCTCACCAAGAGCGGGCAACTGGTCTGCCTCGACGCCAAGGTCTCGTTCGACGACAACGCGCTTTACCGGCATCAGGACGTGGTGGCGCTGCGCGATCTTTCCGAGGAGGACGAGAAGGAGATCGAGGCGTCGAAATACGACCTCAACTACATCGCGCTCGACGGCACCATCGGCTGCATGGTGAACGGCGCCGGACTTGCCATGGCCACCATGGACATCATCAAGCTCTACGGCGAGAGCCCGGCGAACTTCCTCGACGTCGGCGGCGGCGCGACCAAGGAAAAGGTGACGGCGGCGTTCAAGATCATCACCGCCGATCCCAAGGTGAAAGGCATTCTGGTCAACATCTTCGGCGGCATCATGCGCTGCGACATCATCGCCGAGGGCGTGGTCGCGGCGGTGAAGGAAGTCGGTCTGCAGGTGCCGCTGGTGGTGCGGCTCGAAGGCACCAATGTCGAGCTCGGCAAGGAGATCATCGCCACGTCCAATCTCAACGTCGTCTCGGCCGACGATCTCGACGACGCCGCGCAGAAGATCGTCACGGCGGTGCGGGAGCGTGCAAGGTGATCCGTTGGGCGCTCATCGTTGGTGCAACGGCGCTGGGCGGGAGCACGGCATGCGCCGATGAGCGCAGCGCTTCGCTCGTCGACTCTTTCCGCGGCTTCTGCGGTTCGGAGTTGCCCACCTTGTCGCGCATCGATGCCAAGGCAACGGCGGAAAAACTGCCCGTCAATATCGATACGCGCACCGCCGCGGGACCGGAGGGCTATTTCAACCACACCAAGTCATGGTGGGTCAGCCTCGCCACCGGACCCCATGAGCTGGTCGCGGGCGAAGCCCGCGGTCCCGCCGGAGACGTCGCATCGTGTGCGATCACGGCGACCGATCCACAGGGCGAAGAGGTCAAACAGGACCTGATGAAGGCGATGAATATCGGACCGCCGCAGCGAGAGGCCGTCTCGCCCGACGGCATGCGGCGCTCGAGTGCGTGGCGCATCCAGCTCGAATCGGAAAATGTCATTCTGCTCCTGATGGACGCGACGCCGACCAACTCGCCGGGCATCGTTTTGAACCTCATGCGCAGACCGGCTGCGGGGCCGTAGCAATGTCCATCCTCGTCGACCGGAACACCAAGGTCATCTGCCAGGGCTTCACCGGCAAGAACGGCACGTTCCATTCGGAAGCCGCAATCGCCTACGGGACGCAGATGGTCGGCGGCACCTCGCCCGGCAAGGGCGGCTCGATCCATCTCGGGCTGCCGGTGTTCGATACGGTCGCCGAGGCGCGGATGGAGACCGGCTGCGACGCGCGCGTGATCTACGTGCCGCCGGCGGGCGCCGCCGACGCCATCTGCGAGGCGATCGACGCGGACATTCCGCTCGTCGTGTGCATCACCGAGGGCATTCCGGTGCTCGACATGGTGCGCGTGAAGCGCGCGCTCGACGGCTCGAAGTCGCGCCTGATCGGCCCCAACTGCCCCGGCGTGATGACCGCCGGCGAATGCAAGATCGGCATCATGCCGGGCAACATCTTTCAGCCCGGCAAGGTCGGGATCGTGTCGCGCTCGGGGACCTTGACCTACGAGGCCGTGTTCCAGACCACCCGCGAAGGCCTGGGCCAGACCACCGCGGTCGGCATCGGCGGCGACCCGGTCAAGGGCACCGAGTTCATCGACGTGCTGGCGATGTTCCTCGCCGACGACAAGACCGAGGCAATCGTCATGATCGGGGAGATCGGCGGATCGTCCGAGGAGGACGCCGCCCAGTTCATCAAGGACGAGGCGAAGCGCGGGCGAAAGAAGCCGATGGTCGGCTTCATCGCCGGCCGCACCGCGCCGCCCGGCCGGCGCATGGGTCATGCCGGCGCCATCATTTCGGGCGGCAAGGGCGATGCCGAATCCAAGATCGCCGCCATGGAGTCGGCCGGGATAAAGGTGTCGCCCTCCCCGGCGCGGCTGGGCAAGACGCTGGCCGATGTGCTGAAGCGTTAATTTAGACCGTTGATTCATTCTTTGTGGTTTACGAAACGCACGCACGCCCTAAATAGAGTACAAGAGACCAGGAAAAAGCCGCGCATTTGCGTGCGCTTTCGCAAGGTGTTGCGATGACTTTGGGAGGCATAGATGGGTCTAGCTCATGCCCGCATCAGACTCGCAAATCCCCGATTGCCCGACCTTGCTCCAGTCGAGGTCGACGCGCTAGCAGATTCCGGGCCCGTGCATCCGTGCCTTCCGGAGCATATTGTGCTGCAGCTTCAGCTCGAAGAACACGAGAAACGAGAAGCAACATTCGCCGATGGCTCGCGGCGCCTGATTTCCTACGTCGGTCCAGTAAGTGTCTCCTTTGCCAACCGCCTGTGTTTACAGGGGCAATGGTGTTGGGGGATGAGCCACTCCTCGGCGCAATCCCGATGGATGATATGGATCTTGTGGTGCTGCCCAGGACCCGTGAGGTAGCCGTCAATCCCGCGAACCCTAATTTTGCGGTTTCCATTGCAAAGGGCTTGCCACCAAGGTCCCACACGCCCTGAACCAGCACGCAGAGGTCTATTCATGTCTCGCCAGGACGCCAACGCAGCTTTTGCCCGCACGTCGTTCCTCTACGGGGGTAACGGCGCCTACATCGAAGACCTCTATGCGCGGTACGAGGCCGACCCGAACGCGGTCGATGCGGAATGGCGGGCGTTCTTCCAGAGCCTGAAGGACGACGCCAGCGACGTCGAGAGGCTCGCGCGCGGGCCGTCATGGAAACGGCCGGACTGGCCGCAGCCGGCGCGCGGCGAACTCGTCGCCGCGCTCGCCGGCGACTGGGGCGAGGTGGGGAAGGCGGTCGGCGACAAGATCAAGGCCAAGGCGCAGGCCACGGGCGTCGAGGTCTCCCAGGCCGACGTCCAGCAGGCGACCCGCGATTCGGTGCGCGCGCTGATGCTGATCCGTGCCTACCGCTTTCGTGGGCACTTCCACGCCAATCTCGATCCGCTCGGCCTCGAGCCGATGAAAGACGAGCAGGAGCTCGACCCGCGCTCCTACGGCTTCACCGAGGCCGACTACGACCGCCCGATCTTTCTCGATCACGTGCTCGGTCTCGAATTCGGCACCTTGCGCGAGATCGTGGCGATCCTCCAGCGCACCTATTGCCAGACGCTCGGCGTCGAGTTCATGCACATCTCCGATCCCGCCCAGAAGGGCTGGATCCAGGAGCGTATCGAGGGACCGGACAAGGAGATCACGTTCACCCGCGAGGGCAAGCGCGCGATCCTCAACAAGCTGGTCGAGGCGGAAGGCTTCGAGAAATTCTGCGACCTCAAGTTCACCGGCACCAAGCGGTTCGGGCTCGACGGCGCCGAATCGACGATCCCAGCGCTCGAGCAGATCATCAAGCGCGGCGGCGCCCTCGGCGTGAAGGAGATCATCTTCGGCATGGCCCATCGCGGCCGGCTCAACGTGCTCGCCCAGGTGATGGGCAAGCCGCACCGCGCCATCTTCCACGAGTTCAAAGGCGGTTCCGCCACGCCCAACGAGGTCGAAGGCTCAGGCGACGTCAAATACCATCTCGGCGCCTCCTCCGACCGCGAGTTCGACGGCAACCAGGTGCATCTTTCGCTCACCGCAAACCCGTCGCACCTGGAGATCGTCAATCCGGTCGTGCTCGGGAAAGTGCGCGCCAAGCAAGACCAGCACGGCGCCACCCCCGAGGACCGCAGGATGGTCATGCCGCTGCTCATTTCCGGCGATGCGGCGTTCGCCGGACAGGGCGTGATCGCCGAATGCTTCGGCCTGTCGGGGTTGCGGGGACATCGCACCGGCGGCTCGGTCCATTTCATCGTCAACAACCAGATCGGCTTCACCACCTATCCGCGCTACAGCCGCTCTTCCCCCTATCCGTCCGACGTCGCCAAGATGATCGAGGCGCCGATCTTCCACGCCAACGGCGACGACCCCGAGGCGGTGGTCTTCGCGGCCAAGATCGCAACCGAGTTCCGGCAAAAATTCCAAAAGCCGGTCGTCATCGACATGTTTTGCTATCGGCGGTTCGGCCACAACGAGGGCGACGAGCCCGCGTTCACCCAGCCGCTCATGTACAAGAAGATCCGCTCGCATCCCTCGACGCTGGAGATTTACGGCAAGAAACTGGTCGGCGAAGGCGTCGTCAGCGAAGGCGAGGTCGAAAAGATGAAGGCCGACTGGCGCGCCCGGCTCGACGCCGAATTCGAGGCCGCCCAGGCGTACCGGCCGAACAGCGCCGATTGGCTCGACGGCCGCTGGGCCGGCTTCAAGGCGGCGCATGATTTCGATGATCCGCGCCGAGGCGATACCGGCGTCGCGATCGAGACGTTGAAGGATATCGGCAAGAAGATCACCGCCGCTCCGAAGGATTTTCACCTGCACCGGACGATCCAGCGCTTCCTCGACAATCGCGCCAAGGCGATCGAGTCGGGCCAGGGCATCGACTGGGCGACCGCCGAGGCGCTGGCGTTCTGCTCGCTGCTGGTCGAGGGATTTCCCGTGCGGCTTTCCGGACAGGACAGCGAGCGCGGCACGTTCTCGCAGCGCCATTCGGTGCTGATCGACCAGGAGGACGAGACCCGCTACATCCCGTTCAATCAGCTGAGCGAGCGTCAAGGCCGCTTCGAAGTCATCAACTCGATGCTCTCGGAGGAGGCGGTGCTCGGCTTCGAGTACGGCTATTCGCTCGCCGAGCCGAACGCGCTCACCATATGGGAGGCGCAATTCGGCGACTTCGCCAACGGCGCCCAGGTCGTGTTCGATCAGTTCATCTCGTCGGGCGAGCGCAAGTGGCTGCGCATGTCTGGCCTCGTGTGCCTGCTGCCGCACGGCTACGAGGGCCAGGGGCCGGAGCATTCCTCGGCGCGGCTCGAGCGCTTCCTGCAGATGTGCGCGGAGGACAACATGCAGGTGGCGAACTGCACCACGCCGGCGAACTACTTCCACATCCTGCGCCGGCAATTGAAGCGGGAGATCCGCAAACCGCTGATCCTGATGACGCCGAAGTCGCTGCTGCGCCACAAGCGCGCAGTGTCGCGGCTCGACGAGATGGGGTCGGGCGCGACGTTCCACCGCCTCTTATGGGACGACGCGCAATTGCTGCCGGACGAGAAGATCAAGCTCGTTCCCGACGCCGACATCCGCCGCGTGGTCCTGTGCTCGGGAAAGGTCTATTTCGACCTGTACGAGGAGCGCGAGAAGCGCGGGATCGACGATATCTACCTGATGCGGGTCGAGCAGCTCCATCCGTTCCCGACCAAGGCGCTGGTGCACGAGCTTTCCCGTTTCAAGCAGGCGGAGATCGTGTGGTGC
>WNGA01006361.1_pt1 | contig 16861 bp, 16 predicted proteins | sample 5400061 | NCBI WGS metagenome assembly WNGA01 (sample SAMN13153366, study PRJNA577476) | soil metagenome | isolation source: 100 cm soil or saprolite under grassland replicate 2 | place: USA:California | collected 2016-06-15 | reverse complement strand
GTCTGCGATCGGCGGTCGTCGTCGCCGCCGCAGATCACGGCGTCGCGCGGGAAGGCGTGAGCGCGTACCCGCAAGAGGTTACACGGCAGATGCTCGCGAACTTCGAGGCCGGTGGCGCCGCCGTCTGCGTGCTCGCGGAACACGCAGGCACGTCGCTTCGCGTCGTGGACGCCGGGGTCGGAACCCCCACGGCGAACATCGCCGAGGGCCCCGCGATGAGCTCCGCCGATGCGCTCCGATGTATCGAGCGAGGGATCGCGCTCGCCGGCGAGCTCGCGCGCGACGGTATCGGTATCGTCGCGCTCGGCGAGATGGGCATTGGGAACACGACGTCGGCATCAGCACTCTGTGCGGCGCTGCTGCCCGCCGATCCCGCGTCCGTATGCGGCCGCGGGACTGGACTCGACGACGCCGGCGTTGCGCGCAAGGTGGACGTGGTCGGCCGCGCGCTTCGGGCGAATCGTCCTGATCGCGCCGATGCACTCGCCGTCCTGGCGCAGCTTGGGGGTTTCGAGATCGCGCTCCTCTGCGGGCTCGCGCTCGGTGCCGCAGCGGATCGTGTCGTCGTGGTCGTCGACGGCTTCATCAGCGCTGCGGCGGCGCTGGTCGCGGCCCGGCTCGCACCGGACGCGGTCGACCGGATGGTGGCGGCGCACCTATCGCCCGAGCCCGGGCATTGGCTCGTGCTGCGTGCGCTCGGGCTCGAGCCGCTGCTCGACCTCGGCCTGCGCCTCGGCGAGGGGAGCGGCGCCGTCCTCGCGCTGCCGCTGCTCGATGCATCGCTCGCGATCCTCGCGAAGATGGCGACGTTCGAATCGGCGGCAGTCACCGATGCCGGGCGGTAGCGTCCGCGCCGCGGCCGCCGCGGTGTCGTTCCTGACGCGCGTACCCGTGGGACGTGCGGTCGAGTTCGGCGGCGCCGACGTTGCTCGTGGAGCTCTCCTGTTTCCCCTCGTGGGAGCCGCAGTTGGCGCTTGTGCGGGTGGCGTCGGGATTCTGCTCGACGATGCGCTCCCAACGCTTGCTGTCGCTGGGGTCGTGCTCGCGGTTGCGCTCTTGTTGACGGGCGGGATGCATCTCGATGCTCTCGCGGACACCCTCGACGCCGCGGGCGCGTCGACACGGGAGCGCGCGTTGGAGATCATGCGAGACCCTCGCGTCGGGACCTTCGGCGCCGCCGCGATCGCTCTCGATTTGCTCGTGAAGGCGGCGGCGGTCGCGGCGTTGCTCGACGAAGGCGGCGCGCTGCCCGCGCTCCTCGTCGCGGGAGCGTTGTCGCGTACCGCGTCGCCGCCGCTTGCCCTGGTTCTCCCGTATCCACGGGCAGGCGGAGGGCCGGGCAGCGTCCTCACCGGCTGTGTTTCGTGGCTCGCCGCCGTTGGAGCCATTGGGCTTGCTCTCGGCGCTGCGACCATCGCCATGGGTGTCACCGGCCTCGCGATGGCCGCCGCTGTCGCGGTGTCGACTGCCCTGCTGGGTCTCGTCTATCTCCGCTGGCTCGGAGGAGCGACCGGTGACTGCCTCGGCGCCGCCACGGAACTTGGCGAGACCGCAGCCCTCGTCGTTGCGGCGGCACTCGTATGACGCGACTCATGCTCTGTCGTCACGCAGAGCCCGCGAACGCGGTGCAGACGCGCACCCTCGCCGAAGCGCTCGCAGAGAGCGCGGTTGCCGCCGTCTACACGAGCCCGCTGGCGCGCGCGGTCGAGACCGCCGCGACGGTTGCCGATGCACAGCGGCTCGTTCCTATCCCCGTTGGCGATCTGCGGGAGATCGACTTCGGCGAGGTCGAGGGCCTGGCCTTCGATGCCCTCCCGGTCGAGCTCCAGGCTGGGCTGTTACGCGAGCCGATGCACGTGCGCTTCCCGGGTGGCGAGACCTACGACGAGCTCCAGGAGCGCGTCTGTCGAGCGATCGATCGAATCGTCGCGGACCATCCCGAGGAGACGGTCGCCGCGGTTACTCATGCCGGTTCGATCCGCGCGGCGCTGGCCGCCTGGCTACACATCGCCGACGAGGCGATCTTTCGAATCGACCAGCGCTACGCGGCGGTGAACGTCGTGGACTGGAGCGACGGCATCCCGCTCGTGCGGCTCGTGAACGGCGCCCGGCCCTAGTGCGTACCGCTAGGATCGCCGTCGGCGCGCTGCGCCGCTGTATGCGGGCCTAGACGAGACATACCGGTTTCGTTCCCACCTTTCGAGGAGGTCCTCGTGCAACGCTTTCGAAACGGCGGCGCGGGCGGGGCCCGCGCCTCCTCCAAGGCGGCGCCGCGAGACGGCGCCGCGGGCACGGTCGCCGCAGCCAATCTGACGAAGCACCATGCAGCGCAGCTCGTCCTGAAGGACGTGACCGTCGTCGTGCCGCCGGGCGCGCGGATCGGCCTCGTCGGCCCGAATGGAGCCGGCAAGTCGACGCTGCTGCGGATCCTGGCAGGGCTCGAGGAAGCGGACTCCGGCACGGTGCGCCGCCTGCCGCCCGACCTCACCGTCGGCTACCTCCCGCAGGAAGCGGATGCCGACCCGGGGGAGACGCTCCGTGCCTACGTGGCACGGCGGACCGGAGTAGCCGCGGCCGCCGTGCGCATGGACGAGCTCGCGGCGCGCCTCCGCGACGAGCCCGCACTGGCAGAAGAGCACGCTGCGGCGCTCGAGCGGTACCTCGCACTGGGAGGCGGCGATCTCGATGCGCGAGCCGCAACCATCTGCGCGGAGCTGGGTCTGGAGGTGCCGCTCGGCGCACCGCTCGGTGCTCTCTCGGGCGGGGAAGCGGCGCGCGCGCGGCTCGCGGCCACTCTGCTGGCGCGCTTCGACGCCTTCCTGCTCGACGAGCCGACCAACGACCTCGACTTTGCGGGTCTCGAGCGCCTCGAACGCTTCGTCCAGGCGCTCCCCGGCTCCGTCGTCCTCGTCTCGCACGATCGCGACTTCCTCGACCGGACGGTGACGCGCATCGTCGAGCTCGATGAGTGGACGCACCATGCGACGGAGTTCGCCGGCGGCTGGAGCGAATACGAACGGGAACGCACGACTGCGCTACGGCGCCGCTCGGAGGCCTACGACGAGTTCGAGGGAGAGAAGGCGCGCCTGGAAGCGCAGCTGCAGCGGATGCAGCGCTGGGAGGAACGCGGCTACGGCCAGGGGCGCAGGAAGAAGAAGACGAAGGACGTCAAGAAGACGTACGGCGGACGGATCGAGAGGCTGGCGAAGGTCGAGAAGCCCTACGAGCCCTGGGAGTTGCGCCTCAGCCTGGCGCCCGAGCGGCGGAGCGGCGAGATCGTCGTCCGCCTCGAGGGTGCGGTCGTCGAGCGCGGCTGGTTCCAGCTCGGCCCGCTCGACCTCGAGCTCGGCTGGGGCGATCGTCTCGCGATCGTCGGTTCGAACGGCAGCGGCAAGACGACCTTGCTGGACGTGATCCTCGGTCGCGTCGCGCTCGCCGCGGGACGGCGCTGGGTCGGCCCAGGCGTCGTGCTCGGCGAGCTCTCCCAGCATCGGGCCGAGCTGGCACAGGGCATGCTCTTGCCTGCCTTCGCGACGGCGGCGGTGCTCCCGCCGGAAGAGGCACGGACGCTGCTCGCCAAGTTCGGTCTCGGCGCCGACCACGTCCTGCGGGCGGTAGCGTCCCTCTCGCCAGGCGAGCGGACGCGTGCGTTGATCGCCGTGCTCGCCGCGCGCGGCGTCAACTGCCTCGTGCTCGACGAGCCCACGAATCATCTGGACATCGCCGCGATCGAAGAGCTGGAACGCGCGCTCGAAGCGTTTACGGGCACCGTTCTGCTCGTCACGCACGACCGGCGCTTCGTCGCCGGCTACCGCGCTACGCGGACGCTGGAGCTGCCACCCAGCCGGGCTCCGGTCGGACGAGCAGCCCCTCGCTGACGAGCCGATCGACGAGCTCTGCATCGAACCGCCACCGCCATGCGAACCAGCGTGGGACTTCACTCTCGGGGGCGACGACCGCCGCGCGTACGGCGCTCACGACGAGGTGGTCGATTCCGCCGTCTTCCGCGGCGGCCTCGGTGAAGACCTGGTCCCAGCGCGCGTACTCGAAGCCGCTGACTTCTCCGTGCCCGTCCGGCTCGACGGCGCGTGTCACGACGGCGCCGCAGAGCTCGAGGGGATGGAGAATCTTCTTAAGCTCCTTGGGTTTCAGACCGAGCTCGGTCTTGAGGTCCTCACTCGTCGATGGACCCGCGGCGGCGAGATGGTCGAGCACGAGGCCCCAGTCCGGAGCTTCGCGCATCCGCTCGATCTCCGCCCGGCAGATCGGATCGAGCAGACGCGCCGTCTCCTCGCTGACGTAGAGCGTCTTCCTGCGCTGGTGGATCTTGAGCTCGTAGATGCCCGACCGGCTCGGGAGCGCAAAGGTCCAACCCCACTTCGTGCGCGGCCACTGGCCGAACCCCGGTTTGTCCGGCGCGTATGGCTCCTCGTGGCACGCCTCGAAGAGACTGGGGAGCGAGCAGTCGGCCGTCCGGGTGAGCATGCCGCGGTCACGGAGGAAGTCCGCGGCCTCATCGATCGTGTCGAGTGCGCGGTCGGGCGTGAGGCGGCACTCGTAGCTCCGCCGATCCTGGAGCTCTTGCAACGTCTGCATCGACCGTATCTTCGCAGCGCCATTCTCCGTTTCCCCTGCAGACACGCAGGAAGTGTCTCTTCGGCTGTCCATGAAAGGAGACCGAAAACCATGGGTATTGGAGTCAGCCTTTTGCTCATCGCCGCCGGTGCGATCCTGGTCTGGGCGGTCAACGTCTCGGTCAGCGGCGTGGAGCTGGTGACCGTCGGCTGGATCCTGCTTGCGGTCGGCGCCGCGGGCGCTCTCCTCTCGCTGATCTTCTGGTCGAGTTGGGGCGGCATCGGCGGACCGGCCGAGGGTCGGCGCCGCGTCGTCCGCGAGGACTACTAGCACCGGATACACCATCCATAGGAAGAGCCCCGCCTCGGCGGGGCTCTTCAGTTTCAGGGCGTGCCGACGCGGCTTGGCGGCCAGTACGTCAGGAAGACCTTTCCGATGATGTCCTCGCGCGGCACGAGACCCCAGACCCGCGAATCGCAGGAGTGCGCGCGGTTGTCTCCTTCCATCAGGTACATGTCCTTCGGGATCCGTCGCATCGTTCGCGCAGGCGGGATGTCGAGCATCGTCTTCGACTCCCGGTCGCGGCGTTCGGGGCGGATGTACGGCTCGGCGAGTCGGCGCCCGTCGATGTGCGTATAGCCGTCGCGCTCGGACCAGACCTCGCCCGGGAGCCCGATGATGCGCTTGACGAAGATCCCCCCGACGCACTCGGCGCGGGCGGCCCCGGGCGCGCGGAAGACGACGATCTCGCCGCGCCTGGGATCGCGGAAGTGGTAGATGAATCGGTTCGCGAGCACGCGGTCGGAGCGCTCGCTCTCGCAGCCCGGTTCCGGCCGCGCGCAGTGCAGGGTCGGCTCCATCGACGCGGAGGGGATCCGGTACGGGTTGACGACCCAGGCCTTCACGGCGAGGACGATCAACACCGCGCCGACGATCGTGAAGAGCCAGTCGAGGAGGACGCGTTGCCTGTGCGAGAGGTTCGGGAAGAGCCGTTCGATTGGGCCGCGCACGCGGCGGCCAGATTACGGGTTGACAAGGACGTCTCCGATACCTAAGCTCGCAAAGCTTTGCGGTCCGAGGTATTGAAAGGCCATCTCGACCTGCTCCTGCTCGCAGTCCTTGCGTCACGGCCCGCGCACGGGTACGCACTCGTGGAACGCCTGCGTGAGCGGTCAGGCGGCGAGTTCGACCTCTCGGAGGGAACCGTCTACCCGGCGCTGTACCGCCTGGAGAGAGCGCGGCTGCTCTCGAGTCGGTGGGCGGTCGCGGGAGGGCGCCGCCGCCGCGTCTATTCCGTGACGCGCTCGGGCCGGCGGGCGCTGGCCGAGCGGCGGCGTGACTGGGTGGCGTTCGCGGCGGCTGTGAGGAGTGTGGTGGGGACGTGAACGTGCGCGAGCGCTACGTGCGCGAGCTCGAGGCGCGCCTGCCGTTCGCTCTCGGTGTGCGTCGGCGTGTGCTCGCGGAGGTACGCGAGCACCTCCGTGAAGGGGGCCAGGACGCGCTCGGGCGCTTCGGACCGGTCGACGAGCTGGCGGCTGAGCTCGCGGGTGAGCTGCGCCTGCGCGCAGCTGCGCGCGCCTCCTGGCTCGTTCCGGCAGTCGTCGTCGCGATCGTCTTCCCGTTCTACGTCGTGCCCGAGAACACCTTGCCGCCCGCTCCCTGGGTCGTGAAGCCCGACTACCTCGCCTGGAAGCAGCACGTGGCCGTCGCGGCGTTTCTCGTCTCCGTCGCCTCCGCGGTCGTGGCGCTCGTGGCGGGGCGGGTTAGGCCGGTGTTCTCGCTCGTACCGCTGATCTGCTCGACGATCGCGCTCGGCGTCGCCGTCGCGTTCGGAGCTGTGGTCGCTGTCCAGTGGATCGATGCCGTCCCTGGAACCTCGGCGACGATCACTTACGCCGCGATTGCAGCGTCGGTGCTGTTACTGCTTGCGGTGGCGCTCGTCATGGCCGAGGCCTGCCGCGCCGCTCTACGTCACAGCCGGGACCAGCTCGCGGCCGATTAGCGCGACCGTGTCAAGGTCCTCGTGGGCGAGGTGCTGGAGCATGACGCGCTCGTAGCCGATCTCCTCGATCTCCTTCAGCCGCTCGACGACCTGCTTCACGGTTCCGACCGGTCCACGCTCACCGTACCGCTCGAGGACTTCCTTGGGATCGCGCCCGAAGCGGGCGCCCACCCGCTGCGCAGAGTCGTGGAGCTCACGGTCGTCACGGCCGACGACGCAGGGCGCCATGAGCGAGTAGCGAAGGGTCGCCGGGTCGCGCCCCGCGCGCTCGCAGGCTTCGTCGAGCGTTCGCTTCCGGTCTCGCAACTCGCCGCTCGTGGCGAAGAACGTGTTGTACTCGTCTGCAAAGCGCACGGCCGGTATCGTCGTTCCAGGCCTCGCGCTGCCGCCGACCAGGATGGGCAGCTCCGGACGTCCGAGGCCGGGCGCGTTATCGAGCTGATAGTGCTCGCCTGCGAAGTCGACCCGTTGCTCCTTCAGCAGGCGGTGGACGATCTCGAGCTGCTCGCCGAGGCGGGCGACGCGCTCGGCCGCGGTTGCGAAGTCGAAGCCGTATGCCCGGTGTTCCCGCTCCATCCAGCCGGCGCCCATTCCGAGCGTCACGCGTCCGCCGGAGATCTCGTCCGCGGTCGCGGCGGCGTGCGCGAGCACGGATGGATGGCGGAACGTGCCAGGGGAGACGAGAGTTCCTAGCCCGAGCCGCGTCGTTCGCGTCGCAAGTCCGCCGATGGTCGCCCAGGCGTCGAGGGCCGGACGACTCTCGTCGAAGCCGGAGACGTAGTGGTCGGAGCGGAAGAGCGCCTCCACGCCGTGCTCCTCGCAGGCTGACGCGAGCGCGACCCAGTCGTCCCAGGTAACACCCTCTTGGCCCTCGATCATGAGCGCCAGCCGCACGGAGCGGAAGCCTATTCCCGTCTGAAGGGGCTGGCTGTGGAAACAACGTCACACTTTCGCCACGAACTCCATGTCCGCTAGCGACAGTTCGGCCACGGCCCGGCGGGCCGTGGCCGGGGACAGTCCCAAGACACGGGCGGCTCGGCCTAGGTCCTTTCGGCCGTGCCAAAACAGCCTTGGCCGTATCCTCGAGCCGCGATGCTTCTCGACCGGCTGATCCTCGAAGAGCTGCGCCGGGCGCCGGCGCACGGCTACGCGCTGCGAGGCGCGCTCGCACGCCGCGGCGCACGCGTCGCAGGGAGCACCGTCTACGGTGCGCTGCGGCGCCTCGAGCGAGACGGCGCTCTGGCCGGGCGCTGGCAAGACGGCCGGCGCAGACGTGTCTACCGGATCACGCGTGCAGGTGAGGAAGTGCTTTGCGTCCGGCGGCTCGAAGTCCGCAGCTTCGCCCGCCGCTAGCATCGGCCGCATGGCCGTCGCCTCGCCCGAGCAGTACCTCGCCGATCTCAATCCCGCCCAGCGCGAGGCCGTGCTCGCGACCGAGGGGCCGCTGCTCGTCATCGCGGGCGCAGGATCGGGAAAGACCCGGGTGCTCACGTATCGCGTCGCGCACCTGATCAACGCGGTCGGCGCGAAGCCGAACGAGATCCTCGCGATCACCTTCACGAACAAGGCCGCGGGGGAGATGAGGGAACGGCTCCGGCACCTGCTCGGCGCCAGCGGCCGCGGGCTCTGGATCCTCACCTTCCACGCCGCCTGCGGGCGGATCCTCCGCCGCGAGGTCCAGCGGCTCGGTTACCGCTCGAACTTCACGATCTACGACCAGGCCGACCAGATCCGCCTCGTCAAGCAGTGCCTCGAGGAGCTCGAACGCGACCCGAAGCGCTTCACTCCGCGCGGCATCCACGCGCAGATCTCGAATGCCAAGAACCGGCTCGTCCATCCCGACGAGTACGCCGCGCGCGTGCAGTCCTTCTACGACCAGACCGTCGCCGAGGCGTACGGCCTCTACCAGCGCCGCCTGTTCGCCTCGAACGCCGTCGACTTCGACGACCTGCTGATGCTGACGGTGGACGTGCTCGAGCGCTTCCCGGAGGCGCGCGAGAAATGGCAGCAGGCGTTCCGCTACATCCTGGTGGACGAGTACCAGGACACGAACCACGCGCAGTACCGGCTGCTCCAGCTGCTCGCTGAAAAGCACCGCAACGTCTGCGCCGTTGGCGATCCTGATCAATGCTTGGTTACTGGGACGCTGATCTCGATGGCCGACGGCACCAAGAAGCCGATCGAGCACATCCGCGAGGGTGAAGAGGTTCTGTCGTGCTACGGGAGCGGCGCGTTCAAGCCATCGCACGTTACGCGGGTTCATCGCTCGTCGAGACGCACCGGAATCGCCATCACGACAGAGAGCGGCCGTCGGATCATCTCCACCCCGGAACACACGCATTTCGCGGGATTCAAGCCCGGAAAGACACCCCAGCTGCACATGACCTATCTCATGTGGAAGCGCGATTGCGGTTTTCGGATCGGAACGTCGAAGACGTACACACGCGGGCAGCCACGATCGGTCGCAGGCCCCGCGTTTCGGATGAATGCCGAGCACGCCGACGCGACCTGGGTCGTCGATGTTTACTCGAGTGAGGCGGAGGCTCGTACCGCAGAGGTTCTGCTGTCGCTCAAGTACCAGTTACCAACGTTGCCGTTCGTCGCGCGGCCCTACAAAGGGCATGAGGGGCGCAGCGTCGTCGCCGACCAGGCACTCATTGATCGCGTCTTCGCGGGTGTTGACACGGACGCCGCCGGTCGGCGATTGCTCGCGGACCGCGGCCTCAGCTTCGATCACCCGCACTTCAGCGCGGCCACCACGACGAGCGGCAAGCGCGTCCGCCGATGGCTAACGGTCTCGCTCTGTGGAGATGCGCGGGGTACCAGAACACTTCACCGATTGGCGCTGTTCGGATACGACGACGAAGGACGGCGTGCGCTGGCAAGCACGGGCCTTTCGGTCCGGCCGGCCTACCGCGGGTCTAGCGGCTGGCGTGTCGAATGCGCATCCTCGGACTTTCGAAGCCTGATCGAGAGAGTTGAGCAAATCGAGGACGTGCTGGATGTCTCCGTCCGATTCACCGCTCGGCTTGGTGCACAGCGTGACGCCGTCGGCAGAGACCGGAACTCTTTGCCGTTCATGCCGGCGTCGGCCGTGCGGCCCGGGATGCTGATGGTGGACGAACATGGGCAATTCGACGTTGTCGAGAGCGTTGAGCCCGTTGAGCTCGACGCGCCGGTGTACGACATCGACGTCGCCCAGACGCACAACTTCATCGCGAATGGCATCGTCACCCATAACTCGATCTATGCCTTCCGCGGGGCCGACATCAACAACATCCTCGACTTCGAGCGTGACTTCCCCGGCACGCGCACGATCGCGCTGGAGCAGAACTATCGCTCGACGAACGCCATCCTCGAGTCGGCGAACGGCATCATCTCGAACAACCGCGAGCGCAAGCCCAAGGAGCTGTGGTCGGAGCTCGGCGAAGGCGTGCCGGTACGCGTGATCGAAGTGGAGGACGAGCACGCCGAGGGGCGTTTCGTCGCCGCCGGGATCGCCTCGCTCGTCGAGGAAGGCTTCTCCGGCGACGAGGTGGCGGTCTTCTACCGGACGAACGCCCAGTCGCGTGTGCTCGAGGACGTGCTCGTCCGTCAGGGGATCGCATACCAGGTGATCGGCGGCCCGCGCTTCTACGAGCGCGCAGAGATCAAGGACGCGATCGCCTACCTGCAGGTGATCGACAACCCGTACGATGCCGTCTCGCTGCAGCGGATCGCCAACAGGCCGCGTCGCGGCATCGGCGACACCTCGCTCGCACGCCTGCAGACATGGGCAGACACGCAAGGCCGCTCCCTCTGGGAAGCGACCGAGTTCGCCGAGGAGGCCGGCGTCGGGGCGGCACCACTGCGCGCCGTCCAGCAGTTCCGCACCGTGATCCAATCGCTCCAGTCCGGAGCGCTCGAGCTACCGGTCGCCGAGCTCGTCGAGCGTACGCTCGAGCGCAGCGGCTACCTCGAGGCGCTCGAGGCAGAGCGGACGATCGAGGCCCAGGGCCGGATCGAGAACCTGCAGGAGCTCGTCGGCGTCGCCCGCGAGTACCAGGAGACAGCTGAGGAGCCCTCGCTCTCTCACTTCCTGCAGGAGATCTCGCTCTACTCGGACCAGGACGCGATCCGCGACCAGGAGAGCCTCGTCACGCTCATGACGCTCCACAACGCGAAAGGGCTCGAGTTCCGCGCCGTCTATCTGATCGGGATGGAGGAGGGAATCTTCCCGCACGCGCGTTCGATCGAGGAGCAGGGGATCGAGGAGGAGCGGCGACTCTGCTACGTCGGCATGACGCGCGCCAAGGAGCTCCTGACGCTGACGCACGCGTCGTCGCGAGCACTCTTCGGATACCGCGGGTACAACCTGCCGTCTCGCTTCCTCGACGAGCTTCCCGCGGGCGTCGAACGTGAACGGCTCCGACCGGCGTCCTGGTCGTCGTACGGCGCAGCGGGCGTTGCGCCGCGCGAGGATGTCCCGTCGCTGTCGACCGGCGACTCCGTCCGGCACGGCACGCTCGGGGAGGGAGTCGTGACGCAGATCGAGGCAGGCGGAGTCGTCACCGTCCGCTTCGCCGACGGCAGCGAACGGCGGCTGATGCTCGACTACGCCCCGCTCGAGCGGCTGCCGTAGCCCGCGCCGGCGGTAGGCTCGCCCCCCGTGGACGTCGAGATCCGGAATCCCTCGGAGGACGAGCTGCAGGCTGCGGTCGGCGCGGTGTACTCGGCCTTCGGCGATTCCATGCGCGACGAGGACTTCGAGCGCAATCGCACGCTGATGCCGTCGGATCGCATTCACACCGCGTACGACGACGGGCGGCCAGTCGCTGTCGTCGCGGCGTACCCGTTGGAGCTGACCGTGCCGGGCGGGCTTCTCCCGGCCGCGGGCGTGACGTGGGTCGGCGTGCTGCCGAGCCACCGGCGCCGAGGAATCCTCCGAAGGCTGATGGCTCGACAGCTCGAGGACCTGCACGGACGCGGCGAGCCGCTCGCGATTCTCTGGGCGTCCGAGTCCGCCATCTACGGACGGTTCGGATACGGGATCGCGGCCCCGAACGTCACGTTGCAGGCGCAGAGCGATCGCTTCGGGTTCCGGGACGATCCCGGTCCGATCGGAACGACCCGGCTCGTCACGAGCGAGGAGGCATTCGAGCTCTTCCCGCCTGTCTACGATCGCGTCCGGCTCGAGGTGCCCGGAATGTGCGCGCGCACCGACGACCACTGGAAGCTCTACAAGCTGGCCGACCTGGAGCATTGGCGTCAAGGCGCCGGGCCGAAATTCTTCGCCGTGCTCGAGATCGACGGCGTCCCCGAAGGTTTCGCGACCTACCGGATCAAGTCCGACTGGGACCAGGGCATCCCTCAGGGAGAGCTGCGCGTCCTCGACGCCATCGCCACCTCGCCGGTGGCCACGCGCGAGCTCTGGAGATTCCTGTTCGGCATCGATCTCGTCGTGAAGGTCGAGCAATCGATGTTCGACGCCGGCTCGCCGCTCTTCCTCATGGTCGAAGACGCGCGCCGGTTACACCTGCGCCTCTCGGACGGCCTCTGGCTCCGCTTCGTGGCGCTCGAGGCCGCGCTGAAGGCGCGTTCGTACGCGACGGACGATTCCGTCGTTTTCGAGGTTCGCGACGAGTTCTGCCCGTGGAACGCCGGCCGCTGGAGCGTGGGGAACGACGTCCGGAAGACGAGAAGCGCGGCCGATCTCGAGCTCGACTCGAGAGATCTCGCCTCGGCGTACCTCGGGGCCTTCGATTTCCACCGGCTCGGCGCCGCCGAGCGAGTGCGTGAGCTACGGCCGGGGGCGCTCGCCCGCGCGACCGCGCTCTTCCGCACGACGCGTCCGCCGTTCTGCCCGGACGAGTTCTGATGAGCTTCGAAGTCCGGCCGGTCCGCGATCTCGAAGAGTACAAGGGCGCATTCCTCGCGATCGGCCAGTACTTCGGGACGGTCCCCACCGAGGAGCGCATGCAGCGATCCGTCGCCCAGGTAACGCTCCAACGGATGCACGGCGCGTGGTCGGACGGCGCGATCGTCGGCGGCGCGGCAGCGTTTACGTTCAACCTGACGGTTCCGGGCGGCGACCTCCCGACCGCCGGCGTGAGCATCGTCGGCGTCTACCCGACGCACAGGCGACGCGGCGTACTGCGCTCGCTGATGCGCGCACAACTCGACGACGTGCACGCGCGCGGGGAGCCTCTCGCCGCCCTGTGGGCGTCCGAAGAGCCCATCTACGGACGTTTCGGTTACGGAATCGCATCCTTCTGCGGCGAGATCACGCTCGCACGGGAGCACACCTCGTTCTCGCAGCCGGTCGAGCCCGGCGGCACGCTTCGACTGCTGGAGCCCGAGGAGGCGCTCGAGACGCTCCCGTCCGCCTTCGAGCGCATCCGGGTCAGATGGCCCGGGATGTTCTCGCGCAACCGGCTCTGGTGGGAAGATCGTGAGATCGCCGACCCGGAGGACCGGCGCGAGGGAGCCGGGCCGAGGCGCTGGGTTGCCTACGAGCGCGACGGGTCGATCGACGGCTATGCGGCCTATCGCCACAAGCCGGGCTGGGAGGAGGGCACAACGACCGCGGAGCTACGCGTCGTCGAAGCTCTCGGATCCACTCCCGAGGCGCTGCGTGACCTGTGGGGCTATCTGCTCGCCGTCGACGGGATCGCGACCGTGAAGGCCTGGCTGCTGCCGCCCGACCATCCGCTGTTCCTGCTGCTCGCCACGCCGAGGCGGATGCGTTACCGCATGGGTGACGCACTCTGGGTTCGCCTCGTCGACGTCGGCGCGGCGCTCTCCGGGAGGCGCTATTCCGAGGAGGGAAAGATCGTCCTCGAGGTCGCAGACGAGTTCTGCCCGTGGAACGAGGGCCGCTGGAAGCTCGAGGACGGCGCCGCGGGGCGAACCGATGACGAACCGGACCTACGACTTCCCGTCCAGTCGCTCGCTTCCGCCTTCATGGGCGGCATCTCGTTTGCCACGCTCGCCCGAGCCGGACGACTGCAGGAGGTCACCGTCGGCGCGCTGGCGCGAGCCGACGGCCTCTTCCGGTGGGACCGCCATCCGTGGTGCCCCGAGATTTTCTGAGGCGTGGCGTCCGCCGGGCTGCGGTAACCTGCCGCCGGTGCGGCTCCTCCTGCCCGCGGCCCTGGCCGCACTTCTCTGTCCTTCGATCGCGGCGGCGCACACCGACGCTGGCAGACAGCTTGCGTTGCAGTGGCCGGCGCAGGGCACGATCACGTCGCCGTTCGGGCAGGACGGCTACCGGTGGCATCCTGGCCTCGACATCGGGATCCTGCAGTCGCTCGACGTGCGTGCCGCGGCGGAGGGTGTCGTCAGCGGCGTCGGCTACCTCACCGGCTACGAGGGGTACGGAAACGTCGTCCTCGTCAACCTCGATGAGGGCTACTCGACGTTGTACGCGCACCTGTCCCAGCCGCTCGTCCGACGAGGTCAACGGCTCTGGCCAGGTGAGCGCATCGGCATCGCGGGCTGCACCGGCTGGTGCACCGGCACGCATCTCCACTTCGAGCTGCGCTACCAGGGGCGTCCGGTCGATCCTTCGTTCTTGATGGTGAGCTAGAGCCTCCGGCTCGAAGGATCTCGAGAAGCCGGAGCACGAGGAGCAACCCGGCTACAATCCGAAGCCGACCGGGGCGGTTAGCTCAGTTGGGAGAGCACCAGCTCGACAAGCTGGGGGTCACTGGTTCGAGCCCAGTACCGCCCACCTCATCCAAGAGCCGAAAGTCCTGCTAATCGCCGGCTTTTGGCGCCTTCGCGTTCATGCACGCTTTCCGCTTTAGAACGCTGAAAACCGCCCGTTTCGTTGTAAGACTTCCCCACAGACTTCCCCACACGCGACATGGGGAGCCCGCGAACGTCGCCTACCATCGAAATCGATGACCCGTCACATCATCTGGCCGCGGGTCTGGCTCGGTGTTCTCATGGTCACGGTTCTTGCGGGCGTCATCACATTCGCCGTCAGAGCCGCGGAGCGATCGAATGTCGTCCCCATCAAGCTCGTGACGCCGAAGCACCTTCCCGCCGTCGCGCGTACGCTCGGGCCTGACGACCCACACGAGTTCGACCTCTCACAGCTCATCCCCCGGCGCACCCGCCTCCGACAGGTCTGGTACCTCCACGGCGGCCAGCGACCCGATCAGGTCCTCGTCGAATGGGTGAAGTCTCAAAGGATCTCGCTCTATGGCGATTTCCCGGATGACGTCCGATGGGGCCTGACATTGTGGACGCGGCGCTCCGGGCCGCCCAACTTTCAGACGCAGTGGCGGGGCGTTGCCGTTCCACTAATTAAGGTCGGCCCGGGACCGGCGACGCTCCGTGTCGCGCTTGCCGACGTGACCGGAGATCGTCACCCCGACGTCCTGGTCGAGCAGTACCCGCATACGAATCACGGATGTGGACCGCATGAGGTCGTCGCGACGCTCGGTGGGGGAGGAACCTGGCGCGTCTTCGGTCCGAACGAGATGTGCGAGACGACGCTTCGGGGTACGCACGGGATGCTGGCGCTCGACCTGCCGGTCTACAGCCACTCCGACAGCGTCTGTTGCTGGAGCCATGTACGTCAGCTACGGCTTCAGTGGACTGGCCGGCGCTACGTCGTCGCCAGTAATCGGGTGGTTCCGGTCCGCCGCCGTTAATCGTCAAGATCCGAGCGACCTCGCGCGTCACCGGGAAGCTACTGAGACCTCCTACTCCGGAAGGTCGAGCGGTACGAGGTAACGTCGTTCACTCGCACGTTCAAGGTACGCGTCGACAAGCGCGACAGCCTCATCCTCGTTGCCCGGCATCAGATGGCCGTACAGGTCGAAGGTCGTCTGGATAGACGCGTGGCCGAGGTAGGCGGTGATTGCCTTCGCGTTCACGCCGGCTGCGATGAGGAGGCTCGCGAACGTGTGCCGGCACTCGTGCAGGCCGATCGCGTCGAGGCTGGCTCGGCGCCAGGCCGTCAGGGCACGCCTACGCACTGCCGTCGGCGTGAACGGCCGTGATGCGCTTGAGCCGAAGACAAGGCCGGTGTCGCGCCGCGTGACGAGCTTGTGCTCGATGAGGAGGTCGCGAAGCGCGGCGACGATGGGCACGCCCCGACGTCCTGCGCGGCTTTTCGGGCGGCCTGTCTCGCCGTGGCCACTCATGCTGCGCTCGACGTGAATCAAGCCATCGGCAAGGTCGATGTCGTCCCACAAGAGCGCTCTAAGTTCGCCGCGGCGCAGCCCGGCGTAGAAGGCGCAGCCCCACAGCGCGCGGTCCTCGAGACGGAGCACAGCGATCAGCGCTGCGGCTTCGGCCGGCGACGCGATGCGCTCGCGGCGGCCGCGGGCAGCGGGAAGTCGTAGCCGCTCGCACGGGTTGACAGCGAGATCTCCGTCCTCGATCGCGCGTCGGTAGATCACCTGGAGCGGCTTGAGCGCGTTGCGGATCGTGCTCGGGTCAGCGCCCGAGGCGAGGAGTTCGTCGGCGAGGCGCTGGATATCGCGCCGTTGAATCCGCGAGAGACGCGCACCGCCGAGTGTGGGGAGGATGTGCAGGCGAAGCGAGCGCTCGTACTCGCGAACGACGGACGGCTTGTACCGTTCTCCGGTCCTCGTGCGGATCGCGCCGGTCGCGATTCCGTCGACGAAGCCCTCTGCAGTCACGAGGAGCGTCTGAGACGTGCCGGCGAGGCGGACACCCTTCGCCGCCTGCGTCTGAGCCCCAGCGCGCCAGCGACGCGCTTCGCCGAGCGTTCTGAACGTCTTCGAGACTTTCCGCTTGCTGATTGCGTCGTAAGCCGCGACGCGGTAGCCGGGATTGCAGTTGCAACGTTTGCCAAGTCGCGAGCCGCAAGAGCGGGCGTGACGAACTTCGATTCCCTCGGCCATCAGCTGCTCCGTCCGACAGTAGCGCGTGCCGCGGCGCGGTCCAACCAGCGCTCGAGCTCCGCGAGCGCGACGAGGATCCGTCGCCCTCGTCTCACGACTCGGAGCTCACCGATGACGTGTTCGTCGAAGTAGTCGCGGCTGACCCCGAGCACGGCTGCTGCTTCATCCGGGCTGACGGCGAGGCGCGGACCGAGCAGCGTTGCCGCAGTGGCGGAACCGCTCCGGCCTGCGCGCGACCTCACCGGCGACTCGATCGGAACCACCTCGAGCTCCAGCTGCTGCGGCGCCGGGCGCGGCATAGGAGTATAGTGTAGCAGATCAATCACTGATGCGCTTTAGGGCAACTCCAGCTACGATTGAGTCATGACCAGCGGCACACTGATCCGGGAGGCGCGCCTCCGCGCCGGACTCTCGCAGGGCG
>WNGA01006358.1_pt1 | contig 16865 bp, 16 predicted proteins | sample 5400061 | NCBI WGS metagenome assembly WNGA01 (sample SAMN13153366, study PRJNA577476) | soil metagenome | isolation source: 100 cm soil or saprolite under grassland replicate 2 | place: USA:California | collected 2016-06-15 | reverse complement strand
GGGCCAGGACCAGCGCCGCGAGCGCCAGCGCGGCCAGCGCGGCCAGCAGGGGCAACAAGGCCAGCAGGGCCAGCAGTTCGGCGAGCTGCAGCAGAACCAGCAGGGGCTGCGGCAGCAGCTGCAGAAGCTGTTGGAGGAGCTGCGCAAGCGCGGCCTCGGCCAGAACCAGATGCCCGGTCAGGGCCAGCAGCCGGGCCAGGCCGAGGCGGACCAACTCGGCCGCGCCGGGGAGGCGATGGGAGAGGCCGAAGGGGCGCTCGGCGAAGGCAACGCGGACGGCGCCGTCGACGCGCAAGGGCGCGCGATCGATGCCATGCGCAAGGGCGCCCAGGGGCTCGCCCAGATGATGCAGCAGCAGATGGGTCCCGGTCCCGGCCAGCCCGGCCGCACCGGCCAGGCGCGCGCCAACCAGGACACCGACCCGCTCGGCCGTCCGTTGCGCGGGCGCGACTATGGCGACGACACCACCGTCAAGGTGCCGGGCGAGATCGACGTGCAGCGCGCGCGCCGCATCCTCGAAGAGCTGCGCCGGCGCTTCGGCGAGAGCTTCCGCCCACAGCTCGAGCTCGATTACATCGAGCGGCTGCTGAAGGATTTCTGACGCCAGAGCTGGCCTTGGACTTTAGGCTGGCCTATATTTACTGCATGAACATCACGCTGCCGCCCGAACAGCAGAAGTGGCTTGAGGCTCAAGTCGCCGCCGGGCAATTTACATCGCTCGACGAAGCGGTAGCGACGGCGGTCGCTGACCTTATGGCCATGCATTCTGACGATTTTGCATGGGCGAAACCGTACGTGGATCAGGCGCGCGTATCGGTTGCGCGCGGTGACGTGCTCACCGGAGAGGAATTCTTCAAGCGCCTCGACGCCAAGGTGGAAACCCTGCGCGATCCATGACGCTGCTGGTCGTCACGGCCGATGCCGAAGCCGACACGCGCGATATTCTCGCCTACCTTGAACGAGAAGCTGGCAGCCCCATTGCTGCGGATTACGGTCGGCGGTTCGGCCGGACTATCGAGCGACTTGTTCGCATGCCGGAAACTGGGGCACCGCGGCCGAGTCTTGGGTCGCGCGCCCGTATTGCCATCGTGTTTCCTTACATCTTGATCTACGACTACACGCCTGACGATGACACCCTCACATTGCTCCGCATTTTGCACGGTCGCCGCAATATCTCGCACGACCTTCTGCGGCGCTAGGACGACCTTCAGCGAGCGATTTCTGATTTTTGCTTCCTCGCCTGCGGAAAGGGATGAATCCGCCTTCGAAAGCTGCTAATCCATCGCCGACAACCCAACAAGCCGGGAGGACCACATGTACCCGCAGCTCCAGCTCTACATCGACGGCGCCTGGCTGAACGGAGACGGCCGCAAGGGCGAGGACGTCATCAATCCGGCGACCGAAAAGCCGCTCGCGCATCTGCCGCATGCCTCGGCGGCCGACCTCGACCACGCGCTGGAGGCGGCGAAGAAGGGATTCGCCGCGTGGCGCGCCACCTCGGCGTACGACCGCGCGAAAATCATGCGCAAGGCGGCCGACCTCATGCGCGAGCGCCACGACACGATCGCGCAGATCCTGGTGCAGGAGCAAGGCAAGGTCTACGCCGAGGCGCGCATGGAGGTGATCACCTCGGCCGACATCATCGAGTGGTACGCCGAGGAAGGCCGGCGCACCTACGGCCGCATCGTTCCCGGACGCGCCAAGGGCACCCGCCAGCTCGTCATACAGGAGCCGGTCGGCGTCGTCGCGGCGTTCACGCCGTGGAACTTCCCGGTGCTCACGCCGGCGCGCAAGATCGGCGGCGCGCTTGCGTCCGGCTGCGCGCTGATCCTCAAGGCCTCGGAGGAAACGCCGGGCTCCTGCGTCGAGACGGTGCGCTGCTTCGCCGACGCCGGCCTGCCGGCGGGCGTGCTCAACCTCGTGTTCGGCGTGCCGGCGCAGGTCTCCGAGCACCTGCTCGCCAAGGACGCGGTGCGCAAGATCTCGTTCACCGGCTCGATTCCCGTGGGCAAGCATCTCGCCGCGCTCGCCGCCAAGGGCATGAAGCGCACCACCATGGAGCTCGGCGGCCATTCGCCGGTGGTCGTGTTCGCCGACGCCGATCCGGAGAAGGCGGCCGACACGATCGCCGCCTTCAAGTACCGCAACGCCGGCCAGGTGTGCATCTCGCCGACGCGCTTCTACGTGCAGGAGGACGCCTACAAGCGCTTCCTCGCGCGCTTCACCGAATATGCCAACGGCATCAAGCTCGGCGACGGCCTGGAGAAGGGCATCACCATGGGGCCGATGGCCAATGCGCGCCGCATCGAGGCCATGGAGACGTTCGTCAACGACGCCAGGAGCCGCGGCGGCAATATCGTCACCGGCGGCAAGCGCGCGAGCAACCAGGGCTTCTTTTACGAGCCGACGGTGGTGACCGAGGTTCCCGACGATTCGAAGGTCATGACAGAGGAGCCGTTCGGGCCGATCGCGCCGATCGTCACGTTCAAGACCTTCGACGAGGTGGTGGCGCGCGCGAACTCCCTGCCCTACGGGCTCGCGGCCTATGCGTTCACCTCCTCCAACGCGACCGCGGCCGCGATCGGCGATGCGATCGAGTCAGGGATGGTCGGCGTCAACTCGATCGCCGTCTCGACGCCGGAGACGCCGTTCGGCGGCGTCAAGGAGAGCGGCCACGGCAGCGAAGGCGGCATCGAGGGGCTCGGCGCGTATCTGAACACGAAGTTCATCTCGCAGGGGTGAGGGCGGTGGGGCCAGCTGCTCCGTTTCCGGGGCAACGCAACTATCGGCGATGAAGCGCAAACGCGATTATGAAGAGAGCAGCGGCAATGTGTTTGCCGATCTCGGTTTCAGGAATTCCAAGCAGGAATTGCTGAAGGCGAAGCTCACCGTGGAAATCTACAAGCTGCTGAAAAAGCGCGGCGTGACCCAGAAAGAGACTGCGCGCGCGGTTGCGCTCCGGCACATCCCCCGGCTCGAGCGGCGCCGACATCAGGAGCCGGCCGAAGGAAGGTACGCGGGACAACCGCTCCCAGTCGGCAAAGCCGAGGACAACTGCCTCCGGCTTGCCGTGCCGGGTGATGACGGATGGTTCGCCTCGTGCAGCCTGGTCCACGACCGCCGACAACTTCGCTTTGGCGTCCTTCAATTGAATCCTGCGCATGGCATCCCGCATATGACCACAGTGGTCATGTATTTGATCGTGGCATAGCGGCAACGAGGTCGCCACCGTCAGGCATTCATTGCGCAGGTTTTTGCCGGACGGCTGCCGGTGGGTCGCGGCGCGCGCGGCCCGTATTTTCCCTCCCCGCTGTACCAGGCGCCTTGACCCACCCTACGAGCCGGCCGCGAGCGCCGAGGCCACCGCAGCGCGGATCTCGGCGAGCGAGAACGGCTTCGGGATCACGTTGTGGATGAGCGCGTCGAGGCCGTGGGCGCGTTCGCGCTGGTCGGCGTAGCCGGTCATCAACAGGATGACGAGATCGGGATAGTCGCGCGCGGCGGCGAGCGCGAGCGCGATGCCGTCCATCACCGGCATGCGGATATCGGCCAGCAGGAGGTCGAATTTGCCGGCGGCGCGGATGATGAGATCGAGCGCCTCGGCACCGTCGGCGGCGGCGACCACCTCGTGGCCGGCCTCGGCGAGCGCGCGCTGCACGAAGGCGCGCAGAGGTCCCTCGTCCTCGGCGATCAGGATGCGCGCCATCTCAGCTTTATCGCATGCCGGCGAGAAGATCGCGCCGATTGAAGAACCGGACGATCACGTCGCGGCCGTCGGCGGGCGGCGAAGCGAGCCGGGTGCGGAACGCCGCCGTCTCGCCGGCGGCGAGGATGCTGCGCCCGGTCACCGTCGTCCAGGCATAGATCTCGTGTCCCGCGCCGTTGCGCATGGCGAACCGCAGCCGCGGCACCTCCACGGTCTTGCCGGCCACATTGGCAATCGCGCCCTCGACGATGAGCACCGGCACGCCCTCGTGGACCTCGCCGGTCGTGCGCACGTCCTCGAACACGAGGCCGCGGAGGTTGACCGGAAGCCCGGCGGCGCGGAACAGCGTCGCGGTCTGCGGCGCGAAGCGCACGACCTCGCTGCGCCAGACGATGAGGCAGGCGAGGACGGCGGCGAACGTCACGATCGCCGTGGGCAGCCCCGGGCGCGGCAGTCTTAGTTTCAGCCTGTTCGGCTTGCCCGACCGGGGAGTCCGGCGGGCTGCGACGGTCTCGATGTTCTCCGGCTCCGTTGCGGCATGCGGCGCCGGCAATGTATCCGGCTCGATGGCCGGGACGAGAGCGGGCGCCGCCGTTTGCGCGACCAGCCCCGCATCGCCCCCCGACCACGCAGCTTCCCTTTCGCGTCGCGCTGCCTCGTCCGCAGACGCGGCGTCGCGCGGGTCGGATGCCGCATCCCGCCCGCCCGTTTCATTTTCCTCGGCAAGCGCGTCCGGCGAAAACGACCAGTCGAATGCGCCCGCCTGCGCGACCTCGTCGGTCTCACTTTTTTCGCCTGCGTGGTCGTCGTCGACGGGACGGTCGCCGGCGAGTGCCGGCGCCTCGGCCATGACAGGTTCGGCGCCGGGTGCGGCGAACCACACCGAGCGACAGCGAACGCACCGCACGGAGCGGCCTCCGGCACCGAGCGCGGCGGGCGCGACCTCGTACGAGCACGTACAGTTGGGGCAGACGATCTGCATCGGGCCATCGGCTGGTTGAGCGTCCGCATGCGACCTTAATCGAGGTTCGTTAACGGATCGGAAACCATAAATGTGGCGGCGCGACTCCCTCTCCCCATCGGGGAGAGGGTCGGGGTGAGGGGGTTCGAGCCTGCCGAGAGTCCGGTTCCTCCTCACCCGGCCGCTACGCGGCCGACCTCTCCCCGTTGGGGAGAGGTGGCGCGAGCCGCACCGCCTCGCGTGTTCCGCTCTGCCCGTAATTGGAATTCATGCGATAATGAAGACCAATCGAGGCATCATCCGCCGTCCCTCCCCTTTCGACCAAGGAGAAGCAGCAGCCATGCCGCAGAACATGCTCGACGGCGGCCAGGTCATTGTCGACTACCTCGTTCGCGAGAAGGTGCCGTACGTGTTCGGCCTGTGCGGGCACGGCAACATCCAGTTCATCGACGCCCTCTACGAGCGCAAGGACGACATCAAGACCATCTCGGTGCACCACGAGACCGTCGCCGGTTTCATGGCCGACTGCTATTACCGCGTGTCCGGCCAGCCGACCGCCACCTTCACGTCGTGCGGGCCGGGCTCGACCAACCTGCCGATCGCGCTCGCCAACGCATTCCTCGACTCGGTGCCGTTCCTGGCGGTGACCGGAAACATTCCGACCAGCCAGTTCAATCGCGGGGCGTTCCAGGAGCTCTACCGCCATTACCAGGCGGATTTCCCGTCGACCGTGCGCACCATGTGCAAGCGCGTGTTCCAGCCGACGCGCGGCGAGATGGTGCCGCTCGCGGTGCGCCAGGCGTGGAAGACGATGGTGACGGGCCGTCCCGGTCCGGTCGTGCTCGACGTCCCGTTCGACGTGTTCAAGGAGGCGGCGGCCGAGGAAACCCCGAAGCCGGAAGAGTGGAACGCCAACATCTCCTCGCGCTGCGGGGCCGATCCCGAGGGCGTCCGGAAAGCCGTCGATCTCCTGCTCGCGGCCGAGCGGCCGGCGATCCTGGTCGGCCAGGGCGTGAAGTACGGCGGCGCCACCGCCGACCTGATCGCGCTCGCCGAAAAGCTGCAGATTCCGGTGGCCTGCTCGGCAAGCGGCCTCGGCGCGATCCCGAGCGACCATCCGCTCGCGCTCGGCCTCGTCGCCCGCAACGGCCACTACCAGGCGAACCACGCCACGCGGCAGGCCGACGTGCTGCTTGCGCTCGGCGTGCGCTTCGACGACCGCACGTCGAGCTCCTGGCTGCCCGGCTACTCCTTTACCATCCCGCCCACCAGGCTCATTCACGTGGACATCGATCCGGACGAAATCGCGCGCAACTATCCGGTCGCGCTCGGGCTGATGGCGGACGTGCGCACGTTCCTGCGCCAGATCCTGGCCGAGCTCGAGGCGCGCAAGCCCGACGGCCGCATGGCCGCGTCGCGACGGAACTGGCTCGCGGCGATCGACGGCTACCGCAAGCAGTGGAACGAGCTTATCGCGCCCGGCTTCAAGGACGATTCGAGCCCGATCAATCCGCAACGCGCCGCGCACGAGATCGACCGGGCTCTGCCCGACGATGCCATCCTGGTGAGCGACATCGGCATCCACCACAATTGGCTCCTGCAATACTGCAAGCCCAAGCGGCCGGACTCGCTGGTCGGCTGCATGGGTTTCGGCCCGATGGGGTTCGGCGTTGCGGGCGTGCTCGGCGCCAAGCTCGCCGCGCCGCACCGGCCGTGCGTCGCGGTCGTCGGCGACGGCGCCTTCTTCATGCATGCGAGCGTGCTCGGCACCGCGGTCGAATACGACATTCCGGTCGTGTGGGTGGTGTGGAACAACTACGCCTATGCGTCGATCCGCGGACTGCAGCGCGGCTATCTGGGCGGGCGCGAGCTGGCCACCGACTTCAAGCATCCGGCGACCGGCGCGCCCTACAATCCCGATTTCGCCGCGATGGCGCGCGCCGCCGGTATCGACGGCGCCAGCGTGGATCGGCCCGGCGACCTGTCCGACGCGGTGAAAGCCGCCGTGGCCAGCGGCAGGCCCTACCTGATCGATGCCAACATCGCAGCCGACACGAATCCCGGCGGTGCCGGCGTGTGGGAGCTGCCGCCGTTGGGACAAAGCCAGCCCGTCATCGGCGGACGGTACCAGCCGAACTGAAATATCGGTCACGCGCATGATCATCGCAAATGGCGAAGGCCGGCGTAACGTGACCCCCACCCTATCCCTCCCCCTTTCAGGGGGAGGGAAGAGCAAGCCGCTCGTGCGGAGCTTCGACCTCATGGCGCGAGCGTGCGGCTTGCTCCATACCTCCCCCTGAAAGGGGGAGGTCGGCGCGCTCTTGCGCGCCGGGTGGGGGTCGCAAGACGCCAGTACGACGCGATCGGATGCACGACATTCGAAGGAGGAGCGGACAATGAGCAATCGCTACCCCGAAGAAGCGAAAGGCTTCCGCCTGATCGGCCACGATCCTTCCGCCGCGTGGGGCTGCGGCAGCCTGGTGCAGGTACACAAAGGCTACGCCTATGTCGGATCGGTCGGCGGCTCGAGCGGGTTCGCGCCGGAAGGCTTCACGGTGCACGACGTGCGCGATCCGAAGAAGCCGAAGAAGGTGTGGGAGTTCAAGGACCCGCCGGGAGTCCATTGCCACAAGCTGCGCGTCGTCGGCGACGACATCCTCTACGTCAATTCGGAGCGGCTTTCGGGCGACAAAGGCCGCAACGCCCGCACTGGCCTTTATATCTTCGACATCGGCAAGCCGGACGCGCCGAAGGAGGTCGGCTTCTACGATACGCCCGGCTCAGGCCCGCACCGCTTCGGCCTGGACAATCAGCGGGCGCTCGCCTTCCTGCCGAACGATGCCGAGGGCTGGAACAAGCGCGTGATCTGGACCCTCGACGTCCGCGATCCGCTCAAGCCGGAGGTCGTCAGCATCTGGGGCCTGCCGTGGCAGAAGGCCGACGGCAAAGGCGAAGGCGGCGACCCGATGCCGGCCGATACCACCTGCACGCTGCACGGCCCGCCCGTGATCCGCGGCAACCGCATGTTCGCGGCCTTCTGGGGCGGCGGCGTCGCCATCATCGACTGCACGAACCTGCGCAAGATGGAGCTGGTCGGCCATCTGCAGTGGTCGCCGCCCTTCCCCGGCTCGAACCACACCTGCTGGCCGATCGGCGACAAGCCCTACATGGTCGTCACCGACGAGGCGCGCGCGCGGCAAAAATACTGGGACGCGCAGTTCATGTGGGTGATCGACATCCGTCAAGAGACGAACCCCATTCCTGTTTCCACGTTCTTCCCCGACCGCGACAAATACTTCCACCGGCCCGGCCGCTTCGGCGCCCATAACATCCTGGAGAACATCCCGACGGAAGGGCCGTGGGCAAACCTCGTGTTCCTCACCTATTTCAACGCCGGCTTGCGCGCCGTCGACGTGAGCGATCCGCTGGTTCCCAAGGAGGTCGGCTACTACGTGCCGGAAGTGCCCGAGGGTCAGGAGAACATCCAGTCGAACGACATCGGCGCGGACGGCGACGGGCGGCTTTACCTCATCGACCGCTGGGGCGCCGGGATGCATATTCTGGAGTACATCGGGTAGCCGTCACGTCGCACAAATCGGCGACCGCCAGCGCGACGATCTTGGTCGCGGCGCGCAGATCGTCGAGCCTCAAGTTTTCGTCGGCATTGTGGGCGTTGGCTTCGAGCAAGGTGCGCGGGCCGGCGCCGTAGAGCACGACCGGAATCCCGCGCGCGGCGTAGTGCCGCGCATCGGTGTATAGCGGCACGCCGGTCACCGGCACGTCGAGGCCGAGCACGTCGCGTGCGTGCCGCCGGATCGCGTCCGCGATCCGCTCCGAGCCCGGCTGCGGCGCGAGCGGTCCTGCCAGGAGGATGCGGCGCACGGTCACCGCGATGCCGGGATAGGACTGCGCGGCGGCCACGACGAGCTTGCGCAACGCCGTTTCCACGTCGTCCGGCACCTCTTCGGGAATAATCCGCCGGTCGAGCCGGAACGTCACCTGATCGGGCACCACGTTGGTGTTGATGCCGCCCTTGATCAGGCCGACGTTCAGCGTCGGCGAGGAAATTCCGGGAACGCAAGACCGCAGGCGCGCCAGCCCCGCGCGGCTCGCATAGAGCGCGGTGAGGATGCCGTTGGCGGCTTCCAGCGCATCGATGCCGGTCTCGGGCATCGCCGCATGGGCCTGCTTGCCGGTCACCGTGACTTCGAGATGCAGACAACCGTCATGGGCGGTGGTGATCGCGTAGGCGAAGCCGGCCGCAATGACGAAGTCCGGCTCGCTGAGGCCCTGGTCGAGCAGCCACTTCGGGCCGATCTCGCCGCCCGCCTCTTCGTCATAGGTGAAGTGCAGCTCGACCGCGCCGGCGAGCTTCGCACCCTGCGCAGCCGCTGCCTTCAGCGCCAGCAACGCCCAGGCATAGGTGGCGAAATCCGACTTCGAAACCGCAACTCCGCGGCCGTACATGACCGGACCGTGCGGGCCGTTCTCGATCGCCGCCCCATAGGGATCGTGCCGCCAGCCGAGGCCGGGCGGAACGACGTCGCCGTGCGCGTTGAGTGCAATAACCGGGCCTTCGCCAAAACGGTGGCGAACGATCAGGTTGGTCGCGCTTCGCATGCCGGCGGCTTGCACGGCCGCGCCCGGCACTTCGTGCGCCTCGACCGGGAACCCGAGCTGTTCCAGCAACAGCTTCGCCCGCGCCGCATGGGCCGTGCAGTCGCCGGGCGGATTGTCGCTCGCCACCTTCACCAGCTCGGCCAGGAAGGCGGTCTCGCGCCCGAAGTCATCGTCGACGAAAGCCTTGATCTGGTCTGCAATGGTCATGGGGATAAGTGCGGAGCGAGAATTGGATGATGCGCCGTACTTGAACAGGTCGCGCCGCGTCTGTCATTCTGATTCGGTCATCGACTCGCAGCAGGGGCAAGCCCATCGTGGAGACCGTGCTCACCGAATGGTTGAGCCTGCTGATACGCTGGCTGCACGTCATCGCCGGCATCGCCTGGATCGGCAGCTCGTTCTATTTCATCCACCTCGATCTCAGCCTGAAGGGGCGCTCCGGCCTGCCTCAAGGCGTGAAGGGCGACGCCTGGCAGGTGCACGGCGGCGGCTTCTATCACATGATGAAATACCTGGTCGCACCGGCACGCCTGCCGGACGAGCTGACCTGGTTCAAGTGGGAAGCCTACACGACCTGGCTGTCCGGGTTCGCGCTGCTGGTCGTCGTCTACTACCTCAGCGCAAACCTGTTCCTGGTCGACAAGTCGGTGCTGGACATCGGCGCGCCCGCGGCGGCGGGCATCGCTTTCGCAACCCTCGTGGCGGCATGGCTCGCCTACGAGGGCCTGTGCCGCTCGCCGCTCGGCCGCCATGAAGCCGTGCTCGCGCTGGTCGGGTATGTGTTCCTGGTCGCGCTCACCTACGGCTTCACCAAAGTGTTCAGCGGGCGCGGCGCGTTCACCCAGATCGGGGCGCTGATCGGCACCATCATGGTGGCGAACGTGTTCATCATCGTCATCCCGTATCAGAGGAAGACGGTGGACGCCCTGATCGCCGGCAAGGAGCCGCACCCGTATTGGGGCGAGGTGGGCAAGCAGCGCTCGGTCCACAACAACTATCTCACCTTGCCGGTCGTGTTCCTGATGATCAGCAACCATTACCCCTTGCTGTACGCGACGCGCTACAACTGGGTGATCGTCGCGATCGTGCTCGCGATCGGCCCCGCCATCCGCCACTTCTACAACCGCCGCCACGAGGGCAAAGGCAATCCGTGGTGGACCTGGGGGCTGGCCGCGGCCGGGATGGCGGCCATCGCCTGGCTGTCGGCGGCCGGGCCGCGCGAGACGATCTACGGGGCGCTTCCGCCCACGCCGAAATTCGCCGCGGTGGAGGAGATCGTCGTGTCCCGCTGCAGCATGTGCCACGCGCAGGAGCCGGTGTGGGCGGGCTTTGCGGTCGCGCCGCAAGGCATCATGCTCGACACTGCCGAGCGCATCCGCGCCCATGCGCGGCTGATCGAGATCAACGCGGTGCGTTCCAACGCCATGCCGCCCGGCAACGTCACCGAGATGACGCACGAGGAACGGCGGCTCCTCGCCGCCTGGCTCGCCGCCGGCGCAGCGGAGAAGTGAGGCGCATCGGCACATGTCGCCCTCCTCCGATTATCCGCGCGATCTTACCGGCTACGGCCGCAACCCGCCCGATCCACGCTGGCCTGACGGCGCACGCGTCGCGGTACAGTTCGTGGTCAATTACGAGGAGGGCGGCGAGCGGTCCATTTTGCACGGCGACGCCGAGTCGGAGGCCTTCCTGTCCGACGTGCTGGGCGCGCAGCCGTGGCCCGGGCAGCGTCACATGAACGTGGAGTCGATGTACGAGTACGGCGCGCGCGCCGGCTTCTGGCGCCTATGGCGGATGTTCACGGAACGGCATGTTCCGGTGACGGTGTTCGGCATCGCCACCGCGCTCGCGCGCCATCCGGATGCGGTGGCGGCGATGAAGGAGGCAGATTGGGAGATCGCGAGCCACGGCCTCAAGTGGATCGACTATAAGGACGTGCCCGAGGCCGAGGAACGCGCCCACATGGCGGAGGCAATCCGCATTCATGCCGCGACGACCGGGACGAGGCCGCTCGGCTGGTACACCGGACGCAGCTCCGCGAACACGCTCAAGGCGGTGCTCGACGAGGGCGGGTTCCTTTACTCGTCGGACTCCTATGCCGACGATCTGCCCTATTGGGTGAATGGACCGAAGGGACCGCATCTCATCATCCCCTACACGCTCGATGCCAACGATATGCGGTTCATCAACGCGCAGGGGTTCGGCGGCGGCGAGGAATTCTTCGCCTATATGCGCGACGCCTTCGACCTGCTCTACGCCGAGGGCGAAGCCGCGCCGAAGATGATGTCGGTCGGGCTGCATTGCCGCATCGTCGGGCGCCCCGGACGCGCCGCATCGCTGGCCCGCTTCCTCGACCACGTGAAACGCCACGATCGGGTCTGGGTCACGACGCGGCTCGACATCGCGCGCCACTGGCACCGCGAGCACCGGGCGTTGGCGGCGAATGCGCCGGTCGTGGCGTGAGGACCCCGATGACCCCAGTCTCACTGGATCAACTGAACACCGCCGACAAGACCGGCTTCATCGCCGCGCTCGGCGACATCTTCGAGCATGCGCCGTGGGTGGCGGAGGCAGTCCATGCGCAGCGGCCGTTTGCGACGCTCGCGTCGCTCCACGACGCCATGACGGCTGCGGTGCGGTCCGCGGACGCCGACCGGCGGCTCGCGCTGGTCAACGGCCATCCCGATCTGGCCGGAAAGGCGGCGCGGGCCGGCGCCATGACGGCCGATTCGACGGCCGAGCAATCGAGCGCCGGGCTCGACCGGCTCTCGGAGGAGCAATTCGCCCGCTTCCATCGCCTCAACGAGGCCTACCGGGAAAAATTCGGCTTTCCGTTCATCGTCTGCGTACGCCGGCACACCAGGGACTCGATCCTGCGGCAGTTCGAGCGGCGGCTGACGCACGACGCCGCGACGGAGCTTGACGCGGCGCTCGCCGAGGTGTTCCGCATCACGGCGCTGCGTCTCGACCAGCGCGTCAGCGCGCCCGACCGGCTGAAGGTGCACGGCCGCTTGTCGACCCACGTGCTCGACACCCACGGCGGCCAGCCGGCGCCCGGCGTGTCGGTCGAGCTGGTCGAATTGTCCGATGCCGAAGAACGGCGGCTGATCGAACGTGCCGTCACCAACCGCGACGGCCGCACCGATCGTCCGCTGATCGGCGGCCGGCCGATTCCGATCGGGCGGTACGAATTGCGTTTCGCGGTCGGCGACTATTTCGCGCGCCGCGCCGTGCCGCTCGCCGATCCCGCGTTCCTGGATGTCGTGCCGGTGCGCTTTTCCGTTGCCGAGCCGGAAGGTCATTACCACGTGCCGCTCCTGGTCACGCCGTGGAGCTATTCGACCTACCGGGGGAGCTGAGCAGCGGACCTTGGCGTGGGAATAGGCAAGCGCGGCCAAAACGCCTAGTCTTGCGGCAAAGACAACGCTCTGCCACCCTTTTCGTTGTCGCGTGCGGCTGGCATGCGGATTGCTGAACAGGCCGGCAGCACGCCGGTGCGATCGGCTTCAATGGGGAGCGCGAGAACATGCATGCGATCAGAGTCCTCGGCGTCGCGGCGACAGCGGCAGTGGCCGTCATGGCCGGCCCCGCCGTTGCGCAGACCGACGTGAAATTTGCCCTCGACTGGAAGTTCGAAGGGCCATCGGCGCCGTACTTCGTCGCCATCGACAAGGGTTACTACAAGGCCGAGGGACTGAGCGTCACGGTGGACACCGGTCCGGGCTCGGGTCGCCGGCATCGCGCGCGTGGCCGCCGGCACCTACCCGCTCGGATTTTTCGACATCAACTCGCTGGTGAAGTTCCGCGACCAGAACCCGGACAAGGCGGTCAAGGCCGTGCTGATGATGTACGACAAGCCGCCGTTCGCGATCGGCACCACGACCAAGAGCGGCATCGCCAAGCCGAAGGACCTGGAGGGCAGGATCCTCGGCGCACCGGCGGCGGACGGCGCGTTCGCGCAGTGGAAGGCGTTCGTCAAGGAGAACGGCATCGACGAGTCCAAGGTGAAGATCGACAACGTCGGCTTCCCGGTGCGCGAGCCGATGCTGGCCGACGGCAAGGTCGATGCGATCACCGGCTTCTCGTTCTCGATCTATTTCAACCTGCTGCAGAAAGGGCTCAAGCCGGAGGACATCAAGATGATCCTGATGGCCGACCACGGGCTCGTGCTTTACGGCAACGCCATCATGGTCAATCCCGACTACGCCAAGGCCAATCCGAAAGTGGTCGCGGGCTTCGTGCGTGCGACCATCAAAGGCGTGCTCGACACGATCAAGGACCCCGACGCGGCCATCAAGTCGGTGATGAAGCGCAACGAGACCGGCGACGAGAGGATCGAGCTCGACCGGCTCAACATGTCGCTGCGCGACAACTTCGTCACGCCGTGGGTGAAGGCGAACGGATTCGGCGGCGTCGACATGGAGCGCCTCGCGAAGTCGATCGACCAGATCGCGCTGACCTACGAGTTCAAGGCACGGCCGAAGCCCGAGGACATCTTCACCAGCGAGTACCTGCCGCCGGCGGCGGACCGGAAGCTGTGAATCGCCATTGACCCCCTCGGTCGACATCGTCGATGTCACGCTGACCTACAAGAGCGCATCGGGCGGCGTTCTCGCGCTGAAGGGCACGAGTCTCACGGTCCGCCGCGGCGAGTTCGCCGCCGTGGTGGGCCCCTCGGGTTGCGGCAAGTCGTCCTTGATGAAGCTCGTCACCGGCCTGGTCCCGTCCGATTCGGGCGAGGTCGTGATCTTCGGCGACAAGGTGCGCGGGCCGGTCAAGATCGCCGGCATGGCGTTCCAGAACCCGAACCTTCTGCCGTGGCGCAAGGTGATCGACAACGTGCTGCTTCCGCTCGAGATCGTGGAGCCGCATCGCTACCATTTCCGTGCGAAGAAGGCGGAATTCCGCGAACAGGCGCGCGCGCTGCTCGCCGCCGTCGGGCTCGACGGGTTCGGCGAGCGCTACCCGTGGGAATTGTCCGGCGGCATGCAGCAGCGCGCCTCGCTCTGCCGTGCGCTGATCCACCACCCGGCGCTGCTGATGCTGGACGAGCCGTTCGCGGCGCTCGATGCCTTCACGCGCGAGGAGCTGTGGTGCGTCTTGCGCGACCTCTGGCACAAGATCGGCTTCACCGTGATCCTCGTCACCCACGATCTGCGCGAAGCGACCTTCCTGGCCGACAACATCCACGTGATGAGCGCGCGCCCGGGCCGCATCGTCATGACGAAGAACGTCGATTTGCCGCGGCCGCGCGATCTCGACGTCTGCTACGAGGCGCGCTTCACCGACATCGTGCACGAGCTGCGCGTCAAGATCGGCGAGGTGCGACAGACATGAACACGACGCTCGAGAAGCTCTCGCCCTGGCTGTTCACGGTTCTCCTGTTCGTCCTGTGGGAGCTCGCCTGCCGCCTGTTCAAGATCGACAAGTTCATCCTGCCCGCCCCGTCGGAGATCTTCGTCGCGATGGCGCAGCACTGGAAGCCGCTGCTGCGCCATTCGCTGGTGACGCTGTGGACCACCCTGGCGGGATTTGCCATCGCGGTCGCGTTCGGCATCGTTCTCGGCCTGGTCGTCGGCTGGTCGCGCACGATCTATCGGGGCCTCTACCCCGTCATGGTCGGCTTCAACTCGATCCCGAAGGTCGCGATCGTGCCGATCCTGGTGGTCTGGTTCGGCATCGGCGAGGTCCCGGCGATCCTTACCGCGTTCCTGATCTCGTTCTTCCCGATCGTGGTGAACGTCGCCACCGGCCTTGCGACCATGGAGCCGGAGCTGGAGGACGTGCTGCGCGCGCTCGGCGCCCGCAAGCTCGACATCATGCTGAAAGTCGGCATTCCCCGCACCCAGCCCTATCTGTTCGGCTCGCTCAAGGTCGCGATCACGCTTGCCTTCGTCGGCGCGGTGGTGTCGGAGACGATCGCCGCGAACGCCGGCCTTGGCTTCCTGATGGTCCAGGCCGGATCGAACTTCCAGATGCCGCTGGTATTCGCCGGCCTGATCGGCCTCGCCATCGAAGGAATCGCGATGTATGCGGTGTTCGCCTATATCGAAGTCTATTTCACCGGCTGGGCGTTCCGCTCCTCGATGAGCGCCGCGGCTTAAGGTCTTTTGCGCGCGCGGCTTGCCGGGTTATGGAAGCGTTAACATTTCATTATTCTCATCCTTAATGCATCCTTAAGATCGGGCGCACAGATTCAACGCGTAAGGCCCGGGGAGCCGGGCCGTGCTGGACGAGGCGGGGCTCGCGAGCCCTCGATGGCTTGCGAACGCGCGGGAAGACCGGCTTACCGCCGATGCGGAGAACGGCGTGGTCCGATTCGAGAATGTGGGCTTGCGCTACGGCCTCGGGCCGGAAGTGCTGCGGGACCTGAGCTTCCGCATCGAGCCCGATTCATTCCAGTTCCTGACCGGCCCCTCGGGAGCCGGCAAGAGTTCGCTGCTTCGGCTGCTGTTCGCCTCATTGCGGCCGACCCGCGGACTCATCACCTTGTTCGGGCATGACATCGCGGTCCTGGGCAAGGATGCGCTCGCCACCTTGCGCCGCCGCATCGGTATCGTATTCCAGGATTTCCGCCTGCTCGATCATCTCACGACCTTCGACAACGTGGCGCTGCCGTTCCGGGTGCTCGGCCGGACCCAGGAAAGCTATCGCCACGAAGTGACCGAGCTGTTGCACTGGGTCGGCCTCGGCGACCGCATGTGGGCGCTCCCACCCGTGCTCTCGGGCGGCGAGAAGCAGCGCGCGGCGATCGCGCGCGCGGTCATCGCCCGGCCGCAGCTCCTGCTCGCCGATGAGCCGACCGGCAACGTGGATCCGGCACTGGGGCGCCGGCTGCTGCGCCTGTTCGCCGAGCTCAACAAATCGGGGACCTCGGTGCTCATCGCCACGCACGACATCGCGCTGATGGACCAGTTCGACGCGCGCCGGCTGGTGCTGCACGAAGGCCGGCTGCACGACTATGAATGAGGCGCGGCCAGTGGATTTCGATACGAGCGAACCGGTTGCGAGCGAGCCGGCCGGAGAGGCGCCGCCCGCCGAGATGCCGATCGTGCCGGTCGATTCGATCGCCGGGCGCGCGCTCGTCGCCGTCATCGCCATCATGACTTTTCTCGCCTCGCTGACGGTCGGCGCGGTCGTGCTGGTCGGCGCCGCGGCCAGCGAATGGCAGTCGGCGGTCGCGCGCGAGGTCACGATCCAGATCCGCCCCGCCGCTGGCCGGGACGTGGATGCGGACGTGGCGACCGCGGCCGCCATCGCCGGCGCCATTCCCGGAATCGACGAGGTCAGGCCCTATTCCAAGGACGAGTCTGCCGCCCTGCTGGAGCCCTGGCTCGGCACCGGGCTCTCGCTCGACGATCTGCCGGTGCCGCGCCTCATCGTCGTGAAGCTGGCCGCCGACCGCGCGCCGGATCTCGCTCCCTTGCGCAAGGTGCTCGCCGAGCGCATTCCTGGCGCGAACCTCGACGACCACCGCGGCTGGATCGACCGCATGCGCGCCATGGCGAAGACCGTGGTCGCGCTCGGCCTCGGGGTGCTGGCGCTGGTCTTCGCCGCCACCGTGCTGTCGGTGATGTT
>WNGA01006357.1_pt1 | contig 16866 bp, 18 predicted proteins | sample 5400061 | NCBI WGS metagenome assembly WNGA01 (sample SAMN13153366, study PRJNA577476) | soil metagenome | isolation source: 100 cm soil or saprolite under grassland replicate 2 | place: USA:California | collected 2016-06-15 | reverse complement strand
TTACCAAAGTGCAAGCCTCTAATGGCTGAATACCTTTTTCAGTGGCCATTTTAGCAAGCTCATCATTTTCGGCGCCCGGATTAACAATAATACGAGTACATACTTTCTCTTCATCCCAAACGTATTATTTTTAATCCGGGCGCCGAAAATGATGAGCTTGCTAAAATGGCCACTGAAAAAGGTATTCAGCCATTAGAGGCTTGCACTTTGGTAATGTTAAGTACCGGACAATACTAATTTGAAAATGTATCAATTTGAAAATTTGAAAATGTGCTAATTGCTTATTGTCAATTGTCAATTGTCAATTGCTAATTGCCGATTGCCAATTGAACGATTAATCGTGTAAAATGTTTTCAGGCAGTGATAAGGATAATGTGGTTCCTGAACCTTCTACGCTTTGTAACTCTGCCGAAGCTCCAATAAGTTCTGCTCTCTTCTTTATATTTTTTAAGCCAATGCCTTTTGCTGAATTATAAATGTGATTTATATCGAAGCCTTTGCCATCATCTTTTGCATAAAGCTTTAATCCGTTATCATTTTTTTCAATTACTACAGTTATAGTAATGCATGCAGCATGTTTTAAACTGTTTTGCATAAACTCCTGCAACATTCTAAGGATAAACAAACCTATATTTCCCGGCATCAGGATGCTTTCTATATTGCTGCTGAATTCAACGTTGCAAACTTTTAAAGCATTGATTTTTTCACATTCTGTTTTTAATAATTCAATAAAATTTGTATTCTCAAAAGACTGGGTTAATGTTTTGGAAAGCTTGCGCAGGTCAGTTAAAGACTCACTTATTATGTTGCTGATATTTTCAAGTTGAGAAGTTAATTCAGGAAACTTCCCGTTTAATCCTAACTGATGTGTATAGATTGTAGCCAGTGTAAGTTTTTGCCCCACGTTATCATGTATTTCCCTGCCAATGTGTTGCATGGTTTGCTGCTGCACTTTGAGTTGTGTATTCAGCAATTCGGTTCCATATATTTCTTCTATTTCTCTTTTTTCAATTGTCGAATAAAGAAAAGAACGCACAAGTGCCCGCCCGGCTAAATGCCGTTCGGACGGAGTGACACAAGGGACGATCAACAGCAATACCAAAGCTGGCTACATAAAAAAATATAATTATTTGCACATAATGATCGTTTAAGAAAGCAACAGAACTTCAAAATGATTAATGCATAAATTTACAGCATGGCAGGAAGCTTTATAAGAAAGTTTGCAAAATGGTTTTTTATTGTCCTTAATCTCCTTGTTTGCATTGTGTTTTTGTTTGCCTGCCTTTCACCCGTTCTTAATCCCGCTAAATGGCCGATTATCGGATTTCTTGCTTTGGGCGTTCCTTATCTTGCAACAGTGCTTATTTTTTCAGTAATTTTTTGGTTGATTGTAAAACCTGTAAGAGCACTTATACCTATTATTACTTTACTCATTGGCTGGAAACAGTTGGTTGTAATTTGTGCATGGCATGCTACTGATACATTTAACATCGAAAGCAAAAGCGATTCAGTACTGCGTATTATTACATGGAATGTTCGCGGCATGTATGGCTTAAGCAATAGCAGTTATACCCAAACACATAACCGGAATGAAATCGGGGCTCTGGTAAATAAATTAGACCCTGATATCGTTTGTCTGCAGGAATTTAATAATTCTACTTATACTAATAATCCAAATGCAAATAATATTGGATTGTTTACAGGAAAATGTCCCTACTATTTTTTTTCAAGAGACTTTGGCAACAGGAATGGCAAATATGCAGCAGGCACTATTTTATTTTCAAAGTTTCCCATTCTTGATTCCGGTAAAATAAAATATCAGGATGCAAGCGGTGAAAGCCTTATTTACGCTGATATATTAAAAGGTGAAGACACAATAAGAATTTTTACTACGCATCTGCAATCGTTTGAGCTTAATCAAAATGATTATGCTGATCTGGAAAAAATAAAGGATCAGGACCCGGAAGCGCTGAAAGCGTCCGAAAATATTTATTCAAAAATGAAAACCGCTTATTCAAGACGCGGCAGGCAGGCTGACATAGTAAGAAGAACTACTGATACATGCACGCGTCCCTCTGTAATATGCGGTGATTTTAATGATGTGCCTAATTCTTATACTTACTTCAGGATAAAGGGCAACAGGCAGGATGCTTTTCTGGCATCATCATTTGGTGTTGGCAGAACGTATAATGCCCTTGCTCCTACCTTGCGGATAGATTATATATTACCTGATAAACAATTCAACATTCTGCAGTTTGACCTTGTGGATGAAGGGTTGAGCGATCATCATCTGCTTGTTTCAGATATTAGTTTGAAAAAATAAAATACCTTCGCCTGCCATGAAAACTTTATTCAATCATATCACTACTTGCTGTTGCTGTTAAAAACAGCACTGATAATGCATTCATTTCTTATTTCTTATTTTACATTTTTAATTTTACATCCTTCATTTATCATGAATCAGTTAAACGTATATAATAGCTTAACAAGAAAAAAAGAAGTTTTTGAACCAATTACCCCCGGTCATGTAGGGATGTATGTGTGCGGCCCGACGGTTAGTGGTGAAAGCCATTTAGGACATGCCCGGCCGTATATTACTTTCGATATTGTATACCGGTATCTGAATTACCTGGGTTATAAAGTACGCTATGTACGCAATATAACTGATGCGGGACATTTTGAAGAAGAGGGTCGTGAAGCGGAAGATAAAATAAGCAAAAAAGCGGTGATTGAAAAACTTGAACCGATGGAGCTGGTGCAGAAATACACGAATCTTTTTCATGATGCAATGCGTGCTTTTAACAACCTGGACCCTAATATAGAACCTACTGCAACAGGCCATATTGTGGAACAGATTGAAATGATAAAAAAAATTATTGCTGATGGTTATGCCTATGTTGCAAATGGCTCAGTATATTTTGATGTAAAAAAATATAATGCTGATTTTTCAAAGAAAGGATTGCCTTATGGGATACTTAGTGGAAGAGTATTAGATGAAATGATTGAAACTACAAGAGAATTGGAAAACCAGGAAGAAAAGCGCAACAAGGCAGATTTTGCATTATGGAAAAATGCGTCGCCAGAACATATTATGCGTTGGCAAAGTCCTTGGGGAGCAGGCTTTCCGGGCTGGCATATTGAATGCTCGGCTATGAGTGCAAAATATCTCGGCAACCAGTTTGATATACATGGCGGTGGTATGGATTTGATTTTTCCTCATCATGAGTGTGAGATTGCACAAAGCACGGTTTGCAATCATATAATGCCCGTGCGTTACTGGCTGCACAACAACATGATTACCATTAACGGTAAAAAGATGGGCAAGAGTTATAACAATGTCATCAAGCTAACTGAGTTGTTTACCGGTAATCATCCTGCACTGGAGCAGGCTTATCATCCCATGACGATACGTTTTTTTATTCTGCAAACGCATTACAGTTCCACACTGGATTTCAGTAATGATGCATTGCAGGCAGCAGAAAAAGGATTGAAGCGTTTATGGGAGGCCCATGAAAATCTGCAAAAGTTAGAAGTACAAAGTATGAAGGAGGAAGGTACAGATGCAGAACTTGAAGCTCGTTGCTTGCAACTCATAGCTGAATTTGATGAATTTATGAATGATGATTTCAACACTGCCAAAGTGCTGGCCAGTATGTTTGAGCTGGTGCCTGTTATTAACGGCATAAAAGATAAACACATTCCTGCTGATGCATTAAGTGCGGGAACCCTGCAGTTACTAAAAAGCAAAATGAAAACTTTTATCGAAGATATTTTGGGGTTAAAGAATATACAGGAACAAACAGACAGCAAGATTGACGGCATCATTCATTTGCTTATGAACATGCGCAGCGAGGCGAGACAACGCAAAGATTATGTTACCAGCGATAAAATAAGAACCGAGCTCGCTACGCTTGGTGTGCAATTGAAAGACGAGAAAGATGGCAGCATGAGTTACATCTTTATTTAATGAAATCTATATGAACCAAGTAAAGAAGGAACAGAGTGAGATGATTATGTTTCCTCTTTTTTCTTTATGCAGCCAGCTTTGGTAATGCTCCATAAAAAAGAAAATAAAAAGGTGGAAAAAATCCACCTTAATATTTTGTCCTTTTCTCTTAATTAATTTTAATCATTCTCGGGGGCCGTTGCTTAGCATGTTCTTTTTTTGGAATTACCAAATGCAAAACGCCATTATCATATTTGGCCTGAATTTTATTTTCATCCACCACATCCCTCGGCAATTGAAAACTGCGCTGGAAAGATTGATAGCTGAATTCACGCCTTGTATATCGTTCATCTTCCTTTTCTTCCCATTCATTTTTCTTCTCACTGCTGATGGTTAACATATTACCATCCAGTTCGACTTTAAAATCATCTTTTTTCAGTCCCGGGGCGGCAACTTCTACTTCAAAGTTGTCATTAGTTTCCTTTACGTTGATAGCCGGAACAGTGGTGTTCGTGGATGAACTGTTTCCCACACTCCAGTCCCAAAGATCTTTTGTAAAAAAATCATTGAACAAACTGGGTACACTCGGGAAATAATCATTTCTTCTGATTATTGACATAGTAACCTCCTTTTTAGTGATAATTTTTGTAACCTTTCTTATAACATTTTAAAGAAACTAATTGTTTTAAAAACTTTTTTAAAATTAGCAATCAAAATGCCGGTCCCTTCTGCACTGAACTTTTTTCAGTTTTGATGTCTATATGACATTATTAGAATTAACTAAACATTTTCTTTGTCAGAGAATAACTGCTTGTAATTCGAACTAATAAATGGACAATATAACTTTAAAAAGTATTCTTTTTTAAACTCTTCCTTACTTTTAATAAGTGAAAACAATAATTATTTCAATAACAATTTTATTGTTGTGTATTGTACAAGTGCAAGCTCAACAACCAATTGATCAATTGATAGCTGCAGAGAAAAAATTTGCCAATACAAGTAAAGAACAAACTACCAGAAAAGCTTTTCTCGCAAATGTTGACAGTAATTGTATTGGCTTTAATAAAGGCGAGGAGGTAAACATATTTACACAATGGACAACAAGAAAAGAAGATAGTTCAAAACTTACGTGGGCGCGGGAGTTGGCGATTATATCTTCTTCGGGTGAAATGGGTGTTACAGCCGATAAGAGATGGTAGTAAATGGAAATTATTATAGTCCTTTGGATTGCTTTCTTTAGTAAAAGTTCTCTTTGATACAAAATAAAGTTTTGGTCATATCCCTGTTTCCGAATTCATTTGATATAATGCCTAGTGCAAATAATACAGGTGTATAGCAGCAGGTTGTTGATTGAAATTGTTTTTTATTCTTTTTCGTCCGAGTTAATAGCAGGCTTGTCATATTGCCATTCGCTTTTATCCAACTTCCGTTGCTGAGGATATACTTCGTTTTGTTTAAAAAGAAAAGTAGTAAAGTTTGGTTCATGAAAAACAGTGAAGCAAGTTTTTATAAATGGCAATAAGAATGAGTTTTTTTATGAGCTAAAGTGTAATACATGCATGAAGCTTTGGTTCCAGTACGTGCGCCGCTCTTGTACTATCGTATCTGTCTTTATACACCATTTATAAAAATATTTTTTGATTTAATTAAAGAGCTTCATCAATTGCTTGCTTAATTAATGCACAAGCGTTTATCAACTCTTCTTCTGTTATAATTAATGGTGGTGCAACACGTAAACATTGTGGTGCAAATATGAACCAGTCAGTAATCAATCCTTTTTCAATACAACGATCAATCACTTTTTTATTGGTTTCAAAATTTTCAAATTCAAGGCCAGCCCATAATCCAAAGCTTCTTATAGTCAGAATCTTTGGTGATTCAAGATGGTCCAATAAAATTTGTTCTTTCCTTTTTACTGCCGCAATAAAATTTCCCTCGAGCAACACTTCCAATGCTGCTTTACCTGCTGCACATGAAACAGGATGTCCACCAAATGTTGTAATATGCCCCAACACAGGATTATGTGTAAGCTTGTTCATTAAATTTGTGTTAGCAATAAAAGCACCCAACGGCATACCACCACCCAAAGCCTTGCCAAGCAACAACACATCAGGAATAACATCAAATTGCTCAAAAGCCCATAAGGTTCCTGTTCTTCCAAAACCAGCCTGTACCTCATCCAGTATCATTAGCGTACTATGCTCAGTGCATTTTTTTCTTATGCTTTGCGTCCATCCTTTGGATGCTCTTTTAACGCCGCTTTCAGCTTGCACAGTTTCAAGAATAACGCAAGCAGTAGCATCATCAATTGCATTTACTGCTTCATCGCTTCCATAATCAAAATGATATATATCCGGCAGCAAAGGGCGAAAAGCATTTCTCCAATATTCATCACCCATTAAACTTAATGCTCCCTGTGTGCTGCCATGATAACTTTTATTAAAGCAAATAATTTTTGAACGACCGGTTACTCTTTTAGCCAGTTTCATTGCACCTTCTGTTGCTTCTGTGCCGCTGTTGGTAAAGTAAATGGAATTTAATGTGCGTGGTAAATTATCTGTAAGCAATTTGGCATAAGCAACTTGCGGCGCTTCAATAAATTCACCATATACTATCAGGTGCATATATTCTGCAGCCTGCTTTTGTACGGCCTCTATAACTTTTGGATGTGAGTGACCAATATTCACAACGCTAAAACCTGAAATAAAATCCATATAAGTTTTGCCATTTATATCGTACTGATAAATGCCTTCTGCTTTTACTATTTCAAGCCCGATTGGGGAATCAGAAGTTTGAGCAATATGTTGCAGAAATAATTGCCGTTGAGTCATGCAGATAAGAAATATATAACTAAGTTAGCTGAAGTTATTTGTTCCATTTTAAATTCGTATAATTGTTACAGTCGTTCATTTGTTGAATAGAGAACAGAACATAAAAGTGAGTGACACAACGAAAGATCAATAGTAGTAATACTGTTCGGCTCAAAAAAATCATAACCTAATTAAAACCGCTTGTCTATGGCAACTATACTTCCCCTTTTTGATAAGCATCCTCAATTTGGCAATAATTGTTTTGTAGCTCCGAATGCTACTGTTATCGGTGATGTGGTAATGGGCGACGATTGCAGCATTTGGTTTAATTCTGTAGTCCGCGGCGATGTTCATTATATAAGGATTGGCAATAAAGTGAATGTGCAGGATGGTGCGGTGATTCATTGTACGTATCAGAAAAATCCAACCAATATTGGCAATAATGTTTCCATAGGGCATAATGCCATTGTACATGGATGTACTATTCATGATAATGTACTTATTGGTATGGGTTCCATAATTATGGACCGATGTGATATACGAAGCAATTCAATTATAGCCGCTGGCAGCGTTGTGCTGGAAGGAACACTCGTGGAAGAATGCAGCATCTATGCCGGTGTGCCCGCTAAAAAAGTAAAAGATATTGCCAAAGAAATGGTTCATGAAGAAATTGAGCGTATTGCTAACAATTATGTGAAATATTCTTCATGGTTCCAGGATTTTAATGCAGCGAAATAAAAAATCCATTGTCTAATATTTACAGGATAATTTCCGAAATGCACCCAAAACTAACTGCTTGTTTATATTTTGATAATATTCATTCGGAAATTATCCTTCCTTATAGCACGATATTTGCAAATATTTGGAGCGTTGCTAAACCCTGTTTTGCTTCAAGAGAATAGCGCGTAAAAAATAAGTTCAGCAGCATATCCAGCCGGAAACAAAACCAAATTATTATAAAAAACGTATTATTATGTATATATAAACCTGGAGTGTATGAAGCGGAATGATTACAATATTACTTACAGTACCATCATAGATGATAGTGCTTCCTTACAGCAATTTTATTCACTTACCAACCAGCTAAGCCGCAATAAAAAAGTTCGTTTTATTGGTAAAATGGACGATGCAGATAATATTGAATGGAATTTTAAGTATCGCGGTTATCCTTTAACCCTGCAGTACAATATTTATAATGGTGTTATTTTATCGCAGTCAAGGGGTAAAGATTTGAAGGCAGTGAATGAGGTAGCCGTTATATTAAAGAGTAAAAGCCATCAGTAATTTTTATCATCTATTGATTCAAGAATGTTACGATAGCTTATGTAGCGTTCAACAGCAATTTCTCCCTCCTCTACTGCTTTTTTTACTGCACAACCGGGTTCATTAATGTGTATGCAATTATTAAACTGGCAATCCTTTAAACGTTCCCTCATTTCAGGAAAATAATGTGACAATTCCTGTTTACTAATATCTGTTAATCCAAATTCGCGTAAGCCGGGAGTATCAATAATTCTTCCGCCAAAAGGAAGGTCAAACATTTCCGCAAAGGTGGTAGTATGCATTCCTTTTCCACTCCAGCCGCTTACATCTTTTGTACGCAGCATTAACTCAGGAACAATAATATTAATAAAAGTTGATTTTCCTACGCCGCTATGTCCGCCGATTAATGTGGTTTTATCTTTCAATATATTTTTTACATCGTCAATACCTTCACCTGTTTCCATGCTCGTTAATAAAACAGAATAACCAATTGATTCGTATATTTTTTTTCTTTCCCCAAATTGATGCATTTCTTTTTTCCTGTACACATCTGCTTTATTAAAAACAATAATTGGCGGCACATAAAATGCTTCTGCAGCCACAAGAAAACGGTCAATAAAACCCTGTGATGTTCTCGGCTCTTTTAAAGTAGCAAAAAGCAAAAGCTGGTCAAGGTTTGATGCAACAATATGCCGCTGCCAGCCATGATGAGGCGTTGTACGTGCAATATAATTTTTACGGTCGAATATCTGTGTGATTACTGCAGTTTGTTCTATCTCACTTTCTAATTCAATTTCTACTTCATCCCCAACAGCAATTGGATTGGTTGATGTGATTTCATCAATTTTAAAAATCCCTTTTATACGGGCATTAAGTGTTTGCTCCTTCGTTTTAACCAAATACCAGCTTCCTGTAGATTTATACACGATTGCTTTCATTAAAACGAAGATACTTTAAGTTGGCAGTTTGCAGTTTGTAGTCAGCGGTTTCCAGTTGGCAATTTGTTTCGGATTTTCCGATTTCGGATTTATTTGTTTCTTGTTTCTTGATCCCTTAAGTAATAAGGCTTCGTAATGTTTCAAGATTTTTTTTATCCCAGTTATCTTCCTTCGGTGTTTCAAGCACTTTTGGTATATGAGGAAATTGTTTTAGTACCAAACGGAAACATTCCAGCCCCAATTTTCCAATACCAATATTATCATGCCTGTCCACACGGCTGCCTAAATCTGTTTTGGTATCGTTTATATGAATTGCATACAAATTATCAATACCAACTATTTTATCAAATTCATCAAATGTTTTTTGAAAAGCTGTGTCATCTCTCAGGTCATATCCTGCAGAAAATGCATGGCATGTATCAAAGCATACACCAATTCTTTTTGATTTTACTCCATCCATTATTTCTTTTAGATGTTCAAACCTGAACCCAATTGCTGAACCCTGGCCGGCTGTATTTTCGAGCAATACTCTTACTTTAGAAAAATCTGTTTGTTGTAAAACATCTTCAAGCGCATCAATAACTTTTCTTATTGCAGTTTCAGGAGTTTGGTCTTTATAAGAACCAGGATGAAGTACGCAGTATGATAATCCAAGATTATGACATCGCTTTACTTCACCAATTAATGCATCAATTGATTTTTGACGTATATCTTCATTCAGGCTTGCAAGATTTAAAAGATAGGAGCAATGTGAAAAAATAATTTTAACCTTCTTGCGGTCCCATGCTTTTGTAAATTGTTCAAGCAACGGAGCATCAATTTTTTTATTGATCCATTGCCGCTGGTTTTGCGTAAATATCTGGAACGTATCAATGCGTAGTCTTTCGGCTTCAATAAATGCATTTTGAAGACCGCCGCTTACAGAACAATGAACGCCTAAAAGCATATTTAAAAAGTTCAATGAATTAAAGTATAGCCTAAAGTAAAAATAAGTTTTGAAATTTCGTTCTTTAGAAAAAACGGGAAATATAAATTACACTTATGGAAATTTTTTAAAAGCCGTATACCGCAATAGTATTTCTACACATAAAAGAAATATTCCAGCAGCTAACCATGGAAAAAATTCATTCATATAGCGGCTGTAAGTGGTGAGCTTAATTTTCGTTTTTTCCAATTGATTAATGCTGTTATAAATTTTTTGCAATGCATCATTATCAGTAGCATGAAAATACTGACCGCCGGTAGCAATTGCCATATCCTTTAACAAACTTTCATTAAATTCCAGTTTTCGTTTTTGTGTAATATGCCCAAGCGGTGATTCCAGCACTTCATCAATCTCTTTTTCGCTTCCAATACCAATGGTATAAACCTTTACATTAAATTGTTTAGCCATTTGTTTCGCAAGATCAGGAGGCACAGAGCCGCCTACATCAACACCATCGGTTAATAGTATTACCACTTTAGTTTTTGATTTGCTTGTACGCAACCTGTCCACACTTGTAGCCAGACCTGAACCAATGGCTGTGCCTTCTTCCTGCAGGTAACCGCTTTGTATATTTTCTATTTGATTCAGCACAGCATTATGATCAGTTGTAATGGGGCACAGCGTAAAACTAACGCTGCTGAATATTACTACGCCAATTCTGTCACCGGGCCGTTGCTGCACAAATTGCTCTGCCATAGATTTGGCAGCCTCAATCCTGTTAGGCTGAAAGTCCTGTTCTGTCATGCTTCCGCTAATATCGAAGCAAAGCACAATATCAATGCCTTCACCTTCTGTTTGCTCTTCTGTATATTTTAAGCGCGGGCACGCCATAGCAACTATTAAACAGATCAACGCAAGGCATCTTATTACAAAAGGCAAATGGAGCAGTGATGTTTTTATACTCTTTGTGTTTTCAATAAAATGTGTCGTTGTTATAAGAATGGAAGCTTGTGCACGTTTATTGCGCCGTATATATTCATAGATGAGTACAGGAAAAAGAAAAAATAATCCCAATACCCACGGATAAGCAAATTCAATATGTTGTAACCATTCGTTAAGCATGTTGTGTTGCGCGGCTTGTTAAATCATCAATATGTTGCAGTGATGCAATAGCTGTTTTTACAGCCTCTTTATTCTGCTCCTCTTCAGGAATATATTTTGCAAACTTTACCGCATCAGCCAAACGCAGTAACTGGTAAAATTGTGTCCTGTTTTTTTCATTTTGAAGATACACACTCAGCAGTACCATTAGTTCATCACTGGTTGATTGTGAAGAGTGCACCTGTAACTGGTCATGAAAATAATTTTTGCAGATATCTGAAAGTTTTGTGTAAAATAATTTTATCTGACCTTTTGCAGGCAGATTTTCCCTTTCAAGATCTTTTATTTTTTCTAAGGCATACTCTAATGGAGTGCCTTTGTACATTGGCTTTGGAGCCTCCTCCTTTTTTATATTCCTTCGTTTTACCAATAACCATATTAATATTGCAAGAATTATCACCGATGCTGCAATGGCGGCATATAAAAAATAATCTGGTTTTGCCTCAACAGCAAGAATATCCTTTATGTCGTGATAGCTTTGCATGTTTGAAACATCTACCGGTAACACTTCAAGAAAAAGAGAATCTGTTTGTAATATAGTTTGCTTGCCGGTTGCTCTTTCCTGCATCATTACCTGCATAGGATTAAGCTTCCATTTTCCTGAATCAAAAGAAGTAAGTGTAACTTTCTGCAGGTAAGTAGTGAGGCCACCTACATCAATAGTATCAACAGATTCACGTTTTACAACTTGTATGTGTGAAGTGGTGTCTGATATATAAAACCAGTTTTGCAGAAATGTTGTACGGTCATTAAAATTTTCAACTTTAATCTGAAGCATCACCTGTTCACCAATCAATATTTTATTCCGGTCTATAGAAGCTGAAACTTCCTGTGCATGTGTATAAAAAATGAAAAACAAAAAGCTTGTTGTTAAAACTATAAGCTTTGCATTTAATACCCTTATTATTGTTTTTATTGAATTAAAAGATTTCACTTATGCTGTTACTTTTCATCTTAAAATTTAGAACGTGAATGGTGAATGGTCAATCGTGGATAGTGAATAGACAATAATATATAGACGATAATTTTTAATTTTCAAATGCTGCTCCTCGCCTATTAACTTATCAACCTTTCAACTTTTCAATTAACTACAAACCACAAACTCTAAAACTCCTCATGCTCTTCTTATAAAAAATTCCTGAAGTTTTTTTACATAATCTTCACCGGTTGCCAGTTGCAACAAGTCTGCACCTGCATTGCGAAAAACCAGTTTCGCGTCTTCCAGTATTTTTATAAACTGCTGATTATACTTGACACGGGTATAAGCGTCATTTGTATTTAACCAAACCATCTTGCCGGTCTCTGCATCGCGAACCTGCAGCAAACCTACCTGCGGTAATTTTTCATCACACTTATCAAAAACCTGCACACCAATTACATCATGTCTTTTCGCTGCCACACGCAGTGCATCATGATAGCCTGAGTCGGCAAAATCACTGAGTATAAATACAATGCTTTTGTGTTTTGTAGTATTGTTAAGAAAACGTAAGGCTTTTACGGTATCAGTAAATGCCGAATGAGGCTGATGGGTTAATAACTCACGCACTATGAATAACACATGGTCTTTCCCTTTTTTTGCGGGAATATATTTTTCTACTTTATCACTGTAAAGAATAACTCCTGCTTTATCATGGTTGCTGATGGCAGAAAAAGCAAGCACCGCACATATTTCAGTAATAAGATCCCTTTTTGTTTGCTTATACGTACCAAATAAACTGCTGGCGCTTACATCAACGAGCATATACACACTTAGTTCTCTTTCTTCTTCAAACAGTTTGCTATAAGTATGGCCCATGCGTGCTGAGGCATTCCATTCAATAAAGCGCACATCATCACCGGGCTGATATTCTCTCACTTCTTTAAATGCCATGCCCCTGCCTTTAAAAGCAGTATGATATTCACCTGTAAATAAATGATTGGTGAGACGTTTACTTTTTATTTCCAACTCACGTACTTTTTTGAGAAGAGAAGTAATGCTGATGTCTCCATTCCCATTCGCTGTTTGTACGCTATTAGAATTATCGTTTTTATTTTTTTTAAAAAGACTCATTTCAAATTGTTAATCGTGAATGATGAATCGTAAATACGCAATAGGCAATGGGGAATAAGCAAGACAATTAATTTAAATTACAAATTCTATTTCGAGTTCCATATTGCTCAATAATGTTCAAAACGTACAAGTGAGTGACACAACGGAAGTTCAATAGTTATTCTGCAGTTAAGTACATAAAAAACTACAACCTAGAAAGTACAAACTGTAAACTCATTCATGGCACCAATACTGCTCTTAAAATATCATCAATTATTTTTTCCGTTGTTATATTTTCTGCTTCCGCTTCATAAGTTAAACCAATACGATGACGCATTACATCTTTGCAAACGGCCTTTACATCATCAGGAATTACAAAACCACGCTTTTGCATAAACGCACGCGCTTTGGCTGCAAGAGAAAGATTAATGCTGCCTCTCGGCGAAGCGCCATAACTAATCAATCCCTTTAGCTTGCCAAGATTATATTGTTCAGGAAATCGTGTAGCAAACACAATATCTACAATATACTGCTCTATTTTTTCATCCATGTATACCTGCTTTACCAGGTCGCGTGCCTCCAGAATTTCATGAATACTTGCCACAGAATTTACCTGTGGCAATATATATTCCTGCACCTGCTGACGAATAATCATTTGCTCTTCTTTTTTGTTGGGATAAGTAACAATTACTTTCAGCATAAACCTGTCAACCTGCGCTTCGGGCAACGGATACGTGCCTTCCTGTTCGAGAGGATTTTGTGTAGCCAATACAAGAAACGGTTCATCCAAATAATAAGTGGATTCACCAATGGTAACCTGCTTTTCCTGCATCGCTTCAAGTAAAGCGCTTTGCACTTTTGCAGGTGCACGGTTAATTTCATCGGCTAAAATAAAATTGGCGAAAATAGGTCCTTTGCGTACTATAAATTCATTGCGTCCCTGGTTGTAAATCATAGTGCCGATAACATCAGCGGGTAAAAGGTCAGGCGTAAACTGTATGCGGCTAAACTTTCCAGATACCGCCTGTGCCAGCGATTTAATCATCAATGTTTTTGCTAACCCCGGTACGCCTTCCAGTAAAACATGTGCATTGCAAAGCAAGCCAACCAACAAACTATCAATCATGTGGTACTGGCCTATAATAATTTTTGATAACTCGGCACGCAGCCTGTCAGAAAAGACTGATGCATATTCTATCTTCTGGTTAAGCAGTTTAATATCTTCTCCCGTTTGCATGATTAAAAATTAAGTGCCTAAAATACAAAGTAAAATTGCGCTTTAGGAAAGAAAAAGATCTTAATCCTTATTGGCTAAACATTAACCAACAATTATGCCGCATGTTCTGAGTTCTAAGTTCTGAGTTTTAGATTTACATTTTGGATTTTGGATCTTACATTTTAGATTTTTATGTACCCGGCTTTTAGTCTTAAATTTCGTTGCGTCGCACTCTTTTGCGTTCTGATGTCTATTGAGCAGTAAGCGAAGTGTTGACGCCCTTTGAAATTTCGGATTTTGATTTTCGGATTTCTTTTTTCAGAATTTCCGATTTCATATTCAGATTCACAAAACCGTATCTTCGCAACCCTATGACAAAGTTTGCGCATGATGAAATTGTGCCTTACCAGCAAAGCAACCTTGATAAAAAACATCAGGTAGCAAAAATGTTTGACAGCATTGCCTTCCGCTATGATTTTCTTAATCGTTTTCTCAGCATTGGCCGCGATGTTCGCTGGAGAAAAAAAGCAATTGCAGAATTAAAAGAATCACAACCACAAATAGTTTTAGATGTAGCAACAGGAACTGCAGATGTTGCAATTATGACTTATTATGCATTGCATCCCAAAAGAATTACCGGCATTGATATATCAGATGGAATGTTGCAACTCGGCAGAAAAAAAATTGAAAAACGAGGTTTACAAAATGTTATTGAGCTACGCAACGGAGACAGCGAAACAATAAGTTATCCTGATAATTCATTTGATGCAATTACTGTAGCCTTTGGTGTGCGCAATTTTCAGAACCTTGAAAAAGGGCTTGCTGAAATGTTACGGGTATTAAAGCCGGGCGGAAAATTAGTCGTACTCGAATTTTCAAGACCAAGGCAAAAAGGATTTAAGGGCTTGTATAATTTTTATATGAAAGTTATAGCGCCAAAAGCAGGAAGCCTGTTTGCCCATAATAAAGATGCCTATCAATATTTAAATAATTCTGTACAGGCTTTTCCGGAAAGAGAACAATTTATACATCTAATGAAACAAACAGGGTACAGTAAAATTTACTTCAAAACGCTAAGCTTGGGAATATGCTGCATTTACTGCGGAAGTAAGTAACCGAACAAAATAACCAAATAACAAAAGGATAGTAAACCACATAAACAAAACTGAAAGCCTCATAAACAGAGGCTTTTTTAATGCTTTTATTTTATTGATACTTTGTTTTATTACTGGTTTGTTTGTACCTTTATTGTACCTAACTGCTTAATTTCTTCACGGGGTACAAAATAAGGTACAATGATTAAAGTTTCACTTCGCAAGAAAGCCATTTTCGGTAACAGGTACAGCTTGTATCTTGACTTCTATCCGGCAATAACACATCCCGAAACCGGTAAGCTCACGCGGAGAGAATTTTTAGGACAATATCTTTAGAACTGGATCAGGATGAAAATATTTTTGGATCAGTTAAGTTAGGAGTCGCTCATTGTGATGCTGTTGTAGTACTGTTAACATCAACCTCTATTGGTTCAGCCTGGATTCATACAGAGATACAGAGTTCAAATGAATTCTATAAAAAAACGGTTATTACATTAATAGATGGCAATGATAAAGAGCTGTTATTTTTAGTGGACACTTATCTAAAAAATCCCGCATCTGTTCAAATTGATTTAAACGCCGTTTTTGAGAAGTATAAATTAACTGAGAAAGAAGAAAATCGGATTAACAACTTTAAAAAGAATGCTATAAATATTATTAATTATTTGCGCTTATACAGCAATTTTTCAGTATATCCTTCTATTCCTTCTAATTATTCTGAGGGCAAATTCGTAGAGATATCAAAAGCGTTGGTGAATTTAAAAAAATAGACAGAAGAATGCGCAAAACTGCTACCGACATCAGTATTGCCAATAGCAGGACTGGACATTGGAGTAATCAGCGGCAATCTTTGAGCTTTAGTTCTGGGCTTAAGTGTGTCACGAATGGAAAGAGAATATTTCTTTCAATGCTTTATAGGAGAACTGAGTGAGCAACAGCTACAGTTAGCTACATCTCAGATAGACGAGCTTAAATCGCAGCTTGCTAAAAAAACGTCAACGTCACAAGAGGTGTTGACACTTATTGTGTTGCTTGCATGTGCTATAGGGATACTGATTGGGAAGGGATGTAATTAATAAAACTTCTCTCCCCCTAAATCGTAATTGTTAGCTGCCATTCAAATAGCCAATTCTCTTCAAAGTGTGAAATGAAATCTTTCAGTTTTTTAAACTCTGGATTATTCTCATTTCCTTCAAACCGAACCTTCTCATCATCGCTCGACGGTAATTTTATCTCGAACCTGTATTTTATCCACAGGGAATTTATTTTCGCATCAAACCTTAATTCATCCGATAGCCCCTCCTGAAACTGTTGGGCTTTTTGAGATTTTGGACTCTTTTGAAATTTGTTTTTTCGCAGATGCGTCATAATAAATAAATTTAAGAATCAGAAAAACCTGACATCAATGTAGATAACTCCTATATATCCTTATACAAACTCTTATCGTTATGATTTCGGCTTAGGCTGTAAAGCAACACAGGGCT
>WNGA01012735.1_pt1 | contig 16868 bp, 19 predicted proteins | sample 5400061 | NCBI WGS metagenome assembly WNGA01 (sample SAMN13153366, study PRJNA577476) | soil metagenome | isolation source: 100 cm soil or saprolite under grassland replicate 2 | place: USA:California | collected 2016-06-15 | reverse complement strand
AGGACGTCACGGGCGTCGGATACGACCAACTCCTCGCCGAGGCGGACGCGTGGGCTCCGGGCGCCGGTGGGCTGCAGTTCGCTCCCTACCTCGCCGGTGAGCGAACGCCGCACGCCGATCCGGACGTTCGCGCCGCCTTCGTCGGAGCGGCGCTCGAGCACGACCGCGGCGCATTGACGCGTGCCGTGCTCGAGGGCGTCGCGTACGGACTGCGCGACTCGCTCGAGCTTTTGCGAGAGCTCGGTATCGAGGCCCGGGTCGGGCGGGTATCCGGCGGCGGAGCGCGCAGCGAGATCTGGCTGCGGATCGTGGCGTCCGTGCTCGATCTGCCGCTCGAGCTGACCGCGGTCGAAGAAGGCTCGGCCTACGGCGCAGCGCTGCTTGCCGGGGTCGCGGCCGGAGAGTGGCGCGATCCGGCGGAGGCGGTCGCGGCATGCGTGCGAGTGCGCGCGACCGTCGAGCCGGACCCGGCGTGGCGCGACGCGTACGACGAGGGTTACCTTCGCTTTCGCGCTCTCTACCCGATGCTTCGACGTCTGGAGGCTCCATGAACGACCTTGGTGCAGCGGGCATGCCGTCTGCATAGATGCATAGGCTTCATCCGTGACCAGGACGCGGGTGCTCGCGAGGACGTCGAGGTCGTCGCCTTCACGGCGACCCAGATCCCGAACATCGAAGGACGCCTCTACCCGCCGGAGCTCTCCGGGCCCCTCTATCCCGCCGGGATCCCCGTCGCAACAGAGGACGAGCTCGACTCGCTCGTGCGCGAGCACGAGGTGGAGGTCGTCGTCTTCGCCTACTCGGACGTCACGCACGAGCACGTGATGCACGTCGCTTCGCGAGCGCTCGCCGCAGGAGCGTCCTTCGAGCTGCTCTCGCCGCGCGAGACGATGCTCACGTCGACGAAGCCGTGCGTCTCCGTCTGCGCCGTACGCACGGGCGCCGGTAAGAGCCAGACCACGCGACGAGTGGCGTCGCTGCTGCGCGGCGCCGGCAAGCGCGTCGCGGTCATCCGGCACCCGATGCCGTACGGCGACCTCGCGCGACAGGCGGTGCAGCGCTTCGAGCGGTACGACGATCTCGACGCAGCGGATGCGACGATCGAGGAGCGCGAGGAGTACGAGCCGCACCTGGCGGAGGGAAACCTCGTCTTCGCCGGCGTCGACTACGCGGCGATCCTCGACCTCGCGGAGCGCGACGCCGAAGTGATCGTCTGGGACGGCGGCAACAACGACACGCCGTTCATCCGTCCCGATCTGCACATCGTCGTCGTCGACCCGCACCGGCCTGGACACGAGCTGCGCTATCACCCCGGTGAGACGAACCTGCGCATGGCGGACGTCTGCGTCGTGAACAAGGTCGACAGCGCGCAGCAGGACGGCATCGACCGCGTGCTGAACTCGATCCACAGACACACCGATGCGCGCGTCGTGCTGGCCTCGTCGCCGATCTATGTCGAGGGCGACGCCGGCCGCATCCGCGGCAAGCGCGTTCTCGCGATCGAGGACGGCCCGACGCTGACGCACGGGGAGATGACCTACGGCGCGGCGGTGCTCGCGGCGAAGCAGCACGGTGCGGCCGAGCTCGTGGATCCCCGCCCCTTCGCCGTCGGCTCGATCGCCGAGACCTTCCGACGGCACCCGCACGTCGGGGCGCTGCTGCCGGCGATGGGATACGGCCGGCGCCAGATCGACGAGCTCCGCAAGACGATCGCCCGCTCCGGCGCTGAGCTCGTGCTCGTCGGCACGCCGATCGACCTGCGTCGGCTGCTCGATCTCGAGCAGCCCGCGCTGCGTGTCACCTACCGCCTGCAGGAGCTCGGCGAGCCGACGCTCGCCGACGTGCTACGAGAGCGCGGCCTGCTCGACGCGCCGGCGCTGATCTCCTGAAACGCGAAGGGCGGCACGAGGCCGCCCCTTCGCCGGTACGTCCTGGGAGAGGACGTTACTTCTTGGTCCCTTCGCCCTCCAGCGTCGCCTGCGCGCCGGAGCCGACCTGGATGCGGCGCGGCTTCGGCTGCTCGGGCTTCGCGACGTGCACCTCGAGCACGCCGTCGGCGTAGTCGGCGCGAATCGCGCTCTCGTCGACGCCCTGGGGCAGGCCGATCGTGCGCGAGAAGGTGCCGTAGCGGCGCTCGAAGCGGTAGAACCGCTCGTCCGAGACCTCGTGCTTCCGCTCTCGCTCTGCGGACACGGTCAGGGAGCCGTCCTCGAACTCGACCTCGATGCTCTCTTCGGGGATGCCGGGGAGGTCGAACGCGTACACGATCTCGTCCTCCCTCTCCCAGACGTCCAGGGCCGGCACCCAGGCCTGCGTCGTGCGGCCGTTGCCCTCGAGGAGGCCGTTCATGAGGCGGCTCATCTCGTTGTGCACGCTCGCGAGCTCGTTCCACGGAGTCCAGCGAACCAGACTGGCCATCTCTGAGTCCTCCTTCTTGATTCCTGATGGAGACTATAGGATAAAACCTAAGCGCTTGATTGTCAAGTCGGTGCAAGAGTAGGATCCACCGGTGATCGCGGTCGCCGGAGACCTGAAGGGGCGTAGCTTCACGAAGGTCGCCGACTGGAGCCGCGAGGAGCTCGAGCGGGTGCTCGACCTGGCAGAGGCCCTGAAGGGCGACCCGCGCCGTCCGCTGCTCCCAGGCCGGACGCTCGGGATGATCTTCCACAAGCCTTCGACCCGGACGCGGGTCTCGTTCGAGGTCGGGATCTACCAGCTCGGCGGCATCGCGCTGCACCTCTCGGCCGACGACCTGCAGCTCGGCCGCGGGGAGACCGTCCGGGACACCGCCCACGTTCTCTCGCGCTATCTCGACGCCATCATGATCCGCACCTTCTCCCAGCGGGACGTCGAAGAACTGGCCGAGCACGCATCGATCCCCGTGATCAACGGTCTGACCGATGCCGCCCATCCCTGCCAGGTGCTCGCCGACCTCCTGACGATTCGCGAGCGCCGCGGGCGCCTCGAAGGGCTGAAGCTCGTCTACCTCGGCGACGGGAACAACATGTGCGCATCGTTGATGGTCGGCGCCGCGACGTTCGGGATGGTGTTCGTCGCGGCGACCCCCGAGACGTACCGTCCCGATCCCCGCGCCGTCGAAGTCGCAGTCGAGCGAGCCGCCCAGGGCGGCGGGTCGGTCGAGCTGACGGCGGATGCAGACCCTGCAGTCGAAGGTGCGGACGTGCTCTACACCGACGTCTGGACGTCCATGGGCCAGGAAGCCGAGAACGAACGCCGAGTCCGCGACCTGCGAGGGTACGGGATCGACGAGGAACTGCTGCAGCGCGCCGGCGAGCAGGCGATCGTCCTTCACTGCCTCCCCGCGCACTACGGCGAAGAGATCACCGAGGAGGTCGTCTACGGGCCGCAGTCGGCCGTGTTCGACGAAGCCGAGAACCGGCTACACGCACAAAAAGCGCTGATGGCCCTCGTGATCCGCTAAGCCGTTGCTCCCGCTCCGGGACAACGTTCCGACGCGGAAGTTCCCCGTCGTCACCGTCGGGCTGATCGTCGCGAACGTGCTCGTGTACCTCTGGGAGATCAGCGGGCGCGGCCTCGAGCGGCACGTGTTCGAGTACGGCTACTACCCGTGCAAGATCGACGGACCATGCGTGCAGCCGTACACGCAGCTTGCGCACCATCCTCCGTGGGAGGAGACCGTTTTCTCGTCGATGTTCATGCACGGCGGGATCGTCCACATCGCGGGCAACATGCTCTTTCTCTGGATCTTCGGCAACAACGTCGAGGACGCCATTGGCCGGGTCCGCTTCCTCCTCTGGTATCTGGCCGCAGGCCTCGCCGCGGACGTTGCACAGACCTACGTGACGTTGCAGTTCGGCACTGCAGCCGACGGGAGCATTCCGAACGTCGGCGCGAGCGGCGCGATCGCCGGCGTGCTGGGTGCGTACTTCCTACTGCTACCGCGGGCGCGGGTGCTGACGGCGTTCATCCTCGGCTTCTTCTTCTTCTTCCGCGAGATTCCGGCGGTCCTGTTCCTCGGCGTGTGGATCGGTCTGCAGGCACTGGACGGGACGCTGTCGTTGACGACGCCGCAGGCGGGGGGCGGGGTCGCGTTCTTCGCGCACATCGGGGGCTTCGTGTTCGGCTTGGCAACCGTCTGGCTCGTCGCGAGGCGCCGGCCGCCGCGACCCGCCTGGTGACGTTCGAGGAGCACGTCCGGCGCGCGCTCGACGCGTTGCCTCCCGAGCTGGCCCACGGGCTGTCGAACGTCGCCGTCGTCATCGAGGACGAGAACGCCGAGGATCCGGACCTGCTGGGCCTGTTCGAACAGGAGGAATGGCTGCCGGCGAAGGTGACGATCTACCGGCTGCCGCTCGAGGAATCGTTTCCCGACCCGGACGAGCTCGAGCACGAGATCCGCGTCACCGTGCTGCACGAGCTGGCGCACTACTTCGGGATCGACGAGGACCGGCTCGACGAGCTCGGCTACGGATGATCCTCGCTCTGCAGGTGCTCGCCGTCGTCTCCGGAATCGTCGGCGGCGCCGTGATCGTCTGGTACTTCCTCGGACCCTGGCACTGAGACGAAGTCGAGCACGGCATCGCCGAGGGCGGCAAGGCGGCCCGACGCGAGCGAGTAGAGCACGTAGTAGCCCTCGCGCTTTGCCGTCACGAGCCCGGCGTCGGCGAGCTGGCGCAGGTGCTTCGACAGGCCCGCCTCGGTGATGTCGACGAGCGGCGCCAGCTCCTGCGTCGAGCGCGGGCGCTGCGCGATCAGCCGCAACGCCTGGAGCCGCGTCTGGTCTCCCGCCGCGCGCAGGACACGGACGAGCTCCTCCGGCGGCAACCCGGGCCGTGCTCCGCGCGAGACGAATGGTGCGGCGTAGATGATCGTGCGCGGCCACGGCGCGTTGCAATTGACGCGCACGTGCGGCCAGACATAGGCGCTCGGCACGAAGACGAGCGTCTCGTTCTCGGCTGCGAGGTCGACGCGGTGCTCGTGCGGGACATCGATCCCGAACTCGCTCGCACTGCGGTCTACGCGGAGCCGGCGAGGGAGGCTCTCGAGCAATGAGTAGATGCCGTGCTCCGCCAGCTCGCGCCCGCCGGCGGTCACGCATTCGGCGAGCTGGGGCTCGAGCCGTTCCCACTCCTCGGCGAAGGCGGCGTCCCAGTAGGCGGCGAGGACGTCGGCAAGCCGTACGGCGAAGGTCGCCGGCTCGTCGAGCGCCAGCTCGACGGCGCCGCTGCTTCCTGCGCTCTTGTCCGCGCCGAGGCTGACGATGTGCCCGCGGATCCCCGCATCGGCCCGCCACGCCATGTCGCGCTCGGTGCCGCCGCCGTGATCCCACATCGTGCGCGTGAACTCGTACGCCACGGTCTCCTCGTCGAGCGACCGAAGGCGCGCGAGCTCGGCCTCGAACGACTGGAAGTCGTCGTCGGGCCGCGGCAGGAAGACGTCCGGGACGACCACGTGGTAGACGAATCCGAAGGACGCGATCTCCCTTTTCAGGGAGGGCGGGAGCTTTCGCATCCCGCGCACCCACGGGTGCTGGAGGGGGTGGTGTTTGGGATGGGTCAGAACGTGCAGGCTGAGAATGGCCTCGAGCACCGGCGAATACGCAAAGGCGACCCGGTCGAGGTCGTAGGGCTCGAGCCGAAAGCGGATCGCCATCGTGCGCTCCTTCTAGAGGACGATGCCGACGAGTTGCAAGTTGGGAATGACACTCGGAGAGGAATCGTTTTAGGAACCATGAGGACCCCTGAAGAAATCCATCGCGAGATCGACGAGCTGAGCGAGCGCCGGACTGAGCTCTGGCATCGCCTCTCGGAGGGTCTCGACTCGTCTGTGAAAGATGAGATCCATGCGCTGGATGCCGAGCTCGACGGCCTTTGGGCCGAGTATCGGCAGCTGAAAGCCCAGTTGCGCTGGGGCGACCGTGACCGGATCATCGCCCGGGCCCGAGCCGAAGAGCGCCTGGAGCGGCACGCGGCGTAATCGCTGGGGGAACCCATGGTTCCCCCACGAGCCCCTCCTTCAGCACTGCCCTTCGAACGGCGCTATGTGTGCGCCGGCAAAGCCCGGCTCCGCGGACCGGCGACGGCACGAATCTGGGCCTACACTGTCGGTCGCTCGGGGCGTTAGCTCAGCTGGGAGAGCGCCGGCTTTGCAAGCCGGAGGTCGCCGGTTCGATCCCGGCACGCTCCATTCGGAAGTCGCTGCAAATCGAAGAATCCGTTGGCCGTCTGGACGACGGGGCTGGCGCTCTGCTAACGATCTGCTAAGGAAATCGGCGGGGATCGCCGCGTGTCTAGGCGATTTCGACGACAGCGGCCGCCACCGTCGTGGGCTCGGGAACCGGCTCCCCGTCCTCGCGGAGTCCCTCGATGTGAAAGGCGATCGCTTCGCGCATCTCGCGCTCGCACTCCTCGATCGTGTCGCCGACGGCCACGCAGCCCGGCAGATCGGGCGCCCAGGCACCGAAGTTGCCTGCGCCCCGCTCGATCACGATCAGGTATCCGTGTTCCGTCACTGAAATCATCGCTGGTCCTCCAATCCTGCCTGTTTCAGGATGCTCCGCTGAAGGCCGCGCGGCAAGTCCTTGCTGAGCTTGCCGGGAATGGTCCAGGCCCGGCTTGCTCGGGTGCCTGTACTGCCGGTGGCTTCCCCTCGTGCGAACGAGCATCCAGCCGTCGGCTTCGATCAGTTTGATCGCGTCCCGCACCCTCATGCCGCGCGAGAGACTATTGGACGGGCGAAGGGTCGAAGCGAGCGGCGGCCTCGGTCACTCTCGCGTCCAGCAGGTGCGAATAGCGTTTGAGAGTGATCAACGGGTTCGCATGGCCGGCGACGGCCTGGACGAGCTTGACGTCGGCGCCCGCAGCGACCAGGCGCGAAACGCAGGTGTGTCGCAGGTCGTGGAACCGGTAGCCCTCGGCCTCGAGGCCCGCGAGCCGCAGCGCCGGGTCCCAGACACGTCGTCGAAAGTTCGACGGGTGGAGCGGTGTCCCGCGCATCGAGCCGAAGACGAGCTCGTCCGGCGCGTACCGTCCACGCTCGAGCGCCCTGGCGGAGAGTTCGCGAAGCGCCGCGTCGACGGAGGGAAAGAGCGGCACCGAACGGACACCGAGTCTGTCTTGGGACGTCGGAGGTCGCGCTTCGCCGCGCAAGGCGACCCCCTTTCCCCGGGACACACAGTTGGTCGTCTGGACGGTGCTTCTCTGCAGCGCGCGCCGTGCCGTCGTAGGATTGCGCCGTCCCCGACGAGGAGGGTGCAATGGCATTCGGCTACTACTTCCACCCCGAGTCGATGAGCGCACAGCAGTACGACCGCGTCATCCAGAGGCTGGACGAAGCGGGCGCGGGCTCTCCGCCCGGTCGGTCATACCACTGCTCGTTCCAGGTCGGAAACAGCATGCACGTCTTCGACGTCTGGGAGTCGGAGGAGCAGTTCAACGAGTTCGGGAAGACGCTGATGCCGATCCTCCAAGAGGAGGGCATTGACCCCGGGCAGCCGGACGTCTCGCCGATTCACAACGTGATCGTCGGTCGCTGAGGAGACTGCGCAGGCGTGGGCGACACGCGGCAGCTTCCGAGCAGGCAGCGCGCCCGTCAGCGGCTCGACCTTGTCTGGCGCGATGTCAAGCTCCTACTCGACGGCGAGCGCCGCCGCCACGAATCTCGAATGGTTTGCGCAATGTCTGGTTCCGCCCATCATCGCCTCCGCCTGTAGCCCCTTGTCGTGCTCGAGGTGCAGAGGGTCTCTCGTGACGCCGGAAGGCCGGGTCCACCGCCACCGAACCCCGCTCGGCTGTGCGAGCCCAAGAAGGAACCCGGGGGACAGAGTCGTAACTGGCATTCGAGCCGGGGGCGTCGTTTAGGTATCCGCCGTCAGACCCTGTACGGCGAGGCGTCCCCCCGGCTCGCTCTCGCGCCGGTTGATACGTGGGTCAGCGCGCGCGGAGTTCGCACGTTCTAGGTCCCCGGAGGCCGCGGGGTCAGTCGGTCGCCGCAGTCACCAGGGTTCGCGCGCCGGCGGCGCGGACGGCGGACGAGAGCGTGTCGATGTCGTAGGCGCCGTAGTGGCGACGCCCGTTGATGAAGAAGGTCGGTGTGCCGGTCACGCCGCTGAGGTCGGCGCTGTCGACGTCCTCGGCGATCCGGTTCGCTCCGGCGTGCCTGCGCAGGTCGTCGGTGAAGCGCTCCACGTCGAGGCCCAGCTGCTGTGCGTAACCGACGAGGTCGGAAGGCTGCAGCGCGTCTTGGTGGTCGAGCAAGAGGTCGTGTAGCTCCCAGAACGCTCCCTGCCCGGCGGCAGCTTCGGCCGCCTCGGCCGCGAGCTGGGCGTTCGGGTGGACGTCGCTCAACGGCAGGTGTCGCCAGACGTAACGAATGTCGGCGAAATCCCTGAGCAGCTCGCGCACGATCGGCTCGGCGCGCCCGCAGAACGGGCACTCGAAGTCGCCGTACTCGACCACGGTGACCGGTGCGTCGAGCGAGCCGCGGATGTGGTCGTGCTCGACGTCGAGGTCGACGGCGAGGTCCGCGAGCGGTTCGGAGGTCCCGAGCAGCGCACGGATGCGGCGACGCCTGGGCAGGAGCGCGGTGGCACGGAACAGGAGCCAGGTCAGAAGCGACGCGCAGAGCGCTGCGCTGAGGATGCCGACCTTGGCCTCCTCGAGTTGCTGCCCCTCGAAGGCGACTGTCGCAACCAGCAGCGAGACCGTGAAGCCGACCCCGGCGATCGTGCCGGCGCCGGCGACAGCTGCCCAGCCCACCGGCGGTCGCAGCCGGCCGCCGCTCCCTCGAGATTCCAGCCACGAGGCGCCGAGAATGCCGACCGGTTTGCCGACGACGTAGCCAAACAGGATTCCGAGTGTGATCGGCGAGGTGAAGGCTCGATGGAGGAGGCCGCCGTCGACATTGATTCCGGCGTTCGCGAGTGCGAAGAGGGGGACGATCACGTAGCTCGTCCAGGGATGGATCAGGTACTGCAGCCGTTCGTTGTACGACGTCGAGTACCGAAGCTCCGTGCTTGCCGCACGGGCCAGCTCAGCCGTCGGCTGCTCGCGGAACTCGCGGAAGCGTTGCGTGGCGCGTTCGAGGTTCGACCGCGGCGCGGTGTAGGCGAAGGTCAGAAGACCCAATACGAGCCCGACGACGACCGGATCGATGCCCGACTCGAGGACGGCCACCCACATCGCAGCCCCGAGCGCTGCGTAGAGAAACCCGTTCCGGACGCGCAGGCTGCGCAAGAACAAAACGACTCCGAACGGGAGAACTGCGGCAAGGAGCCACCACAGGCGAAGGGTGTCTGTGTACACGGTCGCGATCACGAGCAGCGCGAGAATGTCGTCGAGGACGACCACGGTCAGCAGGAACGCGCGCAGGCGATCCAGGTGACCGGGTCCCACGAGCGCGAGCAGGCCGAGCGCGAAGGCGGTGTCGGTCGACATCGCGACACCCCAACCCTGCACAGACGAGTGCCCGGAGTTGAAGGCGACGTAGATCGCGACCGCCAGCGTCATCCCGCCGAGCCCGGCCACGATCGGAGAGACGGATCGCCGTCGCTCACGCAGCTCGCCCAGGTCGAACTCGCGGCGCGCCTCCAGGCCGATGACGAAGAAGAAGAACGCCATCAGCCCGTCGTTCACCCACTCACGAAGATCCATCGCCACCGCCGACCCGCCGAGATCGATCGAGAGCGTCGCCTTCCAGGCCGCGTCGTATGACGACTCGTCGACGTTGGCCCAGAGAAGGCCCGCGACTGCAGCGGCGAGCAAGACTGCCGCGCCGCCGGTTTCGGTCCGCAGGAAGTCCCTGAGCGGCGACTTCATGTTCCGGGCCCACGCGGTGCGTCCCGTGAACGACGCAGCCGAGCTGGGTTCAGGCGGTGAGGTCAAGCGTTCCTCCTGCTTTCCGACGTGCCTGGCCCGAGTACCAACGAATCACCTGCCCGGGATCATCCGCCAACCGGCGCGGCGCAGCCTGGAAACGCTGCGACTCAGCTTCAGCCGAGCTCGAGCACCATCCCCTCGTGCGCGAGCCTGGGCTTCGAGCCGTTCGCGCTCGACAGCGAAACGGCGCGAGCCTCGAGTTGCTCGAGCGACGCATCGCTGTGCTCCGGGTCGTGATGGAAAAGCACGAGCTGCTCCGCACCGACGGCCCGCCCAAAGGCGACGGCGTCGGCGACGCTCGAGTGGCCACGGCCGACGCGCTCGGCGTACTCGTCCTCGAAGAACTGCGCGTCGTGGAGCAGGACATCCGCCCCGGCGGCCAGCGATGCACCCGAGATCCAGTCCGGCGACCGCCCGGTGATCGATCCGGCGAGCGCGGGCTCGTGGTCCGGAATGTAGGCGAGCGTCACCGTCGCGTCCTCGATCCGGTAGCCCACGGTCGGGCCGGGATGCATCACGAACGCCGTCGTCAGCGAGACGTCGCCCATCGTCCACGGCTCGCGCGGAGTGTCGTGGAAGGCGAGCCGCGCCGGGACGTCGACGAGGTCGACTGGAAACAGCGGCGGCGAGAAGGCTCGCGCGATCCGTTCCCGCAAACTCAGACGCGGCGACGGAGGCCCCCAGATGTCGAGCTGCACGCGCTCGTCCCAGAGAGGCTCGAAGAAGCGCAACCCTTCCAGGTGGTCGAGATGGAGATGCGTGAGGAAGAGGTGGATGCGACGCGTTCCGCGCCACTCGAGCTCGAGGCCGAGGTTCCGAATCCCCGTGCCCGCGTCGAGGACGAGCACGGACCCATCGGGGAGCACGACTTCGATGCACGACGTGTTGCCGCCGTACCGGACCGTCTCCGGGCCGGGCGCCGGGATCGAGCCGCGGCAGCCCCAAATCGTCACGCGCATCTACTCGTCCCAGAAGATCGCAACCACTCCGACGAACTCATCGAGATGCGCGAAGAGCGGAATCGCGGTCGCGGAGATGTCCCGCTCGACACCGTCGAGACTCGTGATCCGGAACCGGCCGTGGGCGACGCGCCGGTCGCGCAACGCACGTCCTCCGGGCGTCTCGTCAGCGGGGAGCGGATCGAGATCGATCGTCCGCGGCGCGAACATCGCCGTCCACTCTTCCGCGGGCAGCTCGCCGACCTCGGCGAAGGGCCGGCCGAGGACCGCCTCGGCGGCCTCGTTGTAGAAGACCAGGCTCCCGCGCCGGTCGGCGATCAGCGTCGCAGTTGCCAGGTTGGACGCGAACTCGCGCGCGAGGATCAGGACGAGATGCTTTTGCGGACGCTGCGGCACGTCCGCAGCGTACGACTTTCCCCTCGTTTCTCAGCGCGGCCGGATGACGACCGGACTAGAAGCGCCCGCGGAACAGCAGCAGCAACAGCAGCAAGAGCAGCAGCAGGAAGAGGAACTTGCTGACGAAGATCCCGCCGCCGAGGGCGAGAATCAGGATGATGATCAGCAGGAGCACGAGCATGATCGTTCCTTTGCTCCCGGCTTCGCCCGGCGAAACCTCGGAACCGTGCGTCAGGCCGGATAGCGCGGCCGCGTACAGCCCTTGATGTCGGCCGATCGGTGGCGCTGGAAGACGCCGTAGTTGGAGCCCTTGATCGGCGGCTTCTCGGGATGGGTGTTGCCCTCGATCGTCAGCAGGGTTCCGTTGCCGAGATTCCGCTCGACGATGCCGACGTGATCGACTTCGTAGCCACTATGGGGCCAGTCGAAGTAGACGAGGTCACCGGGCCGGGCGTCCGACGGCCGGTAGATCCGTCGTTCGAACCCGTTCGTTCCCTGTTGTCCCCAGCTGAAGCCGATCGGCGTCCAGATGATGCCCTTGGGGACGTGCAGGCCGGCGGCGCGGAGACACGCGGCGACGAAGATGCCACACCATTGCCAGCCGACCTGGCCCGGTTTCTGCGGCGAGCCGTAGGCGGCGCCCCAACGGTCGATCAGCGAGCTGCGGTCGCGAAACGGATAGTCCTCCTCGTGGCCGATGTGCCCGACGGCGAAGGCGACGGCTGCCGCGGCGCCTCGCGTGGGCGGCGGCAGCTCCTCGAGCCTCCGCCTTTCCAGCTGCACTTGTCGCCGAGTCCGCAGCCGCGGGTCGAGGATCAGGAGCTGTGTCTCGATCGTCACCGGCTTCGACGACAGCCTTTCCGTGCCGATCCCGAGGTACCAGGCAACCGCATACGTGGCCTCGTGCGAGAGCGGCCCGTAGACGCCGTCCTCCTCGATGGGCTGGAGCGAGTGACGAGTCCGGAAGGCATTGACCGCGACCTGCAGCGCCCGCACGTCGTCTCCCTCGAGATACGGGGACGTGACCGCGAGCGGCCGGTTCGGGATGGCCTCGAGCGTGAACTCCCGAACGACATCCGGCGACCTTGACAATCGCCCTCCTCCACGTGGACCAACGGCACCTGTACGTGTAAACCCGCCCGCCCCGGCGTGTCAAGGGCCGCCGATCAGTCGGAGGCGCCGAAGCCGATGCCGCTCTCGCGCACGCGGAACGCCGGTGAACCTTCGCCGGCGGACGCGAGCTCGACGCCGACGATGCGATCGAGCCGAACGGCGAGCTCACGCTCGTCGAGACACAGCGTGACGAACGTCTCGCCCGGGCCGGCGCGCAGCCCGGACACGCTCAGCCGGCGGCCGTCTGCGAGCTCGACGTCGAGCGAGACCGCCGAGCCATGGCGACCTGCGAAATCGCGCGCACCGCGCTGCACGTCGGCGACCCAGACGCTGGACGCCCCGACGGCGATCGACACGTGCTCGTAGTCGGGGCGACGCTCGTGCTCGCGCTCCGGCCGCTCGGGAGGCGGTAGCGGAACCTCGTGGAGACTCGCGCTCATGCCGTCTGTATACCTGCTCGGGCCGATGCGGGCTACATCCGCTGCTTGAGCGCGAGCACGTTCGCGACGAAGGTTCGCGTCTCCCCGTACAGCCCGTGCTTCCGCACGGCGGCGGCACCCTGGTACCACGCTCCGAGCGCGAGCTGCTCGTCGCCGTTGAACTCGTGTAACAGGTGATCGAGATACGCGATCCCGATCCGCACGTTGCCGTCCGTGGTGCGCGGGATCGGGCTCCCGATCAGGACGTTCTGGACGAAGTCCCAGGTCTCGGGCAGCAGTTGCATGACGCCCATTGCGCCCACGGACGAAACGACGCTCGGCTGGTAGCCGGACTCCTGCCATGCCAACGCGCGCGCAAGGTTGGCGCTCACGCCGTAGTGCGCCGACCAGTGGTCCAGCGAGATGCGCACAGAGAAGGGATCGGTGATCGTCGCCGGAGTCGTGGCCACCGGCACTCGCAGGCGCGTACCGACGAGGAGGAACCGACTGGGGTCGAGGCGGTTCGCCCGCGCGAGCAGGTGCACGGTTGTCCGGTGAGCGCGCGCGATCGCGGTGAGCGTGTCGCCGGGGCGCACGACGTACCGGCGGCTGGGCGCAGCGTGCGGTTGGAGTGGAACACGCGTCGCGAGCGACAGCGCCGCCATCGTGCGCGGCCCCGCGATCCCGTCCGAGCGCAACCGCACCGCGCGCTGGTAGCGGCGAAGCGCAGCCTTCGTCCCCGGCCCGAACCAGCCGTCGACGCCCCCCGGCGAATAGCCGCAGCGTGTGAGTAGGAACTGGAGCACGGAGACGTCCCAACCGCGGTTGCCCGGCACGATCGTCCTCCGCCCGAACAGCGGCACGCCCAGCCGCCCCAGCGCCCGCCGGGTCTGCGGGCCGGGAACGCCGTCGACCACGAGATGCCGGCGGCGCTGGAAGACACGAACCGCGCGGACGGTGGCCGGACCGCGGATCCCGTCGATCTCGCCCTTGTAGAGGCCGTGCGCGCGCAGCGCTACCTGAAGCCCGACGGTCTGGGGGTTCGGAGCAGCGGCCGCGGGCCCGGCGCAGAGGGCCGCGGCAAGGGCGAGGAGCACGGTGCGACGCATCGCCTGGAAGGGTTTTGGACCCGAGCGCCGGATTCCTTCCTGCTTTCCGGAGGATACGCAGGACGGCGAAGTCGCGTAACGGGCGATTCCCACCATCGCAGCCGACGCGCTACCGCGACGGCTGGCTCCTCGGTTAGCCCGCGGATTATTCGGGGCGGTTCGTGATGTGGACGGCGAGCTTGTCGTCGTCACATGAGTCGCGGAGCGCGATCTGGCCCGTATGGCCGCCGCCCTCGTAGGAGATCTCCGCGTCATCCTGTTCCTTCTCCTTGAAGAGGACGTTGTAGCCAGCGTCCTCGACGGCCTTGTCGTAGGCGTCGTAGGCGGCGTCGAGGTCGCCGTCGTAGGTGCCATCGACGACGTTCGACGGGCCGGCCTTCGACGCTTTCAGGTAGGTGACCCCGTCCGGCTTCGGAAAGCCGGACGGGAGACCGACGTCGCCGGTGAGCGCCGAGCCCTCGCAGGTCGCCTCGAAGGCGGACTTGCCCTCCTCGCGTTTCTCCTCCGCCTCGCTCTTGCCGCATGCTGCGAGCGTGAAGACGGCGAGCAGGGCGAGCGCGAGCAGCCGCATCGTCCGGCGATTCATCCCGCCGGATGCTAGGGACCCAACGCGGCTTCGCCCGCATTCTTAGGAACTTCTTAGCGTTCGCTCAGTGAGATCTCACCTGGCTCGGCAATGCTGTCTCGTGGAGGCAGTCTTCTTGTCTCCATCCCCCTGAAGGACCCTGAACCGGCCGTGTCATCCCACGCCCGGTTCTGTGTCTGGCGACACTGTGCGGGTGCTGATCCTCGTCGTAGACGACGAGCTCGCCGTGCGCGACTCGCTGCGGCGCGCGCTCCTGCTCGAGGGGCACGAGGTCGTGCAGGCGGCAAACGGTCGTGAGGCACTCGGAGCGGTCGAAGAACTGGCGCCCGATCTGATCGTGCTCGACATGCTCATGCCCGAGATGGACGGACTCGAGGTCTGCCGCAGGCTTCGCGCGTCGGGCGACCGCACGCCCGTCCTGATGCTCACGGCGCGCAGCGAGGTCGAGGACCGCGTGGCGGGGCTGGATGCAGGGGCAGACGATTACCTCGGCAAGCCGTTCGCGCTGGACGAGCTGCTCGCACGCGTGCGAGCACTCCTCCGTCGTGCACCCGGATCCGAAGAGCCCGTCCGGTTCGCCGATCTCGTCCTCGACCCGAAGTCGCGGGAAGTGTCGCGCAACGGTCGCGACATCGAGCTCACTCGCACCGAGTTCGCGCTGCTCGAGCTGTTCCTGCGGAACCCGCGCCGCGTTCTGTCGCGGTCGGAGATCCTGCTCGCCGTCTGGGGTTACGACTTCGGACCGACGTCGAACTCGCTCGACGTCTACGTCGGCTACCTTCGGCGCAAGACGGAGACCGGCGGCGAGTCGCGCCTGCTGCAGACCGTCCGTGGCGTCGGCTACGTGCTTCGGGAGCCGTGAACCTCCGCTCGCGCGTCGTCGTCCTGACCGCCGCGGCGCTGAACGCGATCATCGTCTTCGTCTGCGTGCTCGCGTACGTCGTCGTCAAGCACGAGCTCTACGACCGCCTCGACGAGACGCTGCTCTCGCGTGCAACCGTGCTCGCGCCCGTCGTCGGGCAAGGCGCGCTGTCCTCTCCCCGGCTTCCGATCGTCGCGGTGCCGGGCGAGTACGTGCAAGAGGTGCGCGAGGCGACCACGCTCCGTCCGCCCTACCAGGCGGTCGTTCTGCCGGTCGGACCGAAGGAACGCGCCGTGGCGAACGGGCAGCATGAGCACGTCGTGCGCACGGTGACGGTCGGCGACGTCCGGCTGCGGCTGGCGACACTGCACATCCGTTCCGGGACGGCGCTCCAGGTCGCGCGCCCGACCGCGGACGAGGAAGCGACCCTGCACCGGCTGCGCCTCGTCTTCCTCCTGCTCGCGGGGAGCGGCTTCCTCTTTTCGCTCGCGCTCGGTTTCTGGATCGCGGAGACCGCACTGACGCCCGTGCGCCGGCTGACCTCGGCCGCTGAGCGGATCGCGGAGACGCGTGACCTGGCGTTGCGCCTCGACGAACAGGGATCCGACGAAGTGGCGCGGCTGAGCAGCAGCTTCAACGCGATGCTGCTGGCACTCGACAAGTCGCTCGCCGCACAGCGCCGCCTAGTCGCCGACGCGTCGCACGAGTTCCGCACGCCGCTGACCAGCCTCCGGACGAACGTCGAGCTGCTCTCGCGCGGCGATGTCCTGCCCGAATCGGAGCGCACTGCGGTAGCGAACGACGTGGTGCAGCAGCTCGACGAGCTCGCCGCGCTCGTCGCCGACGTGATCGAGCTCGCGCGGGACGGGGAAGTACCCGTCCGGCGAGAGGAGGTGCGCCTCGACGAGCTCGTCGCCGACGGCGTCGAACGCGCCCGGCGGCATGCGCCGAACGTCCGCTTCGAGACCGAGCTCCAGCCGTGTGTCGTCCGGGGCGACGCTCAACGGCTCGCGCGCACGGTGGCCAATCTGCTCGACAACGCGTCGCAGTGGACTCCGCCCGACGGCATCGTCGAGGTTTCGCTACGCGAAGGCGAGCTGCTCGTGCGTGACCACGGGCCGGGGATCGCGCCAGACGACCTCCCGCTCATCTTCGAACGCTTCTACCGCTCGTCGGCGGCCCGCGGGAGGCCGGGCGCCGGCCTCGGGCTCGCGATCGTCCGCCAGGTCGCGGAGACGCACGGCGGCACTGCGCACGCCGCCAATGCCGAAGGCGGAGGCGCCGAGTTCACGCTGATCCTCCCAAGAGATTGAAGGCTCGACCTGAAAGTCGCCGATCTGCGTAGCCCGTCACCAGCGGCGCGGCTCAGCCGCGCCGCCCGCTCACCTTTGAGTCTCAGAGCTCAGTTCGAGCGCCAACCAATCGCGTGCCGAAGGCGCGCCCCGAGCGCGAGCGAAGCGAAGCGAATGTGATGAAGGAGGGCCTCCCGCGGAGGGAAACTCCGCGCGTCTTCGAGAGACGAAGGGAGGCCCAGAGGCAATGTTGTACGTCGGATTGGATCTCAGTC
>WNGA01007231.1_pt1 | contig 16868 bp, 14 predicted proteins | sample 5400061 | NCBI WGS metagenome assembly WNGA01 (sample SAMN13153366, study PRJNA577476) | soil metagenome | isolation source: 100 cm soil or saprolite under grassland replicate 2 | place: USA:California | collected 2016-06-15 | reverse complement strand
GTTCCCCGGCTCAGAGTCCTGGGCCCGTGCTCGGCACGGACTCCTTTGCTGCCGCCCGGGCCGAAACCCGTGATCGTCGCCGCGGAACTACGACTGGAGGCGGGGTAGCCCGGCGATGATCACCGGGTCGGGCGGCCGGGCGGCCGGGCGGTCGGGCGGTCGGGCGGCCAGGCGGTCGGGCGGTCGGGCGGTCGGGAAGGTCGGTGGTCCGGGACATGCCGTCGTAACGCCGATGCCCTGCCTTGGGCTCGGCTGCCCGGTCGTTGGGCCCGGCGTTCGGTGATCGTCGCCGTGGTGTGACGGCCGGAAGCGGGGAAACTCGGCGATGATCACCGGGCCGGGCTCGGTCGCCGGGGATCGCGGGCCGGGATGGCCGGGATGGCCGGGATGGCGGGGGGACTCGGGGGCAGCCGGCGCAACTCCCGTGCCACGCTCAGGTTCGGCAACCCAGCAGCCCGCCCGGCCAGTCAGTGATCGTCGCCGGGGAACGACGGCTAGAGCCGGGGAAACCCGGCGATGATCATCGGGCCGGGATCGGACCGGTCGATACCGCATCCACCTCGAACGGCACGGGGCTGGTGAGACTCCGCGGGAAAGGGAGACGCGCGGGCGGCGGATCAGTACGACTTCGGCAGGCCCAGTGAGTGCTGCGCGACGAAGTTCAGGATCATCTCCCGGCTGACCGGGGCGATCTGCGCCGCCCGGATGCCGCCCCAGTACGACGCCAGGCCGTACTCCACCGTCATCCCGTTGCCGCCGTGGATCTGGATGGCCCGGTCCAGCGCGTGGTAGGCCGCCTCGCCCGCGGCGTACTTCGCCATGTTCGCCGCCTCGCCGGCTGCCGCGTGCCGGGCCACGTCGGTGCCGGCCTCGTCGTACAGCCACGCCGCCTTCTGGGTCATCAGGCGGGCCAGCTCGAGCTCGATCTTTGCCTGCGCCAGCGGGTGCGCCACACCCTGGTGCGCCCCGACCGGGGTGCTCCAGACCTGGCGCTCACGCCCGTACCGGGCGGCCCGGTCCAGCGCGTACCGCCCCATCCCGCATGTCTGCGCGGCCACCGTGATCCGCTCCGGGTTGAGCCCGGCGAACAGTTGCAGGAGCCCGGCGTCCTCGGTGCCGATCAGCCCCTCGGCGGGCAGCCGCACGTCGTCCAGGAACAGCGCGAACTGCTTCTCCGGGGCCGAGAACGCCATCTCGATCTGGCGGTACTCCAACCCGGCGGCGTCCGGCGGCACCACGAACAGGCAGGGCCTGAGCTTGCCGCTCCTGGCGTCCTCGGTACGCCCGACGACCAGCACGTAGTCCGCCTCGTCCACGCCGCTGATGAAGACCTTGCGGCCGGAGAGCAGCCAGTCGGTGCCGTCGCGGCGGGCCACCGTGGTGAGCCGGTGCGAGTTCGACCCGGCATCCGGCTCGGTGATCGCGAACACCATCTTCAGCGACCCGTCGGCGAACCCGGGCAGCCACTGCTTCTTCTGCTCCTCGGTTCCGAACGTGGCGATCACCGTGCCGCAGATGGCCGGCGAGACGACGAGCAGCAACAGCGGGCAGCCGGCCGCGGCCAGTTCCTCGCCGACGATGTGCAGTTCGTAGATGCCGCCCCCGCCGCCGCCGTACTCCTCGGGGACCGCGACGCCGAGGTACCCCAGCCGGCCGGCCTCCGCCCACAGCTCGGTGGTCCGGCCGTCCGCCTTCACCTTCTTGGCGACGTACTCCCGCCCGTACCTGCCGGCGAGACCGGCCACCGCGGACCGCAGCATCTGCTGCTCGGCGCTCTCCACGAAATCCATGCGGCCACGATGCCCGGTCCGCGGTTATCCAGTCAATACTGCTTGTTTTTCGCCGCAAGCGATACCGGCGGGCCCACCGCGGTGGTCGGGGTTAGGCCGGGCCGCGCAGCAGCCTGGCCAGCAGGGCACCGAGGCCCACGTAGACCAACGCGGCGAGCAGCCAGTTGATCAACACGTTCTGCTTCGGGTCCGCGCGCATGAACAGGTCGTGGAACGGCGTGGTCAGCCAGTAGCCCCAGCCGTGCACGTTGCGTACCAGCCAGTTGTGCGGGTTGGCGTTCAGCACGGTGAAGAGCACCCCGAGCAGGATGATCGCGGCGACCGCCGCGATGGTCCAGAGGAGCAGCTTCGCGGCTAAGGCTCGGGCCGTCCGGGTACGTGCGCGCGTCGTGAACACGCGTACATGTTCCCTGGCCGGAGGGGGTCTGGCCAAGACTCCGGCGACCCGAGCCTCGTGCGCTGTCCGGTCAGGAGCGCACCAACCGCGCGATGACCCCGCCGATGATGCCGTAGACGACGGCGGCCAGACCCCAGTTGAGGAGCACGGCCTGCCGCGCGTTGTGCGGGTTGAAGATGCCGTGGAACGGCGTGGTCAGCCAGTTACCCGCGTCGACGAACCAGCTCACGATCATGTTGTTCCGGTTGGCGCTGAGGAGAATCAGCACGATGGCGATCACGATGATCGCGACGATGATCATCGTGATCGTGCTGATCACGTTGGCGGCGCTCAACCGGCGGTAGCGAGAGGTGACGGCCATAGTGTGAGGATTGCCCGTCAACCGGAACGTCAAACCCCGCGGCGTGGATCCGTTACTACAGGTAGGTCTCCGACTACTGCAGGTAGGCCTACTGCAGGTAGGTCTCGACCTGGCCCGCCGGGCGGGGCCGCACCGTGTCCGGGTCCTCGCCGAACTCCTCCTTCGCCCGGCGTTGCCGCAGCAGGTCCCAACACTGGTCGAGCGCCTCCTCCAGCTGTACCAGCCGCTGCCGCTCGACATCGTCCAGCCCATGCCCGGTGGCCCGCGCGCGCAGCGCCTTCTCCTCGTCCACCAGCTCGTTGATCCGCGCCATCACGTCCTTGTCCTCCATGGCTGCATCCTTGCCGCCGCGGTGCCGGCCTGCCACCCGGGCTAGGGTGTAGCCGGTGCTGACCCGCCCGGTCCTGCTCTGTGCCCCGCTCGGCGCCCTGCTCGCGCTGACCGCGTGCGGGCAGGCCGTGGCGCCGGAGCCGGCGGACGTGACCCCGTCGCCGTCGGTGCCGTCCACGAGCCCGGCCATCAGCGACGGCTCGGACGACGGTTCCGACGACGGCGGCAGCGCCACGCCGACCGGCACGCCGATCGGAGTGCCCGCGAACGTCTGCCTGCTGCTCGACCCGATCACGGTGGCGCGGCTCGCCGGCGGCAAGGAGGCGGTGGCCCGGCCCAGCTCGCAGGGCCCGTTCCATAGTTGCGCCTACCAGGTGACCACCGAGAAGGGCGCGACCGGCACCGTGTACCTCGACGTGTCCGGCCAGCGGACCACGGAGCTGTACGACCTGGCCACCGCGGGCGCCCAGCTCTCCGACCTGCCCGCCATCGCCGACCGCGCCAGCCTCAGCCCGGCGACCGGCAGGGTCTACGTGCTGACCAGCCACGCGTTCTTCGCCCTGACCCTGCCCACCGACCTCGGCACACTGTCCACAAAGGATGGTCTGCGGGCCGCCGCCGAGGAGCTGTCCCGCGACGTCGTCGCCCGCATCGGACCGTGAACCCCGGCATCGCCGCCGGCGGCCGGGGCCGCGGGCAGTGCTGGATATGGGACGCTGGCGTCGGCCGCCGGCTCGGATCGGTACCATCGCGGCGAGCCTGCGGGACAGGCGCGGGACGGCTCCTCCGGTGGGGAGCCGCGACCGCGCAAACCCCCGGGTGGGAGGGTTCGCCTAGTGGCCGATGGCGGCGGTCTTGAAAACCGCTAGCAGGGGTGACTCTGCTCGTGGGTTCGAATCCCACACCCTCCGCAACGGGTCGCTGACCTGGCCGGGATGAACCGATCGGCGATACTGACAGTTGTTCCAGCACCGAGGAAGAGGGTGAACGGTTATGTCCGGGTTCGTGCTCGGATCGCGCGAAGGCCAAGCCTATGACTTCCACGGTGCCACCGTCGTGATCAAGGCGTCAGGAGACGACACGCTCGGCCAGCTTAGCGTGATGGAGTCGACATATCCGCCACGACTGTCGGTCCATCCGCATGTGCACGCCGGCGAGGATGAGATGTTCTACCTACTCGAAGGCGAGCTTGCCGGTTTCTGCGACGACGATCGCTGGAAAGCAACGAAAGGCAGCTTCGTATTCGTGCCACGCGATCGCCTACACGGCTTCACCGTCACCAGCACCGAGCCAGCGAGAGCGCTCGTCATCACTGGGCCACCGCAGCTTGATCGCCAGATCACGGCACACGGAACACCTGCCACCAGCCTTTAGACGACGTGGGGCCAAACACATGCCGCGTACGGCGCTCCACGCGCTCCGCAGGCATGAGCGGATTGCCGCGCTCCGCGCGGTTGCACGGGCGAGATCCTCGGTGAGTCGTCCGCGTCGCAATCCGGTGCCGCTGCGTTGACCGCCATACCTCGGTGCACTACGGCGGCTGCGAATAGTCTGTTCAGCGGGTTCACCAATATTACCCAACTCAGCGTCGTCGTAGGTTCATTGGTAACGGGACGCCATCGGCCCAGAGAGTCGGATGAGTCTACCAGCAGCTGCGCGGCGGCGGATCTCTGCAGGGCCGCGGCTCGTGTTGCAGGCGATAGCGGGCTTGCCTTCGCGTGGCTGGCGGCTGCGGCGACCCCGACCTGTCGTTGGTCCTCCGCGCGCCGAGCCTGGACCGGTCGGCTTCACGGCAGGATCCCCATACGGGGCGTCCAGCGGCGGGTTGGTGACCTGGGCGAAGAGCTGGCTGAAGTAGTCGTAGAGCATCGGTGGCCGCTGCGACAGCACCGCCACCGGGCTGTCGCTGCCCATCGACCCGCGTGCAAGCGGTAGAACGCCCGCCGGGCCGGGCCCGTCCCCGGGTGGTTCTCCCACGCCTCCGGGATCATCATCAGCCGCGCGTGCGGCAGCGACCGGCCACAGCGCTGCCGGCGATCGGGCCGTCCGGCAGCGGATGTGATCGAAACGATGAATCTGCAGGCGGCCATGGCCGACATCGCGCGGCTCATCCCGGGCACCCACACGCGGCTCGGCGGCGCCGGGCGGAGCGATGCAGGGGAGACCGCAGTCGGCGGGAAGCCCGGCTTCCGCTTCGAGGGCCCCGCGACCGCAGAGGGCATCCTCATCGAGAAGACAGACGTATTCGGTTCGGCCGACGCGACAACCCCGTGGGCGAGGACAACGTGGCCGCCCTGGTCGCTACCCTCCGGCGGCGGGTGGTGGATTTCCCGTTGGCCGCCCGCGGGTAACCTGCCCGCCCAAGGTGCCGGCGCGGCAACTACCCTGACATCCGGCGCAAGCACCGTTCTGCCGGTTATCGCCACCGCGGGTGAACCATTTCGCGGATCCGGAGGGTGTGTCGCCAGGTTGCCGGGTCCGGTCCATCCGGGGACGGCATCACGCCGTACGGAGGGAAGCCATGCCATACCAGCTCGGCGTCACGATCAGGGCGGCGGTCGCCCCGGGTCGGGTTGCGGACCTGTGCGAATGGCTGGCCGAGACCGCGCGCACCGGACTCGCCGAGGCACCCTTCGACTTCGCCCGCCTGCGTGGCGTCCATTTCGCGCGGCTTTTTCTGCTGCCCGAGGCGGCCGACATCGACGGCCGGTCCGTTCCGCCGAGCCTGGTCTACATGAGCGATGTGGACGGCCCGCTGCGGCGGCACCTGGACGACCTGGTGGACGCGGCCGGGGAGGGCCTGGACCGCGGGTTCGGGCACTGCGCCGGTTTCCCGCAGGCCGGGCGGCGCCGGTCCCGGCGGCGCTGGCTGCGTCGGCACCTGGTCTCGGCCGGCGCCGTCTACGTCAACACCGTTGGTCGCAGCCTGGACCAGATCCGCCAGGAGGCGGCGCTGCGCGCGGCGTTGGAGGACTACCTCGACCGGCCCGGCCACGGCTGGCCGGCGGATGCGCCGGCCCGCGTCCGCGCCGACATCCAGTCCTATGTCGCCGGCAGCGCGGATCTCGCCTGGGCGATGCAGCCGCCGTCCCGGCCGCCCATGTGGTGGCGGTTGCGGGAGGCGGCACACCTGGTCCTCCTGCCGCTGGCCCTGCTGCCGGTGTTGCTGCTGGCGTTGCCGGTGTGGGCCGTGCTCCTGCGGCGCAGCGAGCGCCGCGACGTGCCGGACACCGCGCGGCCGGGGGCCGAGCACGTCCGCGAGCTCGCCGCCTACCAGGACCGGGCGGCGCAGAACCCGCTCTCCGCGGTCACCGTGCTCAAGACCGGGCTACTGCGACGGGTCACCACCCGGGCAGTGCTGATGATCATCGACTACGCCGTCCGGCACGTGTACCGCCACGCCGACCTGGGCGGTTTGAAGACGATCCACTTCGCCCGCTGGGTGCTTGTGGACGGCCGGCGGCGGATGCTGTTCGCCAGCAACTACGACGGCAGCTTGGAAAGCTACATGGACGACTTCATCGACCGCGCCGCCTCCGGTCTGAACGCCATCTTCAGCAACGGGCAGGGCTACCCGCGCACCCGCTGGCTGCTGCTGGAGGGCGCCCGGTACGAGCAGGACTTCAAGTACTACCTGGTCCGCCACCAGCTACCGGTGCCGGTCTGGTACAGCGCGTACCCGGAGCTCACCGCCGTCAACATCGAGAACAACGCCCGGATCCGCGCCGGCCTGCGCGGGGACATGACCCCGGCCCAGGCCGAAGTTTGGCTCTCTCTCCTGTGAGGCATCTGGTGACCCCGGCGCTCGAGCGCGACGACATTCAAGGCATCCTGGCCAGTGGCTACGGCCGGCTGCCGAACGCCCGGTTCACGCTGTTCACCGCGGACACCGCGGCCGGCGCCGGGGCGCTGATCGGCTGGATGCTGCCGCGGCTGACGCCTGCCGACCGCGGCCGGCAGGAGGACGGCGGCCCGCGTGATGGCAGCCGGCGGGAGGGTGCCTGGCAGGTCGCCTACACCGCCGCCGGGTTGCGGCGGCTCGGCCTCGCCGAGACAGCGGTCAACGGCTTCTCCGCCGAGTTCGTCGCCGGCATGGCGGACCCGGACCGCAGCCGGATCCTCGGTGACCTGGCGGAGTCCGCCCCGCAGCACTGGGCCTGGGGCGGGCCGCGATCACCGGAGATCGACGGCATCATCCTGGCCTATGCCGCCGACCCGCCGGCTCTGGCCACGATGCAGGCCGACCTGCGCGAAGCCTTCGCCCGCCTCGGCATCCGGACCGTCGTCGACCTGCCGACGCTCGAGCTGGCCGGAAGGGAGCCGTTCGGCTTCCGGGACGGCATCTCCCAGCCGCTCGTCGAGGGTCTGTCGGCAGCGCCGGACGGTGGGCCGACCGTGCCCGCCGGCGAGTTCGTGCTGGGGTACCCGAACGCCCACGGTTTGCTGACCGACCGGCCGCTGCTGCCGCCGGCCGCCGACCCCAGCCACCTGCTGCCGCCAGACGCCGGCCGCAGCGGGGCGGCCGACCTCGGTCGCAACGGCAGTTACCTGGTGGTACGGCAGTTGGCGCAGGACGTCGACGGCTTCTGGCGGTACGTCGAGGATGCGACCCGGCGCCCGGACGGGTCGGTCGATCCGCAGGCCAGCGTCGCGCTGGCGGCCAAGATGGTGGGCCGGTGGCCCGGCGGTGCCCCGCTGGTCAAGGCGCGCGAGCGGGACGACCCGGGGCTGGCCGGCGACAACGACTTCGGCTACCACCACACCGACCCGATCGGTTACGCCAGCCCGCTCGGCGCCCACATACGCCGAGCGAACCCGCGCGACTCGCTGGACCCGCAACCCGGCACGGCCGCGTCGCTGCGGATCAACGACCGGCACCGACTGCTGCGTCGCGGCCGCAGCTACGGCCCGGCCAGGCAGGACGGCGGAGCCGACCCGAGCGCGGAGCGCGGACTGTACTTCATGTGCCTGGCCGGCAACCTGTCCCGGCAGTTCGAGTTCGTCCAGCACACCTGGCTGAACAACCCGACCTTCCACGGCCTCTACCAGGAGACCGACCCGGTCGTCGGCGGCCGCTCCCCGGCAGCCCGCGACTTCACCGCACCGGCCCGCCCGGTGCGCCGCCGGTACCGCGGGGTGCCGCAGTTCGTCCACGTCCGCGGCGGCGGCTACTTCTTCCTGCCCGGCATCTCCGCCCTGCGGTACCTGGCGCACCTGGCCGACGCCGACCTCCCGGCGACCGCCACCGACAGCACGCCGGATCCCGAACCAACCGCCGGGTAAGCACGAGGTTCACTCGCCGGACCGGACGTGGCGCGCTCCGCGGCGTGGACGCCCCATAGCCCGGGGCCGGCGCCGACGGCCCATCGGGCCGGTGTCGGGTAGCCCACGGGCGCGTGTCGGTGGGATCCCCGGTGTCCGCCGGCTGAGGGCCCGCGGCGCAGCCGGTGGACCGGGCCGGGATGATCGGTGTGCGCGAGGTCCACACCGCCGAGACTCCAGGCATGGCCGTGGCTCCGCGAAAACGAAGAGTCGAAACCGGAGAGTCAACCGGAGAGTGTGGAGGGCGGCGTGGAGTCGGCCGAGGAGGAGGCGCCCACGGCCCGGCCGATCGACGCGGTGGCCGGCCTGGTGGCGCGGTACGGCGTCGGCGGGCGGCCGGTCCGCGAGGTCGTGGCGCGGCTGACCGAGCAGCGGTGGACGCTGCGGACGCTGGTGTCCGCGACAGGGCTCCCGCGGCGCGACGTCGAGGCGGTACTGCGCGCGCTGGCCGACGACGCGGAGCAGGCGGCCGACGGCTGGGCGATCCGCCCCGGGCTGGCCGGGGAGTACCGCGACCGGTTCGGGTACGCGCAACTGCGGCGTACCACGCTGGACGACCCGCTGGGGCGCCGGTTGGCGGACAGCCCCGGGCTGCTCGACGAGGTAAGGCGGCTGGTCGCGGGAGTACCGCGGCCGCTGCCCACGCTGGACCACGTGCAGGCCACGCCGGCCACGGTGGCCCGGCGCGCCCTCTGGCTGGACGGCACCTTCGACCTGGTCGGCGCCCGACTGCTGTGCGTCGGTGACCACGACCTCACCGGACTCGGCGCCGCGCTGGCCAACCCTGGGCTGTCGGTCACCGTGGTGGACCTCGACGAAGGGCTGCTGGAGTACGTGGATGCCCAGGCGGGCGCCCGCGGGCTGGACGTCCGCTGCCTGTACGGCGACCTGCGGCTGGGCCTGCCCCCGTCCGCACGCGGGTCCGCCGACCTGGTCTTCACCGACCCGCCGTACACCCCGGAGGGCGTCGGGCTGTTCCTCGCCCGCGGGCTCGAAGGGCTGCGCGACCGCGAGCACGGGCGGCTCGTGCTGGCGTACGGGTACGGCGGCCAGCCGGGGCTCGGTGCGAAGGTGCAGCAGGTCGTCTACGGGCTGCACCTGGCGTATGAGGCGGTGCTGCCCGGCTTCAACCGGTACGACGGCGCGGAGGCGGTGGGCGCCGCCAGCGACCTGTACGTCTGCCGGCCCACGGCGCGCACCTGGCGGGCACCGGACCGGACGGCCGAGCATGCCGTCCGCATCTACACCCACGGGCCACAGGCGGTGGAGGCACGGGCGCCGGAGTCGGAGGAGCTACGGCGGCGGCTGCTCGAGCTCGCCGGGCCGCACACCGCCGTGGTCGGCGCCGGCGCGCTGCCGCTGGCCGAGGTGCTCTCCGGCGCCGCGGCGCCCAGGCTGCCGCGGCCGCGGGTGATCGCCGCGGACCTGGCCGGTGACCCGGGCGGCTGGCTGGCCCGGCTGCTGCTCGCCCTGGACGCGGCCCGGATCACCGCGCTGGTGCCGAACGGCCACCCGGACGTGGCCAGCGAGGACGGTCAACGCCGGCTGGCTGCGCTGGTCGGCACCAAGTACGCGCTGCGGTTCCGCCGGAGCACGCCGGACAACCGGCACGCGGTGGTCGAGGCCGCCGGGATCGAGCCGGAGACGCTGGCCGCCGGAGACCGCGCGGTGCGGTACGTGCTCGACCACTCGCACAGCCGGCTGGGTACCGCCTGGCGGGACGGCCTGGTGCGGAGCAGCCGCGCCGGCGGCGATCGGCTCACCCGGCCGCGGGCCGCCGCTCTCATCCAGGCCGCCCTACCCGACCCGGCGGTGCTCGACCTGCGCCCGATGGAGATCCCGCGGCACCGGCTGCTGTCGGTGCTGGACCGGATCCGGGCGGCGGGCTAGCGCCGGGCCAGCGCGAGCCGCGGCGGTGCCCCGGGTGCGGCGCTGGGCGAGGGCGACGCCGGCCAGCACGAGCAGCATGCCGAGGACGACGTGCAGGGTGATCGGGTCGCCGAGGATCGCCGCGCCGAGAAGCACCGAGACCACGGGCAGCAGGTACGCCACGGTCGAGGTGGCGGCGGCGCCCTCGTCGGTGATCAGCCGGTAGTTGAGCACGTACGCGAGGCCGGTGCCGAAGATGCCGAGGATCGCGATGCTGCCCACCACGTCCGGCCGCAGGTGCACCGGCTGCAGCCCGACGAACGGGACGAGCACGGCTGCCAGCGCCGTCGCGGCCAGAAGCTGGCTCGCCGACAGGGCCAGCGGCGGGATGCCCTGGTTGGCGAGCTTCATGCCCATGTACACGAAGCTGACCCCGTAGCACGCCGCGGCGGCCAGGCAGGCCAGGCCGCCCCAGCTCGCGATCGACGTGCCGGCCTGCCACGGCTCGAAGATCAGCAGCGTGCCGGCGAAGCCGAGCGCCAGGCCGGCCATGCGGCGCGGCGAGAGCCGCGGCTCGGCCCGTACCGCCAGCGCGACCACCACGGCGAACAGCGGCGTGGTGCCGTTCAGCACGCCGGCGACCGCCGAGTCCACCGTCCGCTCGCCGATCGCGAACAGGGCGAACGGCAGCACGTTGGCGAACGCGGCGGCCAGGAACAGCCGGCCCCAGACGAGGCGGTCCCGCGGCAGCGCCAACCCGCGCGAGCGGACCAGCACCAGCAGTACCGCGGCGCCGAGGAACAGCCGCAGCAGCACCATCTGCATGGGAGACACCCCCTGCAGGGCGATCTTGATCCAGACGAAGCTGGATCCCCAGAGCAGTGCCAGGATGCCCATCCTGAACGTGCTCGACCGGCTCATGGTCACCCCTCCCGTGCCGCCAACCTTGCACACAGCACCGACATTCCGGCAGCCGCGCCGGGCGGGTAGCAGGTAGAGCCGGTGGTCGGGCACCCAGTAATGACACTACGTAACAGAGATTGGGCACGTTCTGTGACAGGTTACGTGCGCTAGGTGCACAGGAGCCTGGATCGCAGGTAGGGTGCCGGCAATCGGGTCGAGGCCCCGACGGGAGCGCACGCGCGAACTTGAGGTCATGTATGTCACGCGATGCACAACTGATCAAAGAAAGCTGGGTGGCCATCGAGCCACAGGCCGACAAGGTTGCCCAGTACTTCTACGCACACATCTTCTACGGGCACCCTGAGATCCGGGACATGTTCCCGGTGATGATGGACGTACAGCGGGATCGGCTGCTGCAGGCGTTGGTCCGCATCGTGCAGAGCTTCGAAAACCCCGAGCTGCTGGCCCCGTACCTGAACCAGTTGGGCCGGGACCACCGCAAGTTCGCGGTCGTACCGGCGCATTTCGACGTGGTCGGCGATAGCCTGATCGCCGCCATGGCGCGGTACGGCGGCGAGGCGTGGACCGCCGAGGTCGAGTACGCCTGGCGGCGGGCGTTCGGCATCGCGGCCCGGGCGATGATCGAGTCGGCCGCCAGCGCCGCCGCGGACGAGCCCCCGTGGTGGAACGCGCAGGTCATCTCGCACGAGAAGCGGGCCGCCGAGATCGCGGTGCTGAACGTGCGGCTGGACCACCCGATGCGGTACCTGCCCGGGCAGTACGTCACCGTCGAGTGCCCCCGCCGGCCCCGGCTGTGGCGGCCGTACTCGATGGCGAACGCGGTCCGCCCGGACGGCACCCTGGAGTTCCATGTCAAGGCGGTGCCTGGCGGTTGGGTGAGCCGGGCGCTGGTGCACCACACCTCGGTCGGCGACTACCTCCGGCTGGGTTCGCCGGTGGGCACCATGGTGCTGAACCCGGCCTCCCGGCGCGACGTGGTGTGCGTGGCGGGTAGCACCGGTCTGGCCCCGCTCAAGGCGATCGTCGAGGACATGACCCGGTGGAACACCAACCGGCACGTCACCGTGTTCTTCGGTGCCCGGCGGCGCGACGACCTGTACGACCTGGAGTGGCTGGAGAAGCTGGCTCTGGACTACTGGTGGCTGAGCGTCGTGCCCGCCGTGTCCGACGACGGTGGGTTCATCGGGGAGCTCGGCAACGTGGCGGACGTGTTCGCCGACAGCGGCGCCTGGGACAACCACGACGTTTTCATCTGCGGCACCGCGGACATGGTGCGCGCGACGATGGCCACGTGCAACGAGCTGCGGCTGCCGATGTCGCGGCTGCGGTACGACGCGTTCGGGCCGCTGTAGCGCCGCTCGTTCGGCTGGATAGCCTGCGCGCTGTGCGGATAGCGATCGTCGGCGTGCTGCTGTCGGCCGCCGCCTGTACGGCGTCCACCGGCACCGGATCGCCGGCGCCCACCGGGTCGGGCACGGGGCAGCCCAGCTCGACGGGGGCCACCGGCGTACCCACCACCTCGGGGCCCGCGCAGCCCACCGCGCCCCCGCTGACCGCCGTCCCGGTACGGGCCGTCCCGGCATGTGCGCGGGTCACCTGTTCGGCCGCCGCGGTGCTGGCGAACGTCCGGCCGGGCATCCACCTGGTGCTGGTCCGCGGGCCGGACATCGACGGGGTGCAGCAGACGGCGTATCTGCTCACCCTGGACGCAACCGGTACGGCGCTGGAGTCCCGGAAGCTGGCGTACGGGGACGTGTTCTTCGACGCCGAGCTGCCGAAACCGACCTGCGACCAGCTCGTGCACTGCTTCGTGCCGGCCGGCACGGGGGCGCACGGCGGGGTGATGGACGTGCTCGGGGTCGGCCCGGCGGGGCAGCTGACCGACATCTCCCAGGCCGGCGAGGTGTCCACCGACACGCCGAACCTGCGCGCCCGCGACCTGGACGGCGACGGCACCGCGGAGGTGCTCGGGGTGCAGAACAACTACCAGCCCAACTACGCGGAGGGCACCGAGTACTGGGTGGTGTGGGCCTGGCGCGGCGGGAGGTACGTGCTGACCGGATGCCGTAAGGTGCGGCGCGGCGAGGAGGCGCCGAGCGGCCCTGTCTCGCCGTCGAGTTGCCCGAGCTGACGGGCTCTCCGGACCAGGCGTCGCAGGGTTAACCTGCACATACGTGACGGTCAACCACCGTGCCCTTCAGCGCGTCTGGTCTACGAGTCGGTTTCTTTCAGGTTCGAGTGAGGGCAAAACGTGGTCGTGCGCGCACGCGTCCGCAGCTCTGAGGGAGATCCCACCGACGGACACATGCACTCCGACGGCGCGGTATCCGATTCCGCGTCCCATATCCGCTGGCTGAAGTCACGCCGCCGCACCGCGGTGATCGTCGCCACGCTGACCTGGCTGTTCGCGGTGCTGACGATCGTCAGCGCGTTGCTGCCCGGACAGCGGGACCGCATCCACGACCTCACCATGGTGATCCCGACACCTGCGTCGGCCATCGCCACCGCGGTCACCCTGGCGCTGGGGGTGGTGCTGCTGCACGTGGCGCGCGGGCTGCGCCGGCGCAAGCGGCGCGCCTGGCGGATCGCGGTCGGGGTGACCGCGCTGCTGGTCGCCACCCACGTGCTCAAGGGCCTTGACGTGGAGGTCGCCGGGGTGTCGCTCGCGCTGCTGGTGCTGCTGATCGCGTCCCGCCGGGAGTTCCACGCGGTCGGCGACCCGGTGACGCGGTGGTTCACGGTGCGCGCGACGTTGCAGTTGCTGGTGCTCGACGTGGTGCTCGGCATGGCGCTGCTGATCGCGAACGGGAGCCGGATCGAGGGCCACCCGTCGATGTGGGACCGGCTGCGGCAGGTGGTGCTGGGGCTGTTCGGGGTGTCCGGGCCGCTGCGCTACCGCGGCGACCGAACGGACGACATCGTCACCGCGACGCTGCTCGGGCTCGGGCTGCTCACCCTGTTCGTCGTCGCGTACCTCATCCTGCGGCCGCCCCAGCCGCCGGCCCGGCTCACCGCCGAGGACGAGGAGAGGCTGCGCGCGCTGCTGGCCAAGCAGGGCCGGCGCGACTCGCTCGGGTACTTCGCGCTGCGCCGGGACAAGGCCGCGATCTGGTCCTGCAGCGGGAAGTCGGCGATCACCTACCGGGTGGTGTCCGGGGTGGCGCTGGCCAGCGGCGACCCGATCGGCGACTACGAGGCCTGGCCGGGTGCCATCCACGCGTTCCTGGAGCTGGCCCGCCGGCACGCGTGGGTGCCCGCGGTGATCGGTTGTAGCGAGCTGGGCGCCACCATCTGGCGGCGCGAGGCGGACCTGGACGCGCTGGAGCTCGGCGACGAGGCGATCGTCGAGGTGGCCGACTTCAGCCTGGAGGGCCGCCCGATGCGCGGCGTGCGGCAGGCGGTGTCCCGGGTGGAGCGGGCCGGGTACACGGTGCAGGTGCGGCGCGCTCGGGACATCCCGCCGGAGGAGTTCGCCGAGCTGCTGCGGGTGGCATCGGCGTGGCGGGGTGCGGCGGTGGAGCGGGGGTTCTCCATGGCGCTGTCCCGGCTGGGCGACCCCGCGGACGGCGACTGCGCAATGGTCACCGCGTACCAGGACGGCACCCTGCGCGGGCTGCTGAACTTCGTGCCGTGGGGCGGCGACGGGCTGTCGCTGGACCTCATGCGGCGGGACCGCACGTCGGATAACGGGTTGAACGAGTTCATGATCGTGAGCCTGATCCAGGCGGCTCCGGACCTGGGCGTCAAGCGGCTGTCGCTGAACTTCGCGGTGTTCCGGGCGGCGCTGGAGCGGGGCGAGCGGATCGGCGCCGGTTACCTGCTGCGGATGTGGCGCGGGCTGCTGGTGTTCGTCAGCCGGTGGTTCCAGATCGAGTCGCTGTACCGGTTCAACGTGAAGTTCCGGCCAGACTGGGAGCCGCGGTTCATCTCGTTCCCGACCACCCGGGACCTGCCCCGGATCGCGTTCGCGGCCCTGGAGGCGGAGGCGTTCCTGGTACGGCCGAAGCCGCTGCAGCGCCTGCTGCACCGGCCCTGACCCGGCCCGACCCAGCCCTGACCGGCCCTGACCCAGCCCTGACCGGCCCTGACCCGGCCCTGACACCGGCACTCACCCTGACCGGTGCAGACCCGCCTGACCCCGGCGGTTCCGCGGCGGGTGACGCGGTCGGCGTCGGTGAACGACGGACCCGCGAGGCCGGCCTGTGATCATCGTGGCCGAGGCGCTGGCATCGGCTGAGCCTCGACGCTGAGCGCTGCGGCGCTGTGATGTCGCTTTGCGGGCGGGCCGGTCAAGCTTGTACCCTGACGACCCGGTGGCCTTGGGAGCCCCCTCCCGGGTTCAAATCCCGGAGCCTCCGCTGCGAGGATCGCCCGTGCGGGCCGACCCTCGAGCGCTCGTAGCTCAACGGATAGAGCACTTGACTACGGATCAAGAGGTTGCAGGTTCGAATCCTGCCGAGCGCGCTCCATCTTCCAGCGAGAACAGGCAAGCGGAACTACCTGACCGAGGTGGTGCCGCTTGCGGCGACCGCCACGAAGCAGGCCGGGCGGCCTCGGCGCGCGCCGAGGCGAAGAAGGTGCAGACTCGCCTGCTCAACCAGGTGGACGAGCGCCGCAATCCGCGCACCCGCGCCACGATCAACCAGCTCCTCGACCGGTACCTGGAGCTGCTCGACGTGGAGGACACCACCCGCAGCACGTACGTGGCGCTGATCGACAAGCACATCCGGCCGGTGATCGGCTCCGTCATGGTGGCCCGCCTGGACGGCGAGCCGCTCGACTCGTTCTACGCGCGGCTGCGCACCTGCCGGGCCCACTGCGGCGGCCGCCCAGGCACCGACCACCAGACACCCCGCAAGCACGACTGCGACCACCGCTGCGGCACGCACAACTGGAAGCCGCTGGCTTCCTCCTCGATCCGGCAGGCGCACTGGATCCTTAGCGGCGCCTTCAAACGCGCCGTCCGCTGGCGCTGGGTCGCGCACAACCCGATGGCCGAGACCGAGCCACCGGCGCCGCCCCGGCCGGACCCGCGCCCGCCGAGCGCGGCCGAGGCCGCCCGGATCCTCGCCGAGGCGAGCGCCGATCCCGACCGGGCGACTCTGCTGTGGCTGGCGATGACCACGGGCGCCCGCCGCGGCGAGCTGTGCGGCCTGCGCTGGCGGCACGTGGACCTGGACGGCGCTGCCATCACCCTGCGGACGAGCATCGGCCAAGTCGGCACCCTCAGGCGGGAGAAGGACACCAAGACCCACCAGCAGCGCCGGGTCGCCATCGACCCCGACACCGTCGAGGTGTTACGGCTGCATCACGCCCGAGCGAAGGAAGAGGCCGCCGCCGTGGGCGCGACGCTCGGCGCTGACAGCTTCGTGTTCTCGCTGGCGCCTGACCACAGCACTCACCTCGTCCCGTCATCGGTGACCCAGCGATTCCGGAAACTCGCCGCTCGTCTCGGCCTGGCCACACACATCCATCAGCTACGCCACTACAGCGCAACCGAGCTGATCCCGGCCGGTGTGGACGTCCGAACCGTGGCCGGACGCCTTGGTCACTCCGGCGGCGGCACAACCACCCTGCGCGTCTATGCCGCCTGGATGGCGGAGGCCGCCCAGCGCGCCGCCGTAGCTCTCACCCCCCGCATGCCCGGCGAGAGCCGCCCCGGTGTCGCCGTGCCGAAGGCGCCCAGCCCCTACGAACGCATCGCAGCCGAACTGCGCTCAGCGATCGAGTCAGGCACCCTCCACCCCCCTCCACCCCGGCGACCCGATTCCCACCGTCGAAGACCTGGCCGCCAAACATGGCGTGTCGGTCGGCACTGCTCATCGCGCCGTCGCAGTCCTTAAGAGCGAGGCCTCCTGGACGGTCAGCGTGGCCG
>WNGA01025053.1_pt1 | contig 16871 bp, 13 predicted proteins | sample 5400061 | NCBI WGS metagenome assembly WNGA01 (sample SAMN13153366, study PRJNA577476) | soil metagenome | isolation source: 100 cm soil or saprolite under grassland replicate 2 | place: USA:California | collected 2016-06-15 | reverse complement strand
TCTGTATTGAGCGCCTGGTTAGGTTGTCAACAATCCGGCGCGCGTATTCTGGTGAGGTCTGCGCTATATAATCGTGGATAGCTTCAAGTTGCGCGACGGCGCTATTCGTCCAGAGAACCTTCACGACTCTAGTCCGAATTTAGCTCTGACTTCAGTGGCGTCAGTGACTTTGCCGGCCTCACTATCAGCCAAGCCTGCTTCAATTGACTGACGAACATAGATTTCATGCATCAACTCATCCCATGTCACATTCTCGGGCAGCTTTTCAATCAGGCGCTTAGCCTCTTCTTTAACATTTACTGTACTCATGAAATTGTCCTCATCATAAAAGCTTGGCCTCAACGCCTTCGAGCAGATAGGTTCCACAAATCCAGACTCAATGTCCGGCCAACGGCGTTCAGCTTCTTCCGTCCATGAATCAATTTTACGCGAAGCCGCCAAAGATGCCTACGCCGGGATTAACCCAAAAACAGCAAGGCTATTTATCAGCCTTGTTCTCCGCTGGATCTTTGCGACGTTCCCACAATCGAGCCGATGATTCCCATCACCAGTCCCACCCCAATGCAAGCAAATGCGATAATCGTGCGCTTGCCTTCAGCCATACCGCTCATCATCTTTTCGTAGAGATCGCCCAGGCTGGCATCATGTGGAATGGTGAACAAACCGATGGCCACAAGAAAAAATCCCAGTCCCGCCACTTTCAAGCCCGGTGTTGTTGCCGGCGGCCGGTAAAACTTTCGGCCCAGTTCGCTGCGCGCGTAGCCGAAAGAAAGGTAGATCGAAAAACCCACCATCAACCACGCAATGAAGCGCCACCATGAGCTGGGAGGCAGGTAGTACATTAGGAAGAGGCACGAGACTGCGCCCATCATTGGCAATAACCAGGCACCAAAAGGAACTTTGAAGGGCCGGTGACGCGACGGATCCTTGTAGCGCAGAATCGTGATGCCGATACAGACCAGCACAAATGCGAACAAGGTCCCGATGTTGGTCAGGTCGACCATTTCATCGATACTCATAACGGCGGCGAATACGCCCACAATAACGCCGGTTAAAATTGTGGTTACGTGCGGAGTCTTGAACTTCGGATGCACTTTTGCGAACACCGGCGGCAATAGTCCATCGCGAGCCATCGAGAAAAAGATCCGCGGCTGACCAAGTTGAAACACCAGCAGCACGGCCGTGTGAGCGACAACCGATCCAAAAGCAACAATGCCCGAGGCCCATTTGGCATTAGGGGCAACGTGATCGAGCGCCATGGTTAAAGGTTCTGCCTGTTCGGTTGCCAACCTTTTGACGAGTTCGGGATACGGGATCAGGCCCGTGAAAACGGCGGCTACAACTACGTAAAATATCGTGCAGATGATCAGTGACGCGATGATACCAATGGGCAGATCTCTGGCCGGGTTCCTGGTTTCCTCCGCGACCGTGGAAACGGCGTCAAACCCAATATAGGCGAAGAAAACAACGGCCGCCCCGGCCAGCGTACCGCCCCATCCGGTTGGCTGAAAGGGATGCCAGTTCTTTGTCATGCCTGAAGGCGAGACGAAATAAAGTGCGATAACGATGAAGAATAGCAGCACCAGAATCTTAATGCCCACCATGACAGCATTAAATTCGGCCGACTCCTTTATTCCCCATACCAGCACAATCGTGATCAACGCTACGATGCCCAGCGCGAGGAGATTAAACACAATCGGAATACCGAAAATATGCGGAGCACTCTCTATCAGTCCTGGTATCTTGCGCGCCGTGCGAAAGTCGGTCGAGAGCCATTGTGGAATATCGATGCCGAGGGTCCTCACGAACGTACGAAAGTAGTTTGCCCAGCTGATGGCCACCGCGACATTGCCAATGGCGTATTCGAGGATCAAGTCCCAGCCTATGATCCAGGCGACCAGTTCTCCCAGGGTGGCGTATGAATAGGTGTAGGCTGAGCCGGATATCGGCACCATTGCAGCCATCTCTGCGTAGCAGAGCGCGGTAAACGCGCACACGATGGCAGTAATCCCGAATGACACCATCAACGATGGACCAGCGCCCGGCCGCATAGAGTCGCCGGCAGCGGCGGTGCCGACGGTGGCAAAGATACCGGCGCCGATGATCGCGCCGATGCCAAGCAACGTCACATTCAAGGGCCCAAGAGTCCGCTTCAGCGAGGTTTTTTGTTCACCGAGGGCTGCCAGAATATCGTCCAGTTTTTTGGTGCGAAAGATTCCCTTGAGCAAAACGGTCGCCTCCGAAGATGAATCTGGATTGGGTCTTTTTGCTGCTGCCTCTGGCTAAAGGAATGCCTGCGGAGTTTGGCACGGAACGCCGCGAAAAATCCAGAAGGAAAACAACAACGGCGTAAGCGGAAAGGTAAGGAGAAGGGGGGAAACGTTTTTGGTTCTTAGTTCTTTCTGAGAACTGAGAGCGGAGACTTGAGATACGAGGCGGTGTCGCCTTTTCCATTACCTGTTAGTTCTTTCTGAGATTTGAGATCTGACACTTGAGATCTCAGATTCTGGACTCAGTCGGTTTCCCCTTGACCCGTTCCCCATTATCCGTTCCCTTTTACGTTGGCCAGTGTCTTCCCCGTCAACTTTTTTCTTGTTAGACTCTGCAAAATCCAAAATCGAAAATTTGACGCTGGCTATGTATCCATTCAAAAACATCTTGTTCCCAACTGATTTCACGCCGCACGCTCGCGCTGCTTTGAAATATGCTGCCGCCTTTGCACATAGCGGCGGCGGCCGGGTGGTCATGTTTAGCGTACAAAGCGCGAGAGTACCGGCCAATCTACTCACGTTGCCGGAACGTATTTTCGAAGAGCAGGACAACAGATGGTTATTGCAGATAAGGACCGAGGTCCGACACTTGTTAGCCGACCCGCTGTTTAATGGCCTTGAGGTCGAGCCGGTAATCGTCGAAGGAGAACCAGCCCCGGAAATTGCGAAGGCCGTGCGCCAATATGACATCGATCTGGTAACGGTCGTCACCCACGGTAGGAAAGGATTATCGCGGGCGCTCTGGGGTTCGACGGCCGAGGAGATCATAGCTGAGGCGCCTTGTCCCGTGCTGACAATTCGTCCGCCACAGCATGATTTTGTAGAACATCGAGATGACCGCAGCGAGGTTCGCTTGAATCGAATCCTGGTGGCCACAAATTTTCGGCCGTCATCGGCTGCTGCGACTCAGGTGGCAACCCAACTGGCAAATCGAACCGGAGCAGAGCTTCACGTGGTGCATGTAATCGGAGATTACCTGGAACAGATTTCGGTGATGTTTCCTGAAGGTGGTTTGAACGCGCTTTCTCGTTTGCGCACATACGTGCAGGAACGGATGGCCCAGTTTGCTCGCGGCGCGGGCGCCAGTGCCATAGCCCACATCGCCGAGGGGCGGCCTTATGAGGAAATCGTACGCCTGGCGGCTGAGAAAGACGCAGACTTGATCGTTATCGGTACCAGCGTTCACGCCTCGCTTTTTGGCGGCACGCCAATGCTCGGCTCTGAAATCGAACGCGTCGTGAGAAACGCACCCTGTCCCGTGCTGTGCGTGCCTTCTGCTCGGGTGTTGACGCCGCTGCCGGCGCTAATCACACAACCAGTCAATTAGATACGTAGGGACGGACCCATGTGTCTGGCCCACGGCCCCCACGCAAATACATCCTCAACTTCAAAACCAGTCACTAAAAAAAGCGAGGCGAATTACTCCGCCTCGCTTATTTCGTTCCGAGCTATTGGATTTAGCTACTGTGTGATCAATTGCAAGCGACCGTCGGGTAGCCTCACTGCAAAAACGCTGCGTTCATAAATTGTCAATGGCGCCGATTCCTTGCGTTGGTTTGCCGCGATCTGTTCGCGCGTCAAGCTGTTTGCATTGCGATAAGCAAGTGGATCACGAATCAAATCGTAACGCCGGCTAATTCTTCGCACATACTCCTGCGTCTCATTGTAAGGCGGAACGCGATAACCATATTTCATCACTGCGCCTTCGCCGGCGTTATAGCCGGCCAGCGCCAGTTGGACGTCTCCTTCAAACAGATTCAGGAGGAAGCGCATGTAGCGAGTGCCACCCTCGATGTTCTGTTTCGCATCCCAAATGCTGGTGACGCCGAAGCGCTGGGCCGTACCAGGCATTAACTGCATTAGGCCGCGGGCGCCTTTGTTTGACATGGCGCGAGGTTTGAACGTTGATTCCTGATGCATGATTGCATAGAGCAGCAAGGGATCGACTGAGTTGCGACGGCCGGAGTCTAGTATGTAACTATCGATAGCTGCGTCGCCCGTTGTAAAGCCGCTTAAAGTGCCCGCCCAATTCAGACTTGCAGGCTGGCTTAAAGACGAGCTCGATCGCGAGTAGTTTTGATCAGTCGAAGTGAGCAACCGTCGATTAGGAAGTTTTTTGGAAGCAGGAGCGGGTGATGGTGGCGTCTCGATGCGTACACCGGTGGCGAAGTCAAAATTGTCCACCCGATAAGAGGAGGGACTCGATCCATCCGAGCTGGTTTGCGCGAAAACTGACGCGGCGAAGCTGAGAATGATAACGACGGCCAGGGAAATGTTTTTCATGCGATTCTATTCCGCGAAAGTTAAGTATGAAACTACGGGGCCGGAACCTGTTGCTGCAGCCAGGTGTGAAGTTTTACGGGGTGCGGGCTTTTCTCCCGCTTCAACTAAGACCGCCATGATAATAACATAGCGTTAAACGATTGCCAACATGCTGATTTTACCCGGAAAGACAGCGGTTTTTGCCGAATTTACGAAAGATGGCCGACGCTTCCTTATGGTAAATCTCATCATCTTTCTGCCTCGGCTTCCTTAGGCTTCCGGCTGCAGTCGCGTCGAAAGTCGAGACTCTTAATCGTTTGTTACGAAGTTAACCTTGAGTTAGAGGCCCCGCGGTTTTTACTTCCTGCTAAGTAACCCTCGTGACCGACTCCTATTACAAGATCGCTTGTAAATATTCGTTTTGGGGGTTCCGCGACGAAGGATTGAATTGTAGCTGACAGGTTGTAATGATACGCGCGCTTTCCCAACAACCAGTAATGTCGCGTGAACTTGCGCGTCTTCACTAAAAGAAGGACCACATGAAAAAAATAATTTCGACAGTATTGTCGCTGCTGTTCATTTTTTCCCTCGTGATAGCAGCTCAAAGCACCAACAGCTCCACCACAACCAACTCAAACAATGCCGCGAAGACGCCCAGGAAACGTGGGCCCGTCTTTAGAGCTAACAAGGATCAGGTCAAGCAGGCCCAGAAGCTCCTTAAGGATCGCGGTTTCTATATCGGCGAGGAGACAGGAAAACTCGACGCCGACACGCGCGCGGGACTGAAGAAGTATCAGGCAGCCGAGAGTCTTAAGATTACCGGCACGCTAAATAAGTTGACTCTGGAAAAGATGGGTGTCGGGTTAACGGATAAACAAAGAACAATGTAAGCCCGGCTACCATCGTGCGGGGGAGGCTTGTTGAAAAACAAGCCACAAAAAGCGCGAGCGCGTTTCTTCCCGAAAAACGTGCTCGCGCTTTTGCTATTGCAAGTCTCTTCAATACTTCGGTTGAGTTCAGCCAAGCAGCGGGGGCAAGCCCGCCTTCCCGACCTGAGAGGGTTTCCAATTGACGCCAGAGATATGGTCGAAAGCCTTTCAATCAGAAAATAAGAATTCAACTCTGTGCAGCTCGTGGTCAGGAAGGGGGCTTGCCCCCGCTCGATTCCGCGTGACTAAGGAGTCTTTCTATGATCGCGTAGCTTGCCTCCAGGGCTTCGCTGAGTTTTTCTGGTTGGCTCCCGCCGCCTTCAGCCATGTCAGCTTTCCCACCGCCTTTGCCGCCGATTATCGGCGCGAGTTCTTTAATGACTTTGCCGGCGGGAACTCTGTTGGTGAGATCGTCGGACGTACGAACGATCAGCGAAACCTTGCCGTCGCTGCTACGGCCCAGCACCACAACGCCCGACTTAATCCGCGCCAGCAGCGTATCGGAAAGCTGACGCATGCCGGCAGCATCGAGTCCGCTTGCTTCACGCGCCAGCACCTGCACTCCTGCAACGTCGCGCGCCTCACTGCCATTCGCCGATGCGCTGCCGACGGCGCCGGTTGCGATCTTCATGCGCAGCTCGTCAGCTTCACGACGCGCTTTCTTGAGTTCATCCTGTAACTTTCCGATGACTGCAGGCAATTCCGCGCGTGAGGTTTTCAAGCCACTCGCCGCCCGCTCGATTAGTAGCTCGTCTTCGCGAAAACGCTCGTAAGCATCGACACCGGTAATGGCGCGTATGCGCCTGACGCCGGAAGCAATCGATTCGTCGCCGGTAATCTTGAACATGCCGATGTCGCCTGTGGCGCGCACGTGGGTGCCGCCGCACAGTTCTTTGGAGAATATGTCTGCCCCGACCGCACCTTTGATAGAAAGCACGCGAACCTTCTCGCCATACTTTTCGCCAAAAAGCGCCATCGCCCCCGAACGCATCGCCTCTTCAACTGCCATCTCGTCGGTTTGGACCGGCTCGTTGCGCAGAATGTGATAGTTGACCAGCCGCTCGATCTCTTCGATTTCGCTTGCGGTCAAGGGCTGGTAATGGGTGAAGTCGAATCCCGTGTGATTGCGTCGCGTGGCATCGCGCTTCTCGACATCCACCTCAGCTACTACCGTATCGCCAACTTCCAGGGTTCCTTTTTCAATCTTCACTTTGTGGACAATCAAACCCTGCGCGGGCGAATAGGTATCGAGAACCGAGGCAATGAAGTCAGTACCACCTGCGGTAGCGGGTGGCCTGCTTAGTGTGCCGACATCCCCGACTTGCCCACCGCTCTCGGCGTAGAAGGGTGTCCGATCAAGAACGACTTTGCCTTCATCGCCTTCGTCTAGAGCTTGGACTTCATCGTCACCTTTGATCAGTGCGGCAACTTTCGAGTCCTCAAGTCTCGTGCTTTCGTAGCCCGAGAATTCTGGATCGATTCGATTTCGAATTTGGCTATAAACATCTCTAGGGCGAGTGACAATCGTTGGGGCAAAGGTTGTAAGTTCTAGAGTTGCTGTGCCCGGCTGAACAATCGTAACAGGTTGTATTTCCCGAAGGGCCGCGTCAAAAAGGTCGTTGAACTCTTCCTCGGGTATTCGGAATCCATGCTCTTCAAGGCTGACGCGGATCAGATCTCGTGGCGTGCCGTAAGTATCATAGAGTCGAGCAAGTTCGGTGTAAGCTGGCATCGAGCCCGCAGCCGTTTTCTTGAATAGTTCGTCGAGTTTCTGTAAACCCACGATCACCGTCGATCCAAACCGCTCTTCTTCCAGCTTCACCATCTTTTTGATGAATTCCCTTTGCGTCTCAAGCTCCGGATAAGGCTTATGCATTTGATCGACGACGAAGTCAGTCACCTTGTAGAAAAACTCATCCTTGAATCCGAGCGCGTGGCGGCCCTGGTAAATCGCGCGCCGCATAATTTTGCGCAGCACGTAGTTGCGGCCTTCGTTTCCAGGCATGATGCCGTCGGCAATTAGAAACGCAGTCGCGCGCGCATGGTCGGCGATGACGCGCATAGCGAAACCTTCCTGCGTTTCCGGTTCATAGTCTCGATCCGCGACTTCTGCGACGAACTCAATTATCGGGCGAAGCAGATCCGTTTCGTAGTTTGACTTTACGCCTTGCAACACGACCGTAAGCCGTTCCAGGCCCATGCCGGTGTCGACGGACGGTGAGGGGAGTGGGTCCAATTTGAAACTGCCCGGGCTAACCTCGCCGCGATCAAACTGCATGAAGACCAAATTCCAAATCTCCGTGATTGTGTCGCCCGGCCCATTCACGTTCGCGGCTGAATTTTCCGGGTCGTTTGGATCGGGGCCCATGTAGTAATGAATCTCGCTGCAGGGCCCGCACGGTCCGGTGTCGCCCATCTGCCAAAAATTATCTTTACGTCCGAAGCGCAGAATTCTCTCTTTTGGCGCGCCCACCTTCTCCCAAAACTTTTCGGCGTCCTCATCCGGGCCGACCTCGTCATCGCCCTCAAAAACCGTGAACCACATGCGTGACGGATCGAGCCCGTACTCGTTTACCAGCAGGTCCCAGGCAAACTTGATCGCGTCTTCTTTGAAATAATCGCCAAACGAAAAATTGCCGAGCATCTCGAAAAAGGTTTGATGGCGAGCAGTCTTGCCAACTTCATCGAGATCGTTGTGCTTCCCACCCGCGCGCACGCATTTTTGTGCAGAGCAGGCCCGCACATACTCGCGCTTCTCCAAACCGAGAAGCACATCCTTAAACTGGTTCATGCCCGCGTTGGTGAATAGCAACGTCGGATCATTCGCGGGCAGCAAGGGCGACGAGCGCACGCGTGTATGCCCACGCTGCTCGAAATACCTCAGAAAAGCTTCACGAATTTCGTTTCCAGTCATTTTTCAGTCGCCGATCGCGAGTCGCGAGTCAGTCGCCAGTCGTCACTTGTTAGTCACCATTTATCTCAACAACCAACAAACTTGGCTATCAACAGAGTTCAGAAGTTTATCACGCAGCAATAGACTGAATGAAATTGCCGCTTTTCGGTAGTGTTCGCCCGCAGATCTCCTCCGTGCTACCTTTGTGGTCTCTGTGTCTCCGTGGTGAATAAACAGTCCACAATCACTCACCACGGAGACACAAAGGACACGGAGGTTACACAGAGAAAGCGAAATTAAGCCCTACCCTATTTTCCGGTAGTGAATGCAGATTGGCTAGCGCATATCTCATTCATCCAACTACATCGGTCCTCTGTTTTCGCAAACTAAGGACACTCGATTGGATCATTCAACCTCGTCCAGGGCCGCGCGAGAGGCAGCACGCACTTTCTCGCTGACCAGCTCAAAGGGGAAGCCCTGGCGCAGCAGGTAATCGAATAGGCTCTTGGCCTCGGCTCGGGTTTTGGGACGGCCGCGGAGTCGAATACGTTTCTCAACGGCCCGGTCGATCAGGTCTTCTTCTGGAGTTTCAGCGAACACCTGTTCGAGCGCTTCATCGGCCAAAGTGCTGTCCACTTTTTTCATACGCAGATCCTGTTTGAGTCGCCGCCGGCCTATCGGCTGCTGTCTTAGTTTCGCTGAGGCATAACCGAGAGCGTAGCGTTCGTAACCGTATTCCCGTAAGCGCGCGATCACTGTTTCGACGACCGGTTTGCTGGAACATCGCTCCAATAACCTTTCGCGCAGCTCTGCAATCGAGCGCGGCTTGGCGGCCAGGAGCTTTACTGCACGTTGAAATGCGCGCGCGCGCGCCTGCTCGGGAGTCGAACGGGCCGGGCTCGCACTCTCGGAATTAGATCTCGAACGTCGTCTCTGCACGGATAACATTTAATCACATTGTTGTGGCTAGCAAAGAGCGGGGGTAAACCCACCTTCCCAACCTTTGAGACTTCGGAGTTGTTCGGTTGCCGGACAAGATTGAAAGACTCTCAAGCTGAGCCGGTGGCTGAGTCCAAGTGAATCTCCCGGGTTGGAAGGCGGGTTCACCTCGCTTTTTTTGCTGCTGAATCGCCAACCGCTAATTAAGAATCTAGAATATACACATGGATGGTGTGTTGATTATCGACAAGCCGCCGGGGCTAACTTCGCACGACGTGGTAGCGCAAGTGCGGCACATTCTTCACGAGCGACGTGTGGGCCACACGGGAACGCTGGATCCCTTTGCCACCGGTGTGCTCGTAACTTTAATTGGTCGCGCGACGCGCCTGGCGCAGTTTCTCAGTGGATTGGAAAAAGAATATGAGGCGGTGATTCGCCTGGGCTTCGCCACTGATACGGGCGACATCATGGGAAAGCCTGTTCGCAAAAGCGAGAAGGAGTCGATACCCGAAGACGAACCAACCGGCAATCGCGAACAGAGCTGGAGCAAAGAACAAATTGAGGCCGCGCTCAAAAGTTTACGCGGCGAGATCGATCAGGTGCCGCCGATGTATTCCGCGAAAAAACAGGGCGGCCGCAAGCTGTACGAACTGGCGCGGCGCGGCGAAGAGGTGGAACGAAAGCCCGTGCGGGTTTGGATCTATGAATTTGAACCGATCAACCTGGCCAGCAAGCCAATGGCTGAATTGCTGAAAGATAACCGCGACGGCACGTTTGACCTTGAAGTGCGCGTGGCATGTTCGGCTGGAACTTACATTCGTACACTGGCGGAAGATTTTGGCAAGCGCCTGGGCGTCGGCGCGCATCTCGCAGAGTTGCGGCGCATACGGGTGGGAGATTTCCCGGTTGAAGATGCGAAGACGCTCGAGCAGTTGAAACTGCATCTTGCCGAGGAGTCGCTGGGGCAAATTGTGTATCGACCGGATGAAGCCCTGGCGCGATTGCCTGCTGTTGATTTGAGCGCCGACGACATACGCAGAGTGCGAAACGGTCTGTCTGTCAAAATTTCTCAAACAACCTGGAGCGGCGGAGAGCTCGTGAGGATTCGCGATGAGCAGGGGAACCTGATTGCCGTGGCCGACTTCAACGCCGCGGAAGAGTCGCTGCATGCAAGCGTAGTAATCGCTTCTGACAACTCATGAAAAAGCGTTACTGGATCGGAGCAATCTCGGCATCTGCTTTGGGTGTGTTTGTGGCAGCTAAGTTTCTGCTACGTCCCGGCGATGTCGAATGGGAAGAGAACCGCGAAGCTGTTTTTCACGCTGACTACTCCCGTTTTATTGAAGTCGACGGTGTGCGCGTGCATTACCAGGAAGTTGGTGAAGCCAAGGCGCCGCCGATGATTCTGATTCATGGTTTCGCGGCATCCAATCTCGTTTGGAGCAAGGTGTTTCTGGAACTTGCCGCGGCCGGCTTCAGAGTGATCGCACCTGATCTACCCGGCTATGGCTATTCAGGTAAACCTCGTGAACTTGACTACACCATCGCGCGACAGGCCGAAATAGTGGTCAGTTTCATGGAACGACTGGGAATCGATCGCGCCGTCTTAGTTGGCAGTTCCTATGGCGCCGCAATCGCTGCAACGATTGCACTCGATCAGCCGGCGATGGTGGAAAAACTAGTACTGGTGGGCGCGGTCATAAACAATAAGCCGACGCGGTATTTGTTGATGCGCCTGTTCAGCTCGCCGATCATTGGAGACATTCTTTCTCCGCTGGTGGTTGGCTCGCGGCTCCTGCTGCGACTAAGGATGAAGCGTGTTTATGACCGGCATTCGTGGGTGCTGGATGAGAGAAGAGTTGACGCACGGCATCTTCCCTTGCGGACAAGAGGTGCTCATCGCGCGATCATTCGCACAGTCCGGCGCTGGGATGCGGAAAGAGTTTCGCGCGAAGCCCATCTGCTCGCGCAACCTACACTCTTAATTTGGGGAGACACCGATCGGGAAGTGCCGCTGCGCGACGGTCAACGGCTGCATGAGGAAATTCTTGAGTCGCGTCTGGTAATCTTTCGCGGGTGTGGCCACCTTCCTCAGGAGGAGTATCCACAAGGTTTTACGAAACTGGTTTCAGACTTCTGCACTTGAGCTAGGTTTTCCGCAGATTACGCAGCGCGGCCTGGGCCGCGCTGCGTAATCTGTGGATGCTATTCCGGAATCATCATCAACTCTCATTCTGAGTCTGGGGCAAATCGTTCTCAAGCCATATTCAGCGCCTTACCCACCGACGGATCGCGGCGGATGCGCCAGATCTTGGAGTCGAGATAATAGTGAATGAAGGCGTAGCCCCAGAGGAACGAAATGCCGAGCTGCGTTGCAAATGACTGGGCGCCCGCAACGCCATCGGCGTTTTTCAAACTGATGTAGCCGAGAATCTGTCTTGGCCCCTGATAGATCAGTCCAAAGAGAATTCCGAAGGCGATGTAATAAGGAAGCCGGCGGCTGATCATTTCGGCCGCGCCGTATTTCGCGCGAAGCTCAGGGTTTGTCCCTGAGTTGCCCTCCCTCACCGTCGGGCTTCCGCCGCGGACGCCCGCGGCAGCGCTGTACTTCTTGTTATGAAACCAGATAAGGCGATGATATTGCAGGTTGTGGTAGATCGTCAGAATAGCAACGATTGCGATCGGTTTGTGCGGCATTGGTGTCAGCAGCACGATCCAATGCATTGGAATTGCGGCAGCGAGCAATAGATATTTCGGAACATCAAGAGACTCGCCGGTCAGCGCGCGTTGCATCTGTCTTCCCAGCCATGCAATTGCCAGAACCACTGTGCCGGCCAGCAGAATCGTGGCCAGCGCATTAACTCCCGATTGCAAGGGGGTGGGCACACGAGCAATCGCTTCCGGATCACGTGCGATGAAGGCGACGAAGGGGTAATTGAAGGCGAACAGCAACAGCAGACGGTCCAGCGCATTATCAACCGGCGCGAGATCGTTGTTCTTCTTTTTGTAGAGCACCATGAAGCCGTAGTGTTGCTTCACCAGATGGTAGTAGGCCCAGAGCGCGGCGACAAAAAAGAAAATGAGAGCAGCGCCCGCGAAAACCATCATTGGGCCAACTACGAAGAACAACAATGATCCCCAAAGCAGACGGCCACGATTCTTCCGCTCGGTGCGATCGAAATAGGTTCGCGAGAAGGTGCCAAAGACGTGCGGAGCATCGATGAGTATCGCCCAGAGCGCCACCATCGGCACCAGCGGAAGAATGCCTTTTACGTAGAGGATAAGCAGCAGGTAGCTCGAGGAAACAGAGCCGATCAGCCAGATCAGATCGTCGCGCGCGCTTATTATCCAGCGCATAGATATCGCGCTGTCCCAAGACTTGCTAATGACACCGGCAGATGTAGCCATAGTTGAAAACGAGTGGCCGCGAGACTAGGATTCTAACATCGACTCAAATGTACGCAGAAGCAGGAAGGTCTACGCTCATGTCCAATGAAGACGCTACCTTCAATCAGCTGAAGCTCATGTTTCAGGCGCATCCCTGGCACGGCATAGCCGCGGGAGATGAAGCTCCTGAAACCGTTAACGCTTACATAGAAATAGTCCCCACCGATGCGGTCAAGTATGAACTGGACAAACGCTCGGGTCATCTGCACGTCGACCGGCCACAGCGATTTTCATCAATGTGCCCTTCGCTCTACGGGTTCATTCCGCAAACTTTTTGTGGTGAAGAGGTGGCGAAACTCTGCGCCGAACGCACCGCAGCATGTGACATCAAGGGTGATGGCGATCCGATGGACATCTGCGTGCTCACCGAAAAAACGTTTGCCCAGGGTAATTTTTTTCTGCAAGCAAAACCAATTGGCGGCCTCAGAATGATCGATGGCGAGCAGGCCGATGACAAGATTATCGCCGTGCTCGAAGCTGACCTCGCGTATGGGCATATCAATGACATTGACAAGTGTCCCAAGGCTCTTGTCGATCGCCTCAAGCATTATTTTTTAAGTTACAAACAGTTTCCGGGCGACGCCGCGCGGCACGTTGAGATTGTGGATGTCTATGATCGAGGAGAGGCGTTGGATGTAATCACGCGAAGCATGAATGATTACCGTAAGCAGTTCGCCGATCCCGAGAATCGAACGACATAACCTGGCGGTCGTTTTGAGTTGAGACCGGGATTTGAAACTGCAGATTCTAAAGAACAAAACGCAACCTGAGTTGAATGATACACCCCGATAGATACCGCTCCGGTTCGCATTGTTGACTTAAGCGTCTCTGATCGTTTCTTCGATGCCGCAGCGCGGACAGGTCAGGGCGTGGCGAGATGAATCGGTCCAAGTGGCGAGCGCCAGTCCCGACGGTTCGCTTTCTTTCTTTTCCGGATCAGGGTGACTGAAAAAGCCTGCGCGAACTGTGGGGTGTTGGTGTTTCGCTTCGGTGTCCGCGGCACTGCAATGTTTGCAGAGCCAACCGTAACCGAGGTTGAAGAAGTGGTTGGTTTGATCCATGGAGAACAGAGGTCAGAGGTCAGAAGACAGAAGTCAGAAGACAGAAGTCAGAGATTGAAGTCTGACGCCTGAATTCTGTCTCCTGTCTTCTGTTTTATCGCCGAAGGATTCCGCGGTTCGCGGGAGCGGTCAGGCGCACCGGCACGGTTGTCCGGCGACCGTTGCGAAAGATCTGGACTTGAATCGTGTCTCCCACCTGATGCTTGTCAAGAGTTCGGTACAGATCATCGCTGTTCGCGACCTTCTCATTATCGATACCGACGATGATATCTCCGATTTCAAAATCCCCATTCTCGGTTTGGGTTACGCCACGCAGTCCGGCATTCGCAGCAGCTTCGCCGGGCGCAACTTGCAGAATGATCACACCCTCGGAGATTGGCAGGTCAAGTTGATTCTTAAGCGCCTCAACATCGCGTGTGCCAATTCCCAGTTTGGGCCGGCTTACTTCGCCTGACCGTACCAACTGCGGCACGATGCGCTTGGCAATGTTGACCGGCACCGCAAAGCCGACACCCGCCGAAGCTCCGGACGGAGAAAGGATCTGCGAGTTGATTCCGATCATGCGCCCGCGCGAGTCGAGCAGTGGGCCGCCGGAGTTACCCGGGTTAATGGATGCATCCGTTTGAATCGCGCCTTCGATGGGCCGTCCATTGCGGGCTCGTATCGGACGTTGCAAGCCGCTGATAACGCCGGTAGTAAGCGTTCGATCCAAACCGAACGGATTGCCGATCGCCAACACCTTTTGCCCGACCTCAAGTTTATCCGAGTCACCGAGAGAAATGACCGTCAAAGGCTCCCTGGGCCTTTCAAGCAATTTGATGACGGCAAGGTCAGTGTCCGGGTCACCGCCCACCAGTTTTGCGGCGTAGTTTTTCTGCCCGCCAAAACTGACAGCCAGTTTCTGCGCGCCCTCGATGACGTGGTAGTTGGTAAGGATATTGCCGTCCTGATCGATTAGCGATCCGGACCCGGAACCCTCTTGCGGCTCGACGAAACCGAAAAAGTCGCGCGCGTAGGACGTTGAATGGACATTAACAACGCCGGGTGAAAGCGTGCGATAGATTTCGATGTTGTTTTGTTCGTCGGTAGCGACGGCTGGATCCGTAAGACCCTTCGGCGCTGTTTCGCTGAACGCAGAACCGGAAGGCTGGAATCGACTCGACAGTCGATCTACTACCGCAATCGCGCCGGCGGCAAAGATTGCCGAAAGCAAGGCAACGGCAAGTATTTGACGTGCTGAAATTCTAAACATGGCTTCCTTCTCGCTTGATGTGTGGTTGGTAAAACTCATTAACATGGAACCCCTATAGGATGCCCGGTGTCCCAGCGTAGTTGCGTGGTCCCCCCGGGAGCCTATCGCGTAGTGGCCCGGCCCCCGCTAAATTTAGGACGCCGCGAGCCGCCGTGCAAGCCTGGAATCGCCGTGACCCGGCCAGAATTTTTTCTGCTATTTTCTGATACGTTTATAGAGTCACACTGTTTCGGTTTTTCTTGCTGCCAAGACAACAGCGCCGGCCAATGAGATCAAGCTAGATCTGGAAATTTCGGACTCAGGAGAACGAAATAAGTGAGTACGGTAACCGGAGCGTGCCATCCCAGCGCCGAAAAGCCTGTCACAACGTGCACCAGCATCAGGGCGAGGTAGATGGCCAGTACGACTTTCATTCCGCGCCGGGCCATGGGAAGTTCTGCAAACCTGTACAGGGTATAAGCAGAGAGCGCGCCGACGGCAAGTTTGAATGAAAGAAAGGAGTTCTCGCTGTGGTTTAGCAGGCTTGCCATTATGCCGTTTCCCTCAGTGGCCACGTTCAAGCGGACCCACAGAATAGTCAGCTGCGCATCAAGCCAATTCATTGCGAACAATAAAATTGCTTTTGAAAGTGCCCCCACGCGGCTCCTTAGGAAACATTGTTAAACTTCGATCCCTAATTACGCCAGAACCTCCGAAGCCGAGCGGCCTGGAGGTCCTGTCGTATACGGGAGGAACGAGACTCGTACCGTTGTACTAAGGAGAAACTCACAATGAGATTCTCGTTCCCGAAATCCCGGACAGGACCTGGGTTACCAAATTTCGTTGTTCCGAACTATGCCGCGTATTATAAAGCGCATCCGGCAAAAGTCGAAGAGATGTAGCGCAAACCGTTAGTTTGCGGCCAATACGGATCAAGTGCCAGGACTAACAACGCGCAAACTAACAGTTTGCGTTACGAGTATTGAGATCGCAGACAGTTAGACTCCGAAGCAGATGGCGACTTCAATCGCACAGGCAATCTTGCAGGGAACACACAGGCTGCGACAGGCTGATGTGCCCGAACCACATCGGGAGGCAGGATCTTTGATGGCCTTTGCGATTGGCAGAGACCGTTCTTTCATCCTGAGTCATGCAGAAGACGCAATTGACGAGGATCAACTCAAGCAGTTTTATGACTTTCTCGAGCGGCGCGCGCAAAGAGAGCCGTTGCAATACATCACTGGACACCAGGAGTTTTTTGGGCTCGACTTTGAAGTGAGTGGTGACGTGTTGATTCCCAGGCCCGAGACCGAATTGCTTGTTGAAACCGCGCTAAAGCTTGCCGGCCCGCGCGACGGGGCGAGGTTCATTTGTGACGTCGGCACCGGCTCAGGATGTATTGCTATCTCGTTGCTTCATGAGCTTCGCGAAACTCCTGGCACGCGGGCTATCGCAATTGACATCTCGCCGGCAGCGGTGGCCATTGCAAAACGAAATGCTGCACGTCACTCAGTCGATAAGCGAATTGATTTTCTTATCTCCGATTGCTTCGCGGCTTTGGATCCACAAGATTCGAAGCATTCATCATTCGATTTGATTGTCTCCAATCCACCTTATGTCGCGGAGCCCGCGCTGGCAGGTTTACAGAAAGAGGTACGCGATTTTGAGCCGCGACTGGCGCTGGCGGCTGGTCCTGATGGCCTGGCGATTATCCGCCGGCTACTGCTCGCGGCCGGAAGCTTTTTGAAAACAGGCGGACACCTGTTATTTGAGATTGGATTCGATCAAGGCGCGACGGTGGACCAACTCATCGATCGAGATCGCTGGAGACTTTTGGAG
>WNGA01012589.1_pt1 | contig 16871 bp, 13 predicted proteins | sample 5400061 | NCBI WGS metagenome assembly WNGA01 (sample SAMN13153366, study PRJNA577476) | soil metagenome | isolation source: 100 cm soil or saprolite under grassland replicate 2 | place: USA:California | collected 2016-06-15 | reverse complement strand
CCTGTGGTCGGCGCGGCTCTACTTTGATTTGAGCGTCAGCTCCTCTTTTTCCGGGGAGCCTTCGACTTCGATGAACGCCGAGTTGCCCCGGATTTCCAGACAGCGGACGACGACATTCGTTTTGCCGACGCGGACTTTTCCCGACTCGCCCGCGCCAAAGCTGTGATCATTGATCAACGCGAAGCGTCGGCCGCCGGATCCTGCAATTCCGATAAGCGTCAGCGTCTCGGGAACGGGAGTCACGCCCTGTTGGGGAAAGGCAATGGCTTCGGCGAAGGGCGATTGCCCCCGCTGGAATCTGACCATTCTGATGCGATCCAAATCGGATCCTGAAAGCCGCCCGTCCAGACCTGATTTCATCCATTGCACGATCGTATAGACCCCATAGGTGTCGTCCGCCTGGAGGAAGAGAGCAAACTGGCCGCGGGTGTAGTGGTTCGCCTTGATGACCTGCTGTTCCAGTTCCTGTCCCAGATGGGCCATCAGCTTGAAAGAGACCAACTCGCAAAAACCTTCGATCGCGTCGCGGCTGACGAACCGATCGGGGGGCAGTTGCTCGTTGAGCCATGCGTGAGTCATTTCGTGGGCGCAGACCGCCATCATGCGCGCCTTGGGCAGGCCGCCGAGCAAATGGATTGAATGTTTCAATTCGCCCTCTTCGTCCGGGCGGCTTTGGGCGTAGCCGAAGATGGAGGGACACTGGCGCTCAAATCCCGGCCGCTGAAACAGTTGCTCCATGTGAATTTTATCAACCACGGTGATGCTCAGGTTGGTTGCGGGAAAAGCCGGAAATCCGGAGAACAACCGGTCCAATTCGTTTCGGGTCTCAATGCAGACCTGGTTTGCCTCATCTTCGGACAGGACTACCCCCTTTGAGTCACGGGCACACAACACGCGGCCGTCCGGTAATTGCGTGGGATTGTTTTTAACCGGCAGGCCGCAGAGATAACATCTGGCGCTGAGCATGGCGCAACTGGTGCAAACCGGTCTCTGTTCTCCGGTGACCCGATCGGGAATCAGGTAACCACCCGCGGTGATTCCCAGTTCGCAAACGGCACACCGTTGCGCTTGCAGGTTTGCGATGAAACCCAGGGCGGCAAGTGCGATGAAAATGAATTGTTTCACGCTTTTAACCAACTGAGCGACCATGATTCCACGATTTGCAAATGTTCGTCATCTGTTGATCTGCAAAGCAATCGGAATACCAACTGACACCCAGCCGCTTTGCCGGATGGAGACCTCTGATTGCCAAGGACTCCCGGTTCGATCGTCCAACGTCATGAACTGCAACGGAACCCGCCACGAAGGACAGGTGCCGGCCCTCTGAACTCTTTCCGGACCCTGGCTACTTCGCGCGCGCCAGTTCGATTGCCGCCTCCACCATCTTCGCCGCGGTCAAACCGTGTTTCTCGTAAAGGTCTTCCGCCACGTAAGCCGACTGGCCGAATTCGCCGCGGACGGCCAGCGATTTCATGCAGTGGGCGACGCCGGCCTGCGATAATGCGTGTGAGAGTTGCGCTCCCATGCCGCCGATCACCTGATGGTCTTCAATCGTGACCACGCGACCCGAACAGGCTTTGACCGCTGCGCCCACGGTCTCGAGGTCAACGCGATTGATGAACGGATTGTTGATGACCGTGGCCTTGAGCCCGCGCTCCGCCAGTTTCCGGCCGGCTTCGAGGGCTTTGCTGAGCAATGGACCGCAAGCGACGAGGACGACGTCGTCGCCCTGTTGCAATACCTGCGCCTTGCTCCATTCATATTTGGCGTTTTCAACCCAATAAAGCGGGTAATTTTCGCGACCGACAAAGAAAATGTAAGTATCCCCATCCTTGCCGCTCGCCCGATCGGCGGCATAACGCTTGATGGCCTGATACATGAACGCCTCGGCTTCCTCCGCACAGGAGGGCGCGATGATCACCGTGTGGGGAATCGCGCCTGTGGCGGCGAAGTACGTCGTGGCCTGATGGGACGCTCCATCGGCGGCGTCCTGGAATCCCACGTGCGAGAACATCGCGATGACGGGCGCCTGCGACAACGCGGCCATCGTGAGCGGCAGATTTCCTTTGGTGACACCGAACTGTCCGAAGGTATCCACAATGGGAATAAAACCGGCTTTGGCAAAACCGGCGCCGGTGCTGACCATGTTCGCCTCGGCGATGCCAACTTCAATGAAACGCTCCGGCAGACTCTTTTGAAAAAAACTGATGCCGGTGGAGCCTTGCACGTCGGCCGAAATGGAATAAACCGGCAGCCCTTCCTCGGCGGCGCGCACGACGGCTTTGGCCAGGCCGCTCTGCACCTTGTCCTTTTTCACCGCGGGCGCGCCCGGCGTCGCGCCGGCTGCGGCCTTGGCCTTCTTCGCGGCTTCCTTCTGTTCCCAGTCCAGCCGCAGCGCCGTGGCCCAATTCAAAAACTCCTCGGGCGGCGGCCCGCCGTAAATTTCGTTGATCCAGCCAACAATCTGTTCGCCGTTGGCCAAGGGAAAACCATGGCCTCCCGTGGCATTCTGTTCGGTCAGCTTGATGCCGTAGCCTTTGATGGTCTTGGCCAGCAGGCAAACCGGCTTTGTGGGGTCGGCCTGCGCCGCCGTGATTGCCCGTTCAACCGCCAGATAAACGGCCTGCAGATCGTGGCCATGGGACACTGGAATCACGTTCCATCCCAGCGCGCCCATCGCGGCGAACGTCCGTTGCATCGAGAAGGCGTCTTTGGTGATGCGGCCGGAGAGCTTCGTGTCGTTGTCCGAAATGACCAGCACGTACGGATTCACCCGGCCCTTGTCAGCGAGGCCAGGAATCGCCGCGAACGCTTCCTTCGCTTCGCCTTCCATGGACGCGCCGTCGCTCACGGTGCAAATCGTGACGCGATCGCGTTGAGCGACTTTGTCCGCGATCGCCAGCCCCTGGGATTGCGGCAGCGCCGAGCCAAGCGGGCCGTTGCTGAGCAACACGCCTTGGGGATTCAGGTGCGATTCGCCGTGCCCGGTCAGTTTGCTTTTGATGCTGCGAAACGCCTTCAGGTCTTCGAACGTCATGCCGTCGAAACCGTAGTTGGCGCGCAGGGCGTAGATGCCGTTTTCCGTGTGGCCGGCGTCGTTGACGAAATTGAACGCCTCATGCCACTCGCGATCCTGCACCGCAAACATGATCCCGTGAATCGCCGCCATGATTTCGGCAAACGCCGCCGGGCCGCCCCAGTGACAGGCCGCGCCGCCGTTGACGGCGTGCACGTCCATCAACGCCACCAGCGCGCGCGTGGCCCGCGGGTCGCCCAGGACCACTTCCCGGCCGGCGGCATTTTTGACGGTGACGGAGTATTTCGGTGGATGTCGTGGCGTGGGAGCGAGCCGCGGCTTTAGATTCAAAGGAGACAGCGGCGGCGCCTTGACCTGTTTGACGACGGATTTGTCTTCGGCCATATCATTTCAAACTGCGGTTATCAACTTAAGAGGCCGAGACTTTAGAATTCGCCGAAGAAAAGGGAAGCAAGAATTTGTCGCAAATGCGCCGCGGGGCGCATCGGATCACTACCACCGAAAAGTGCGGGGAAACGGACCGCGGCTGTGTGCGGAGCGCCAGCCGCAGCGGCTCCGCGGGGGGCGTGCGTGTTGGGATCATTTCACCGCCTTTGGGCATTCAGGCGCGCTGCGGCTGGTCCTTCAGACACAGCCGCGGTCCGGCGGCAGTGGAAGATGCGCCCTGCGCCGCGCTCAGGGCGCGTTCAAGAAAGTGAGCAATCAGGGGCGGGGACGGCGGCGGGGACGGCTCGTCCCCGCAAAGCTGCTTGCGCTCGACAAAATGCGGGGACGAGGCCGTCCCCGCCCATTGAACGCGCCCTGGCGGCGCGCTGCGCCGCAAGCCGCGCGGTGGAACACCCGTGGCGCGCGCAGAGGAAACGCCGCTTCTTTGTCAGCCGGATGTGGCTGGCTGCGGCGTTTCAGGAGGCGTCTCCGCCGGCCCGTGAACCGCTCAATCCGATCCTCCGGAAGCGATTTTGTAGGCGCTGCCGACGCCGAGAAATATCCATAGCAACGTAAACAGGCTGAAACTCTCCTTGAAAATTAAAAAGTCGCCGACCATCGAGTCTTTGACGTCCTGCATATTCTTATCGATGTCCTTCCTCCCTCTCTTGCCACTCGCAAATTCCCTCAACTTCGGCAGTTCTTTCTGTCGAAATTGCTGGATCTCTTCGTCCGAGATTTGATTCGGATCGGCATTGTCCCTCGCCAAAAACGCCTTGATCTCCGCGTCAGAAGCGGTTGGTATCGCCCGCACAGCCTCCTTCGCGGAGGCCAATTGCGTCTCATACGCCTCTTTTGCAGCTTTCTCGAAGATTTCGTTGACCGTGCTCTTCGCCGCCAGGAACTGGCCTCCGATGATGGCCACCAAAGCGCACGCGCCGGCGCAAATTCCCAGCAGATTGTTTCCGCTGTGGCCGGGAATTCTCGCGCCAACGCCCGCGATCACACCAACGCCCCAGGCGGCGTAGCCAATCTCGTAACCGGTGGCTTTGATCAAAAAATACCAACCCAACATTCCCAGAAAACCGCCTGCCATTGCGCCGAGCGCCCCGAACAGAACGCTGGGTTCTTTTGCGACGCCGGAACGCGGACGCGCGGCGGTCATTTTGGGGGAACGGGTCGGCGAAAGCGCGGCGGGCGGAGGTTCAGCCGCCGCGACGGCAGGCTCTGGACGCACCGGAAGATTGAGCCGGATTCTTGGTTTGTCGGGAGACGTTGGTTGAACCCCGACCGATCCCAAAGCCCCCGCCTGGCTGGACAAAGATTGTTGAATGATCGCGTTGCTGGCGGCCGTGCCGTCCGCGCCGCAAGTCGGGCAACTGACCGGACCGGGCATTAAACCGTTGATCGGCTCGACGTCGAATTTGTAACGGGTCCCGCAGGTGCACTGGACTTTAACTTCCATGGCTGGAGTTGCTCCACTGAATAAGATTGACCTTTGCAACCATCCTGTCGTCGTGTCGTCGGGGTCGCGGCAGAAATAGTCGATTCATCCCCGAAACACAAGGGCAATTTCCAGCCACTAAATTCTTGCGGCGATGAGAACCCGCGGTTTAACTTAGCGGAGCAGTTTTGCCAGGGCCCATGGAATGCGGACTTACGAACCCCGCCAGGGCCGGAAGGCAGCAACGGCAGTTTGCTCTGCATCCGCCGTGGTCACCCTGGCATTTTCGATTTACGATAGGCGCGCCCGCTGGCGTCAATCGTAAATCGTCAATCGTAAATCGAAAATGTCCTATCAGGTCATCGCGCGCAAGTATCGGCCGCAGCGGTTCAGCGACGTGGTCGGGCAGGAGCACGTCACGCAAACGCTGGCCAACGCCATCAAACAAAACCGCATCGCGCACGCCTACCTCTTCTGCGGCCCGCGCGGCACGGGCAAAACCACCATCGCCCGCATCTTTGCCAAGTGCCTCAATTGCGCCGGCGGACCGAAGGTGGATTTTGACGACGAGGATCCGCGCTGCAAAGAAATCGCCGAGGGCCGGTCGCTCGATGTGATGGAAATCGACGGTGCCAGCAACCGCGGCATCGAGGAAATCCGCGAATTGCGCGACGCCGTCAAATACGCGCCCGCCGCGTCGAAGTTCAAGATCTACATCATCGACGAAGTTCACATGTTGACCAAGGAGGCGTTCAACGCCCTCCTCAAAACGCTCGAAGAGCCGCCGGCGCACGTGAAATTCATGTTCGCCACCACCGAGCCGGAAAAAGTTTTGCCGACGATCTTGTCGCGCTGCCAGCGTTTCGATCTGCGGCGGATTCCCGCGGCGCTCATTGTCCGGCACCTGGCTCTCATCGCCAAGCAGGAAGAAGTGAAGATTGACCCGGCCGCCCTCTACGCCATCGCCCGCGGCGCCGATGGCGGGATGCGGGACGCCGAATCCACGCTCGATCAGCTCATCAGTTTCTGCGGCGATAAGATCGAGGAAAACGACGTGCTCTCGATGTTCGGTCTCACCGCGCAGGGCCAGATTCTTGCCCTGTCCCGGGCGATTCTCTCCGGTGAAATCGAGGCGGCCTTGCGCCTGTTGGATGAGCTGTGCAGATACGGCAAAGATTTGGGCCGGCTGCTGTCGGACCTGTTGGGCCATTTCCGCAATCTTTTGATTTTCCAGGTGTCCAAGGGCGACCTCAGTCTCCTGGAGGTTACGGATACTGAGGCCGCCTCGCTGGCGGACCAGGCCAGGAGCGTCGGCAGCGACGTGCTCACCCGCATGCTGGAGGTTTTGACCGAATGCGAAACCCGTCTGCGCGACGCGGCTTCGAAACGGATTCTGGTTGAAGTTGCGCTCCTGAGAGCCATCGAAGCGCGCAGCGCCACGCGCATTGACACCGTGCTCAAACAGCTCCAGCAATTGCGGGGCGACAAAGCCGCCGATGTGATTTCCCTTCCGATGCCCGGGCACGCACCGGCGCCGCCGCAGCATGGTCCGCCCACGGTTCAGGCGGCAAACCGGAACGGGACGGCGGCGGAAAACCAGGCCGCCGAAACACCCGGGGACGCCATTCACGCGGCGACACCCGCGCACGCGACAAACCCCGCGGCAGTCGGGTCCGGCCTGGAACCGCTGTGGCGCAAAGTGGTTGACGCCGTGGGTCGCGTCAGCCCGTTCACCCGCAGTTACCTGCTCGAGGCGCACCCGGTTTCGTTCGACAAAAACGTGCTGACCATCGGTTTTGACCTGGAATTTGCCGATCATCTCGAGTTGGTTGACACCGCGAAAAACCGGACGCTCATTCAAACCAAATTGAGCGAGCTCGGTATGGCGGACGCGCAAGTGAAATTCGTGAAAGCCGAAACGCCGCCGGGTCGCGCCGGCGCGGCGCCGCCGGCCTCCGAAACGCCTGCTCCCGTTGCGGCGTCCGGAACGGCCACGGTCGCGCCGAAAGCGGCCAAAGATAGAGCGTCTGCGCCGCCGGAAAAACCCAAACCCGCGCCGGTTCACTTTCGCAAAGACGATTTTAAGAACGATCCGCTGATTCAACGGGCGCTCGAGATTTTCAAAGGCCAGATCGTCGAAGTCCGCGCCTGACGCCCCAAACCTCAACTCCCTGTTTACCATGTCCAGCATCGGCAAACTCATGAAACAAGCCGCCCGCATTCAGCAGCAGATGGAAGAGGTCCAGGCCCGACTCGCGGCCCGCACCGTGGAAGCCACCAGCGGCGGTGGCGCGGTCAAGGTCGTGGCGAGATGCGACGGCACCATTGCTTCGATCAAAATCGATCCACAAGCGATCAATCCGGGCGACGCCCAGTTGTTGGAGGACCTGATTGTCACCGCCGCCAACAACGCCCTGGGCCAGGCCAAGGAAATTTCCACGGCGGAAATGGGCAAGGTCACCTCCGGCTTGAGTCTGCCGGGGCTGATGTGAGCGGCGAAACGGCGAAGCGTTGAACCGTTGAATCGTTGAATCGTTAAGAAGGTTACTGCGTTACCATGTTCTTGATACACTCGCCGGATTGACGAATCAACGGTGAAACCGTTTTAACGCTTCAATGTTCTAAGATGTTCTCCCTGCCCGAACCGATTACGGCGCTGATTTCCGCGTTGAACAGATTGCCCGGCATCGGCCCGCGATCGGCGGAGCGCCTGGCGCTTTATCTCGTGCAGACCGATGCCGACTCCGTTCGCCAACTGGCCCGGACGATCCTCACCGGTCGCGAAAGGATTCAAATCTGCCAGGTCTGCGGCGCGTTGACCGATGGGCAGCCCTGCGCGATTTGTTCTGATCCGCGCCGCGACAGTTCGCTGGTCTGTCTGGTCGAACAGGCGGCGGACATCATCAGCATCGAAAAATCCGCAACGTATCACGGCAAGTACCACGTGCTGGGCGGCAAGATTTCACCGTTGAACGGCATCGAGCCGGAGGATTTACGAATTGCCGAACTGGAAGGGCGCCTGCAAAAGGAACCGATCAAGGAAATTATTATCGCCTTGGGAACGGATGTGGAAGGCGACGCCACGAGTTTTTATCTGGCCAGGCGCCTTTCGGTCAGGGGCGTCAAGACGACGCGGATTGCGCACGGATTGCCGGCGGGCAGCGGCCTGGAGTTCGCCGACGAACTCACCCTGAGCCGGGCGCTCGAAGGGCGGCGTGAAATCAAATAGCATTTCCAGACCCAAAGCGGTGGTTTTCGATCTGGGCAAAGTGCTGCTCGATTTCGATTACAGCATCGCCGGACGAAGAATCGCCGCGCTCAGCCGATTGCCCGCCGCCGAGGTTCAACAGTTTATCGACCATTCGCCCCTCCTCTTTCGGTTCGAGACCGGGCAAATCAACCAGGAACAGTTTTTCGCCGAAGTACAGACGACCACGGGATTTCGCGGAACCCTCGAGGAGTTCTGCCGGTTTTTCGCCGATATCTTCACCCCGATCGAGCCGATGGTGAATTTGCACGCCGAACTGCAGGCCCGGGGAGTGCCCACTTACATATTCTCCAACACGAACGAACTGGCCGTTGGCCATATTCGCAGCCGCTTCCCGTTTTTCAGCCGGTTCGATGACTGCATTCTCTCCTACCAACATGGCGCCCTGAAGCCCGATGCCCGGCTCTATGAAGTCGTCGAACAATGCGCCGGCGTGAGCGGCCCGGAAATTCTCTACTTTGATGATCGCCCGGAAAACGTGGCCGCGGGCGCGGCGCGCGCGTGGCGCGCCATTCTGCACGAAGCGCCGGAAAAATCGCGCGCCGTCGTCGTGTCGGCCGGGTTGTTGCCCGGCCCTGGCGGCTGAGCCGGATTTCTGCATGTTGAAGAAACGGATTCAGTCCGTCGCGCCGGGCAGACCCAGCAATTTGTTCATCGGGAATTCCGCGTCGCCCAGGGACAGCAGACGGTCGGTCAGATCATTGAGGGCAAGGCGCGCGGCGCGGAAACGCTCGGCCAACGTGTCCAGAACCCGCGCCAGATCGTACTTTTGCGCCAGACGATGGTCGCGGGCAACCCGATAGCTGGTCCGGCCCAGTTGCTCGTAATATTTCAGGCTGGGCGCGCCTTTGCGTTCCGCCCGGTAACGAATGCGTTCCGGAAAGATGCCGGAAAGGAAAAGGGAATGGTTGCCGAGGTGCGTGCGGACATAAAAGCTGGTATGATCATCCGCCGTCTGCAAGGCGGCGAGCATTTCAAAAAAGTAGTCCAAGGGTTTGGGCTGGCCGGCCACGACGCAGCGGGTGTTCTCCACGCGCGAATATTCGGCCAACACCTCGGCAACGTAGTCCGCCACGCTGCGGTCGGCGATCCCGGCGCGTTTGAAAACGTGGCGCACCAACACGTAGAAGTAGAAGTGCGTGGAAACGCGCAGACAACCCCGTTGTTCGAGCAAGGCGCGAAAGAGGGATTCGTCGTCCAGAATCAGGTCGCGCGTCTCCTCGTCGGCCAATAATTTGACCAGGCTTTCAGCGGAACCGGTCCCGGGGCCGAGCGTGGCGAGGACAAATTCGACGTCCTCAGCCGTGAACCGGACCCGGCAGTTGGCTTGAATCACATTCATACCCATAGGGTCGCCAATTTTCCAGACACCGTAAACGTGGCTGACAGCGCGCCAAAGTCAAAAGTGCCGGCGCCTGGCCGCGTCGCGATCACTCAAAGCATAATCGGTTCCAGCCTGAAATGAGAAAGGCGTGGTTCGAGAATCAAGCATCCCGACCCGGGTTGCGAATCGGGCATTGCCAACCGCAGGCAACGGCCTATTTTCAGTCCTGGAAAACAGATGATTATCCTTCCCAAAATCGGGCTCGCATGACAAGCGCGGAATCCACCGATACAATCATCCCGGCGCGTCATCGGCAGCAGGCGATGGACTGGAGTCTGGTGCTGCTCAGTCAAGGTATCGAGTCCGTCATCGAACAATCCGAAAGCGGTTGGGTGCTGCTGGTTGGACGCGAAGTCCACACGCGCGCATTGGGAATCCTGCGACAGTATCAACTCGAAAATCGCGGGTGGAGTTGGCGGCAACGGATGCCCTGGCCGGAAATCACCTTCCATTGGGGGGCAATCGGCTGGTGCCTTCTGTTGGCGTTGTTCCATTGGTCGAGCCATGTTTGGGGATCCCATCTGGAATCGGCCGGCGTGATGAATCCGACCGCTGTTCATAATGGATCGTGGTGGCGACTTTTTACCGCAACGATGCTTCATTTTGATCTGGCGCACCTCATGGCCAACCTGGCCATTGGTTTTCCAGTTTTGGGACTCGCCATGGGCCGCTATGGACCCGCCTGCGCGTTGTTGGCCGCGTACCTGGCGGGAGTCGGGGGAAACATTGCCGGCCTGTTTCTTCACACCGATCTTCGTCCCGGCCTTGGCGCTTCCGGCATGGTCATGGGCGGATTCGGCCTGCTCACCATCCAATCGCTTTCACTTCGACTTAAAAACCCCAAATCCTGGAAATATATCATCGCCGGTGTCCTCGGTGGAATCATGCTGTTCACGCTGTTCGGGCTGAACCCTGCCAGCGACGTCGTGGCCCATCTGGGAGGTTTCATTTGCGGGCTGATTCTCGGGGCAGTGATGGCATTGATCCCGCAGAAAAAATTATTGAGCCCGTCGGCCAACACCCTCTGCGGAGCGGTTCTGGCCGGGTTGATTGCCCTCACCTGGGTGTTGGCGCTGCGCCACGTTTTGCCATCACCATGATGTTTGGCTTCCTGGTTCCAACATGTCGCTCAACTGCGCCCCCACGTTTTTTATCGCCTTCCTCCTTTTGTCAGGGCCCAGGCTCGCCGCCGCGCCGCAGTACGGGCGGCAATTCATCGGCCTGAGCGATTTTTCAGTCTTCAGCGAAGTTAAAGGTGAATTGCCGAACCAGACCGCCTTGGTCTCGCCCGAGATTGTTGCCCGGATCAAGTGGGACGAGTTGGTCGTTTCCTGGAACAGCGATCTGCGCGAAAACGCCGTTCTCAAAATCGAAGCGCGCGCCCTTTATCCTGAACGGCCCACAAAATTCTATACGATGGGAATCTGGTCGGGCGCCGCGGACGGTCGTCATCGTGCCAGCGTCAAAGATCAGAAGGACGATGACGGCGAGGTTTTGACCGACACGCTGGCGTTGAAAGTTTCCTGCGATCGCATTCAGCTAAGACTGGTGTTCACCGGCCCGCAAGGTCCTCCCCGGCGACTCATTAAATTCCTGGGGCTCTCCCTGGCGGACACACAGTGTGAATTGCCCGACCTGCCGCCAACGAGCGCCGCCTGGGGGAAGTCTATTTCCGTGCCGGAGCGAACGCAACTGGACTACCCGCAAGGCCAACAGTCCTGGTGCAGCCCCACGAGCACGTCGATGATTTTGGCCTGGTGGGCCAGGCAGTTGAAGCGACCGGAACTGGACCGCACGGTTCCCGATGTGGCGAGGGAAGTCCTGGACCCGAACTGGCCCGGCACCGGCAACTGGCCGTTCAATACCGCTTACGCCGGTTCCTTTCCGGGAATGCGCGCTTACGTGAGCCGCTTCAGCGATGTTTCCGAGCTCGAAGATTGGATTGCCAGCGGCATCCCGGTGGCCGTCTCAGTTGCGTACACCGTGTTGAAAGGAGTTCCACCGCGGGCGGGGCCGGATGGTCACCTTGTCGTCTGCGTTGGGTTCACCAAGGACGGCGACGTCATCGTCAACGATCCGGGAACGCGCCGACAAATCCGGCGCGTTTTTCCGCGCGAAAATCTGGCCAAAGCCTGGGCGCACTCGCATAACACGGTCTATTTGATTTATCCGCAAGATGCGAAAACTCCAGAGGACCGTTTCGGACATTGGGACTTTCAAAAGCAGCGGTGAGAATTCAAATCCTTTGATTCGGATGATCTTACGCATCGCGCGAATTGAATTCCAACCCCTGTCAACCGGACCGGGGCCTTGCCACTGGCGGATCAGCGTGATCGAACGGCTGACTGGCCCCCCGACAATGCCAGAACCAAGAACGGTTCGCGTTCCCTATGTGGACACATGTGTCCAGAAAAATGTGGTGCGGCCAATGGCGGAACGCACCACATCAGCCGGGTAGCCGACCGCGGAGGCCATTCACCGCAGACAGGATTTCGCCGCTAACCTTCGTCAAGCATTTGCCCGACAGGGATTTAGTGTCGGTGCCGCGCTGCGGTTATGAAGGGGGCCGCAGCATTATCGCCTCTCAGCATGCGACCGGCACCGACACGTCGGACAAAGCACCGAGGATGCCGTACTGGAAAATGCCACGGAATTTGTTAACGTTAGAATCCTTCCCGTAAATACCGCTGACTAATACGAATTACAGGACCGGGTTCTTCACCCCATATTCTGATAGGGTCTTCACCCCACTTCTCAGTTCGGCAGTGCCAGCTATCCTCGCTCCATAGCCACTGTTGAAGACTCGCTGGGGCGGTGGCAAGCACGAGGGCAGTTCTCTTCGCCCGCGTCCGTTTTGCTCAAGACTTTTAGGAACGCTTTCGTTCCTCGGACGCCTTGGCAGATTGTCCCCAAGGTTTCGGGAGAACGTCTGAGGGGGCGGTATTTGCATGATCAGTCATCTGGATCGATTCGGCGATTGGACGCCGCTCGCACGGGCCGCCCGGTATCGATCGCACGGATTGGCGAGCCTCTGCTCGGTCAACCTCCGCCAGTTGGAACGATTCTTCGCGCAACGTTTTGGCGAATCGCCTCGAGTTTGGTTGGATCACCAACGGATGCTTAAGGCGGCCGAGCTTCTCCTGCGAGGGGATTACGTAAAAACCGTGGCCTTCGATCTGCACTTCAAAGACGCGCCTCATTTCTGTCGCAGGTTCAAACGTCACTATGGGCTCAGCCCGCTGGCATTCGTCGCTCGGCGGAGGAGAAATGTCGCGTTTCGACAATCAATGTCGCATTCCGACAATCCAATCCGGTCGCGGTGAACCGGTGAGCGTGACTATTCTGTATTCGGCAAAGGTTGGGAGGACCAACGCGCATTGCCGGAAACCGCAACACGAAAACTCATCGGAGGATAAAATGATCAATTCATATTGGTTGAAACGAGCACCAGCGCAAGCGAGCCTGCGTCGGTTTAACAGGCCGGCCTTATTCGCATTCGTTCTGGCCTTGAATTACACACCCGTTCCATCACGCGCAGCCACTCCGCCGCCGACCACTTTGCTGTACACGGCGCCGGCGTCCGCATCCATTCACGGCGGCGTCGCGACCATAGGAACGAGTGGCGTCACCTATTTTTCCATATTGAGCACGGGGAGCACGCGCGCCAAAGTCATCAAATTAAGCGCCAGCGGCACGCCCCTATGGACGTTTACCGCTCCCGGCGACGGCACTGGCTACGACATGTATGCGATTCCGTCGTTGGATGCCGCGGGCGCGAAGCTCTACATCGGCTCGGACGCGGGCATTTTCTATTGCCTGAACACCAGCGACGGCTCGGTGGCGTGGAGCTACCCAGTGCCGACGGGAACGGACAAACGAATCCGCTCGGGTGCGGCGCTCGATCCAAACAATGTGCTGGGCGCGACGGTGTATTTTCATTGCAACAACGGCTACCTGTACGCGTTGAACGCGGCCACGGGCGCGTGGCGCTGGACCGCCACCACAGGAAACGCGGGCGGCCCGCCCGTGGACACCACTTGGGACCCTCATCCTGTCTCCTCCTCGCCGGTGGTTGATTCGAGTGGCGTGATCTACGTCGGCTCGGCCGACGGCTCGGTCTATGCGTTCAATCCGTCAAACGGTTCGCAGAAATGGCGTGTCGTCCTTAATACGTCCGCAATCGAGCCGGTGGAGGCCACCATTGCCCTTGGGCGGGACGGCATTCTCTTTGTCGCGACACGCGCCAATCCAGAATTTAGTGGAGTTGGCGGCAACGTTTACGCCATCGACCCCGTGACCCATGCCGTAGTCTGGCCCTTTACCCCGGGCGGGGACGTTGGCTTCATCGCCAGCCCGGTCATCGACCAGTCCGGTTTTGTTTATGCGGCCCACTTTGACCACAACATCTATAAACTGAAAGCGGCGAATGGATTCTCCAATCAAAGCTGGTTCATCCCCGCCGGCAAGCTTTGCCAGACGCCTTCAATCAATCAGAATGGCCTGTTGATATTCGGCGTGTCAGCCATGGGGGGTCTCGGCGAGGTAAGTGAAATCGCGGCTGTCAACACCGCAGATCCGAATTCTTTTTCTCCATTGTGGGAGATTACTCAAACGGGCGGCCAGAGCTTCGGAAATTCCTTCGGCTCGCCCGCCATGGTGTGCGTTTTGGGCGGAACCGCGTATTTCGCTGATACGCTGGGAAAGGTTTGCAGTTTCGATACCGGCGCTCCCATGATGGCGGGCACCTGGCCTACCTTCGAGTGCGGCAACCGGCGGGCGGGTAAAACGCTCACTTACCCGACGGCCCTCGCCCAACTGCCGGCCTACTACGAAAACGCCTTCACCGACGTGCACCGTTTGGACAGCATCGGCCGGGCCGTGGGCCAGGCCCAGGGGTATTATCTCTCATATTGCGGCTATTTGGACACCGGCTACGCGGCGGCACTCTGGCGCAACAACGCCATCAGCGTGCCAGGCGGCTGCGGACAGTTGACCGCTCTGGCAAACACCTACGCTTACGGCATCAACGCAATTGGCGACATCGTCGGCTATTACCCCAACGGCCTCGGATACGCGCTCGTGTGGCCGGACGGCGCCAACAGCACCACCTATTACACAATTCTGCCGGACCCGACCGGGTACGACAGCGCCATTGCCACCTGCATCAATTCTGCCAGCACCATCTACGGCACCGCCTGGAGCGGCCCCAGTTACCATCTGGTTCGCTGGGCGAAGTCAGGCGATTCGTGGCCGACGGCTCAGGATTTAGGCGCGCCGCCAGGAGGTGATTACGCCTACGCCTATGGCATGAGCGAAACAGAACGGATTGCCGGACAGGCCAGGTTCGCCGCAGGCGCACAGCTTCACGCTCTTGCTACGGGCCAAGGAGGCAGTGGATTCACGGACCTCGGCACCTTCGGCGGTTTGCAGAGCATCGCGCTGGACGTGAATGATCAAAGCGGGACGGTGGGTTATGCACAGAACACAAGCGGCTATTTTCGGGCGTTCCTGGTGCCGATTGACTGCGGTACGCTGGATCAACACCCCGAATATCAATTACCCCAGTTGCCGGGTGTGACCCGGCTCGACTGGCGCAGTTACGCTTACGGAGTCAACAGCTTCAGCCAGGTGGTGGGCTCGGCGCAGGACCAGAACCTGGCATATCGCGCCTACGTCTATAAACCGGGCCAGGGCGGAGTGATTGATCTGAACACCATCACGCTCGACGGCGGCCAAACCCCGGCCAGCCTGGGCTGGACGTTGACTTCGGCGAAAGCGATCAACGACGCTGGCGTGATTGTGGGTCAGGGTACACAAAACAGCGCCTCAAAAGCCTGGATTCTCTATCCCTTATGCCAGGATTAGAAAAAAGCAGGACAGGCTTCCAGCCTGTGCGAACGACGGGAAGGATGGTCATACACCGTCCTTCCCGGCTCCACTCCCTGGTAGGGGTAGCGTCGGTTGTCGTGTACCACAAACACACACCTTGCTCTGGCCTGAGTTGTGCTAATTTTCTCCCATGAGGCAGGCCATGAACAGAACGCGAGAACGAGTTCAGCAACCCGCGCGATCAGCTCCCCTCCCGGGAGAGGTCACGGGCGCGTTTGCCCAGGGCTTCACCCTTATCGAGCTTCTCGTGGTGATCGCCATCATCGCGATTCTGGCGGGCCTGCTCCTGCCGGCTCTCGCTCGCGCCAAGGCCAAGGCCCAGGCCATCGCGTGCTTAAACAACCTCAAACAAACGACCTTGGCCTGGTATATGTATTCCGAAGACAATAACGACTGGCTTGCCCCGAACAATCCGCCAGGGAATATGGCGAACACAAATAGCTGGGTGTTGGGGGACATGCACTACGGCAAGCCAGATGGGACAAACATTGATTATATCATCGGCCAGCGCGAAGGCTCCCTCGGACCGTATGTGAAAACACACAAAATCTTTAAGTGTCCTACTGACCGCTCACTCACGAAACTGGCCGACGGCATATCCTATCCCCGCGTGCGAAGCTATTCGATGAATGGGGCGATGGGCACTGATTGGATCAGCATCAGCGTTCCTGGGGGGCCGCTAGTATTTCTCAAGCGCGGTGATTTCACGAAAGTGCCCTATCCCATGCTCTTCGTCTTTACTGATGTTCATGAGGACTATTTGGATTATTGTCATTTCGAAATGGTTTTTGGATGGGACATCAACACTCCAGCATGGGGCTATCGCCCTGCTGGCCGTCACGGCGGAAGCGGTGTGCTCTCTTATCAGGATGGCAGCGCTGAAATTCATTGCTGGCGGGACCCACGCACCTTAGAGCCGGTGACAGGCCTTTATCAGTGGCCCAACCTCGTCAGGCCGATCCCCGGTGGCAGTCCGGATTGGCGCTATTTGAAGGAGCGGTTCACTAAGTTTGGACCTGCCCGCGGCGACCCCTATTAAAAAATGTGCGCTCGCAAGCGACGCGCCAAACCATTGCCTCACCCGGGAGGGTCTGTCCAGGGATTCACTCTGTTCGAGCTTCTTGTCGTGATCGGCATCATTGCAATCCTTGCGGGACTGCTCTTGCCGGCGCTCGCTCGCGTCAAATCCAAAGCCCAGGCCATCGCTTGTCTGAACAACCTCAAGCAAACCACCTTAGGTTGGTACATGTATTCCGAGGACAATAACGACTGGCTGGTACCGAACAACCCGCCAGGGCGTTTCGTTGTTGGCCCCGACGGCAAGCTCGTATCCGGGCCAACCTGGGCGTGGGGCGATATGCGTTACGGCAAGCCGGACGGGACAAACATTGATTATATCATGGGGCAGCGATAAGGCTCGCTC
>WNGA01015528.1_pt1 | contig 16878 bp, 15 predicted proteins | sample 5400061 | NCBI WGS metagenome assembly WNGA01 (sample SAMN13153366, study PRJNA577476) | soil metagenome | isolation source: 100 cm soil or saprolite under grassland replicate 2 | place: USA:California | collected 2016-06-15 | reverse complement strand
GCATCCCGTTCTGCTTGCGGAGCGGCTTCCCGTCGCGAAGGACGTGGTAGTGGCCCGGCGTCGGCTCGACGGTGAGCCCGACGGACTCGAGCCGGCGGATGAATTCGCGCACGTCCTTCCTCATCTCGTGGCCTTCCCAATGGAGGGCGGCGATGATCCGGACGAGAAGTGTCCACCCTCGCTCGCGGCACGGATGAGGCGGAAGACCGGATGCCTGGCGAGTTCTGCGGCGACGTTGTCGTCGTGCGAGTCGGGGCTGGCGTCGAAGTACGGCCGGGTGACACGGATCTCGGTCATGTACTTGCGGAGCACGGGGACCGCGTCCAGCGCGTCGGTTTCCACGACATCGAAACGGTCGGAGCGGCGGCCGCGGCTAAGCGTCACCTCGCCCGCGGCGCGGACGTTGCGGACCCAGTTGGACGGTCCGTACCCGGCGACGAGCCAGCGCCGGTCGTCCAGGTCGATGACGTCGACCGGGGTCGAGTAAGGCCGCCCAGTCTTGCGTCCGGGCACCGTGAGGATGTGCCGGTACGAGGCTCCCAGACCGAGCCGCGTCAGCGCCTGGAAGACCGAGTTGACTAGTCGTGTCCCGCGACTGCGCCGGTAGGTCTCCGCCATCTCGCTCATGGTCGCCGACCCGTCCCTCCACGGCAAGCTCGCTCTACAGCAGGCGCCGTCACATGGCGGCAACCCCTGCTGAGGCTTCCCGCGCTGTCCTCTTTGGGACGGGTCGCGGCACGACATCACGATCACCCCTGTGTTTCCATCCAGGAAGGGGGGATTCGTGATGGCGCAACAAGGACAGCTGATCCGCCTGACGAGGAAGGGTCGGACGGCGAGGCGCTGTGGGCGTACCGGTCAGGGCGGGAGGAGTCGGCGCCGTCTCGCCTCGGCAAGGGCTTCGAGCTGGGAGTGGCAGCCGAGCTCGAGCAGGATCGCGCGGATGTGATTGCGAACCGTGACCTCGGCGACGCCGAGCCTGGCCGCAATCACCTTCGCCGGCATGCCCTCCGCGATCAGTTCGATCACCTCTTGCTGCCGCGGGGTCAGCTGTGATTCTGACGCCGGCTCCGACTCAGCGTCGGGCGCTGGCCGGAAGAGGTGGAGGCCAACCGCGCTGCGATCCGCGTTGACAGCAGCGATCGTCGACATCGTGACCAGCTTCCGACCCTCCGTTGTCCTGATCAGGATCCGGCGCGACGGAATCGGCCATCCCTGGCGCGCGAGCCGCGCTGTTGAGCAGCCGGGATGACAGATCACCGCGCCTCGCTCGTCGAACCCGCCGAGCACCTCCCAGCAGGGACGGCCGATCGCTTCGGCAGCCGGAATGCCCGTCAGCGACTCAAGCTCCTCGTTCCACGCGTCGACGCGGAGGTCGGGCCCGAGCTCCATCAGCGCGTCGCCGGAGCGAAAGACCGTGGTCATCTCGCCGGAACGCTCGGAGAGGGGGCCGCCATGGTCGAGCGCCCGTTCACAGTGCCGCGCGAGCTGAAGATTCGTGGCCGGCCGACGCCGAGCTCGTCCGACGGCCGGCCTCTCGATGGCCGGAGGTGGCGGGTAGTGCTAGCTAGGCCGCGAACACCGTTGCTCGATCCCGTTGGCGAACCCCTTCCCGTCCCTTCAGTCAGGGACCATACGGCCGGAGAGGGCGGCCGGTTTCCCGCGGCGAGGATCGTCACCATCGGCGACGGCGGGTGTTCGGCAGCCCGTCGGCCTCCGGCTTCATCGAGAGAGGTTCGCTCGTTTGGCTGTAAAGCCGGGCCGTGAATTCTCGAGAATCGGTGCGGCTGTCGATCCGGTGAATGCGCAGAGAGGCCCCTGGCGGAGATCCACCCTCTGGTCCGGCGCGTACGCCTGGATGTGGGGAGCCGCGGCCGGTCGGGGGCGTGTGCGCGCTATGCACGCGTTGCGGACGAGCTGCGCGCCGCGATCGTAGGTGGGCGCTTGCGGTCGGGTGCGCGTCTCCCCTCGGAACGCGCCCTCGCCGAGGAATTCGGCGTCAGCCGGGCGACGATCGTGAGCGCGTTCCACCTTCTCCGCGGCGAGGGGCTGATCGAGACCCGGCGCGGCGCAGGCTCGTGGGTCTATCGGCGTCCGTAGTTGCTTCCAAAGTGGATGCTCAAACCTGGCCATGACTGGTGCGGGCCGCTCTCATAGCGTTCGGGGCTCACCAGGAGGTTCGAAGATGAGACGCCTTGCCGCAGTTTTCGTCTGTGCGTTTGCGTCGCTGGTCGTCGTAGGCACGAGTGGTGCGACCACCGGAGCCGTTTCTTTCTCTGTCCTACACAGCTTCAGCGGCCCCGAGGGGGAGACTCCGGCGGCGCCGCTCGTCCAGGGCGCCGACGGCTTCTTCTACGGCGTCGCTGCGCACGGCGGCGACTTCACGGCTTCGCCCGACGGCCGCGGCACTGCCTTCCGCATGGACGCGAGCGGCAACGTGACGACGCTCCACGTCTTCGGCGGACCCGAGGGAGACGTACCGAATAGCCTGATCCAAGGGCGTGACGGCTTCTTCTACGGCACCGCGACCTACGGCGGCAGCGGCCCGCTCGATTCTTTGTTCCGGGGATTCGGCGCGATCTTCCGGATGGACTCCGCCGGAAACGTCACCGTGCTGAAGGCGTTCCCGGGCGGCACGGGCGGCGCCTACCCGGGCCCGATCATGCAGGGCGCGGACGGCGCACTCTACGGGACAGCGTCGTTCGACCTCGTCACGTGGAGCCAGTTCTCGGGGCTCGTGTACCGCCTGGATCCCGCGACGGGCGACTTTCGGGTCTTGCACAGCTTCGTGCCCACAGAAGGGCAGGGCCCCACCGGGCGGCTGTTCCAGGGCGCGGACGGGTTCTTCTACGGCACGACCAACCAGGGCGGGACGTGGAATATGGGCGTGGTCTACAAAGTCGACACGCTCGGCCACTTCGTGCTCCTCCACAGCTTCTCCCCGTTCTTCCCCGGCGAGGGCTCCGAGCCGAAGGGCGGCGTGATCCAGGCAAGCGACGGCTTCTTCTACGGCACGACCGAGCAGGGTGGCTACGGCGGCGAGATCTTCCGCATGGACGCCGCCGGCAACCTGACCGTCATCCACCGCTTCGACTCGTATTTCAGCGACGGCGGGAGGCCGCGGAGCGGCCTGATCGAGGGCCGCGACGGCTTCCTCTACGGGACGACTCCGAGCGGCGGCCAGCCGGTCGACGGGAGCCGTTATGGGGTTGTCTACCGGATGGACAAGGTCGGCACGGTTACGGTCTTGCACACGTTCACGGGGCCCGACGGGCACGAGCCGTGGGCTGGCCTCGTGCAGGGCGCAGACGGCCAGTTGTACGGCTCCACGGTCGTCGGCGGAGCGTTCGGGTTGGGCGTGCTGTTCCGCGTCGATCCGGCGAGTCCCGCGCCTCCGGCGCCGCTGCCGACTCTGACGGGGCTGACGCTCGTGCCGTCCGCCGTCGTGGGCGGGCAGGGCTCGACCGGTACGGTCACGCTCGGCGGTCCCGCTCCCTCAGGAGGAGCGGTCGTCGCACTCTCGAGCAGCAGGTCGCCCGTAGCCTCCGTCCCGGCGACCGTGACGATACCCGGCGGTACGACTAGCGCCTCCTTCGTCGTCTCGACCAAACCGGTCAAGCGGACCAGGACGACGACGATCACGGCGAGCTACAACAGCAGCGCCGTCTCGGCCACCCTGACCGTGACGCGCTGATCCGGCGTCCGCTGCAGATGGAGCTGTTCGTCAGCTTGGGACTCGCCCAGGCGAATCGCTCCTCGGCGAGCCGCGGCCGCCCCGCGAGGATGCGGCGCCAGCGCACCGCCGCCTTCAGCACGCTTGGGCTCTGCGCCAGCGCGTCGACGGCGTCGGCCGCGTTCTCGCCTCCGAAGAAGAAGACGACCTCGCGCTCGCTGACGAACACGTGGTGCCGCGTGAGAGATCGTTGAGCTCGCCCAGCAGGCCCACTCCACCCAGCGCCGCAACCAACACCCGCTCGCAGGAGCGGCGTTCGAGGACGAGCGACTTCTCACCGTTGACCCGATCGGCGGGTGCGCGGCCGATCTCGACGGAGGAGAGGTCGGCGAGCGGGATGCGGAGTCCGTCCGGTGCAGCTGCCCCGTTGAGAACGAGTTCGTCGTCGCCGAGCTGCAGGCGGCCGCTCGAGGTCGGCCCGTTCCCGGCGCGCCAGACGACGGCATAGTCGTGTGGACGCTCGCGGACACCGTTCGCGGACACCAGCCGCTCCTTGCGAATCGTGTAGTCGAACCGTTTAGCGCGCGGAGCCGCGGAGCGTCCGCGAAAGCCCCAGCCCGCGCGCGGCAAACTACAGATCGAGCACGAGCGGCTAGCGCGAGTACTCGGTGGCGTGCCGGGGGTGTCGCCTTGTCGCAGTTGTGCGATGGGAGTATCCTCGTCTCGCTGTGAAGAGACCGGGAGCCCTGGTCGGCCTCCTGATCGCGGTCGTCGTGTTGCTGGTTGCGATCGCGGCGGCGCTTGGGTGGGTTGTCGGCGACCAGACGGCCTCGAAGACGAAGACCGTCACCGTTTCCGGGCAGGCGACGATGGCGGCTCCCGCCGGGCATATGGGCGGCCCGAACCTTGCGATCGCGCAGATCGGCGATCCCGCCCGCGGCGCGCGCCTGTGGCAGTCGAAACGCTGCTCCGACTGCCACTCCTACGCGGGGCGCGGAGGCGAGGACGCACCGGCGCTGGACTACATGCGCGGGCACATGTCGGCGCGGGAGATCGCCGACATGTCCGGCCAGATCTGGGATCACCTGCCGGCGATGCTGCCGCACTTCCGCGAGGAGAAGATCCCGGTCCCGACCTTCACGCAGGGCGAGATGGCCGACCTGATCGCCTTCCTGCACAGCGGCGAGGGGGCGAAAGCGGGAACGCCGCCGGCGCATCCCGGGATGACAGGGATGTCCGGGATGGGCGGGCAGATGGGCGCGACCCGCGGGAAGGGCGTCTTCCTCTCGGCCGGCTGTGGCGCTTGTCATACGTTCGCCGCCGCCGGCACGAAGGCGACCGTCGGACCGAACCTGGATGCCACGCTGCAGGGTAAGAGCGCTGCGTTCGTCCGGGAGTCGATTCTCGATCCGAACGCGACAATTGCGCCCGGCTCTCGGTCGGGCGTGATGCCGACCAGCTACCGGAGCCAGCTAACGACGCGGCAGATCGCCGACCTCGTCTCATTTCTTGTGACGAAGCGGAAGTAGCCTCGAGCGATCGTGCTCGGCTGAGCCGCTGCGGCGTTGCGCTAGTGCTTAAGAGAGTCGCGGGTCGCCATCCTGACCGCCGCGTAGATGACGGCTCCAAGCACGAGGACCCAGAGGAGCATCATCGGAACCATCCAGAGCCAGGGCCAGCCGTCATTCCAATCCATCACTTCCTCGTCACCTCCTCGCTACTCGACGCGCACGCCCGGGCGCCGGCTTACGTAAAGATGATCTCGCCGCCGGCTGCCTTCTCGTAGAACTCGCCGACGCTGATGATGTCGTCGACCTGGGGTACGAAGTCCTCCATCGTCAGGCCGAACATGTCGACGGTCGCCTTGCAGGCGTAGAGCCGCACGCCTGAGTCGGCGACGAGTTCGATGAACTCCGGGATCGGCGGGATGTCGATCTTCTCCATCTGCCGCTTCATCATCCGGGTGGCGAGGGCCGAAAGGCCGGGCAGCGCGCCGAGCAGCGTCGGCATAGCACATCGCTCGGATCAGTAGGAGACCGTCCCGCTCATATGGACAACCGGGCCGTCAGAGCTGAGCACCCCTTGGCTGGTCACGCTTCGAGTGATCCCGCTGAATTCTTGACGGCAGACAGGTTGTGCCCGAACGTTCGCTGCTCCGCACAGGCCCAGCGCACCTCAGCCGTAGAGTGGCGGCCGCACTTGGCGGTGGGGCGGGGCCGGGTCGGTTATCCGGCCCGCCTCCTTTCGGCGTCGAATGTCCAGGCCGTCATCAAGAACAGCACCCCACCAAGGAGCCAGGTTGGACCCCACAGCACCGCGTACCAGATCGCGTTTTCCGTCGTGCCCCGGGCCGCGCCGATCGAACCGGAGACGACATCGCTGAGGCCATATAAGGCCAACAGCGCCCCACCTGCCCAGCAGAGAAACCGCAGTACCTTGCGTGCTGTCCGGGATCGGGCGCGGAACACGAGCCACAGTGGCACGATCGCCCCGAGGAGCTTGGCGATTCCCGTCGCGGCGACGAGCGCGACGAATCCGGTCTCTCGCTCGTCGGCGCGTTCCTGTAGCGAGACCGACAGCTGGTCCACCCCGAGCGAGCCGCCAGCCGCCCAATACAGGCTGAGGACGCCGAACGCCACGCACCAGGCAGCCGCCGCAACGCCCCAGGCTTGATATCTGCGTCGAGCGAACATGGAGTTGTGTTTCGTGCCGCCAGTCTCCAGCATGGGCGGGCATTAGCGCGGATGAACTCCGAGAAGCGCTTGCAGCGTTCGCCCAAGTGATCCCCGAGCTTGTAGCCGCCCCTAATCGAGCGCAGTAGGAAGCCGCGACGCACGCGAACGGTGAGCGAGCCAGTCGCTCGAGCAGCACCCTCCCAACCCCTTGGCCGCGCGCATCCGCGGCGGGGTAGACGCTCAACTTGACGGGTTCCAAAACGCGGGTTAGTACCACTCGGCGTCACCGCCACCTATTTCTAGTTTCACGCGCGCGCTGTACCAGATCGTGTTGGCTTCGCAACCCACGGTCTCGCCGCCTCGCGGTCGAAACCCCGATCGAAGTGAGTCAGGTCGACCTGGATTCCCGCTCCGCGGTCGCGCGGCGCAGCAGCACAAGGCCGACCAGACCGAGCAGGAGGATGCTGGCGAGCGAGTTGGGGGCGGGCGAGAAGAAGGCGTCGCCGTGGCCGCTGAAGGTGAGGTGGCCGTCGAGGATGAGCGGGGAGACGAGTGCGCCGCCGACGGTGTGCAGGACGACGCCGGGCCAGATCGAGCCGGTGCGGAGCCGCAGCTCGCCGAAGACGACGGCGGACGCGAGGACGCCCGCGAAGGAGCAAGCTGCCGCGGTCGAGACGCTCGCAGACGAGCGAAGCGGTGACGCCGGGGCCGCCGCCGATTTCGAGCAGGCGGTCGCCCGGCTCGACGGCAAGCGTCTCGACCGCCCAGCGAATCCGCTCCGGTACCACGTCGGCCACGTTACTCGAGGATGACGGCCGGGTTTGAGCCTGATTCCGCGCGCGGCCTCAGTTTTCGACTCTGAACGGGTAGAGCTTGGTGTCGACGAGCTCGGGGTCGGGGCCGCCGCGCACGCCGGTGTCGAGCGCATCGATCGCGGTGACCTCGTCGCGTGCCAGCGCGAAGTCGAAGACGTCGAAGTTCTCCTTGATGCGGTGCGGCTTGACCGACTTCGGGATCGATGAGACGCCGTGCTCGATGTGCCAGCGGAGAACGACCTGTGCCGGCGTCTTCTGATGCTTCGCTGCAAGCCCGAGGATCGTCGGGTGTTCGAGCGGGTTCTTGACCGCGTTCGCATCGGCGGGGCGGTACCGGTTGACGCCGCCGAGCGGAGACCACGCCTGCGTGACAATCCCGCTCGCGGCGTGGAGGTCGCCGAGGGTCTGCTGGGTGAAGAACGGGTGTAGCTCGACCTGGTTGACGGCTGGCACGACATCTGTCCGGCTCACCAGGCTCTCGAGGTGCTGCGGGCTGAAGTTGGAGACGCCGATCGCACGGGCGCGCCCGTCCGCCAGCATCTGCTCCGCCGCCTTGTACGCGGCGACCGTCCCGTCGAAGTCGCTCGGCACCGGGTGATGGAGGAGGAAGAGGTCGACGTAATCGAGGCCGAGCCGTCTTACGCAGCCGTCGAATCCGCGCAGCGCCGGCTCGTAGCCGTAGTCGCTGATCCACAGCTTCGTCGTCACGAACACTTTGCCGCGGTCGATGCCGGAACGGCGGATGCCTTCACCGACCTCCCGCTCATTGCCGTACGCAGCTGCGGTGTCAACCAGCCGATAGCCGTACTCGATCGCGGCACCGACCGCGGTGAGCGTCTCGTCCGGCGGGCTCTGGAAGACGCCCAGGCCGAGGGCGGGCAGCTCGACGCCGTTGTTCAGCTCGATCATCGGGGTTGTCGCTGTCGCCATCGCCGTCGTCCTCAGAGCTCGATCTGGAACTTGAGGACGTCGCGGTCGTTCATCGCGCGGTAGCCGTCGGGCACCTCGTCGAGCGTTCCCGTCCGGTCGAAGACGCGGCCCGGCTCGATCCGGCCCTCCAAGACGTCCGGCAGCAGCTCGTCGATGTACGCGCGCACGGGCGCGGGGCCGCCGGCGATGCTCGCGTTCTTCCAGAACGCGACACCGGTGGCCGTCGTGTCGTGCTCGGGCACGCCGACGCGACCGATCGCACCACCCGGACGCGCGACCTCGAGCGCAGTGACCACAGCCTGCTCAAGGCCCACGCACTCGAGAACCGAGTGCGCACCGAACCCGCCGGTCAGCTCTCGGACGCGCTCGACCGCCTCCTCGCCACGCTCGCGAACCACATCGGTGGCGCCGAACTCCTGCCCGAGCGTAATCCGATCGGGGTTGTTGCCGAGCAGAATGATCCGCTCGGCGCCGAGCCGCCTCGAGGCGATCACGCCGCAGAGACCGACCGCGCCGTCGCCGACGACGGCCACCGTTTTCGCGGGCCCGACCTTGGCCGCGACGGCGGCATGGTGCCCGGTGCCCATCACGTCAGTGAGCGTGAGCAGCGACGGCATGAGCGCGTCGTCCTCGCCGACCGGCAGCACAACGAGCGTGCCGTCTGCCTGCGGGACGCGCACGGCTTCGCCCTGGCCGCCGTCGACGTCGTCGAAGCCGTAGCGGCCGCCGTGCAGGCACTCACTCTGCAGGCCCTCCTGGCAGAAGACGCAGGTGCCGTCCGACCACAGGAAGGGCGACAGCACCAAGTCGCCGCGCTTGACCGTCTCGACGTCAGAACCGGCCGCCTCGATGGCGCCGATGAACTCATGGCCCATACGGCGGCCGGATTCGGTCGGCTCCATCGACTTGTACGGCCACAGGTCACTGCCGCAGATCCCGGCGCGGCTGACGCGCACAAGCGCATCGGTCGGCTCGATCAGGCGAGCGTCAGGGACATCCTCGACGCGAACGTCACCGGCGCCGTACATCACCGTTGCTCGCATCAGCGAGCCCTCCGCGCCTGCTTCTTGATCTTCTTGATCGCTTGGTTGAAACCGTCCGGAGTGCCGCTCGAGCCGGCAAGGCGGCCGACCCGCACCTTCGCGATCGGCCGGCCGACGACGACGGCCGGGACGGCGCCCGCAAAGCGGCGCTGCAGCCTCAAAGAGGTGGGATCCGTCGCGTGCGGTGACGCCGTTCCTGAGCGTCACGCGGACCGTGATCGACGAGGGCAGGCTCCCATACTTGCCGGTCGCGGTGTAGACACCGTCTCTGAACGGGGACCGAGTCGCGTCGGTGGCGGCCGTCGCACAACCTGCCATTACGGCGGCGGCCGCGACGGCTGCCACGACTGCCCGCACCCTGTCGCCTGCCGGAACGGCTTTGTGTCGGCGCGCCGTGGTTCCGGGGTCGTGGCGCGACCGCTGCTCCCCGAGGGGTTCTTCGAAGAAGAGACGGCCGTCGAAGTTCTCCGAGACCTCGGCGCGCCCGTCCGTGAACATCCGCACGTACGCGAACGAGAACGTCTCCCCTAGCTTCTCGGGAGCGGTGACAAAGAGGGCGGTCGCGAGGCCGTCCGCCGTGGCTGCGTCCTCGGTGACGACCCAGGTCGCGACGACGTGATGAACCGGATCGCCGGTGCGGGCGTCAAGCACGTGGTGTAGCCCATCCGCCCAAGCGCGCCGGCTGACCGCCGAGGCGCAGAGGGCGGCGTCCCGGAGGTTGCTCACACCGACGACCAGCGCGGGGTCGAACGGGTGCTCGAGCCCGACGCGGATGGGCGGCTGCCCGGAATGGCGCAGATCGCCGCTGCCATCGATGACGTAGTCGCTAACTCCCGCGGTCCGCAGCATCTCCGAGACGAGGTCGACCAGATAGCCCTTGCCCGCCGCGCCGACGTCGATTACGAGGGGAGCGTGCGTGATTACCGTGGTGCCGTCGCGGATGACATCCGACGACCACTTTGGTCGCGCCAGAGCCTCGGCCTCGCGAACAGCTGCCGGCGCCGGGGTCAGTGAATACGTCCGGTCATAGCCGAGCAGCTCGAGGCGGCGACCGACGAGTGGGTCAACCGCGCCCGCCGTCGCGTCGTACAGACGGTCATAGAGATCGAACAGGACGGTCGAGTCCTCGGGAAAGACGAAACGCCCACCCCCGCGCGCCGCGGCGATGTGAGCGACGAGCGAGTCGTCGCGAAAGCGCGAGTACGTCCGCTCGAAGTCGTTGATGCGCTTCCGAATCAGCTGCCGCAACACGTCGTCGAGGGGCTCGCCAGTCGCGATCTCCCACTGCGTCCCGAGCGCGCCGAACCTGAAACTGGAGTACACGGGCTCGCTGCCGTTGATCCTGGAGGCCGATGGCATGACCTCAGTGAAGCGCATACACGCCTCGTGTGACCGACCCTGTTGATCCAGCTACTGGCAGTACCCCTCAGCCCGTTCGATGCAGAGCTACGGTGCCGATGTGGACACCCGGAGCGAGATCCGCGAGTTCCTCACGTCGAGACGCGCGAGGATCACGCCTGAAGAGGCAGGGCTCCGCAGCTACGGCAGCGGCCCCCGGCGTGTACCGGGCCTGCGGCGGGAAGAGGTCGCCTCGCTTGCCGAAGTCAGCATCGCCTACTACACGAAGCTCGAGCGCGGCGACACCTCCGGCGTCTCCGAGACCGTGCTCGACGCGCTCGCGCGAGCGCTGCAGCTCGACGAGGCCGAGCGCGCACACCTTTTCGACCTCGCCCGCGCACAGAACACGACCTCGCGTCCACGCCGCCGCCGCTCACCGCAGCAGCTGCGGCCGGGCGTGCAACGACTGCTCGACTCGATCACCGCGCCCGCGATGGTGCGCAACGGACGCATGGACATCCTCGGGGCGAACCAACTCGGGCGCGCCCTGTATTCGGAGATGTTCGCGAACCCACGGACGCCGGTGAACTCAGCGCGCTTCACCTTCCTCGATCCCCGCGCCACCGCTTTCTTCGTCGACTGGGACCACGCAGCCGATGACTCGGTCGCGGTCCTGCGAGGCGAAGCCGGACGCCATCCCTACAACCGCGACCTCTCCGATCTCGTCGGCGAGCTCTCGACGCAGAGCGAGGAGTTCCGAACCCGCTGGGCAAGACACGACGTCCGCTACCACGACTCCGGCAAGAAGCGCTTCCACCACCCGGTCGTCGGCGCTCTCGAGCTCAGCTTCGAGGTGCTGACGCTCGTCGCCAACCCAGATCTCACGATGTTCGCGTTCACGGCCGAGCCCGGCTCGAAGTCCGACGAGGCGCTGAACCTGCTCGCGATCTGGACCGCGACGCTCGACGAAGCCGAAGCATCAGATCTCAGCGGTCGCTAGGCGCGGCGCGTGTCCGTTGCCCAACAGCCGCCGGGAAACGTCCACGGTGGACGCTGGTGGACGCTGCGTGGACGCCGAAGCCCGCGGCCGCCGCCAGCGCAGACACTGAAGCGTCAGCTAGGCAGGACAAAACCCGAAGCCCTCTGACGGACTCGAACCGTCGACCCCCTCCTTGCCAGCGATCCAAACGGCAACTGGTCGCAGCCGGTGGCAACGGTTCGGCGCTAGTTCAAGCCGTTTTCGGGGCTCCGGTGGGCCGAACGTTTGCCACCGGTTGCGCGGACGTCTACCGACGGCGCTGAGGGGGCTGCCGCCCAACGTCGCCCGCCGGCTACCGGCGCCTGCGACGCCTCTCCGCTTCCTCCCACCAGTCGACCTCATCCGCTTCGGCGGCCCAGAGTTCGAGCGTGCGGACGACGAACAGGAGATGGGAGCCCGAGCCTCCCGACCAGCAAAACTTCCAGAGCTCGCGGGCCGCCTTCGAGTAGCGGCGGATCACCTCGTCGGCGTCGTGGACGTCGATCTCGCCGGCGCGGTACCGGGCAATCGCCCGTTCGACCTGCTCGACGAGCTTCGCAAGCTCGGCCTCGTAGTAGGTTGAGACGCGCTCGCGCGCTGCGCGCCGCTCGGCCTTCGTCGACCCGTGCACCACCGACGATCGTACGCCGCCGTCTCGACTCGATCGACCGCTGCAACCCCTCAGCGATTCCGATGACGTTGCCCGCCCGCCCCGATGGCGCGCTCGCAGCGCCGTGGGTCCATAAACCCGATCACTCGTGCTCGATGGTCCGCTGCGGCAATCGCAGACAAGACGTGTTCGTACTACCGCAGGCGCCGCGCCGCCGCAAGCCATCGGAGCGGCGGCCAACGGCCGACAGCGAGCGGCGAAGACGCTGCTCAGGCTGCTCGGGCAGGAACCCATCTGCGCTCTCGCGCCCCTCACGGACTCCGGTGTAGACAGGCGAATCGTTCTATGGAATTCTGGACTGCGCGATGCGACATGCGCCGCCGGCCGCCCTCGCGTGCTTGCTCGTCGTTGTCGCTGCCGCCTGCGGTGGAGGCCAAAACCGGACCCTCAGGCTCGAGCCGGTCGAGCGCAGCCCGAGTACGCCGATTGTGGTTCGGGCTGGAGCGCCGATCGTGGTCGGGACTTCCTCAGCCCTGACGGGTCCGATCGGCCACCGTGGCAGAGAGTATCGCGATGCCGCGATCCTCGGCGTGAACCGGTGGAAGTCTGCTCGGGGAGAGCGCATCGAGGGGCACGAGATCGTCGTTCAGGCCGAAGACGATGGGTGTACGGAGGCCGACATCACGGTTGGCGCCGCAGAGCGGCTGTTGCGCCGTTCTGGTCTCGTCGGTGTCCTCGGGCCACAGTGCAGCGCCGGTGCCAGCGCTGCGATTCCCGTATACAACGAAGCCGGAACGATCGCGATCTCCGGATCGGCGACGACGAGCAGTCTCACGCTCGACCAGTCCGAGGGTGGATTCTTCTTCCGTACGGCCTATACGAATCGGTTCGAAGGCGAGCTCACCGGTCAGTTCGTCGCCGGGATGGGAGTAAATGCCGTCTATCTCATTCACGACGGCGAGGCCTACGGGAAGGACCTCGCCACGAGCGCGGCGGCTGAGCTCTCTGAGCGAGCCGTCGACGTGACCGTTGCCGGCGTCCGCCGCGGCCAGGTCGACTTCGGCGAGCTTTCGGCGAAGGTCGCCGAGCAGAACCCAGATTTTGTCGGGTTTGCCGGCTTTAATCCCGAGGCGGCGCTCTTCTATCGGCAGCTACGCGACGCCGGCTACACGGGCCCCTTCGGCGCCGGCGACGCGGCGGCGTCCGAACGCGACTTCGTTCGACCAGTCGGTTCCGAGCTCGCGGAGGGCGTGTATTTCGCCGGCTGTTCGCTCGACCTGCCCGACGAATTCGTGGAAGGGTTCCGTCGCCTGCACGGATCCGAGCCGACTGCGGCCTTCGTCGCTCATTACACCGATGCGGCCACCATCCTGCTCACGGCCGTCGCCAAGGTTGCCAAGCCGCGGCGGGATGGCTCGCTCACCATCGATCCTGCCGCGCTTCGGCTCGCAGTCCGATCGGCCGCATTGAGCGACGGCCTCTCGGGACACATCGTATTCGACGGGAACGGGGATCGCGTCAGTAACGCATCGGCGGTCGAGGAGCGCGCGCTCGATCTCGGGCTCGCTGCGTGTCAGGTCAAGAGCGGGCGGCTCTCCGTCGTCTTCCCGCAGAGATGAGCTCGACGGCTGGCAGAGAGACGACGACGTGACCGTCTTCTTCACGGCACGTGCCGGCGCCTGGGCGAACCGACATCGGTGGCTCGTGCTCTCGCTGGGTCTTCTGGCATTGCTGGGCTCGATCTTCGTCCTGGCCAGCGTCGGCACCAACACAGACGTCGAGGGTGGCGGCAAGGGCGACTCCGGCAAGGCGCTCAAGCTGCTGGAGGAGCGTTTCGGAACGGTAGAGCGCGCACCGACTGAACTCGTGATCTTCGAGCATCGGACGCTCACGCTCGACGATCGGGCGTATCAGAACACGGTCGTCGGACTCATGAGCGCGCTCCGCCGCCTTCGTGCGGAGCGGACGAGGACAGTGGAGGGAACCGACGTGACGACGAGTACCCGCGTCGTCGCCTCGACGCTGACGTACTACGACAGCGGCGCGCCCCGGGATGCCTCGCCGCTCGTCGCGCTGAGGGCGGGAAGGGGGGACGTCACCTTCGCGAGCGTTGCCCTCGAGGGAGAGCTCGACGCTTCGGGCGCATCGACGGCGCCGGCCGCCGTCGAGGAAGTTGGCCAGGTCACGGACACCGTGGCCGAGTGGCAGGCCGAACACCCGGAATTCCGGATCCTGGTGGGCGGCGACGCCTCACAAACGGAGCAGGTCACGAAGCTCATCAACGAGGACTTCGGCGCCGCGGCACTGATCTCGACCCCGCTGACGCTCGTGATCATGCTCCTCGCAATGGGGACGGTATTGGCGGCGATCCTGCCGATCGTCCTCGCCTACGTCGGCATCATCGTCACCCTCGCGCTGCTCGCGATCATCAGCCAGGTCCTCCCGCTCGAGGAGTCGTACACCGAGGTGGTGCTGTTGATGGGACTCGGTGCGGGGGTCGACTACGGGCTCTTTCTCCTTACGCGCTTCCGTACGGCTCGGCAGGATGAGGCGGCGACCCGGGAGCCTGTATTCACGGCCTGGAATACCGCTGGACAGAACGTCTTCATCGCGATGACGGCGACCGTGATCGCCCTCAGCGGCATGTTCTTGGTCCAGGATCCCGTCTTCACGGGCTTGGGCTTGGGCGCGATCGTCACCATCCTGCTGGCCGGCACCGTCGCGATGACGTTGCTACCGGCCAGCACCGGGCACGCGATTAACAGACTCCGTGTGCCGGTGCTGGGCAAGCGTCCGCTCGCGGGCGACGACAGCCCACTGAATTCGATCATCGGCCGGATCGTCGGCTTCTCGTCCAGGTGGCCGGCGGCGGTGACGGCGATCACAGGCGCCGCCGTCGTCGCGCTGGCGGTCCCGCTCTTCGCCATCAACCTTGGCTTCAACGGCGCGCGCAGCTTGAGCGACGACATCCAGGCCAAGGCAGCCTTCCTCGCCCTCGAGGAGAATTTCACGCTCGGCCTCTCGTCGCCCATCGAGGTAGTCGTCGACGCAGGGGAGAGCGAGAACGTCTTCGATCCTCGAATTCAGCAGCGAATTGCGAATCTCAAAGCCGCCGTTGCGGAAGAGAACGAGCGGGCGGAACGGGCGGGAGGGGCGAGGCGCTTCGGCGATCCGATCACGACGCGCTTCAACGACGCCGGCGACACTGAGGTGGTCGAGATACCTGTCAACGCGGACGTGGGCGACGCCGAGGCCATCGCCGCCCGGAACACGCTTCGCGACGAGCTGATCCCGTCCGCCTTCGAGGACGCTCCGGTCGAGCAAGTGCTGACCGGTGGAGCGACCGCCGCCAACGCCGACTTCGAGGAACACATCAGCTCGAGGACCCCGATCACGCTCGCCTTCGTACTCCTGACGTCCTTCGTGGTTCTGGTCGCGTTGTACCGGTCACTTCTGATCGGTGTCATTGCCGTCGTCCTGAACGCTCTCGCGGTCGGGGCGGCGTACGGCCTGCTCGAATTGGTGTTTCAGGAAGGCTGGGCACTCGAGGGTGTACTGAACTTCGAGGCGACCGGGATCATCGAGGCCTGGCTACCGCTCTTCGTCTTCACGATCACCTTCGGAATCTCAATGGACTACCTCTGCTTTGCCATCGGCCGGGTGAAGGAGGCCCACGACAGAGGCCTGTCGACTGAGCAATCAGTCCACCAGGCGGTCCGGACGGCTTCGGGAACCGTGCTGATGGCCGCCGTGGTCATGATCGCCGTCGCACTCACGTTCGCGTTCACCCGCTTCTTCGCGATCCAGCAGTTCGGCTTCACGCTTGGGGCCGTGGTCTTCATCGACGCGACTGTCGTGCTGCTCCTCCTGCTGCCGGCGAGCCTGCGGCTCGCCGGCGAGAGGCTTTGGTATCTGCCGTCCTGGCTCGAGTGGCTGCCGGGAGGTGGAGCAACCGAGCGTGAGACCAGGCCGAAGCCTACTCCCGCTGACGCGAGCCCCTGAATCTCGTCCAGCCGTTGTGAGAGTCACGATCGCGCCCGGAAGTCCTCGCGCCACAGTCGGACCGCGGACCGCCGGGACGCGGGCTCGAGTCGGAGGTGCCCGCCAAGGTGCCGCCGCGGGTATCGAGGGCGGCGTTCGAAATCTGGGAGCTCCATCAACAGCTCCATACCTACCGCATACTGGAGTTCGTGCAAGTTGCTTCGACGGAAAAAGCGTAAGCGTTCAGTCGCGGCCCAGGCCTGATCGGCCGCGTGTGGAGCCGGTTTTGGAGCCTTCGCGCGGAGAAGTGTGGGTGAGCCTTCGCGCGGAGAAGTGTGGGTGAGTCGGCAGGGTCCCGCGCCGGGGCGGCGAATGAGCGCGTGTGGAGCGCTCGGAGGCGGAGGCGATCTACGCGCAAGGGCGCGAGCCGGTGGTCGAGGTGTTGCTGGCGTTGGCGGCGCGAGTGGAAGCACAGGACGCCCAGCTGGCGAAGCTCGCCGAGCGTGTCGGAGAGCTCGAGCAGCGGCTGAAGCGCGACTCGCATAACTCGTCGCTGCCGCCGAGCCAGGATCCGCCGTGGGCGGCGAAGCGGGGGCGGTCGCGGGGGACGGGGCGAAAGCGGGGCGGCCAGCCGGGCCATGTTGGGCATGGGCGGTCGCTGTTTCCGGTCGAGCGGGTGAGGGAGGTGGTCGAGCACTGGCCGCAGCGCTGCGGCTGCGGCCACGTCTTCGGCGCGGATGAGCAAGAGCCGAGCGGTGCGCCCGCTCGTCACCAGGTGGCGGAGCTGCCGCCGCT
>WNGA01012047.1_pt1 | contig 16880 bp, 17 predicted proteins | sample 5400061 | NCBI WGS metagenome assembly WNGA01 (sample SAMN13153366, study PRJNA577476) | soil metagenome | isolation source: 100 cm soil or saprolite under grassland replicate 2 | place: USA:California | collected 2016-06-15 | reverse complement strand
GATCTTTTTCCGCCTCGGGATCGAGCAGGCCCTTGGCGACGGTGCTCCGCGAGTAGATGATGCTGTGCACGGCCACCTTGCCCTCGAGCCGCCGCCGCGCCTCCTCCGGCAGCGTGGCATAGGCATGTCGCATGCTCACAAACTCCGTCTCGCCGCCCACGGGCGGCACCTCGCGCGCCGAGAGCATGGAAGCCATGGCCGGCACCGGCTTGAAGGAGCTGTCGGAATGCCAGAGCTGATTGCCGGACTGGTACATCATGCGGCGGTCCGTCCAGTCCATGAGCTTGCCGCCCCGCTCGGGATCCGTGTTCGAGAGGTCCACGAGATTTGGATGAATGCGGTTCTCTCTGCCGGTGGCCTTGATCGTCTCCTCGAGCGGGCCGAAGCGCCGGCTATAGACCATCTGCTGCTCGTCGCTGAACCGCTGGTTGTGAAAGACCAGCACCGAGTACTCCTGGAAGGCGTCGAAGATCCGCTTGAAGGTGGCATCGTCGACGGGCTGAGCGAGATCGACGCCCTCAACGCCGGCGCCGAAGCGCGGATGGATCGGAGTGATCGTCAGCCGATGCACCGAATTCGCCATGTCAACGCCCCTCTTGGGAGAGAGCATAGCGAGGCCGCAAGCACTCGGCAAGGATCACATCTGAATCCGGAAGAAGAAGACCATGTAGACCATGAACAGCCAGGTCAGGCCGTTCAGCGACCAGGCAGTCCAGAAGAGCCATGCCGAGACGCGGACGCCGGACAGCGAGACCAGCGAGAGCGCCAGCGTGAGGATCTGCAGGGACAGGAAGCCCACCTCGAAGCGCGTGATGTTCGGCCACGAGGCGCTCTGGCTCATCAGCGAGGAGATGACGTAGAGCAAGAGCGCCGGGTTGACGCTGCTGCTGAGCGAGGCCAGCCGGAACTGCCGGCCCCAGGCCAGCGCCAAGCCCTGGACGAGGTTCACCGCGAGCACGGCGACCACGATGTGGAGCATCAGGCGCTCTTCCGCCATCGCTGGGGCCAAGAGTAAAGGCTCCGGCCCCATCGAGTTCAAGCGAAAAAATGGGTCGCAGAGACTTAGTCGGCGGGCCCGGGCTGGAGCGGGACGGCGGTGTCAGGGAGCCGCCGGCCCGAGAGATTGAGCCGGGTGACGCGGCCGGAGGCCTCGAGAATCCCCCAGCCGGTGTGGCGGTTGGCGGCGTTGAAGAATTCGACGCGCTTGCCCTTGCGATTGACGACCGCGAAGCCGGCACGGTAGCCGCCCGGCATGAAGAAGTTGACTCGATCGCTCGGCCGCGCGGGATCGATCTCGGCCCAGCCCGTCTTCCGCGCCGAGACGTCGTAGTAATCCACGCGACCACTTTCGGAATCGATCAGCGCATAGCCGACGAGCTGGCCCTTTGGATCAAAGAGGTGGATCCGCTCCGCGGCGCCGGCGTCGTGGCAGGCGAGCGCCAGCCAGAGGGCTCCCAGAACGGTGCTGGCGCGGCGGCGTGTCACACGACGGCCCGCCTCAGACCGCGAGATCCTCTCGCTCGGTGAGCCGGTCGTGGATCATGCCGAGGCCGAACTCCACTTCGCCGGCCAGCAGCTGGAGCTGGGTGAGGTAGGACGCGTCGGGCTTGAGCCCGCGGTCCTGGATGAGCTGGCCGTGGCCCTTGACGGCGAGGGTGAGCAGGCTCGCCTTAGTGAAGAGCTTCTCGACATACTCGGCCAGGACGGGATCGTCGCTCGTCATGTCAGGCCTCCTTTCCCTGTGGGGGGTCGGAGTGAGCATGGGACATGCCACCGGGATCGCGGGCCAAGCCTGTGGAATTTCAGCGCTGACCAAATTTGCGTGGGCCTGGACGTCATCGCCGGGACTGGGCTGTCACTTGCCCGACAGGCCGGGAGCTAGGGTAGAATCCCCGCGATGAGCACGCCCCTGGTCGACCCTGAGGCTTTCCGCCAGTTTGAAAAGGCCGCCCATGATCGGGTCTCGGCCAAGTACCACGACTTCTTCGCTCCCGTGACGAGCCGGCTCATCGACCCGCTGCTGGACGCGGCGCGCGTGGGCAAAGACACGCGGCTGCTCGACGTCGCCACCGGACCCGGAATCGTGGTGGCACGCGCGGTCGCGCGCGGGGTGAAATCCGCGATCGGTGTGGACCTGTCGCCGAAGATGCTGGCGTTGGCCGCGCGGCTCCATCCGGGGCTCGACTATCGCGAAGCCGACGCCGAAACGCTGCCCTTCTCGGACGGCGCCTTCGACGCCGTCGTCGCCAATTTCGGCCTCGGCCACTTCCCGCGCCCGGGGCATGCGCTCGCCGAGCTCGCGCGCGTCCTAGCGCCCGGCGGCGTGCTGGCGCTGTCCTGGTGGGACCTGCCGGCGCGCGCGCGCGTCAACGGGATTTTCTACGATGCCGCGGCCGAGGCCGGTGTCACCCAGTCGCCGGACGTGCCCGCGGGCCCACCGCCATTTCGCTTTTCGGCCGACGACCAATTCGCGGTCCTGCTGCGAGGGGCGGGAATGACGGACGTGACGGTGCGCACGGTGAGCTTCACTCACCGGCTTCCCGATCTCGACTACTGGTGGAGCGGTGGGCTGGGCAGCCTCGCGCGCGCCTCGGCCAATATCCTCGGTCAGCCTCCGGAGATCCAGCGGAAGGTCCGCGAGGCCTTCGACCGGCTGGCGAAGGCCTATGAAGTCCCCGGCGGCTTCGACGTGCCCGTGTCGGCGAAGATCGCCGCCGGTCGGAAACCCGCAGGCTAGGCCGTCGCGCCCCTGGAGTCCCCGGCTCATTGACAGGCTTCGCCGGCGCGTGCTAGTCGTAGCCGACCAACCCTTCTGCTCGAGGAGGAAACCATGCGTCGCCTTGGAATCGTGTTCGTATCGCTTGCCGTGGCGCTCGCCTTGGCCTGGGCTCCAACCGCCCAGGCCCAGCAGCAGACCATCGTCATCAAGTTCTCGCACGTCGTGGCCAAGGAGGCGCCCAAGGGCAAGGCCGCCGACCGTTTTGCCGAGCTGGTGAACCAGCGCCTGAAGGGGCGGGTCGAGGTGCAGGTCTTCCACAACTCCTCGCTCTACAAGGATCGGGAGGAGATCGAGGCATTGCAGCTCGGGGCCGTCCAGATGCTCGCGCCGTCCACGGCGAAGCTGGTCCCGTGGTTCCCGCAGTATCAGGTCTTCGACCTGCCGTACCTCTTCGTGGATCAGGACCACGCCTACCGGGCCATGACCGACGCGCGTGTGACCGCCAAGCTGTTCCCGCTGCTCAAGGGTCGGCAGATGCTGGGTCTGGCGGCCTGGGACAATGGGTTTAAGCACATGACCTCCAACAAATGCCCGATCGTGAAGCCCGAGGACCTGAAGGGCCAGAAGATCCGGGTGCAGTCCTCCAAAGTGCTGGAGGAACAATTCCGCGTCGTCGGCGCCAATCCGCAGGTCATGGCCTTCAGCGAGGTCTACAACGCGCTCGAGCGTGGCGTGGTGGACGGTGAGGAGAACACCCTCACCAACAAGTACTCGCAGAAGATGCACGAGGTCCAGAAGTGCCTCACGATCAGTTACCACGGCTACATCGCCTATGTGGTGCTCGCCAACGCGGCCTTCTGGGAAGGCCTGCCCAAGGACGTGCGCAAGGTGCTGGAGGACACCCTGGCCGAAGTCACCAAGTGGCAGTGGGAGCTCAATGCCCGGGAGCAGGAAGAGGCGCTGAGGAAGATGCAGGAGTACGCGAAGGCCACCGGCAAGCTCCAGATCACGGTGCTCACCCCCGAGCAGCGCAAGCAGTGGGCGGTGGCCTTCGCGCCCGTGACGAAGAAGTTCGAGTCGTCGATCGGCAAGGACCTCCTCGACCTGGTCTCCAGCCTGGCGAAGTAGGTCGCTCCGCGGGCGAGCATGGATCTCCTCGATCGCGCGCTGAGCCGGCTCGAGGAGATCCTCGTGTGCTCCCTCCTGGTCGCGGCCTGCCTGCTGACCTTCACTCAGGTGGTCACTCGCTACGGATTCGGCACGACCTTGTCCTGGGGCGAAGAGCTGATCATCAACATGCTGATCTGGGCGGGGCTCATCGGCTCCTCCCTGGCGCTGCGGATGGGCATTCACATCGGGGTGGACGTCTTCGTCAAGAAGTTCCCACCCCGCGTCGCCAAGGCCCTGACCCTCGTGGGCCTCGGTCTCGGCCTGGCCTTCTGCCTCACCCTGGCCGTCCTGAGCGTCCGCTTCGTCATCTTCCTGATGAGCAGCGGCCAGATGTCCATCGGCCTCGAGATCCCCATGTGGATTCCATACCTCTGTCTGCCCATCGCCTTCGGGTTGATGGCGCTCCGCTATCTGCAGATCATCAGCCGGTGCTGGCACGACCAGCCCCTCCACCGGGGTGAGATCAGCGTGGAAGAGATCCAGTAGTGCTGACGCTCACGCTCTTCGGCCTGCTCTTCCTGTTCCTCTATCTGGGCGTGCCCATCGCCATCTCGCTCGGGCTGTCCGTGCTGGTCGCGTACGCGCTCTTCATTCCGCTGCCGTTGCTGAGCGTGGCGCAGAAGTTCTACACGAGCCTCGATTCGTTCCCGCTCATGGCCATCCCGTTCTTCGTGCTGGCGAGCAACCTCATGGCCACCGGCGGCGTGGCGCGACGGCTCATCAACCTGTGCACGGCCTTCTTCGGACACTTCACGGGCGGGCTGGCCATCTCGGGCATCCTGGCCTGCATGTTCTTCGCCGCCATCTCGGGCAGCTCCCCGGCCACCGTCATCGCCATCGGCGGCATCATGATCCCCGCCATGCAGCGGGCCGGCTATGACTGGAACTACGCGGTGGGCTCCATGGCCAATGCGGGGACCCTGGGCATCCTGATCCCGCCCAGCATCCCGATGATCGTGTATGCGGTAGCGACGGAGCAGTCGGTGGGCAAGCTCTTCATGGCGGGCTTCGCCCCGGGCATCCTGCTGGGCCTGATGCTGATGGGCGTTTCCTACGTCGTGGCCAAGCGCAAGGGTTTCCGGCTCCAGGAGCGGGCGACATGGCCCCAGCGGGTGCAGGCATTGCGGGAGGCGGGCTGGAGCATCTTCATGCCCGTGCTCATCCTGGGCGGCATCTACGGCATCCCCGAGGGCCTGGCGGGCTATCTCGGGATCGAGGGAGGAGCCATCTTCACTCCTACCGAAGCCGCGGCGGTGGCGGTGGTGTATGCCTTCGTCGTGGGTGCCTTCATCCACCGCGAGCTGACATGGGCCGACATCAGGCACGTCCTCCTGAAGTCCATCGCGACCACCGCCATGCTCATGTTCATCATCGCGGCGGCCATGCTGTTCGGCTTCATCCTCACCAGCGAGCAGATTCCCAGGGCCCTGGCGGACTGGATCATCGGCATGCACCTGAGCCCCTGGGTGTTCCTGCTGGTGCTCAACCTGGTCCTGATCCTGGCCGGCGACTTCATGGAGCCCTCCTCCATCATCCTGATCCTGGCGCCCATCTTCCTGCCCGCGGCCATCAAGCTCGGCATCGACCCGATTCACCTGGGCATCATCTTTACGGTGAACATGGAGGTGGGAATGATCACCCCGCCGGTGGGCCTGAACCTCTACGTGGCGAGCGGCATCACGGGGCGGGGGCTCTACGAGGTCATGTGGGCGGCGCTGCCCTGGATGCTGGTGCTGGTGGCCGCGCTCGCGATCGTGACCTATGTGCCGGAGCTCAGCCTCTTCTTCCCTCGCTGGCTTTACGGCGGCCGCCTCTAGTGGCATCCTGGGCCGGCATGCCCGCGTCCGCGAAGATCGCTCCGGGGCGGCGCCCATGAGCCCGGCGTCCGAGCTCTTCGCCCCGCTGGATCCGGACTTCGAGGCCCGCGTGCGGTCGAGTTTTGCACGCCAGAGCATGATGAAGACCATCGGCGCGAGCCTGCGCCGGGTGGCGCCCGGCCAGATCGAGATCGAGCTGCCCTTCCGCGACGATCTCTGCCAGCAGCACGGCTTCATCCATGGCGGCGTCGTGACGGCCCTGGCGGATACCGCCTGCGGTTATGCCGCGCTCAGCCTGATGCCGCCCAAGGCCGCGGTCCTCACGGTCGAGTTCAAGGTCAACCTGCTGTCGCCGGCCCGCGGCGCGCTCCTGATCGCGCGCGGGCGCGTCGCCAAGCCCGGCCGCACGCTCACGGTCTGCACCGCCGACGTGGTCGCGGTCGCGGACGGCGAGGAGAAGGCCGTCGCCACTATGCTCGCCACCATGATGGCGCTCACCGACCGCTCCGATGTGGCTGCCGGTATCTGACCACCCGAGCTGAAGCGATGACAGCGGTCTTCGTCCACGGCGTCCCGGACACGCCGCGCGTGTGGGACGCGGTCATCTCGCGGCTCGATCGCCGGGACATCGTGAGGCTGTCCCTGCCCGGATTCGCATCCCCCGCGCCTGAAGGATTCAGCGCCACGAAAGAGGCCTATGTGGACTGGCTGCTCGATCGGTTGACGGCGCTGCCGCGACCCCTGGACCTGATCGGCCATGATTGGGGCGCGGGGTTCGTGGTGCGCGCCGTGTCGCTCCGACCCGAGCTCGCGCGGACTTGGGCGGCCGGTGGCGCTCCGGTCGATTCCGAGTACGAGTGGCATCAGGCCGCGCGGCTCTGGCAGACGCCCGAGGTGGGCGAGCGCGTCATGGAGGCCATGACGCCCGAGGCGCTCAGGCGGGCGCTCGTCACCGCCGGCGTGCCGGCGCCGGACGCGGCCGAGTCCGTCAAGCACGTGGACGCCGCCATGAAGCGCTGCATCCTCGCGCTGTATCGGTCCGCGGTGAACACCGGGTCGGAGTGGGAGCCGGATCTGGGGCGCGTCAGGGCGCCGGGGCTCGTGCTCTGGGGCGAGAAGGATCCCTACGCGGCGGCCCGGTTTGGCGCCCGCCTCGCCGAGCGAACCGGCGCGCGCTCAGTCTCGTTTCCGGGCTGCTCGCACTGGTGGCAGCTCGAGCGTCCCGACGAGGTCGCCCGTGAGCTCCAGCGCCTTTGGGTCGCGGCGCCGTGATCCTAAGGGGCAGTTCAGCTCGGTTTGCCAAACCAGCACTTGGTTGGCGCTGAGGGCGACCGACTGCTTTTTCAGCGGGTGGCGAAGACGGCGGTCTTGCCGGAGCGGTCGAAGGTCAGGACCTGGTAGCGCTCGGGCGCCTGGCCCGCCGTCTCCATGCCGGGCGAGCCGGCTGGCATGCCGGGGACGGCCAAGCCTACCACGCGCGGGCGCTCCCTCAGCAGGCGGTCGATGAGGTCGGCCGGCACGTGTCCCTCCACCACATAGCCCTCAACGAGGGCGGTGTGGCAGGCCTCGAGCCGCTCGGGGACGCCATAGCGCCGCTTGATCGGCGTGATGTCGGGGACGTTCTCCACCTTGATCGGATAACCGCTGGCGCGTAGGTGACCCACCCACCCTCCGCAGCAGCCTCAGGTAGGCTCCTTGTACACGGTCACCGCGGGCTTTCCCGCCGCCGCGGCCGGTGTTCCGATCAGACCAATCAGCCCGACGGCGATGAATCCTCGCCGAGAAATCTTGCCGGCGCTCATGGCCGCCAGCATACACGATCTCAGCCGCGCGCGCGCCCAGGCCGGCGCTCCTCCCACTCCTCCACGGTGCGCGGCCAGTCCTGCTTGAGCAGTCGCGAGAGCGCGCGGTCGGCCAGCACGCGGCCGCCCGTCTGGCAGCGCGCGCAGTAATTGGTCTCGTTGTCGGCGAAGACGATGCGCTGAACGGGCGCGCCGCAGTCGGGGCAGGGCTTGCCGTAGCGGCCGTGCACCGCCATCCCCGGCCGAAACGCGGTGACGCCCTCGGGGAATTCTCCCGCTGCCTCCTCCCTTAATCGCTTGATCCAGTCGGTGAGCGTGGCCCGGCTGGCCTCGAAGAGCCGCGCGATCTCCTCCTCGGTGAGCTGGCGCGTCTGCCTGACAGGGGAGAGCCGGGCGCGGTGGAGGATCTCATCGGAGTAGGCATTGCCGATGCCGCTGAACAGACGCGGGTCGGTGAGAGCGCGCTTGAGCGTGTGATTCTCCTGCTTGAGCGCGGCGCTGAACTGGGCCAGGTCTGAGTCGAAGACATCGAGGCCGCCGGGATCGTGCTCGCCGAGCGCAGCGTCTCCGCTCACGAGATGGACGGCGGCGCGGCGCTTGTTGCCGGCCTCGGTGAGCGTGAGCGTGCCCGTGGAGAAGTCGAAGGCCGCGAGGCCGCCCTTGCCCGGCAGCCCGCCCGCCTCTTTCCAGTGAAGCCGCCCCGCGATCATCAGATGGAGAACCACGAATAGGTCGCCCTCGAGGACGATCACGATGCGCTTGCCCACCCGGCGCAATCCGGTCACGGCCTTCCCAAAGGCGGCGGAGAGCGGCGGCTCCACCGAGCGCAGGACGAAGGGGCTCGCGAGCCTCACGCCCAGGAGCCGCGCGCCGCGCACGCGCACGCCGAGCGCTTCGAGATACACCGTGATGTCCGGCAGCTCGGGCATGCGATTCCCCGGCGGGCTTGGCTATACTGTGCCGACCATATCATGACTGTCCCGACGCCTCCCATCGCCAAGAAGATGCCCCGGGTCGAGACACTGCACGGCGATCTGCGGCAGGACGATTACTTCTGGCTGCGCGCCAAGGACGATCCCGAGGTGCGCGCCTATCTCGAAGCCGAGAACCTCTATACCGCGGCCGTGATGCAGCCGACGGAGGCCTCCCAGTCCGCGCTCTACGACGAGATGCTGGCGCGCATCAAGGAGGACGACACCACGGTCCCGTATCGCCGGGGCGGCCACTTCTACTACTCGCGGACCGAGACGGGCAAGCAGTACCCGATCTTCTGCCGCAAGGCCGGTAGCGTGGAGGCGCCGGAGGAGATCACGCTCGAGCTCAACAGGATGGCCGAGGGCCATCCCTATCTCTCGCTCGGCGCCTATACGGTATCCGACGACGGCAATCTGCTGGCCTACTCGACGGACGTCACAGGCTTCCGCGAGTACACGCTCCAGATCAAGGACCTCACCACCGGCGCGCTCCTCCCCGACCGCGTCGAGAAGGTCGCCGCCGTGGCCTGGGCCGCGGACGGCCAGACGCTCTTCTATGTCACCGAGGATCATGCCAAGCGCCCCTATCGGCTCTGGCGCCACCGGCTGGGCGCGCTCGCCGACGATCTCGTGTATGAAGAAACCGACGCGCTCTTCCGGCTGGACGTCTCGCGCACCCGGAGCCGCGCCTATCTCTTCGCGGGCTCCGGGAGCTTCACCGCTACCGAGTTCCGCTATCTCCGCGCCGACACCCCGACTGGGACCTGGTCCCTGCTCCTCCCACGCGAGCCCGAGCACGAGTACGACGTGGAGCATGGCGGCGATCGCTTCTATATCCGTACCAATGGCGGTGGGCGGCGGAACTTCCGGCTGGTCTCGGCGCCGGTGGATGATCCCCGGCCCGAGCGCTGGACCGAGCTCATTCCTCACCGAGACGACGTCATGCTGGAAGGCGTGGACGCCTTCTCGAGCCACTACGTGGTCCACGAGCGAGAGGGCGGCCTCATCCGGCTGCGCATCGTGAGGCCCGGCGACGGCGATTGGCATCATATCGAGTTCCCCGAGCCCACGTACGAGGTCTCGCGCGATGCCAATGCGGAGTTCGACGCCACGAGCTACCGGCTCCGCTACCAGTCGCTGATCACGCCCGCCTCGGTCTACGACTACGACATGAACGGCCGGCGCCTCACCCTGCTCAAGCGACAGGAGGTGCTGGGCGGCTATGATCCCGCCCGCTACCGCTCCGAGCGCTTTCACGCCGTAGCTACCGACGGCACGCGCGTGCCCATCTCCTTCGTCAGCCGCGCCGACACCCCGCGTGATGGCTCGAGCGCCATGCTGCTCACTGGCTATGGCGCCTACGGCATGCCCTATCCCGTGACGTTCTCGTCGAGCCGGCTGAGCCTGCTCGACCGGGGGGTGAGCGTGGCCATCGCGCATGTGCGCGGTGGCGGCGAGCTGGGCAAGCGCTGGCACGATCAGGGCCGCATGCTCAACAAGCGCAATACCTTCACCGATTTCATCAGCGCGGCCGATCATCTGCGCCGCGAGGGCTATACCTCGGCCGGCCGGCTCATCATCGAAGGCGGTAGCGCCGGAGGCCTCCTCATCGGCGCGGTGCTGAACATGCGGCCCGACCTCTGCCACGCGGCCATCCTGCGCGTGCCCTTCGTGGACGTGATCAATACGATGCTGGACGAGTCGTTGCCGCTCACGGTGGGCGAGTTCGAGGAATGGGGCAATCCGAAGATCCGCGAGCACTACGAGTACATGAAGACCTACTGCCCCTATACGAATCTCGCGGCGCGCGACTACCCGATCACGCTGGTCAAGACCTCGCTCCAGGACAGCCAGGTCATGTACTGGGAGCCGGCGAAGTATGTGGCGCGGCTTCGCGCGCTCAATGCCGGCGCCCGCGCCGTGATTCTCAAGACCCGCATGGAGGCCGGGCACGGCGGACCCTCGGGTCGCTACGATGCCCTCCGCGAAGCAGCCTTCGACTATGCCTTCCTCCTGCGCATTCTGGGCCTCGCCGGCCGCAGCGGCGTGCCCGAAGGCGACGCTCTCTCTTGACAGACGCGCGGACTCAGCCTAACGTGCCGACGAGTCCTCATCATTCTTCCACTCTCGAACGAAAAGGAGGGTAGACCGTGACCAGTGGAGAGCCCAGGGATTCACGGGATCAGGCGGTCCGGTGGCTCGAGGACGGGCAGCGCCAGATGTCGGCGCTCCTCGGGCTGGTGCACGAGAACGAGCGGCTGCGGGAGCGGGTCGAGACCGCCGAGAACGAAAGGGAGAAGCTCCAGGGGCTGGCCTATGAGATCGAGCAGGTCCGCAACCGGGCCGAGAGCGCCGAGCGCCAGCTCGAGCGGGCGCGGGGACAGCTGATCGAGGCGCAGACCGAGATCGAGCGCCACAACAAGGAGCGGGAAGAAGCGGCCAGGGGTAGCGCTGACCGGTGGAGTCGGCCGGGAACCGGCCGTCCTCCATGAGCACCTTGGCGCGCAGGAGCAGCGCCTCCCGCTCGTCCGGCTCGAGCAGCGCGGCCAGCGCCTCGGGCAGGCCCTCGTCACCCAATCGCTTGATGTCGGCGACGATCTCGCCCGGAATGGGCTCCCCCGCGAAATCCCAGATGACGGTGCGCAGCTTGGGCTCCGGGTGGAAGGTCAGGCTATTGTCGATGGCATAGACCTGCCCGTCGGGGGCGAGCAGGCAGTGGCCGCTCTTGCGATCGGCATTATTGGCCAGCAGGTCGAAGGCGCAGATCTGCTGGAGGCGCAGCCGGTGCCGCGGCTCTTCCAGCAGGGTGAGGTAATGCTGCTCGAAGTCGGCGCGCACGAACCACTGTAGCGACCCCTCGCCGTAGGGCCCCTCGCGCACCACCGTAGGCGGCACGAGACCCCAGCCCAGCGCTTCGGAGAAGAGATAGGCGGCCAGCTCGCGCTTGTAGAGCTCGGGCGGGAAATCCCAGAGCGGCCGCTCGCCTCGGCCGGGCTTGTACACGGCGAGGATGCTAGCCTCCTCCGCGCTCAGCTCGGCGAGCAGCGTGATATTGCTGCTCCATGGCAGCCGGCCCTTGACGGTGATGGCGCCGCTCTGGAGCAGCGCGAGGGCATCAGGTGGCCACATGCCGGACCGGGTAATGGCCGTTGGACCGCGGGCAGATGTGGCCCGTGGGATCCTTGGGCTGGCTGCACATCGAGCAGATTGGCCGGCCGGCTTTCATCAAGGCCTCCGCCCGCTCGACGAAAGCCGCGGCCTGGGCGCGCGTGATCCAGACCCGCGCCGCCGCCGGCTCGATCTCGAGCTCGGGTACCTGTCCCTCGGGTACCTGCTCCTCCTCGGCTTCTTCTTCCTCTTCCAGCAGCTCCTTCATCTCCACCACGAAGCGGTCGCGCTCCTGGTCCCAGCCCGCGCCGATGGCCGCTACGATCCAGGCCGGCTCGGCGAAGTCGACCAAGTCTCCCTCCTTCTCTCCCTCCCTTTCTCCCTCTCCCCTCTGGGGAGCAGGCACCCCTTCTCCCTCTCCCCTCTCGGGAGTGGGCTCCTTTTCTCCCTCTCCCCTCTCGGGAGCAGGCGTCCCTTCTCCCTCTCCCCTCTCGGGAGTAGGCGCCTCTTCTCCCTCTCCCCTCCGGGGAGAGGGCGGGGTGAGGGGCAGCTTGCTCAAGGTCGAGCCAAAGTAGCGCCCAAGCGCGCGGACATGCTCTTTCTCGCACTTGAGCGTGACCAGCGCGCCTGCCTGCCGCGCCTGGAGATAGAACACGCGCTCTCCCGGCGGGCCGATGGCCCCGGCGGTAAAGTGATCGGGCGCGTCCAGCTCGAAGGATTCGGTCATCGCCCGACCATGGCGCCGAGATTGCCGTCAGTCGAATTGACCGTGAGGAGCATGGGCCCCGACGCGCGGTAGACGATGGCCGTGATCGAGGCCGGCCCGATGACGATTCTCTGGAAGAGATCGAGCGGCGTGCCCATCGTATGGGCCACCAGGGCCTTGATGGGATCGGCATGGCTCACCGCCACGACGGCCCTGCCCGGATGGCGATTGACGAAGCGCGCCACGGCCGAGGCCATGCGCGCCTGCATCTCGGTGAAGGATTCGCCGCCGGGGAAGCGGAAGCCGCTCGGATGCCGCTGGATGATCGGCCATTCGGCTCGCTTGCTCGCCTGCTTCAGCGAAAGGCCCGTCCACTGCCCGATGTCGAGATCGGCCAGGTCACCTTCGATGCGCACGATGAGCCCACGCGCCTCAGCGATGGGCGCCGCCGTCTCCCGCGCCCGCTCGAGCGGCGAGGCATACACGGCGGCCAGGCCCGGGATCTTGGCCAGCCGCGCGGCCGCGGCCTCGGCCTGCCGGCGCCCCTCATCAGAGAGATGCAAGCCCCGCGCGCGGCCGGGCAGCTTGATGCCCGTCGTGGCCGTCACGCCATGCCGCACCAGAATCACGAGGGTAGGCTTCGGAGACACGAACGCCAGTTTACTCCCTCTTCCGGATTCCCTCTCCCCGTCTCGGGGAGAGGGCAGGGTGAGGGGTCCTCTTCCCTCTCCCCTCTGGGGAGAGGGCGAGGATCGAACATCCCCTCTCCCCTGTGGGGAGGGCGCGAGGAACCGAACATCCCCTCTCCCCTCTGTGGAGAGTGCGAGGGACCAAGATTCCCTCTCCCCTCTGGGGAGAGCGCGAGGGACCGAACATCCCCTCTCCCCTCTGGGGAGAGGGCAGGGTGAGGGGTCCTCGTGATAGCATCCCCGCCATGACATCTCCCGACCTCGGCTTCACCCCCGCCACCGAGCTGGCCGCCCTGATCCGCGCGAAGAAGCTTTCCTCCGTCGAGCTGACGAAAGCCACGCTCGAGCGTATCGAGCGCTTGAACCCCAAGCTCAATGCCTTCGTCACCGTCACCGCCGATCTCGCCACGGAGGCCGCCAAGAAAGCCGAGCAGGTCGTCATGAAGGGCGGCGCGCTTGGCCCGCTCACCGGTGTCCCGTTCTCCATCAAGGACCTGGCCGTCACGGCCGGCGTGCCCACCAAGTTCGGCTCCTTCATCCACGAGAAGAACGTCCCGGTCCACGACGCCCCCTTCGTCCGCCGGCTCAAGGAAGCGGGCGGCGTCATGCTGGGCAAGACCACCACGCCCGAGTTCGGCTGGAAGGCCATCGGCGACAGCCCGCTCACCGGCATCACGCGCAATCCCTGGAATCTCGGTGTGACGACCGGTGGTTCGAGCGCCGGCGCGGCGGCGGCCACCGCCGCAGGGCTCGGGCCGCTTCATCAGGGCTCGGACGGCGCGGGCAGTATCCGCGTGCCCTCATCCTTCTGCGGCATCTATGGCCTCAAGCCCACCTACGGCCGGGTGCCCATGTGGCCCACCTCGAACAGCGACAATACCTCCCACACGGGCCCGATGACGCGCACCGTGGCCGATGCCGCGCTGATGATGGCCGTCATGTCGGGGCCCGACGAGTGGGACCGCCACTCGATCGACGGTCCCGTCCCCAACTTCGTGGGTCGCCTCAATGAAGGCATCAAGGGTCTGCGCGTGGCGTGGAGCCCGAACCTCGATCGCCTGACGGTGGATCCTGAGGTGGCGACCGTGGTCAAGCAGGCCGTCGCCGCCTTCCAAGGACTCGGTTGCAATGTCGAAGAGGTCAAGACGGGCTTCGCCGATCCCGACGAGATCATCCGCTGCATGTGGAACTGCCACCTGGCGGGCAACTACGGCCAGTATCTGAAGGAATGGCGCGAGCGGATGGATCCAGGCCTGGTCGCCTCGATCGAGGACGGCCTGGGCTATAGCGCCGCCGACTATGTCGCCATGCGCGGCCGGAAGCTCGCCTGGTGGGACACCGTGCGTCCGCTCTTCGAGAAGTACGATCTGCTGCTGACGCCCACGGTCTCCGTCGCCGCCATTCCCGTGGGCCGGATCAACCCCGAGCACTGGCCCCAGCACCCGTGGTACTGGCTCGGCTGGGCCGGCTTCTCCTACCCCTTCAACTTCACCGGCCAGCCCGCCGCCACCTGCCCCTGCGGCTTCACGCCCTCAGGCTTGCCCGTCGGCCTTCAGATCGTCGGCCGCCGCTTCGCCGATCTCACCGTGCTGCAGGCCTCCGCCGCCTTCGAGCAGGCGCGTCCATGGGCGGGGAGGCGCCCTTCGCCGGAGTAGGAGTTGGGTTCGATTCTCGTGGGTTTCCTTCTGGGGCCAGTGGATCTCTCAATCGGGTAACGCGATGGCGCACGGCTATGGCGACGATTACGACGAGCCAGAGCTGGAGGAACGGCCTCGTGACCGTAGAGTTGATGAGGCGAAGGAGTACTTGCTGGCGGAAGTCTTCGGGAAGAATCCGGAGATGGTCTTCTATGGACGACAGATTGAAGTCATCGTTGAACGGGACTTCTTTCACTGGATAACAACGGCCGCGCTGGGTGAATTGGTAAATGAGGGGAAGATCCAGTCTGAAAAGCTCGACGTTAGAACTGGCCTCGTCGCTCGGTTCTATTGGTCGAAAGGAGTTCGTTACTGGAAGCGAGAAGCGGGGAGGACAGCTAAGTTGATAGGACGGTACTCCACTGAAGAAGTGTCACGAGCGGTCGGGGATCACGGCGAGTTGATGTTCGATGCCGCTCTTCCGAGGTTTGGGTTCATGCCGGTGGGGCGGGAGGTGCAGGAGTACAAGGGGAAGAAGTGGACATTGACAGGCCACGACTTGGACAGGGTGTTTGAGCGCGACGGAGTGGGATACGGAGCAGAGATTAAAAATACTCTTGACTATATAGAGAGGGAAGAACTGGAAACGAAGATTTCCATGTGCAAAGAGCTGGGACTCCGACCCCTGTTTATCATGCGATTCGCACCCAAAAGCTACAACGACATGATCATAAAGTCAGGTGGCTACGCGATGATTTTTGAGTGGCAGCTGTATCCGCCGGGGTTAGCGGAGCTAGCGAAGGAGTTAAAGGAGCAGTTGAGGTTGAAGGTGGACATTCCCCGACGGATAGCGGATGGGACGATTCAGAGATTCTTGAATTGGCATATGAAGCAGGTGAAAGGCTCGGGAGGCTAATAGCATGTGAATTAGCGGGAGGATTCACATGGGGTTAGGCCTAAGGTGCTGAAATGATGAGTGTGTCAGCGTACCGCTATGAATACAAAGTTAGCTGGTAGTGATCAGTGCCCTTTTAGAGAATCTGCGTACCGCTTCTCTACGTAGTCGTCGAGGATCTTGAGGAACTCGGCGACGATGGTGTCGCCCTTGAGGGTGAGGCGGAGGGCGCCGTCCACGAAGACGGGGGCCTTGGGCTCCTCGAAGGTGCCGGGGAGCGAGATGCCGATGTCGGCGTGCTTGGATTCACCGGGGCCATTGACCACGCAACCCATCACCGCGACCTTGAGCTCTTCCACGCCCGGGTACTTGGCCTTCCAGATTGGCATCTGCGTCCGCAAGTAACCCTGGATCTCTTCCGCCATCTCCTGGAAGAAGGTGCTCGTGGTGCGGCCGCAGCCGGGGCAGGCCGTCACCTGGGGGTTGAAGGAGCGCAGCCCCATGGACTGGAGGATTTGCTGGGCCACCTGGACTTCCTCTGTCCGGTCGCCGCCGGGCTTGGGGGTGAGCGAGACGCGGATGGTGTCGCCGATCCCTTCCTGTAACAGGATCGAGAGCGCGGCGCTGCTCGCCACCACGCCCTTGGCGCCCATGCCGGCCTCGGTGAGGCCGAGGTGGAGGGGATAGTCCGACTTGGGTGCCAGTTTGCGGTAGACGTCGACGAGATCCTGGACGCCGGAGACTTTCGCCGAGAGGATGATGCGGTCATGGGGGAGGCCGGTCTGCTCCGACAGCTCGGCCGAGCGCATGGCGCTCTCCACCATGGCGTTCATCGTGACCTCGCGCGCCTCGAGCGGCTCGGCCAGATGCGCATTGGCGTCCATCATTTCGGTGAGGAGGTTCTGGTCGAGGCTCCCCCAGTTCACGCCGATCCTGACGGGCTTGCCATTGTCGATCGCGACTTTGACGATGGCGCTGAAGTTCTCGTCGTGGTGCTTGCCGCCCACGTTGCCGGGATTGATCCGGTACTTGGCCAGCGCCTTGGCGCAGGCAGGGTACTTCGTGAGTAGCACGTGGCCGTTGTAGTGGAAGTCGCCGATGACGGGCACCTCCACCTGGCGGACGATCTCGGGGACGGCGCGCGCGGCGTCTTCGTTATTGACCGTCACGCGCACGAGCTCGCTGCCCGCGGCGTGCAGCGCCCGGGTCTGGGCGACGGTGCCGGCGATGTCGGCCGTATCGGTATTGGTCATCGACTGGACGACGATGGGGCGCTGGCTGCCGACCTTGACGCCGCCCACGTCCACGAGAACCGTTTTCCGGCGCTGGGGAGCACTCATCTCGGGTGTAAATATACCATCGG
>WNGA01010731.1_pt1 | contig 16885 bp, 16 predicted proteins | sample 5400061 | NCBI WGS metagenome assembly WNGA01 (sample SAMN13153366, study PRJNA577476) | soil metagenome | isolation source: 100 cm soil or saprolite under grassland replicate 2 | place: USA:California | collected 2016-06-15 | reverse complement strand
CTCGCCGTGTCCGGCGCCAACATCAATCATCCATTCACATCGCCGAGCCGCGGCGCGCATCCAGCGATAGGTTACAATTGCGTGCGATCTTTCAGATCCAGTTCCAGCACAAGACCGCGGTAGAGGCCGAACGGAACGCGACGGGCCTGCACCCCGCCGGGAACAAGGCGTCGCTTCAAAGCAGATAGGGCACCAACTTTCATAAGTGAGCGAGAGCATGACTTCGTGAAACTCAACTGTGTTCTAAACGGGAAACCCTTGAGAGCGTACATCAGTCCGCCTTTGCCAATCCGGGAACACTAGTCGCCCACCGTGTGCAACGGTGGCGTTGAGCAGGCTCCAAGACGAGAATCCAAGCCGCCGAAATCAGGATGATCGCTGCGATCCCGCACGAGGAGACGACCACTACCCACCCAGGCGATTTGGCGAGAAGGTGAACGAGTGCCATCACGGCGGCAGCGGTAAGAACCCCCGGAACAAGACAAGGGAGCACGGACCGCGTAAGGTGCTCACCGAAGCTAAACTGCAACCGCGTGAGACTGCGGTAAGTGGTGAACCAGTGTCCGGTCGCGAGTTGCGCCAGAAACATCGACGCCGCAAGTCCCAGCAATCCGAACCGTGGCATGAGGAGGAAAGCGAGCATCAGCTTTGCAGCGCCGCCCAACGTTGCGCACACGGCAAACGCCTCGTCTTCAGTTGCGCGCGACGCGGTCGAGAGAATCCAGCTATGTTGTTCGAAGAGATACACGCCAATCAGGAGCAGCAAAATCGGGTAACCAACAAAATTGCCGGGGCCGAGCCAGAAATCAAAGAGGCGCCGCCCGAGCGCGAGCACCACCGCGCTGCCACAGGTCATCAGCAACATGCCCGTGCGCACATTGCGCCGCACCACGCGATGCACCTCCGCAACTTTACCGGCGCTCCAAAGATGGCTGATGAAAACGGACGAGGCATTCGCAAATACGCCGGCCAGGACGAACAGATTAATCGAGATGACGAATGCGCCGCGATATGCGGGAATTTCTTTCACGCCTTGAAAAGCCGCAATGAAGAATTGATCCGTCTGGAAAACCAGCACACCGCCGAGGGTGGTGAGCCACGCCCGGAAAGCGAGCCCCCGCATTCCTTTGAGCACGGCGGGATTCCAGACACCTTGTTGGGAGAACAGTTCGGGACGACGGCGGCGCGCAAAGGAGCGCGTGACGCCGCGTTGGAAGATCACGGCGATGGCGGCGATGGCGGCGAGCGTGACGATTCCACCGCCGCAGAGCACGGCGATGATTTGCGCGATGAGCATGCCGGCGCTGATAAAACTTGCGATGAGCGCGTCCCAACCGATGTAACCGACGCCTTGCAGCAGGCAGGTCCAGACCGTGGCCCAGACGTTGAGGGCCTGGCAGGCGCAGAGAATCGTCCACGCGATCCAGACGGTGGTGTGGCTCAGGCCGTGTAGTTCGAGGTTGCGTAAATAAACGAATCCGAGCGTCCACGACACCACGAACACGCCCGCAGCCATGATGCGGTAGATGCGGCGTCCGCATTCGACCAAGTCGGCGATCTCGCGAAGCGTTTCGGGTGTGAGCGGCGCGTTTGGATCGCCGCCGCTCTTGCCCTTCGCGAGCGCGATGCGGCGGGTGAGGGTGACGCCGAAGCCGAGGTCGAGTATGCCCATGGCGGCCCAGCTTTGTCCGAGCAACAGCCAAACTCCGAGTTCTTCCTTCGGCAGATTCCGAAAGAGGACGGGCATGAGCACCAGTCCGAGGAGTATCGTTACTCCGCGGCTGAACCAGCTTGCGGCTGCGCCAAAGGCGATGCGTTTGCCTACGCTCAATGGACTACGGGGTGGAAATTAAGAGTCGAAGGCAGATGGTGGATCCGGGATCAATGTCCATCCATGCAGACAACCAAGAATCGGACGACAGGACCACCAGACGACGGGACCACGGACCACGGGACTACGGACCACGGGACAGGACCACTGACTATGCGCGACTATACGAAGATTGAAGCTTGGAAACTGGCAGGTGCATGGGTAGCCCAGCTTTCAGGCGCGACGAAGGAATGCTGCTCGGACGTGCTGGACCAATTCGAGTTTCCCGTTGTTCTTTGTTTTTGACACGTCGGGGACCTGGCCGACGATTTCTTCTTCGAATTGCTCCAACACCTCGGTCATGGAGGTTAACCGGTCGTCAAAGCGCGCGATCAGAAAGACAATGCCCAGGCCCGCGACCAGCCCAACGAGCGCCGCCAGCACCAAACTCTTGGGCATTTGTTCTTTCGTGGCCTCGGCGGGGCTGGGGCGTTCCATCACCGATACGATTTCCTGGTCGAGGTTTTTGTTCACATCGACCGTCTGGAGGAGGTTCAGCAGCCGGTCATAGAGGCTTTGGACGCGCTGCACGTTGGCTTTGAGCTGATCGAACTCCGCCAGACGCGTGTTGGCCGCCAGGAGTTTGCCCTCCCACTCCTGGGTCGATTCCACGACGCTGTCGATCTTCAGTTTGACCGCCTGCTTGGCCACCTCCGTTTGATTGCGGGTTTGCTGGCGAAAGAACCCGAGCACCTTCTCGCCGCGCGCGATCTCTTCCTCGAGCTTCTGGATCTTCGGGTGCCGGGGGCGCAGGTAGCGAGCGAGTTCTTCGCGCTGGATTTTGAGCAGCTCCACTTGTTGCCGGGCGGACAGAAATTCTGGAGACGGACTGGCCGAGGGCAGGATGGCGTCGGCCGGGCGCTGCGCATCAGGCGGGGCCTCGGAGGCGCGGGTCTGGTCAGCGCGGGTCGCGGTCGGATCAGCCAAAACCGATTCGAGCAGTTGGTATTCGAGCTTCAGGTCGGACAGTTGGGCGTTCAACTTGGACAAGTACGAGACCGCGGCGGTCGATTGCTCCTGGAGCACCGCGAGGCTGTTGTCACGCTGGAAATTGCTCAACTTCTCCTGCTCGGCCTTGAGTTCTTTTTCCTGCTGGTAAACCTGTTCGGAGATCGAGGCCAACGTGTCATCGGAAGAGGCGGCGCGGATTTCTTTCTTATAGCTCAGGTACTCGTCGATGAGCGCATTCAAATGGGCCTCGGTGTAGGCGGGATCCGTCCCGACGGCGGAGAGCTGGAACACGGCGCTCTTGGGGGCTTGGGCGACCCTGACGCGGACCGGGCTGGGCTTGAGGTCCGGATTCAATGCCTGGACACGGGCCAGAGCGCGCTGCTGGATTTTCTCGCTCTGCATCAGCTCGACTTGCGTGCCAAAGAAGAACTGGAGTTCCTCGCTATAGAGGCTGCCTTCGGGGATGTGCAGTTTGCCGCTCACCCAAAGGCGCGCCGAGGACGCGTAGATTACCGGTTGGAATGTCAGGTAAAACGCCGTGCCACCGACAGTGATGGCCAGAGTGAGGACCGGCACCCACCACATGCGCCGAAGGAAACCCAGCAAGCGCGGCAGACGCGCACCGGGCGCGTGAGCCGGGTAATCCGAGCCACTCCCAGGGTAGCCGGCTTCCGGGTTCTGATTCATGCAAGGATTCGGTTCATTCGATCAGAAGTTGATCAGCCGGCTGGGCACGAAAATCAGATCGCCCGGTTCCAGTTTGATATCCTTTTCAGTCTTGCCCCGCTCCAGAATCTCGGCCACGTTCACGACAAATATCTTGCTGTCGGTCTCGCCCGGACCCGCCTTGCGGGTGAGTTTGACACGCTTCTTGTCGGCGAAATCGCCGAAACCGCCCGCGCGCAGCACGGCCTTGCTCAAGGTGAACACTTCGTCGCTGGGAATATCTTGCGGGCCGGGGGCGCGGACTTGGCCCACCAGATAAACATTACCGCGCTTTTTATTCAGTTGATCGACGGCGACAATGACGGTGGCCTGGTAGTAAAGGTCCTTTTCCAGGGCGGCTTTGATCTCGCGGGCGAGCTGCTTGCAGGTCTTGTCGGCCGCTTTCACCCGGCCAAGGTAAGGGATTTCCAGCTCACCAGAGTCCGCCACAGCGAGCGGCTTGGAATCCTCCTTGTCCTCGATGACACGGAAGCTGAGCCGATCACCCACACCGATCCGTTGGGTGTCGTCCAGCGCGTCCATCGAGACGTAAAGGTTGGCGTTGGTGGTCAGCGGCCCCGGGGCCGGCTCGCTCTGGCCCACGGCGTTCTGACCCACGACCACTTGCCTGCCGGCGCTGCATAACAATATTGCGACAGCCAGCTTGAGCAGGCGGCGATGGAACTTCACGGTGACCACCGTGGCTTTCACCAACCACTTTTTGCGACAGGTGTGCGATGCGCTTTTTACAACTTTTTTCATAACGGCGGTGACCACCCAAAAGGACACTTCTCCGGCGTTCCGTCGAACTTACCGCGCTCCAGTTTTCAAAAGCGAACTTCGGAAGCTAGCTTTCAAAACCGATATGTCAAGCTTATCGTCAAGGAGTTTTGCGCATAGTCGCGCGAGTTTGAATCGGAATTCTTCATCGTGAACCGGTACGCCACACGGGCGCTGAGTTTCTTCATCAATTGATGCGATAGACTGATCGCAGCGCCGACCCGATCGAACGTTTCGCCGGGCAGAACGACCGTGGGCGACCCCGGGGGACTGAATACGGAAGGCGGGTAGGTGCCATGTTCGTAGAAAAGCTGCGTGCCCAAATCCACTCCTCTGATAATTTTCCACGCCGTGCTGTGGCGCAGCGTGTAGGTCTCCTCGAAGTCCGAATAAATTCCCAGGCGAACCTCGCGGCTGCCTTCAATCGAATGAGTGATGTACTCGTTGAGGATGTGGTCAAGCTTCACCGCAAAATAATACGTGCTCGGATTGCCGGCCAAACTGACCGGACCGCCGGTATCGAAGTTGTAACTGGCATAGCCGACGTGGGACCGAACCTGGAGCTTGCCCGTCAATTTCCACTCCGCAAACACCCCGGCACTGTAGCCCAGGCTGTCGTGGAGAAATCTTTTGTCGTACGCCGTCAGACTCCCGGTGCCCTCCAGGCCCGCCACGAGGGCGGGGTTCAGCGAAAACGCCGCGCGACTGTTAAACAACTCCGATGCCCGATCGAGATAATCGAATTGCGGAGTCGAAGACATCCAGGTGAGGTGACCGTAGCCGGCGGAAAGTATCACCTTGTAGAGGTCCCACGCCGCGTTGACGCCGGCCGTGTTCTCCAGGGCACCGTAGTCTGCCACACCGCTGAGGGAACCCACATCGAGCGGGTTTTGCGTGTAAGAGAACCGGTCGAAGACAGTGAAACGAAAATCTTTGACGAACAGGTCGAATGAGAGTTCTGACCCGGGTGCGACCACGAACCGATCGTAGGCCGGGTTCTCGAGATACTTTGCGTAGCCGATGCCAGCCGAGAAGTTCAAGGCGTTCTCCTCGGAGACAGGCCAGAAGGCCCGGGTGCTGAGGAGTGACCGCACGATCAGGTCCTCCTGATGGCCGGCTTCGGAGAGGTTGACGTTGTCGTTGAGCTCAACGCCGAGCGAGCTCTCCACCGCAAAACTGACCGGGCCCAGTTTGAGGTTATAGGCCTGGCTCTGGATGGCCTTTCGGCGCGCGGCCGCCGCCTTTTCCCCCGCGAGGGACTCGCGCAGTGCCTCCTGAGCGTGCGAGCTGAGAGCAAAGCTGCATCCCAGCGCAACAACACTCCACTTCATCGGTGTTCCAAAATGATTCATCGGCCGCAAAGAAACTCTCTCCCCTCGCGGGCGAGGGGACGTGTTTACCGTCCACTAAACACTGTGGCGGCGGTCACCTTAGCTCACATTCGGACGCCTGCCGCCACACTGTACAGATACGTACGCCGGCAAAAAGTGTTGCCGCCACCTGAATCCGTGACGAGTGAAAACTGACGAATTCACCCTTGACACTTTTACGGAACGGTTGTCCTGTGCTAGGTTTGACTGCGTCGCAAACTACTAACGAAAGGCAGACTATGCGTATGAAAATGAATTCACTGCGAATGTTGCGTTGTTTGTTCGCCGCTTTGATTTCAACGGCCGTCGCCGCGCATGCCGAGATGAACCCGGGTAGCGCGGTTGTCAGAACGGTTACCGGTTCGGCGTCCTACCTCGACGAGCTGGGTTTCAGTCATCCTCTGACCGTTGGCACGGTGCTGAAAGAGGGCCACACGATCAAGACCGGTGTGGACTCGTCGGTGGACCTTTTCCTGGATCAAAACGGATCCGACGTCGGCCTTGACGCCGGCAGCATCCTGCGTTTTGAAAAACTGGCATACGAAAAGACAGCCCTCGGCACGAAAATCGACACCCGGCTGGACCTGAAAGCCGGCCAGCTCAGTGGCCACGTGAACAAACTGATCGCCGGGTCCCGCTACGAAGTCAAAATGCCCCATGGCGTCGCGACTGTGCGCGGAACCACCTTCTTCATCGATGCGCAGCAAGGAACAGTCCATGTCACTTCGGGAAACGTAACGGTGACCGTGTCACTGACTGTTGGCGCCGAGACCTTCACCAAAACGGTACAGGTCCACGCAGGAGAGTCGCTCTTCATCCCGAAGACGGCTACGAGCGGACAGGATTTTGAGAATCACTTGGTGGCCGTCAGCACACCTCCGGGCGTAAAATTCAACAAACTCACCAGGTACGACAGAGTGGGGACAGGGAAGGTCGCCGAAACGTTCACGGGCATGACCAATCGAACGGGTACAATCAAAATCAAGAAACCGCCCGCCTCAATAGTCGTCAGTCCGTAAGCCGCCCCTGTTCAAACCAATCCCGTTCTCCGGGAACAGGACGGTTCCTCGTCCGGGTAATACGAACGCCGGTCTCCGACCCGGCGTGCCGCCGGCATGTTGATTTGATTGCGGCTCGGCCGCGCTGAGGCGATCCCTTGCCCCCGCGAACTGCGATGAAGCAAGTCCTTGAACCAACAGTTGAACTGGACAAAGCAAGGCGCAAACGCAGGCTCGTCATTGTTTCGGCGCTGGTCGTCACGGCTCTCGCAGCCGCTGTCGCTGCCGGTCCTGTTTACCACCAACTCAAGGCCTGGCGTGCGCGTCACCTGGCGGCGGAAGCCCAGGGTCTGCTGGCCGAAAAGAAATGGGATCCCGCGGCTCAAAAGGCCAAGGCCGCTTACCTCATCTGGCCGCGCGAACCGAACGCCATTCGCGTCATGGCGAAGCTCCAAACCCTCGCGGGCCAGGCCGACGCGATGCAATTTTGGCAACTGCTGCTCGCCGGTGGTCACGCTACCACCGCGGATCGGCGGGACTACGTCGAGCTGGCCATTCGGATGGGGTCGCTCAATCAAGCCCACCAGGAATTGCTCGGTCTCCTCACTCAAGATCCGGACCAACCGGCTAATCTCTGGCTGCTCTCACATCTCTGCCTCGCACAGGGAGACCTGCCCGCCGCAGCCCGCTTTGCCTCGGCCGCGCGCGACCGCGCGCCGACCAACCAGCAGTACCAGCTCTTGGCCGCGACATTGTCCTTCGATTCGTCGGACCGCGAGCTTCAGTCGCGCGCGCGGCAAACCGTTTGGAATCTCGCTCGCGAGACAAACACTTTCGGCCTGCAAGCGATCGAATTGCTCGGTCGCCGCCGCGACCTCACACGCGAAGAAGCGCGCGAGATCATCGGCCTGCTGGAAAAACATCCGCTGCGAACCACCCTCGATCGGCTCCTCGCTCTGGCGCTTCAAATCCAGCTCCAGCCGGCGCAGCGCGCCCAATTGCTCGACGGCGTCGCCGCGGATTTCAAGAAGCAACCCGCCGAAGATCTGCATCAGGTCGCCGTCTGGCTCAACCAGCAGGGCGAATTCAATCGCACACTGTCGCTCGTGCCGCTCGAGGAAGCCCGCAAACGCGTGGATCTTTTAGTCGTGCACCTCGATGCGCTCGCCGCCCTGGACCGCTGGAAAGACATCGAAGACATCCTCAGCGGCAAAGCCGTACCCTTGCCTCCGGTCCACCTGGAAGCCTTCAAGGCGCGCTGTGCCCTCAAGCTCAACAACCCGGCCGCTGCGGCTGCGGCCTGGCGACACGCACTGAGCGCCGCAGAAAGCAGTCCGGAAGAACTCTGGTGGCTCGCTGACTACGCCGCGAAAAATGGCGAACTCGAGCAGGCTCGCCGCGCTTATCGCGCCTGGATCGGGCGCGTGCGCGATCCCCGGCCCGGTTACAAAGCACTGGCTGACCTGGTTGAGCGGACCGGCTCGACCGCCGAGCTGCGCGGGCTGCTGCGTGAGATGCTCAAGCGCTGGCCCACAGACGCGGCTCTGCGCAACGACTGTGCTTACCTGAACCTGCTCTTGGGCGACGAACTGGAAGAGGCCCGGCGCACGGCAGAAGAATTGGTCGCTCAAACTCCGGGCAGCCTGCCGCATCGGACCACGCTGGCGCTGGCCTGGTATCGTCTCAAAGATCCGGCCCGCGCCCTGCAGGTGTATCAAGGCCGGGATTACGACTGGAGCCTGGCGCTGCCAGGCAACCGCGCCGTTTATGCAGCCGTGTTGGCGGCCAACGGCAAAGGACCCGAGGCGCGCCAACTGGCGCAGTCGCTGCCACCCGACCGGTTGCGCAAAGAAGAACTGGCCCTGATAACCCAGTGATCAATTGGGACCGCGGAAAACGGCACCACAGGACCCCAGGACAACCGGACCGGTTCAATTCGTGTTTATTCGTGTTCTTTCGTGGTGAAAAATTGACTTCGCCCCGCGCGCTCGTATGCTCGCGGCCAGCTTATGAGCCGCCTCCAATTCTGGATGCTCAACGTCGCCAGCGCGATCCTCGTCCTCCTGCTCGTGGCCCACTTTGTCATGGCACGACTGAACGGCAGGCGGAGCGACGAACTCAACCTCCAGCGCGCCTACATCAACAACGCCAACCAGGTCAGTGCCGTCCTGGATCGGATGGCTCAACGCATCGCGCTCGGTTCGGAAACCGATCCGCGCCTGCGCGACGTACTCATCAAATACGGCCTGACCGTGACCTTGGATGTCCAGGGCAAAAAGAAGACCTACCCGTGAGCCTGAAAAACCCAACCGGCGCGGAGCAAGCGAACGAGCGCTACTCGCCGTTCTGGCCCGTCTTCAGCGTCTTCGTTGTCCTGATCTTCCTTCAAGGCGCCTATCTGATCGATGATTTCAAGCAACGCTCGCAATTGCAGGCCGGCAAGACCGAACTGGCCAGGACCGTCGCTCAGGCGCAAACCATCAATCTGACGGCCGAGCGGGTGGGCCACGAACTGCTGGCCCTGGCTGCGGACAAAAGCGCCGAAGCAGCGAAGATCGTCGCCGACTTCCAGATTCGCAGCAACGCGCCGCCCCAGGCACCGAAGGAACCTTCCGCAAAGAAACCGTGAACCCAGCAATCCTTCTGCTTCAGCGTATTCGGCGTATTGCGCGGTTGGAGAAAAAACCGATGGCAACCGCGGAACACGCGAAACACGCGGAAAAAGAATGGATTCTCAGAAAGCCACTCGCACTGGCTTTATTGGCGTCCATTCGCACGTGCGGACGTGAAACGAGTCTCGACGAATCCGCCATCGCCGGTTAAGGTGGTGCAGTTATCTCAGCGATCCTGGAATTGCCGGAAGTGCGCCGGCGCGTCTCGCCCATCTCGGTTGAGGATTACCGTCGGCTTGGCGAATTCAACGCGCACGGTCGGCGCACGGAATTGATCCGTGGAATCGTCATTGAAAAAATGTCGAAATCACCATTGCACGCCGCAATTGCGAAACGTCTCTACGACCTGATCGCCCGCATGCTTCCCCGCGGGTTTGTAGTCCGACGAGAGGACCCCATTACACTGGCTGACTCCGAACCAGAGCCGGATATCGCGGTGGTAACAGGCACTGAAGCACAATGCTTCCAGGCTCATCCGACGACCGCCGAACTGGTCGTGGAAGTGGCCGTTTCCAGTCCCGCCCTCGACCGCGAAAACGCCTCTCCCTTCGCCGAAGCAGGAGTGAAGGAATACTGGATCGTGCTCGCGCCGGAGCAGCAGATCGAGGTGTACCGCCATCCTGAGCAAGGCCAAGAAAAACGCATCGCGGCGTCGGGCGAGCTGATCGAGTGTATGAGCGTGCCAGCGGTGCGAATCCAGGTTTCCAATCTGTTTGCCTGAATTGGGAAATGCTCCAATCTGCTAACTCCTATATTCTATCTCCGCTCGAAGAGCCGGCTCCCAACTCCAATCTGCTCACTTCAATCTTCGACCTCTGATCGACTTCGCTCCTTCGCTGCTCGAAAAGCGCTTTCACTTTGCTTCCGTTCGGCTATATTCGACGCGATGAAGAAAACGCCCTTAACGCTTCGCCGGTATTCCTCGCGCTTGCATCAGGCATTGAAGGAGAGCGCCAAGGCCAATCATCGGAGCCTTGACGGGGAGGCGCTGACCTGGCTGGAGCGACAGGCTGCAGCCGAGAAGCCGAAACCGGCCAAAGAGTTGGCCGCCGCCTTGCGCCAGGCCTACAAGCTCCTGACACCGGCGGAGCACAAACGGATCGCCGCGGGCATCGAAGAGGCGCGCCGGCTCATGGCCGATGAGCACCTGCATTGATGCCGACGCATTCGTCCGGTGGGAAAAAGGGACGTTTGATTTCCTGGCCTGGATCGAGCAACACCCGGACGAGCCCATCGCCTTTCCAGCCACGGTGTGGCAACAGTTGGCGTTTGGTGTCTTCGGTTGGGAGACAGCGCGCGCGGCCAAGCGCAGTCGCTATCTGTTCCTCGTCGGCACGGTGCCAGTGGTCCCTTTCACGCGCTCTCACGCCGTCCGCGCCGCGCAACTCAGCGCCGGGTTGAAGCTTTCCCAGATCGGGTTTTCAGACTGCCAGATCGCGGCCACGGCGCTGGTGGACGATGCCCAATTGCTTACCTCTTCAACCAGGCGCACTTCGCCCGTGTGCCAGGCTTGAAACTCTCTACACTTTAATCCCCTGGGGTCCCGTGGTCCGGTGTGTCGCTGTTGCAAGCTGTTTGCGGGCAAGCGTGTTGAACCAGCAAAAAAAAACAGAAACTTTCCCTTGCGCAGGCCAACCACTTGGCGAAAGTTTTCCTTTGTTTTGGTTCAAGTGTTCGCACGTGTCGTTTTGGTGTTGTTCATGATTGTCGTTTGAAATTGAAAGACGTTATGAAAAAAGCAGCCCAAAGAATTTGTGTTGTGCAAGTGGCAGCTTTTACTCCACGCGTTTGTGGCTGGCGTTTTGTGGCGTTAACTATTCTCGGTCTAGCGACCCTTTGCCAAGCGGCCACCAAAACTTGGGAAGGCGACACATCTACTGACTGGGCGAATAACGCCAATTGGACAGGCGGTCAGCCGGCTGGTGGTGATATAGCTGTTTTCAACGCTGCTACTACGTTTCAACCAACTATCTTCGCGAACAAAGCGGCCGGTGAAATTGATTTTCTAACCTCAGGTTGGACTATTAGCGAAAGCGGCGCTCGCACGTTCCAGGTCAATAACATCGAGGGGATCGTGAGCTCCGGGAGTGGGCAAAATAGCATCAGTGTAACTACATTCATCCTTAACAAGGAAGACTTGGTTTTCAATACGGCCAGCGGGAATACTCTCAGTTTCTCTGGCACCACAACATTCAACGCCAATGACAAAAGGCTAGTAAAGATTGGTGCCGGAACGGTGATTTTCCCTAGTGCTTTTACTGCTGGCAAAGAGGATACGATTACGGTTAACGCTGGGGCCGTGCGGATCGGCGCAACGGCCAACGCCTTCACGACCCTTCGCCTGCGCGGAGGCGTGTTCGAAGGCAGCGGGACCGGGACCTTCAGCCGCACGATCGGTACGGGTACTGCGCAGAACATCAACTGGACTGACACAACCGACAGCGGGAGTGGCGGGTTTGCTGCAAATGGAGGGACTCTGACCGTGCAACTCAATAGTGGGACTGCGACTCTAACTTGGAACGGCGCAGGAACCAGTGCGAACTTTGTCCGGACCGGCGGTGCATTGGTTTTCGGCTCCGAGACCGCCAATAGCATGGTTGATTTTCAAAACGGCATTGATCTCAACGGTGCCCCGCGCACTATTACCGTGAACGACAATGCCAATTCCCCTAACGATTTTGCCCGGATTTCCGGCGTGTTGAGCGGCACCGGATCCAGCGGCTTGGTTAAGGATGGCACGGGCACCCTCGAACTCACAGCGAACAACACCTACGCCGGTGGCACGACACTCTCAGGCGGCACTTTGAGACTCGGGGGCGGGATCAGCGGCACGATTCCAGATGGTAGCCAGATGACGTTTGCTGGCGGCACTCTGAGTGCCAACGACAAGGTTGAGGTGATTGGCGGCCTTTCGTTGACCGCTAATTCCGCAATCACACTGGGCACTGCCACGGTTCGCCAGGATCTTACTTTTGCGAGCGCCTCGCGGTCCGGTGGACAACTCACCATCAACAACTGGGTAGGCACCGTCAACGGCGGGGCGAATGCTACTGAAGACAGGATCCTCTTCACGACACCGGGATCTGTCACTGCGGACTTCCTCGCCAGTGTTCAATTCGCCGGGTTCGGTCTTGGTGCTCATCTTGTGAACGGCAACGAACTGGCGCCGCTCACCGTTGTTCCTGAACCGACGACCGTCTTCGCCGGTTGTTTTCTCATCGGCATCTTCGGCTGGACCGAGCGCAAGCGCCTGCGCCGGCTCTTCCCGCGCTGCCAGGGCTGATTCAAGAATTTCTCGGGAGGAGCGCGGATGCCCTCATCCGCGAGTTTTGAAAATTTCGCAAAATCACCGCGCGGACAAGGCTGTCCGCGCTCCTTGTTCAATCACCCCTGCCGCGTTGCCTTGGCCAGCCAACACGGACCGCATCGCACACCTGCTTTGAACCGCGGCTCGCTTCAATGCGGTATCTGCCCGGTAGGGACGTCGCGTTGCATTGGACCGCGAACCGTCCCGGTTCGCAGCGGGTTATCTGGCCCGAAGACATCGGGCTTTTCCTGAACGCTTCGGCCCGCCCACGCGCTGCGGACGGGGACCGTTCGCGGTCCGCTCTGCGTCGGACCGCAAACCGTCCCGGTTCACAGCGGGTTATCTGGCCCGAAGACATCGGGCTTTTCCTGAACGCTTCGGCCCGCCCGCGCGCTGCGGACGGGGACCGTTCGCGGTCCGCTCTGCGTCGGACCGCGAACCGTCCCGGTTCACAGCAGGTTATCTGGCCCGAAGACACCGGGCTTTCCCAGAACGCTTCGGCCCGCCCACGCGCTGCGGACGGGGACCGTCCGCGGTCCGTCAGAGGCGCAAGACGCCGTGGTCATCGCGAAATCGAGAGCTGCTCCACGGCCAGTCCTTGGGGTCTCGGACCAAATTCGCCTTGGTCGGATTGTTCTCGATGTAACGCCGAGTCTTCAGTTCGTGTTCGGCGTCGCGCATGAATGTGTCCCAGTAATCGTCCGCCCAAAACTGGCCGCGGCGGCCCAGCGTCTTGTTCGCCTCGCGCGCTGTGTACTCCTTTAGGTCGGCGACGATGATTGATAGCGGGATGCTATTGACCTTGAACAGCGCATGAAGGTGGTTCGGCATCACCACCCAAGCCAGAAGATCGTATCGCTTGCGGTGATAGAATCGGATGGCTTGATCGACCATTCCGCCAAGCTGCGGACGACGCAGCCAGCACGCGCCACGACCTTTGTCGAGGTACTGCGCAAGCTGGTTGCGGCGCTCTCGTTGGTCTTCAGTTTCCAACATCGCCGCCCACTCTGCTCGCAGGTTGGCGGGAAACGCATCGACAAGGTGAAACGTGATAAACTGCGTCAGGCCGGGTTCGTCACGGTGGGGCAAATAACCGCGCTCGTGCCAGCCGCGAAACCCCAACAGCGCATCCGCGCGCTTCTGCGGCGATGACCACCTGCGCTTGGCGGAGACAAGCTCGCGCAACCCGGGATTCCGAGGCGGACCTCGTCGGGTTGGCTTCTTACCTTCGGGCACGGTTTGGATCGGAACAGAAATTCGCGGCCTTGAAAAGCTCCGAATTCGCTGCGGAGGGTCACAGCGCCGCAGCGGACCGCGAACCGTCCCGGTTCGCAGCGGGTTGTCTGGCCTGAAGACATCAGGGGTCTTCCAAGCGCCTCGCGCTGCCCAGACATCAGGGGTCTTCCAAGCGCCTCGCGCTGCCCACGTGCTGCGGACGGGGACCGACCGCGGTCCGCTCCGCGTCGGACCGCGAACCGTCCCGGTTCGCGGCGGGTTAGCTGGCCCGAAGACGTAGAGCTTTTCCAGAGCCAACTCGGTCTGCCCACGCGCTGCGGACGGGGACCGTCCGCGGTCCGGCCCGCCTCGGATCGCGAACGGTCCGCTGTCCCGTGGTCCCCACCTTCCACTTTCCCCTTCCAAAACTGCGCCTGACACAGTGAAATACCCGCTTCGATGCAACCCTCAACGCAGGCCAGACGCCTTCCGCAGCCCTCGACGACCGCGCACATTGATTTGATAATTGTGGGGCTGACCTTGCTGGCGCCGGCGTTGGGCGGCTCGACAAAGCTGTGGGCCCAGGCGCTGGTGGTGCTCGGGTGCGCCCTGGTCATGCTGGTCGCGCCCCCGGGCGCGCGTTTGCCGTGGCCGCTCCGGCTGGTTTTCGCCGGATTGCTCGTGTTGGCCTGCGCAGGTTTCCTGCCGGCAACGTGGTTTGTAACACCGCCCTGGCGCCACACGTTGCAAACCGATTATCAGCTTCCCCTGACTAATACGTTGTCGCCGCAGCCCTGGCTGACGCTGGAAAATCTGTTGCTCCTTTTTGCGACGGTGATGTGGGGCGGTTACCTGTGCACGCGGCGATGGGAGAGCCGGCGGCGGACTCTGTTGGCGGTTTATTGCGCGGGATTGCTCGGCCTGATCGGGCTGGCGCTGGTAGCCGAGGTCGCCGGGTTTCGGATTCGCATTTGGCAACCGGTGGGCGCCACGTTCGGCTTTTTCCCGAATCGCAATCAGACAAGCAATTTAATCGCGCTGGGTGGGCTGTGCATGTTGGCCCTGGCCTTCCTGATGTTCGGCCGTAAGAATAAAGCAGGCTATTTCTGGGCCGCCGGCTATGCCGTGAGCATGGTCGCGGTGGTGGTGAATCGCTCGCGGGCGGGTGTTGGAATCTTTTTTCTCGGCTCACTGGTGTGGGTGTTGTGGGTCAGCGGGCGCAGCCCGGAGAAGCGCAAACTGGGCATGGGGCTCTCGGCCGTGCTCCTGTTGTTCACCGCGTTTCTGCTCTTCGGCGGTCGCACGCTGGAACGGTTCACCGGCCGGCCGGACCGGCCAGTGAACCTCACCGCCGACTTGCGCTTCAAGATTCACGCTGACGCGCTCAAGTTGCTCCCGCAAGTGTCCTGGCATGGTGTGGGTTTGGGGAACTTCGAGCCGGTGTTCGCACTCCACCGCGTGAAATCGGCGGGCAACAACCGGCTCGTGCATCCTGAGAGCGATTGGTTTTGGATGGCCATCGAACTGGGCTGGGTGACGCCGGTATTGGTCCTGGCCGGGGCCATCTATTGGCTGGTCCGGCACTGGCCGGAGCGCAGCGGCCCGAGCTTTTACCTCCTCTCGGCGATCGCCCTCGGCGTCATCCTGTTTCTCGCGCACGGGTTGGTGGATGTGTCCGGGCATCGGCTCGGCACGCTGTGGCCGATGATTTTTCTGGGGAGCTTGTTGCGGGATTCAAGAAAAGACGCCGAGCAACGCAGCGGAGTGATGCGCGCCTATCGCCTGGCCGCGGCGCCGTTGGCGGTGGCCGCCGGCGCGTGGCTGCTCTCGGCGCTCGGAGCAATGCCCTTCCCAACCTCGGCGTCCCTCGAGCGCGTGCGCCGGGACCTCGTGCGCGCGCAAGACTGGCGCAGTTTCGATTCTGTAATACGGTTGGCCAACGACGGCCTGCGTTTCGCGCCTCTGAACTGGGAACTTTATTTTCATCGGGCGCTGGCGGAGGCACGCCTCTCGCCGCGCCTGGACGATATGCTGATGGATTTCCGTCGCGCGCGATTTTTGGAGCCGAACATGGTGGCGGTGCCGTTCGAGGAAGGCCTGGTGTGGTTGGCGTGCGAACCGCGCCTGGCGCTCGGCGCGTGGAATGCGGCGCTGCGCCGGGCCGGGCCGGGCAAAGCGGGGATCTACCGCCAAATGCTCGCAGATGCGGCCGGCACTCCGGAATTTCGCGACGATCTGCGCGCGCTGGCGCTGGATGAGCCGGAGTTGTTGCTGGTGTTCCTGGCGCAGGCGACGCCGGAAGAGGCGGCGGTGGAAGTGGACCGGGTGCTCGCCGAGGACCCGGCGCTCAAGACGCTCTCGCCCGAACAGCGGAAAATGTTTTTCCTGCTCTGGGCCAAACACGGCAACCAGGAGCTGTTGCAGGAATCGTTCAAAGCCAATCCGGCGTGGGTCGAGACGGGCTGGCTGGCGTACGCATTTGTACTGGCAGGGCAAGGCAGCCTTCAAGAGGCCTGCGAGCTGATCGCTCGCTGCGTGGAAGCGCCGACGCTGCCGGCGTTTGCCATGCAGAAGCCGATGGCCGAGCTGCGACACGGCCTGTTGTTAACCACGAACGACTTCGTCACCGGATTTGCCTTGTATCGAGCCCAGGTGGCGGCCAGCGAGACAAACGATGCGCTGGACACGGTGCGGAAGCTGACGGCGGCGCCCAATTGCCCGAAGTACTTTTTCTACTTGCAGGCCAGACTCGCCATGAAGATTGGAGCGTGGGAGGATGCCTGGCTGGCCTGGAAAAAGTTTTTCGACGTGTGAAGCGCGCCGGCCCGAATGGTGCCGATTACTTGACGCAAATTTGTGAGTCGCCACTTTACCCTGTTTTCCACCAACGACGCTCGATGCTGCAATTACCAGTACGGCGAGCGGTGCTTGCGGTAAAGACAGGCCATAACTCATTCAATTGTTTTTAGTGCAAGTAGTGCAGGAAACGCCCTGCACCTCAATTGAAATGCCCAATG
>WNGA01007460.1_pt1 | contig 16886 bp, 20 predicted proteins | sample 5400061 | NCBI WGS metagenome assembly WNGA01 (sample SAMN13153366, study PRJNA577476) | soil metagenome | isolation source: 100 cm soil or saprolite under grassland replicate 2 | place: USA:California | collected 2016-06-15 | reverse complement strand
TAGCCGGTCCGATCGGGTTTCCGAAGGCCCACCCGTCTCTCCCGCCCGGCGAACGGGCAGTCAGGGTTCGAACTGAGACACTACCCAACCGTCGCCTTTGCAGCCGGCGCGGTACAATTCTGGCATGTTCAAACCGCTCGGGTTCGACCATGTGGTGTTGCGAGTCAGGGATCAGGCGGTGTCGCAGCAGTTCTACGTCGACGTGCTCGGGTGCACCGTCGATCACGTCAACGAGAGGATCTCGCTGATCCACCTACGGTTCGGCGATCAGCTGATCGATCTCGTGCCCGCGTCGGCAGGCGAATCTCAGGGTGGGGGAATGGACCACTTCTGTCTTTCCATCGCGTGCGATGACCTCGCGAAGCTCGCCGACGAGCTTGGGCATCGCGGGGTGACGATCGACGGCGGCGTGGTGGAGCGCTTCGGCGCCTACGGCCGCGGCCCCTCTCTCTATCTCCGCGACCCCGACGGCTACAAGGTCGAGCTGAAACCGCGCTCGTAGTTCCCCCGTAGGGCGGGGCTTGTCCCCCACCGGCGCTCACACACGGCGGGGGACAAGCCCCCGCCCTACAGTTTTCGATTAGCTCAGCGTGGCGGTGGCGGCGGCGGAGGGGGCGGCGCGAACGCTCCCGGCGGCGGCGCGTCGGGCGGCGGTACGGCCGCGTTCGGCGGAACCGTGGGGACGCGCTGGCCCATCCCGGGCGGGGGTGGCGGCGGCGGCGGGGGCGCGTAGGACGATGGCGCGCGTCGCACCACCGAGCCGGGGATCTGATTGCCCTTCGCGTACATGCACTGCTGGTAGGAGTAGTCGTAGCGCCGCTGCATCTCCCACGAGCTCAAGCTGGCCGCATTCGCTCCGGTCGCGGTTCCGCCCACGGCGCCGACACCGGCACCCACGGCCGCGCCGAGTCCCGGGTTGCCACCGATGGCGCCGAGCGCGGCACCCGCGGCGCCGCCGATGATCGTGCCGATCGCGGCGCCGGCCAGAACGCTTCCACCAGGCTTTGCCCCCGGAGCGCCCGACTGCTGATACGCCCATTGCCGGCACGACGCATCGTCCATCTGGAACTGATCGAACGGTTTGCCGGAGCCCGGCAGCACCATCACGCTCGGGCCCGACGGCACCGTCGCGCACGCGCTGAGCCCGAGCACGGCGAGCAGGGGAAGGACCAATCGTGTCATCGCGGGGACTCCGGTGCCGCCGGCGGTACGACGGTCAGCCATCCGCCCGGGCACTCCTTGACGTAGGGATAATAGGCCTTGGCGCCTTCGCAGTAGTACCAGTACGACGACGGCGCCTGCTGGAGGGGGGCCTCCTGAATGTAGCTCTGAGGTTCCGTCACGATCGGAACCGCGTAGGGAGGCGGATACACGGGCGGGTATGCGTAGGCGGGCGGATAGTAGGCCGGCGGATACCACCCGGGCCCCCAATAGCCTGGCCCCCAGTAGGGCCCCCAGCCCGGACCGATCCAGACACGCGTGCCGACCACGACGCGAGCATCGGCGGACGCGGCGGCGATCAGACACATACTCGCCACGATCGCGACGACGGCGACCAGCTTCTTCATCGTGGTTCTCCCGTTCGTTCCTCTCGGGCGAAGATCTCGACGCGCCCTCGACGGCATAGACGCGCAATGACTTGATTCTATTTACACCTTTACGCCGTGGGTTCACGTGCCGACGGCGCGCGACAGACTCGACAGCAGCGCCACCGTCCCGCTCGAGAGACCCGCGAACGCGAGAGCGACGACGGGCAGCACCGGGGCCCCGCAGCCGACGACGCTGCAGGGGCCGGTCGACAGCCCGAGCACGCTGACGAACGCGCCCACGACGCCGCCCGTGCGATTGGCCGACACGCGCCAGCCGGCGATGCGTCCCAGGTCGCGCGCCCGCAGCCATAACGCGAAATAGACGGCGACGAGCGCGGCCGTCGCCACGAAGCGCAGCACGTCGGTCGCGTCCACCGCGAAGCCCCACTCGGGCGCGCCGTACGGCCCGTCGGCGGAGAACCAGAACAGCGCGACACGCGAGAGGAAGTCGAGCTTCTGCTCGAGCGGAGCCTCCGAGGTCAGGTACGCCGGCAGCCTCTTGAGCCACGGGTTGAACGTGAAGAAGGTCCACGGCGCGCGAACGATCGACAGCACGAGCGGCGGCAGCATGATGTCCAGCGCGAGTACCGCGGCCGCGATCGCAACCACGGCGAGCGGGCGCGCGCCGACGGCGGCCGCCACGCCACGCCGCGTGCGGGCGATGGCTCCGTCCGGCATGCCGCTCATTATACGGGCGTTTCTTGACACCCAGGGAGGCGCATGTTACAGCCTTCTCACCCTGTGAAGGCCCGCGAAGTGCTCCGCATCCACGGCCGTACACCCAATGGAGGGTCACTATGACAGCCGAAGTGAATCGCCGCGATTTCTTGAGCGGCCTCGGCATCACCGTCGGTGCCGGGCTCGGCGCGACACTCGGCTCGCTGCCGGTGGTCGGTGTCGCGCACGCGCAGCAGCCGAAGGGCAACATCCCGGACACGCCCTACAAGATCGGCCACATGACGTTCTTCACCGGGCCCGCGGCCGTCCTGGGCGAGCCCATGTACAAGGGGCAGACCCTCGCCGCCGAGGAGATCAACGCGCAGGGTGGCCTGCTCGGCAAGCGGAAGATCGAGGTGCTGAAGGCCGACGAGAACGCCGGGACGGACGCCAACGTCAAGGAGCTGCGACGGCTCAAGCTTTCGGAGAAGATCGACTTCTTCTGCGGGATTACCTCCAGCGGCAACACGCCGGCGCTCGGGCCGGTGGCCGAAGAGCTCAAGGTCCTCACGATCTTCGTCGACGGCTGCACCGACTTCCTGTTCGACAAGGCGGTGCCGAACCCGCACTACATCTTCCGCATCACCAACATGCAGTCGGCCGACGGCGTGACGGGCGCGGTGGCGGCGGCCATGACGTGGCCGAAGACCAAGCGCATCGCCCACATCCATCCCGACTACTCCTACGGCCGCAACGCCTTCGACCACTTCACGATCGTCATGAAGAAGATGCTGCCGGCTGCGGAGAACGTCTCCGAGGGCTGGCCGAAGCTCGGCACCACGGACTTCTCCTCGCACATCACCAAGGCCATCGCCTCGAAGCCGGATCTGCTCGCGACCTCGGTGTGGGGCGGCGACTACGTGGCGTTCTACAAGCAGGCGCTCCGGTACGGCATGTTCGACAAGATGAAGGTCGCGAGCATGATCGCCTTCGGCGTGGCGCCCCACGCGATCGGCAAGGACCATCCGGAAGGCATCATCGCGGGCGTGCACTCGAACTACCACTTCACGTATCCGGGCGGCGATCGCTGGCCGTACAACAAGACGTTCGTCGAGAAGTACCACAAGCGCTTCAACGAGTACCCGAACTTCCAGGCCGAGGGCGGGTACACCGCGACCTACATGCTGAAGACCGCCATCGAGAAGGCCAACAAGCTCACGGGCGGGTGGCCCGAGGACGACGCCGTCATCGCGATGCTCGAAGGGCTGATGATGGCCAGCCCGGCCGGCTACGTGTACATCCGGCCCGACAACCACCAGGGGTACAAGGACGCGGTGACGGGCTTCAGCAAGAACGTCGCCGAGTATCCGTTCCCCATTCTCGACCCCGACCGCATCATCACGATCCCGATCCGCAACATCACGGCCCCTCCCGGCTGGCCGAAGGGTGAGCCGACGTCGACCTACACGTGGATCGACAAGACGTGGCCGAAGGTCGCCATGGCCGAGCCCGCGAAGTCGCCCATGCCACGCCCGGCGACGCCGGCGCCGGCCAAGAAGTAGACGTCGATCTCGAGGGCGGGCGGCGTCGCCGCCCGCCCTCGTCGCTCGCATGATCGTTCGGCCCGCCTCCACGATCCTCCTCACCGTCTCGATCCTGATCGCCGTCGCCGGAGGATCGCGGGCCGGCCACGAGATCACGTTCTATCCATCGTTCTATCCCCAGGAGATCACGGTGCAGACGATGGACGGCGCGGCCGCCGCGCGTCTGCTCGCCAAGAGCACCGCGCAGGCATACCTGGGCGATCCCTTCGCCCGCGGCCCCGTGCCCGAGCACGTCGTCTATGCGGAGTCCCTCGGCCCGCGCGTGGTCCTGACCTTCGAGCGCTCCGCCGCGGGCTTTCGCGAGGTCTCGGCGCGCTGTGCCGCGGCGGCGAGGCTCGGCAAGAGGCTCGCGGCGTCCGCCGATTTCATCGGCCATCCGTATCCGGTCACGCCGTATCACGACGACTATGTCTCGCACTTCGATCTGGCCGAGGCCGCGCGGGTCCGGTCCGAGCGCGAGACCGCCCCGTCCCTCCGGGTGAAGGCTTCCGGGCGACCGGCGGCCCTGCTCGCGAGGGCCGGCGTGGCGTCGGCCAGCGGCGCCGCCGACGCGACGCTCGAGGAGATCGATCTCGCCGCGCGGCTGGCCGACCGATCGGCCCCGCCCTGGTCGAAGGAAGGTTGGTACCAGGCGCATCTCGTTCACGCCGATGCGGTCACCGATCCGTCCACACGTCGCGCGGTCGAGGAGACGTATGCCCGTCGCGTCGCCGGTGAGTACGAGGGCGCCGTCGAGCGCGTCAACCTCGAGCGCCGGCTCGTCGGTCTCCTGACGCGCGGCTGCGAGCGCGTCGCCGTGGGCTACGCGCTCCGACGCGAGGCGCTGACCGCGGAATACTCGAACGGCGTCGAGAACGTCGGGTACGACGCGCAGGCGGGCCTCGCCTCGGCGATCTTTCCACGAACCGTCAAGCTCAAGGACTTTCCCTGGAACGGCTGGCTCGCCGTCGGCGCGCCCACGGGGCCGAGGGCGGCCTGGAATCCGGTGGCCGGCTTCACCGACGACGCCGGCCGTCTCGTGTGGGCCGCGCTCGGCGATCCCGCGCTGATCCCGGCGCCGCGCGGCGGCGGGTGGCTGCCGAATCGCGTCGAGCCGGTGGCGGTCGACACCAAGGACGCGATCGAGGTCCCGCCGGATGCGGTGGCGGCCGACGCGGCGACGGGAGCGCTCCGGCCCGTCGGTCGCGGCGTCCCGGCGGGCGCGAAGGTCGTGTACCGGGTGCTCCTGTCGAAGTTCCACGATGGCGTCAAGATGACGCCGGCCGATCTCGTCTATCCGCACGTCTTCGCCGCCCGCTGGAGTCGCCGGGACCCGGCCGTCGCCCGCGCGTCCGCGCTCGCGCGCGAGCGCCTGGTCGGCCTCAAGGTCGTCCGCGTCGACACCGAGATCAAGGACCTGGGCGAGATCCAGCTCATCAACGAGGTCGCGCTGGTGGAGAGCTATCTCCGGCGCCCCGTGGACGCGCGATACGCGGCGGCGATGGCGCCGCCGTGGACCGTCGTGCCCTGGCAGCTCACCGTCCTGATGGAGGAGGCGGTGACGCGAGGGCTGGCCGCGTTCTCGGAGGCCGAGGCCACGCGCCGCGGTCTGCCGTGGCTCGACCTCGTCCGGGACCGCAAGCTGCGCGGCGCCCTCGCCGGCCTGGCCGAGGAGTACGAGCGGCGCGCGTACGTGCCCGAGGGTCTGCGCGGCCTCGTCACGGTCGAGCAGGCGCGGCAACGCTGGGCGGCGCTCCGTCGGTTCCATCGCCAGCATGGTCACTTCCTCGTCACCAGCGGGCCCTACCAGCTCGGCAAGTGGACGCCGGACACGGTCACGCTCCCCGTCTTCCGCGATCTCTCGTATCCACTGGGCGTCGGAAGATGGGACCCGTATGCGCTGCCGCTCCGGGCCTACGTCGCGCACGTCGAGCGACGCGGAGACCGGCTCGAGATCCAGGCGGATGTCGACAAGCTCACGAAGTTCGAGCGGTCGTATAGAATCGTGCGCGAGCCGTATCGACCGGAGCCCGCCGGCGAGAAGCTGCGCGCGGCCGCCCCGGTCGCCCGATGGACGGCGGTGGGTCCCGGCGACGAGGTCGCCGCCGTGGGCAGCTCGGCGGACCTCGAGGGCGGCCGGGTCGTGATCGATCTCAAGGGCAAGCTCGCCCCGGGCGCCTATCGTGTCCTGGTGATGCTGGCCCTCAACGACAACGTCGTGAACCCGGAGGTGAAGACCATCCCGTACCGCGTGGGCGACTGATGGACTTCCTGCTGATCAATCTGCTCAACGCGCTGCTCTACACGTCCGTCCTCTTCCTGATCGCCGGCGGCCTCAGCCTGATCTATGGCGTGATGCGCATCGTCAACCTGGCGCACGGCAATCTCTACGCGTTCGGCGCGTACGTGACGGCGTGGACCATCGGGCTCGTCGTGGGCGGAGCGCCCGCCCCCGTGCTCTACCTGCTCCTGCCCGCGGGCGCGGTGGCCGCCGCCGCGCTGGGGGCGGTGCTGGAGCCGACGCTCCTGCGGCCCTTCTATCGCCGCGCGGAGGAGTACCAGCTGCTCGTGACGTTCGGGCTCCTGATGATCCTGGAGGACGTGATGCGGCTGCTCTGGGGCCCCTATCCGCTCTCGGCGAGCGCGCTCTGGGAGAACATGGGGAGCCTCTCCATCGGCGGCAATCCGTACCCCAACTACAACCTCATGGTCATCGCCGTGGGCGGCGCGGCGGCGGCCTTCCTGTGGGCGTTCATCTACCGGACGCGCTTCGGGGTCGTCCTGCGCGCGACGAGCCAGAACATGCGGATGGCCTCGGCCCTCGGCGTCAACGTCAACCGCGTGTACGTCGAGGCCTTCACCATCGGCTGCTTCATGGCGGGCCTCGGCGGCGCCATCATCGTGCCCAGCCAGTCCGCCGTGCTCGGCATGGGCGTCGACGCCCTCGTGCTCGCGTTCATCGTGGTCGTCATCGGCGGCCTCGGCAGCCTCGAGGGCGCGCTCGTGGGCGCGTTGATCGTGGGGGTCGTGCGCGAGCTCGGCATCGCGTTCTTCCCGGAGATCGAGCTGGCCGTGCTCTACCTGATCGCCGCGATCGTGCTGCTCGTCCGGCCCGCCGGCCTCTTCGGGCGCCCATGAGCACGCTCGCCGTCCCGCTCGAGACGCCGTCGCCGGCCCGCGTGCTGGTCTCCGCGGTGCCGATCGGCGTTGCCCTGCTGATCGTGCCCTTCGTGCTCGACCAGTATCAGACGATCCTGCTGGCGTACGGGCTCGTCATGGCCATCGCCGCGCTGGGCTTCAACCTGCTCCTCGGCTATACCGGATTGCTCTCGTTCGGCCACTCGGCATACTTCGGCGTGGGGGCCTACGCAGTCGCCCTCATGGTGAAGTACCTCAAGACGAGCTCGATGGAGCTGTTCCTGCTCGGCGCCATCCTCAGCACGGTCGTCGTCACCGCGCTCTTCGGTTTCGTGTGCGTGCGCTACACGCGCATCTTCTTCAGCATCCTCACGCTGGCGCTCTCGCAGGTGCTCTGGAGCCTCGCCTTCAAGTTCTTCTGGGTGACGGGCGGGACCGACGGGCTGCGCGTGCCCACCCCCATGCTGCTGGGCCTCACGTCCGCCAAGGGCGACAAGATCGAGTTCCTGTCGCACGGCTACTACTGGTACGTGCTGGTGATCTTCTTCGCCTGCGTGGCTCTCATGTGGGTGATCGTGAACTCGCCCTTCGGCAAGGCGCTCCAGGCCATCCGCGACAACGAGGTGCGGGCGGAGTTCGTCGGGATCCAGATCTGGCGTTACCGCTGGATCGCCTTCATGGTGTCGGGGATCTTCACGGGCATCGCCGGCGCGCTGTGGGTGCCGCTGAACGGGCTCACCACGCCGGAAGTCCTCTACTGGCAGTTCTCGGGCGAGATCGTGTTCATGACGGTGCTGGGCGGCTTTCGCTCGTTCGCCGGCCCCATCATCGGGGCCGTGTTCTTCAACTACCTCAAGACCTTCGCGGTCGGCTTCACGGTCTACTGGCAGCTCCTGCTCGGCGTCGTCCTCGTCGTCCTCGTGCTCTCGCTGCCCACCGGCATCGTGGGGAGCGCGTCGCGTCTCTGGGGGCGCTGGCGGAACACGGCATGAGCGTCCTGCTCGTCACGAAGAAGCTCGTGAAGTACTTCGGCGAGACGCATGCCGTCGACAACGTCGACTTCGTGGTCAACGAGAGCGAGGTCCTGGCCCTCATCGGCTCCAACGGCGCGGGCAAGACGACGCTCGTGAACCTGATCAGCGGCCTCTTCCGGCCGGACGGCGGTCAGATCATCTTCCGCGGCCAGGACGTCACCCACCAGTCGGTCCACGAGCGGATCCGGGCCGGCATCGCGCGCAGCTTCCAGCTCGTGAACCTGTTCGATCAGCTCACGACCCTCGACAACGTGGCGCTCTCGATCTTCGCCCGCGAGGGCAAGACCCGGAAGCTGCTCGTCCTGGCCGAGGCCGACCGCCGGGTCTGGCAGGAAGCCGCCCAGATCCTGCACCTGTTCGGGCTGGACGCCAAGGCGCGCATGCTGGCGGGCGGGATCTCGCAGGGCGAGCGCAAGCTCCTCGACGTGGCCGTCGCCTACGCGCTGCGCCCCAAGCTGCTCTTCCTCGACGAGCCGACCAGCGGCGTGAGCACGCGCGAGAAGGCGCCCATCATGGACACCATCACGTCGGTCGTCCGCTCCGAGCACATCTCGGCGGCCATCATCGAGCACGACATGGACGTCGTCTTCAACTACTCCGACCGCATCGTGGCCATGCACCAGGGAGCGATCCTCGCCGACGGCAGCCCGGACGAGATCCGCCGCAACGAGGCGGTCCAGGCGAACCTCCTCGGCGCGACCGAGGCCCCGCGGTGAGCGACGGCAGGCGGGCCATGCTCGAGATCGACGGGATCACGACCTACCGCGGCCCGGCGGAGATCCTCCACGCGGTGTCACTGACCGTCGGCGACGGCGAGGCGGTGAGCCTCGTCGGGCGCAACGGCGCCGGCAAGACGACGACGATCGACAGCATCATGGGCCTGCTGCCGATCCGCGCCGGTCGCGTGGTGTTGCACGGGCAGGACATCACGCGAAGGCCCGCTCACGAGCGGGCGGCCCTGGGCATCGGCTACGCCCCCGAGGACTGCGGCATCTTTCCCGATCTCAGCGTCGAGGAAAACTTCGAGATCACGGAATGGCTGACGTCGAAGACGAAGCCGAGCGCCGGCCGGGTGGATCGCGAGCGCATCTTCGCGGTCTTCCCGGAGGTCCAGACGTTTCTCAAGCGCCGCGGGCTCCATCTGAGCGGCGGCCAGAAGAAGATGGTGGCGATCACGCGGGCCATGACGCTGTCGCCCACGATCCTGCTCCTCGACGAGCCGTTCGAGGGCCTGGCCCCCGTCGTCGTCACGCGCTTCATCGAGGCCGTCAGGGCCATCAAGGCCATGGGGATCTCCGTGCTGATCGCCGAGTCGAACCTCGCCAACGCCACGCGGGTGTGCGACCGGCTCTACGCGATCGATCGCGGCGAGATCATCTTTCAGGGGCATCCGGACGAGGTCTTCCAGAACCAGGACGTCATCAAGACCATCCGGGGTTGAGGCGTGGTCCGTTCACCGAGGAGGCGACCATGAGGAAGCGCACGCTGCTCGCCGTGTCCGCCGCCGTCGTGCTGCTCACCGCGTCCGCCTGGGCGGAGACGCTGCCGCGGACGAAGCCCGAGCAGGTCGGACTCTCCTCAGAGCGACTCGAGCACCTGAGCCGTGTGCTCCGCAACGAGATCGAGAAGGGTAAGTTTCCGGGGACCGTGGCGCTGGTCGCGCGCAAGGGGCGGATCGCCTACCTGGAGAGCTTCGGCGTGCGCGATCCGGAGACCCGGACGCCCATGACCAAGGACACCATCTTCCGGATCTACTCGATGACGAAGCCGGTGACGTCGGTCGCGGTCATGATGCTGCAGGAGGAAGGGCGGCTCGTCCTCACCGACCCGATCTCGAAGTTCCTGCCCCAGCTCGCGAGCCTCCAGGTCGCCGTCGAGAAGAAGGATCCGGCGTCGGGCCAGGCCGTCTTCGAGCTGGTGCCCGCCCAGCGCGAGATCACGATCCAGGATCTCCTGCGCCACACCTCCGGCTTCGCGTACGGCTCCCGGACACGCAACGCGCGCGTGAAGGAGGCCTACGCGAAGGAAGGCGTGGACACCCGCGATGTCACCAACGCCGAGCTGGTGGACCGGCTCGCCCGGGCCCCCCTCTCGAGCCAGCCGGGCACGGCGTGGGAGTACAGCCGCTCCACCGATGTCCTGGGTCGCCTCGTCGAGGTGATCTCGGGCAAGACGCTCGGGAAGTTCTTCGAGGAGCGGATCTTCACGCCGCTTGCGATGAAGGACTCGGGCTTCTTCGTCGCGAAGGACAAGCTCGGGCGCGCCGCGCAGCCCTTCGCGATCGATCCGGCCACCGGCGAGAAGATCTCGCTCGTCGACGTGGCGGCGCCGCCGAAGTTCGAGTCGGGCGGCGGCGGCGGCGTGTCGACGACGGACGACTATCTCCGCTTCGCGCAGATGCTCCTCAACGGCGGGCGTCTCGACGGCGTCCGGCTGCTCAGCCGCACGACGGTCGCGTTCATGGCGTCCGATCAGCTCGGGCGGATCGCCGAGACGATGCGTGCGCCCGGCTACACGTTCGGCCTCGGCTTCTCGGTGCGCAAGGACGTCGGCCTCGCGGGCCAGTCGGGCTCGATCGGCGAGTACGGCTGGGCGGGGGCGGGCGGCACGTACTTCTGGATCGATCCCAAGGAGCAGCTCATCGCGATCCTGATGACCCAGGCGCCCGGGCCGTCGCGGCTCTACTACCGCCAGCTCTTCAAGGAGCTCGTGCAGCAGGCGATCGTCGACTGACTCTCGCGCTGCATACGTGGAAACGCGTATTGAAGCCAGAGGCCGTCCACGGTGTAGTCAAGCCACAATGGATACCCTCGACTCCGGAACCCCCGGGCAGCCGGGCACGAAATCGGGCTGGGAAGCGACGGTCGATGCGACACTGCGGCGGCTCGGCGTCCCGCGCGAGCCCTCGGTGCGCGACGCGGATACCGCCGTCGCGCAGGGATTCGCGGCGGCCAGCGTGGTCCTCGGCCAGCGCGTGCTGGAGGGCGGCAATCTCGACCAGGCGATCGCGGCCTTCGACGGCGCCGTCCTCTCGCTGCAGGGTCGGCGCCACGTCAGCCTCGGACCGCTGCTGGCCGTCGCCCACTACCTCCGCGGCGTCGCCTACGAAGCCAAGGGCCTCGCCGCCAGAGCCCTGGAGGACTACACGATGGCCCTCGTCCTGGCGCCGGACCACAAGGGCGCGCTCGCGGCCCGCGACTGCCTGCGGATGAAGCAACACGCCCCTTGAGGCTCACGTACACGGGAGCCGGTGGCCATTTGTCTAACTAGTCAGACTAGTCAATACTGTAACTCATGGCGCACGTGTACTCGACGTACGAAGCGAAGGCTCGCTTCAGCGAGGTCATTCGCAAGGTGCGGGCCGGACAACGGGTGGTCATTGCGTACCGCGGCGAGGAGATCGCGGAGATTCGGCCACTCGAGCATCGTGGCCTGGGTCTCGAGAAGACGATCGCTCGGCTGGAGGAGCAGGGGATTCTGGGGCGGCCGGCACGGCCGACCGGGCCACTTCGGCCCCTGGCCAGGAAGCCGGGGGCCCTGAAGCGGTTTCTCGAGTCGCGGGAATGAAGCTGGCCTATGTCGATACCTCCTGCCTGGTCGCGATCGCGTTCGCCGAGGCGGGAGCCACGAAGGTGGCCGGCCGGCTCGGGCGCATGGACCGTCTCTTCGCGTCCAATCTGCTCGAGGCGGAGCTGCGGTCGGCACTCGCGCGCGAAGGGCTCTCTGCCGATCCGGCGGGACTGCTCTCGGGCATCACCTGGGTGCATCCGAACCGACCGCTCGGCGGCGAGTTCGAGCGCGTCGCGGCGGAGGGACACGTGCGGGGCGCCGATCTCTGGCATCTGGCCTGCGCGTTGTTCCTGGCGCCGGAGGCGAAGGACCTGGCCTTCCTGACCCTGGACAGGCGGCAGGAAGAGATCGCACGCAAGCTCGGGTTCACGGCCTGAGACGACGAGCGATGATCGTCGCGACCACCCCGGAGCAGGCGCGGGCGATCCTGGGCGCGATGCGGCGGGTCGGGACCGTGAGCGGGACCGTGGCGCTCACGGCGGTCGATCGCCTGACGATCGACGCCGCCTGGCGTCACGTGTTCGGCGGGTCTACGCCGCTCGACGTCGACGGGCTGCCCGACGTGAGCCCGGCCGCGCTGCCGGCGGCACTGCCCGAGCCCGAGGCGCGACGGTACGCACTCGCCTTCCTCGCCGTCACGGCGCTCGTCGACGGCAGCGTCGACGCGCGCAAGATCGCCGTCGTGGCCGAGGACGCGGCCGCGCTCGGCATTCACCCGGACTACCTTCGCGATCTCACGGAGACGGTGCAGGGGCACATCGAGTGGGTCGTGCTCGACATGATGCGCCACAACGTCGACAGCATCGCCGGTCTCGCCTGGAATCCGAAAGATCCGGCGCGCGCGTTCCTGCCCTACGAGGGGCCGGGCGCCGATCCCGCGCTCGCCGCGCGCTACGAAGGGCTGGGCGCGCTCGCCGAGACGACGTTCGGCCGCGCGTTCTGGGGCCACTACAGGAAGAACGGCTACCCGTTCCCCGGCGTGCCGGGAGCCCTCGCGTCGGCATTCGCCACCCCGCACGACTCCACGCACGTGCTGAGCGGCTACAGCACCTCGTACCAGGGGGAGCTGCTCGTCTCGACCTTCACGGCCGCCATGCACCAGACCAACGCGATGTCGGGCCACATCCTGCCCGTGATCTACTCCTGGCACCTCGGCATCGAGCTCAACCCCGTGGCCGGCAGCCACCGGGGCGCGTTCGATCCCGAGAAGTTCTGGGTGGCCTGGCAGCGCGGCGGGGCGACGACGACGGACGTGTTCGGTGCATCCTGGGACTTCTGGGCGGTCGTGGGCGAGGATCTCGAGACGCTGCGGCGACGCTACACGATCCCGCCGCTCGAGCCGCGCTACGCCGCGCTCGGCGACGTCATGCCGCCGCGCGCCGCGGGCGCCGGCTGATCCCGCCTACCGGCTCCAGTAGCCGGGGACCCACACCCACTGCCAGCCATTCCACGCCCAGCCCGGCTCGACCCACACGCGCGGCGCCGGCGGGTTGACGAACACGACGGACGGCCCCACGAACCGAGGCCCGACGACGACGTGGGGATGCCGGTACCCGGGGTAGCCGTGGTAGCCGGGTGTGAAGCGTGGGCCCCAGTGTCGCTCGTAGACCGTGGTCGGCGCGGGGCCGTACGAGGTGGGCCGGCCCTCCCACGCGAGAGCGGCGACGGGGGCGGCGAGGAGTCCCGCGAGCAGCAGCGCCGTGGCGAATGTCCGTTTCATGACCGATCCTCCTGTCTTGCTGGTCCTTGGACGGCCCGGGCACCGCTTACATTCGTCCGCCCGCTTGGCTTAGAATGACCGCCGCAGCAGCCTCGCGCATTCCGACAGGAGGGCGTTCATCCTCGAGCTCCGGGGCATCACGAAACACTGGTCGATCGCGCGGACGGGCGAGCGTGTGATCGCGCTCGACTCGTTTTCGCTCGACGTGGCCGCGGGAGAGTTCCTGATCTTCCTGGGCCCATCCGGCTGCGGCAAGTCGACGCTCCTGCAGATCGTCGCGGGCCTCGAGCGCCCGTCGGCGGGCGAGGTGCGGGCGGCCGCGCGCGGCGCCGACGGGCGCGGGCGCAAGCTCACGAGCATGGTGTTCCAGGAGTACGCGCTGTTTCCCTGGCGCACCGTGCTCGAGAACGTCGTCTTCGGTCCCGAGGTCCGCAAGGTGCCGCGGGCCGCGCGCGACGCCGCGGCCCGACGCCTCATCGAGATGGTCCATCTCGGCGGATTCGAGCATCGGTATCCGCACGAGCTCTCGGGCGGCATGCGCCAGCGCGTCGCCCTGGCCCGCGCGCTCGCCAACGACCCCGAGATCCTGCTCTTCGACGAGCCGCTGGCCGCGCTCGACGCTCAGACCCGGCGGGTGCTCCAGGACGAGCTCGTCAGGATCTGGGCCGAGACGGGCAAGACGTTCATCTACGTGACGCACAGCCTGCAGGAGGCCGTGCTGCTGGGTACGCGGATCGTGGTGATGACGGCGCGACCGGGTCGCATCAAGCAGATCGTCCAGGTGAGCCTGCCGCGTCCGCGGAGCCTCACGCGTCGCGGCGAGACCGAGATGCTCGAGCGTCTGGACGGGCTGCTCGTCGACGAGATCAAGCAGGCGATGGCCACGGACCTCGGCGCCACGCCGTGAGCGCCGCCGCCGCCCGGAAGATCGGCTCGTCGCTCTTCATTCTCGTCGTCTGGCAGGTCCTCGTCCAGACGGGGAAGCTCAACGAGCTGTTCTTGCCGGCACCGCTGTCGGTGCTACGGGCGATGTGGCAGATGATCCTGTCCGGCGTCCTGCCGTGGGCCGTGCTGGTCAGCCTCAACCGGTTGATGCAGGGCTTCGTCTACGGCTCGCTCATCGGGATCGTCCTCGGGCTCATCGCGGGGTCCATCCGCTGGGTCGAGGACGTCGTCGATCCCTGGGTGGCCGCCGTCTACCCGATCCCCAAGTCGGCGCTCTTTCCGCTGTTCCTCCTCTGGTTCGGTCTCGGTGATACCTCGAAGATCGTCACCATCGCGGTTGGCGTGCTGTTCCTCGTGCTCGTCAACACGGTGACCGGCGTGAAGTCGATCAATCCGCTCCTGCTCAAGGCCGCGGTCGATCTCGGGGCGAGCCGACTTCAAGTGTTCATGAAGGTGATCCTGCCCGGCGCCCTGCCCAACATCTTCACCGGGCTCCGCCTCGGCGCGGGCATGGCGCTGATCCTGGTCTTCATCACCGAGATCGAGGCGACCAAGGCGGGGCTCGGGTTTCTCCTGTGGGAGTCGTTCCAGCTCATGGAGACCCGCAACGTCTTCGTGGGCGTGGTGACGTTCGGGCTGCTCGGGGTCGCCTTCACGTGGGGGCTGCAGTGGATCGAGCGGGTCTGCTGTCCGTGGGTCCAGCGGTCATGAGGTTCGGCATCTGCGTCGCGACGTGTCTCGAGGGGATGATGTACCCCGTGCCCTTCGCCAGCCCCGCCGAGAGCCTGCGCATGGCTGTGCTCGCCGAAGCGCTGGGATACGACTCCGTGTGGGGCAACGACCACATGACGACCCAGCACTACGTCCGCCGGGAGTTCCCCGCGCCGCCGAGCTTCTACGACCTCCTGATGATGCTGTGCTTCATCGGGGCGCGGACGACGCGGATCCGCCTGGGCACGGGCATCCTCGTGCTGCCGCTCCGCCACGTCGTGGTGGCCGCGAAGCAAGCCGCGACGCTCGATCAGCTCACCGGCGGGCGCCTGATCCTCGGTGTCGGGGTCGGCGCCTACCGCGAGGAGTACGAGGCGCTGTTCCCGGACGTGCCCGTCCGCCGCGGCGTGCTCGTCGAGGAGGGGATCCGGGCGCTGCGACGGCTCTTCACGGAGCGGCGGGTCACGATCGAGGGGCGATACGTGCGATTTCGCGACGTCGAGTGCTTCCCGAAACCCGTGCAGGATCCGCTGCCGATCTGGGCGGGCGGCAACGCGCCCGAGGTCCGGCGGCGGGCGGGGGAGCTGGCGGACGGCTGGCTGCCCGCGGTCCTGTCGCCGGAGGAAGTGGGTCACGGCGTCGAGGAGATCCGCCGGGTGGCCGAGCGCGCCGGGCGCGATCCGGCCGTCATCGAGATCGCGCCGCAGTTCGCCGTGTCGATTGGCCGGACGCGCGAGGAGGCGGTGAGGCGCTTCCACGCCTCGCAGCTCTACAAGCATCTGCAATCGCTGAAGGCGTCCACGCTGCGTGACCAGCAGAGCGGCGGCTTCGAGGACCGAAACCTGATCGGCAGCCCCGCCGAGATCTGCGAGCGCATCGAGGTCTACCGCAAGGCCGGGGTGACGTCGTTGCCGGCGCTCCTCTTCGTCGCCAACGGCGTGCCGGAAGTGCTCGACGCCATCGAGCTGTTCGGCCGCGAGGTCATCCCGCACTTCGTATGACGTTTCAGTATCACGAGCCCACGAACATCGCCGAGGCCGTGGCGCTCTCGACGCGCTTCGCCGACGAGGGGCGCTTCCTCGCCGGCGGCACCGATCTCCTGGTCCAGATCCAGGCCGGACGCCTGCGTCCCCGTCACGTCGTGAGCCTCCACCGGCTGTCCGAGCTCGCCGGGATCGGCGTCAACGGCGAGATCCGGCTCGGCGCGCTCGTCACCCACCGCGCCATCGAGCGCACCGTCGCCTTCGCCGGGCCGCTCCGCGCGCTGATCGAAGGGGCGGCGGTCATCGGCGGCCACCAGGTACGCAACGTGGCCACGGTCGGCGGCAACGTGATGAACGCCTCACCGGCCGCCGACCTGGTCCCCGTCCTGCTCGTCCTCGACGGCGTGACGCATCTGATCGGCCCGGACGGCGAGCGCGCCGTCCCTCTCGATGGCTTCCTCCGGGGCCGCGGCGAGACGGACCGCCGTCCCGGCGAGCTCTTGACCGCGGTGACGCTTCGAGCCTTACCGCCGCGATCGGCGACGGCCTTCATCAAGGCGGGGCGGCGCAAGGCGATGGAGATCTCGGTCGTCTGCGTGGCGGCGCGGCTGACGCTCGACGCGAGCGGGCGGTGCGCGGACGCCCGCATCGCCCTCGGCGCAGTGGCCCCACGCACCGTCCGCGCGCGCACGGCCGAGCGCGCGCTCGAGGGTCAGTCGCCGACGGCGGATCTCCTTCGCCGCGTCGGCGAGCTGGCGCGCGAGGACTGTGACCCGATCGGCGACGTCCGCGCCTCGGCGCGCTTTCGCCGCCATCTCGTCGGCACGCTGGTCTTCCGCGCCCTCGAGCGCTGCCTCGCGCGTGTGGGGGTCAGACTTTGACTTCTAAACATCTTCGCGGGAGGCGATGCGGCGCGACGCGCGTCGATCAAGATGTTTAGAAGTCAAAGTCTGACC
>WNGA01009006.1_pt1 | contig 16887 bp, 16 predicted proteins | sample 5400061 | NCBI WGS metagenome assembly WNGA01 (sample SAMN13153366, study PRJNA577476) | soil metagenome | isolation source: 100 cm soil or saprolite under grassland replicate 2 | place: USA:California | collected 2016-06-15 | reverse complement strand
GGCAGAAACTCGAGCTGCTCCGAGGTACAGTCTGTTGTCGCCACGTTGATCTCCTTCTGCTGTGGAAAGCCCTAGACAAGCTCCACATAACAGCAGCAGATCGCGTGGCGATAACTTTATTGGTGAGAAATCCGGGCTAGACTCGAGTGGCAGGAATCCGAGCTTCGCGTAGAACGCGACGGCGTCGGGCTTCGCATCGACCACCACGCCGACACATCCCAGGTCTCCGGCCATCTTGTGGGCGAGGGTGAAGACGGCCCGCAGGAGTGCGGCACCGATACCCCGGCCGCGCGCCGACTCCTGGGTCGCGAGCCGCGCGAGTCGCAGGACGGGCAACGGATAACGCGGGAGACGCTTCCGGTAGGTCTCTGGAACATCGTCGCCTGCGATCTCGGACGGTGCGACGGTCGTGAAGCCGAGGATGGTCCCATCGTCGACGGCGACGTAGGTTGTTCCGATATGATGCCTGAACTGATTCTGTCCGGCGTAACGTTGGAAAAAGCGGTCGAGCTCGATATTCCCGGAACGGAAGAGTGACCGGTCGTCTTCAGGCTTGAGACGCCGTATCGAAATCGGCATTCGGGTTCAAGCGCGCGAGCGAGAACGCCTCGGCTTGCGAAAGCGTTCGCCGGCGCCCGCCGGGGCGGACATCAGCTCGGCGATGGCCTTAGTCGGCTTCCGTGGACTCTGGACGAGCTCGGCGACGCGTTCGAAGGATCGCCGCGATACTCGAATACGCGGCGGGATGACGATGTCCTGTGGGAGCTCGCGGAGCGCTTGGAGATGATGCAGGAGCGCCTCTTCGACAAGGCTCCCCTTCTTCAGGCCATGTGCCTCGACATAGCGCTCTACTTCCTCGCGGGTGGCGTCGGAGATGTAAGCGGAGATCTGCGTGTCGGCCATTTCTACAAAAATGTAGAACCTCGCCCAGCGGAACGCTAGGGAATTGTCATGCTCCGGCCGCCGGCGGCTTGAGCTCCCGCGCATTCGAGCGGAAGTCTTCGGAATAGTTGGGCTTCGTAGGCGGATGCCCTGCTCGAATTATCGAAACAGGGGATGTGGGTGCCGGTCGAGGCGGTGATCGCTTGACGAGGTAGAGCAAGCTTCGACAATGACTTGCGGGCGCGTGCTCGCCGCCGTCGCGCGGTTCGTGACCGCGAATTCGTGCGCTACTACCAGATGTGGAAGTTGCCGCTGACGTGGAGCATGCCGAGCATGTAGAGCACCCCGCCCCAGTAGTCGCGGGATGGGACTCCGGTCGACCAGAGCTTGTCCACGAAGGCTTTGCCCGACGATGACGGCAAGCCGAAGCCCAGGGTGGAGTTGCACCCCACCGCTGGGGCGCCGTTGTTGCGGGAGCTGGAGTAGGCGCCGAACTTCGGCGCGTACGTGTCCCTCTGCCAGGGATCTTTGCCGAACAGATACCAGTCCATCATGAGGTTGACGGGGCATCGGGTGGAATCGGCATTAGCGCCCTGCGGGTTCGTGGCCGTGAAGCTGGCTTGGTAGGGACAGACGCCGTTGCCGTCCACCACCTTCTGCATGTAGGCGCGCCCCGCGGTCGCAGACTCCTTCCAGAAGTCCGCGTTCGCGGTGTCGAAGCAGGCCCACACCTCGTAGAAGGCCGGCAAGACGTACGAAGGATCCACGTTGTTCGAGCTGGAGACGAACTTGACCAGGTGGTATTGCGAGTTGAAGTACTTGGTCCGTATCACGTCGAGAACCCACTTGGCCTCGGTCGAGTAGGCGATCTTGGCGGCGCCGGTCGAGTCGCCCCAACGGTGCGAGGCGAAGATGAGGGCGGTCGCGAAGTACTCCTCGCCGTCCGGCGCTCCACCGCCGGCGCACCCCGAGCCCGAGGTCTGGCACCGCCATCGAATCTCGCCGGTGCCTTGCGCCATGTGGTTCTTGACCCAGCTCCAAATGCGGTCGAACTCGGTCTGATGGTCGAGCTGAACCGCGACCATCATGCCGTAGGACATGCCTTCGGAGCGCACGTCATTGTTGTAGATGTCCTGGACGTACGATTCGTTCGTGCCCGGCCCGTTGAAGTAGATGGTCCCCGAGCCGCTCGGGTTGAAGAGCGAGGACCAGGCCTTGCTGACCTTGTCGTCGCTCTCCGCCTGGGTGTGACCGGAGACGGTGACGAAGAGATTGGCGTAGCTCGCGGGTGGCGTGCACTCTCCGCGGGCGCCGCCGCTGCCGGTGGTGGAGCCGCCCGCTGCGCCGCCGCGTCCGGACGCGCCGGCAGTGCCCCCCGCGCTGCCGCCTCTGCCGCCGCGGCCCGATGTGCCGGTGACGCCGCTCGCACCGCCGGCGCCGGTGCCCGCCGTGCCGGTGGTGCCCGCGCCGCCGCTGGTGCCCGCGGCGCCGCCAGTCCCCGCGCTGCCTGTCGTTCCAGCGGCGCCGGTGGTGCCCGCATCGCCCGGGCCGATGATGCCGGCGGCGCCGGTGGTTCCGCCTTCGCCCAGAGCGGACGACCCGGCCATCGCGCCTACGCCCGTCGTGCCTGCGTTCCCGGCTGCCGTGCCTCCGTTCCCGGCACTCCCGCTGTTGCCGGTTTCACCCGGGCTGCAAGCCGCCAGCGCCACCGCGGCGAAATAAGAAACGAGGACGCGGACCGACGCTCCTGACCGATGGGGGCGGCACATTGCTATTTGGAATTCCCGCGCCGCCGCAACCCGATCCCTTTTTGCGATCACCCAGAACCCGAGCACGGTCGGATTGATTTCCGACGGGCAGGTGCCACACGCACCCACACGTTCAGCAGGAGACGAGGTTCGTCGCCAGCGTCGCAACGCCCCGTGAAGCGGCGATCGACTGAGACGAGAATCAGAACTGCGAGATGAACTTCCAGCTTTCCATCGGCAGCCAGTTCCCCGGAGGCGAGGCGGTGTGGTCCCCGACGAAGATGCAGGCTCGGGTCGGATAGCCGGGCATGCAGTTCGGGTAGTCGACGCAGAGATGCTCGCCGCCCGAGAGCATCGGCATCGTCTGCGTCCCGCAGCCGTTCACAATCCCGAAGTCGTTGACCTACGGAAAGAAGCGAACAATTGGCGATTACATCCGACAATCAGTTGGTGCGGCCGTGGACCTTCGGATGACGCTTCGTGGCTCTGGCTCTTGGATCCTGGCCGCAATGCTCGTGAGCGGCGCTTGCACGGCTGGAGATCAGGGACCGGTGGCGGGCGGCGGCGGGGTGACCGGCTTGGCGGGAACCACCGGCCGAGCGGGCTCCACGGGAGCCGCGGGGACGACCGGACCCGCGGCAACTACCGGCTCGGCGGGCGCGGCGGGCCTCGCGGGCCATGGTGAGGCAGGCACGACCGGCAGCGGCGCGGCCGGCGTGGCCGGCACCGGGACGGCAGGCGCGGGTGGTGGCGGCCGCGGGGGCGCTGGAGCACCGGGCGGCGGGGGCGCTGGCGCGAGCGGCAGCGGGGGCGTGGGGACTGCCGGAACCGGCGGTGGCGCGGGTGGCGCGGGTGCGGTCCACGATCGCTGCACCGACCCGCTGCGGCTCGAATTCGTCAACGGCGAGGCGACAGTGTCGGACGACACCGGTCGGGCGACCGACGAGTTCCCCACGCTGACCTGCGGCGGCGCCGAAGTGGCGCCGCTCCAGGGCGGGCAGGTTTACTACCGTTTCACCGCGCGGCCAGGCAGGGAGTACGCGTTTCGCGTGAACGCGCCCGCAACCTATGCGCCGGCCGTGTTCTACGTTTTTCCGGCCGACGCCCCTTGCACCGTCGATGCAATCCAAGCCGCGTGTCGAAGCGAGGGCGTGACCGGCACGCGGCCGACGAAGACGCTATCCACGACGCTGACGCCGTTCGCGCCGCGCGATCCGGGCGACTACATCGTCGGCGTCGACACCAGTCTCACGCGGGGGTCTCCGTACACCCTCACGATCTTCGAGTATTGCGGGTCCTCCGGCGGAACCGATTGCAAGGTCAAAGGCTGCGACCTCGGCCTCGGACAGTGGTGCACTGGCAACACGCTTTCCGCCTGCAATGCCGACGGCACCGCCACCGTCACCACGGATTGCGCGATGACCGGCAAGTCTTGCTACAGAGGCGCTTGCGTCGCAAGTGTCCTCGACCTAATCGGGAACGCCGGTTGGTCGACCTCGCCGGCCATGGCGGCGGGCGCCGCCGGCGTGACCTTGCTCGACTTCTTCGAGGTCGCCACCAGCCGGACGATCACGCAAATCGAAATCATCATGGTGCAGCGGAGAGTCTTCGCACTCGACTGGCGGATCCTCGAGGCCAGCAACCGGGCCGGCCCCTATCAGACGATCTTCTCCACGAGGACGATGTCGGGCGGGGGCGGGGAGGCGTCGTCCGAAACAACCGGGCCCATCCAGGTGCCGATTGTCGCCGGCCGCTTCTACGCGATAGGTGTGGCGCTACCGGCGGGCGCCAACTACTACCTCCAGCAACAGGCCGAGAAGACCCTTCCGCTGGAGGTCTCCTTCGGACGGCTGACCTCGGCGGCGGTGGTGTCGTCGGCGTCTTCCACAACCACCATCGACTACCCCGCGCCGGACACGTTCGTGATTGCCCAGCAGGTGACGACGAAGTTGTAGCAGCGGCGGGTGAGAGACACCTTCGCGGAGTCGAACGCTTCTCTCTTCCATCGGGTTCCACGGGGGACTGCGCAGGGGAGGTTTCGTGGCAACAGGATGGCAACGGTCCTTGTATATTGCCCACGTGCGCGCGAGAGATACGACGGTAGAAAGCCATGCTGCTCAGATGGACGCTTATCGGCGCCTCGGGCCCGCGCGTCGGGCGCATCTCGCTGCAAGGTTGTCGGCGGATACGAGAGAGCTCACCCGTGCGGGCATACGCGCTCGCCACCCCGCGTACACAGAGCAGGAAGTCGCTCTGGCGCTTTGCCGCGTCCTGTATGGGGACGACCTCGTTCGCAAGGTTTGGCCGGAATACCCGCTGATCGCGCCATGAGCGACGGGGATGCGGGCGATTTCTTAGCCCGCCTGACGGCCAAGCTGACCGCGGCCGGCATCCCGCACATGGTCGTCGGATCATTTGCCAGTTCGTTTCACGGCGTGCCACGGAGTAGCCAGGACCTCGACCTCGTCATCGATCCGGACGGGGCGTCGCTTGAAAGGTTTCTCACCAGTCTTCCGGCCCAGGAGTACTACGCGGATGCGGACGCGGCTCTCGACGCCCTCCGTCGTCGCGGCCAGTTCAATGTCATCGATATGGCGACCGCCTGGAAGGCGGATCTCATCGTGCGCAAGGCGCGGCCCTTCTCGGTCGAGGAGATGCGGCGGCCGATGGAAGGCGACCTGCTTGGTGCGCGCGTCCTCATTGCGTCCGCTGAAGACACGCTGATCTCCAAGATGGAATGGGCCAAGCTCGGCGGCGGCAGCGAGCTTCAGCTACGGGACGCCGCGGGAATTCTGAGCCTTTACGGAAGCGAAAAGCTCGACCTCGGGTACATCGAACGCTGGGTCCGAGAGCTCGGGTTGGAAGAGTCGTGGCGTCGACTACTCGCGACGAACGGCGATGAAAGTAAGTGAGCCGGTCGCGGTATTGGTGGGCCGGAACCACGCCGTGGCAACGGAGCGCTCGTCCATCAGCAGTACGTAATCGAATCGATAACTCAGGGTGTAGGCGGGACAGGCGACTGGGATTATCGCAACGGGATGTGGGTGCCGGTCGATGCGGTGGTCTGACGCGGCTGCCGCATATAGCTTCCGTCGCGAGGCTAACCCTTGCGGCCTTCCTTCCGCTGCCAAAAGAGCTGGCCCAGTATCACGCGGCTGATCCTGGCCAGCTCCTCGACGGGGATCTTGGTCTGGTGCAGCCCCTCGTACTCCTCTATTTGCTCCGCCGAGAAGGTTTGGAAGCTGTAATCGCGGGACGTGCGCCACGTGAAGGACGGCGCGTTGTCTTCGCGGCGAACGAAGTCCATTGTCAGACGGAACGTCCCTGAAGGACGTTCGACCAGCGAGAACACCATGCCGACAGCGTCACGATCCGGGAGCGGTATCGAGTCTTCTTCCTCCGGGGTCAGCGGCGGCTGTGGCGCGCCGAGCGCGACGAGGGCCCGCCGCGCCGGGATCGCGACCTGGCGATGGCCGTCGACCGCCAGGCGGTTGGCGATCGGGACGTGTGCGGGGCGGGGGCTGGCCGCGAGGAAGTGCGCCGCCGCCTCGCGGATCAGGAAGTTGCCACTCTCGGCCACGGCGCGTAGGGTCTCGACGTCCGCGGGATCCAGCAGCGGAAGGTGCTGCGCGATCGAGTGCTCGTTTACCGCGTGAACGTCGCCGTCCTTCGTCGCCTCGTCCGACGCCACCCAGCCGCGCAGCTTCGCCGCGAGCCCGGCCTGGTCCGCCAGCGGCGGGATCTTGGCGTGCGGCAAATCCTCGATGTCGGTGCGGTTGGCGATGGCCCGCCGGAGCGCTGCGCCGAACGACGCCAAGTCCGGGAAGGCGACCTGATGACGCCGTCGTGGGGGAAGTGGACCACCATCCCCTTGGTCGGGCCGCGCGTCACGTAGCCGTAGGGGTCGGAGTTGTTGGCGTCATCGAGGATGACGAATCGGACGCTCGCCGAGCCGAGCGGCAGCATGCCGCCGTCGCGCGTGGTGCCCAGCGGTCTGCGGCCCTGGCTCAGATCGTGGCGCCCGGCCTTTGACGGGTGACTTGGAGGATGCGGAAGCCGTCGGCGGGGACGGCGATGGTGTAGCTGGGGCCCGTGATGGGCGGGGGTTGGAAGGTGTCGAAGAGGTTGATGGGGGTTTGGTCGAGGGAGAGGTCGGTGCCGGCGAGGTTCAAGGTCACGTTCGCGGAGCTCGTTGAGAACAGGTAGACGAGGAGCGCGGTTTGGCTGCCGTCCTTGCTGGTGCGGCGCATGGCGTAGGCACGATTGTTGTCGGTCACGGGGACGCGGGTGCGTGAGGCCTGGGGGAGGAGGGCCTTGTTGGCGTTGACGGTGACGAGGACTTGCTCCCAGGCGGTGCGGGCGTCGAGCGGCCAGGTGACGTACTCATCGTAGGTGGCGGCGCCGTAGAGGATCCCGGCGCCCGCGAGCAGAGCGGCCTCCTGCGCCCTGCGCATCGGATGAAGGGCGTAGACCTCGCCGTTCCAGTTGCTCCAGGCGTGGGTCGTCTTGCCGCGGGCGCGCGCGAAGTCGACGTGCCCGAGGGCGGTCTCGAGCGCGTCGGTGGTTCCACCGCTCGCCACTAGCGAGTAATCGTTGTCGTCGTCGTCGTCGTAACGGCTGAACCAGGAGGTGAGGCCGAACTGGTCGTACTCCTGCTCGAGCTCGCTATCGGTCACCTCGAAGGTGAGCCACTTGTCGGAGCTCGAGTGGTTCTTGGGATAGTCCGACAGGTGGTGCTTGAAGTCGGGGTGGGCGTCTACGGCGTCCCACATGAAGCCGTCCATGCCCGTGTCCAGCCAGAACTTCTCGACGCGTTCAATCTCCGCGCGAGCTCCCGGAAGCGCGAAGTCGAAGCCTGCCATGCCCCAGTTGGACCAGTAGTAAACGTCGTTGCCGGGCGAGCTGGCGGTCGTGCTTCGCAGCCATTCGTTGCCGCCCGCGGCGGCATAGGGAAGCTCCTGGTCAGGGTTGGTGGTCCAATGAAAGGTGCTCACCTCGCGGGAGGTGCGGTCTCCGGCGCGGTATTGCGCCTCGGCGGTGCGGAAAAACTGGGAGCGCTGATCGATGTAGATGTTGACGAAGTAGGAGCCGACCTTCATGCCCCGCGCGTGCGCGGCGGCGACCAGGTTCTTCCAGTCTTGCAGTGTCCCGCTTTGAGGCGGCGTCGTGAAGAAGTCGAGGGGATCGCATCCGAGCCACATCTCGGGGTCACCGTGATAGGGCGCGTAGAAGATCAAGAAGCGGATCCCTCGGCCCTTGAGCGCGTCGAGTTGGTTCTGGACGTCGACGAAGCGAAGAGGATCCGCCGTGTTGTAGAACCACATCACGCCGTTCAGCTCCTGAAAGGTCACGGGAGGGGGCACGGGTGGTCCGTCTCCGCCTCCGCCGCTGGACCCGTCCGGGCCCCCAGATCCAGACGAGCGGCTGCCCCCGCATCCGCAAGAGATGGCGACGAGCAGGGAGAGAGCCCAGACGGCCGGCTGTCTGACTTTCACCTTGGGGGTATGTTAGTGCGTTGACGGCGGCGGTGCCGGATCTTTGGGCGAGCTGCGACTGACTCTCATGCACTAGCGGTCGAGCGTTTGGATCCGACCATACCCGCCGCCACCGCCCGGGCTTCCCCCCACGCAATCCTGGCCGTCGCTTCCTGCGTTCGATGCGCTCGTGGAGCCCGCGGCGCCGGTGGATCCGCTGCCGCACTGGAAGTACTTCCCACCGGGTCCTCCCGCCCCGCCGTTCGCTTGAAGCGTCGCCCCCGACGTCGCGAGCGTGGCGCCCTCGAGCAGAATTCCGCCGCCAGAGCCGCCACCCGTGCCGCCGCCTTCGTCGTTCGTGCCACAAGGTAAGGCGCCGGCCCCACCATTGGAGCGCACGGTGCCGGTGACAGTCAACGTGCCGGCTGTCGAGATCTGGACCGCGCCGCCACCGGCCCCGCCAGCAGTGCTGCAGCCGCCGGCCCTCCCACCGGCGCAACCGCCGAGCAACGGGATCTGGCCACTCGTTCCCCGTGTGACGCCTCCCACCCCGCCGGGCTGTGTGATGCCGGCGCCACCACAGCACCTGTCCGTGTCGGCCCTGCCCCCGCTGCCACCAGGGGTTCCAAAGGCGCCGCCACCGCCGCCGCTTGCTCCGTCGTCCCTCGCGGTATTGCCCGAGCCGTCCCCTCCTTGGCTGGCGCCGCAACTCAAGTTGCCGCCCGCGCCCGGCGTCGTGCCGCTCGCGCTGACGTCGATCGTTCCCGCGATGGTCGCGTTTCCGAACACGGCGAAGACTACTGGCCGCGAGCCCGTGAGCCGAAGCGAGGAGCCGCCGGCCACCGACAGACTGGTGACCGGAAGGACGATCACCGCTGGACCCCCGGATTGCGGCAAAACGACCGGAGTTGGTTGGAACTGACCACACCAGTTGCCGAACGCAAGGGTCTCCGAATCGAACGTAGAAAGGCCGCAGCCGAGACCGACGGTCGAACTCGACGAAACAGAAGGTTGATAGTCGGTCGGGTTGAAGTTGCTCGGTGTGAACGGGAAGCTCACGACTCCGGCTCCCGCCACCCCACCGGTGCCCGCAACGCCGCCAGTACTCGTAGCGCCGCCAGTGCTCGTAACGCCGCCAGTACCCGATCTACCACCTGTTGCAGTGACGCCGCCTGTGCCGGCCCTGCCGCCGGAACTCGTCGTGCCGCCCGTCGAGACGACACCACCGGCGCCTTGTGAACCGCCCGTTCCGGTCGCTCCGCCAGCGCCTATCACGCCGCCAGCGCCTATCACGCCGCCTGTGCTCGTCGCGCCGCCAGTGCTCGTCGCGCCGCCCGTGCTCGTCGCGCCGCCTGTGCTCGTCGCGCCGCCCGCTGCCGTGGTCCCGCCCGTCGATTGAAACGAACCATCTAGCCCTCCGGTGAACGGTTCCGGTTCGGTGCACCCAGAGATCAGAACCGCGAGCGCGAGCACGAACTGTGCAAATCCACGAAGTGCAGGAGCGAAGCGACCGAAGTTTTGCGGCACGGTACCCCTCCCCGATCAAATCGCAGAGAGCCGACAAACGAAAAACCAAGTTCGAAGATAGATCCGTCGACAGCGGCGGCAGTCGACGACGTTCTCCAATTCATTTGCGGGCGTATACGGGGACGCCCGTTGGACGCGCTCGGACGGGACCATCGGCGTCGGGACGAATGGTCGTGAGATGTGGCGCTGCCCTCGTCCGGTGCCCCTTCAGTATACCTATTGACTACGCGTCAACAAGCAGATTCGCTGCAAATTGTCCCGGAAAGCTGACGGGAGGACAGCGAATTCAAGAGGGCTTTCGCGGCAAGTCAACCGCCGGCCGACAGCTTGATCTGTTCGATGGCCTGGCTGGTCCCGAGGTCGACCGTCAGCGACTGCGCCGCGATGTCGTCCGATCCAGCCGAGGCCTCACCTGCACGCCTCGTGAGTCGAGGATCCTGCGGCGGCTTGCCCGACCGCTACAGGAACGCCTGCGGATCGAGCGACAGCTCGCCCATCCGGCCTTGCTCGCGACCGCGTTCGATGCTGTGCTCGAGGCGGTACCGTCAGGGCAATCCTCCAATCGAGCGGGTGGTCATCGCGCAACGGCTCTGGAGGCTCACCACGCGCCAAGCTCGCGCGCTCGAGCTCGTGGCGGGCGGCGCCACCAACAAGGAGATCGTGAGCGCTCGCCTGCGTCGAGGCCACGATCGAAGACCACGTCACCGAGCTGTTTCGTCGTCCGGGCGCGCGAACTCGGGCGGGCGCTTGGTTGGGCGACTCATTACGTTGACTGACGTCGCCCGTTCGCCGTAGCGAAAATCGTAGGCGGGACAGGGATTGAACCTGCGACCCGGGCCGTGTAAAGACCCCGCTCTACCACTGAGCTACCCGCCTGGCAGTGAAAGGCGCGAAACATAGCGCCAAGGCCGGGTCACGGAAAGCTCGCGTGCGCTGCCTGCAAACACCCAGGGGGCGCCCGGTGTGAGAGGCCGGCCCCCCCGACCTCTCACACCGTCGCAGCCCCTTCCTCCACGCCCTTCACCCGTCGAACGCGGGTCAGAATACCGGCGCAATGTTTCGAACTCCTTTCCTCGACACGAATGTTTTGTAAATTCACCCCGTGACCAAGGTGACGAACGGCATAGCGACTGGACTCGGCAAGCCTCCCTATCGTGTCAACCGCGCGCAGCTTCCCAACGGGCTGCGCGTTTTGACCATCGAAACACCGCACCTGCACAGCGCGACGTTGTGCCTGTACGTGCGCGCGGGGTCGCGTTACGAGCGCCCGGAAACCAACGGGCTCTCGCACTTCGTCGAGCACATGCTGTTTCGCGGATCGGCGCGCTACCCGAGCTCGTTTGCGCTCAACCTCGCGATCGAAGAGCTGGGCGGGACGCTGTACGCCGAGACCGGGCGCGACTACTCGCTCTACCAGATCACGCTGCACCCGCGCCACGTGGCGCGCGGGCTCGAGATCCTCGGCGACCTGTTCGCGTCGCCGGTGTTCCGCGACATCGATCTCGAGCGCAAGATCATCGTCGAGGAGATCCTCGAGGACCTCGACGATCGCGGGCGCAACGTCAACCTCGACGATCAGTCGCGCAAGCTGGCGTGGGACGCACATCCGCTCGGGTACCCGATCACCGGCCCGCTCAAGAACGTGCGCGCGTTTTCGGTCGCCGACGTGCGCGCGCACTTCCGGCGCTTCTACGGCGCCGCCAACCTGGTGCTGAGCGTCGCCGGTCCCGTCAAGGCGCGGACGGTGCTCGCGCAGAGCCGTGACGCCTTCGCGCGGGTGCCACGCGGCGGCCGCTGCCGGCCGCTGGCGCCGAAGCCCGCGGGGCCGGGCCCGCGGTTTCGCGCCGTCCACAACGAGTCGGCACAGACGCAGGTGCACGTGCTGTTTCACGCGCTGGCCGAGACCGATCCGGGCTACCTCGCGCTGCGCGCGCTGGTGCGCGTGCTCGACGATGGGATGTCGACCCGCCTCCACTATCAGATCTGCGATCAGAAGGGACTGGCGTACTCGGTGGCGGGATCGCTGCACTCGTACCACGACGCCGCGCTGCTGGAGGTCGACGCCGCCTGCTCGCACCCGAAGCTGCCGGAGCTGGTGGGCGAGACGCTGGCGGTGCTGGGCCGGTTTCGCGAGGAGCTGGTCGGCGAGGACGAGCTCGAGAAGGCCAAGCTGCGCTTCGTGAGCGACATCGAGTCCTGCTACGACGACATCGACGGGCTGTGCGGCTGGTTCGGCGGCACCGAGCTCTACACCCGGGCCGATCCGCAGGAGAAGCGGGCGCGGGCGCTCGCGCGCGTGCGACCGAAGGACATCCGCGAGGTCGCGCGCCGCGTGTTGCGGCCCGAGCGGCTCTCGGTCACCGCTGTCGGCGTCGTCGGACCGACACTCTCTCGCCGCGTGCAAAAAATCGTGAACGCGTTCGCGTAGTAATCGGAACGCTGTGAGGGTTCCCAAACCCTCCCGCGACGAGCTCGCGCGAGCAAAGGCCGCGCTCCCTCACGCGACGCCGGCGCTACTTCGCCTTCTTCTTGCCGGTGGCCTTGGCAGCGGCGGGCGCGGCGGGGGTGACGTCGATGGCCAGCGCGACGGTTTCTTTCACCGGCTTGCACGCCTGCTCCTGGCAGATCACGAAGCGCGCCTCGGCGGCGATCGATTTCTTGCCCACCTCGGTCGCGGACACCGGGATGTCGAACCGCGCGCTGTCGGTGGTGCTCGCGGCGAGGTCGGCGCGCGCGAGCTTCGGCTTCGGGACGCTGACGCCGGCGGGGGCGGTGAGGGCGACGCTGATCGGCGCCTCCGCGTTGAGGTGCCAGCCTCCCTTCGCCTTCATGGTCACGGTGGCGGTCGCGGTCGCGCCGACCGCCAGCTTGGGCTCGGTCTTGGTGACCTCGTAGAGGGCGTCGGCGCGCGCGGCGGCAGAGCCCGAAGCGATCAGCGCGGCCGCCACAAAAGTCAGTGGTTTCATCGTTCGAGAGCGTAGCACCAAGCTGTGACGCACTCGACCATGTGGGTTATTGACCGGCCAAGTAGGCCAATGTAGGTTGCCGCCATGCATACGAAGAAGATATGGCGGGGGCAGGTCGAGGAGCGGCGCGGCGAGGGGCGGCTGGCGGCGGACTTTTACGCGATCGAGCTCGAAGGTGGGGCCCGCTACCTGCGGCGGATCACCAACGTGTCGGTGTCGGGGGAGGGCCTGCAAATGGAGAACCCGCTCGGGACCGAGTTGCCGGGACAGGTTTTGGAGCTCGAGCTCCCGACCAAGACCGAGGGGACGTTCCACGTCCAGGCCGAGGTCGTTCACACCACGGCCGACGGCCTGGTCGGCGTGCGGGTCACGTCCGAGCCGCTGGACATCGAGAACCTGGGCGGGCGCGTCGCGCTCTAGGCGAGAGCGGCTAGCGACGGCTAGCGACATCCGCGGGGCGTACGTTACACTGGCGGCATGGCCCTCATCGACAAGCCTGAACGTGCGCGGCAGCTGGCGCGCGCGATCGCGTCCGACCTGTCGCTGTATCACGAGAAGAAGCTGATCGAGGGGATCGAGAAGGACACCTTGTTCGACGTCATGCGCGACGAGATCGAGGAAGGGCGCACGCTCTACAAGAGCCGGGTGACGCCCGAGATCTACACGATGGGCATCTACGATCGGGCGCTGGTCGACATGCTGATGAAGAACCGAGGCAACGTTCGATCGCGGATCTGGTAACCGCGCCGGTCCCCGAACGATTCGTCGTGGCCGAAGCCGGCGCCGGCCAGCGCCTGGACGTGTTCCTGGCGGCGAAGCTGGCCGCCCGTCCGGCCGGTGTGGGCGACGCCGGCGGCGTGTCGCGCACCGCGATCAGCCGGCAGATCGGCGCTGCGGGGGTGACCGTCAACGGCGCGGCCGGTACGCCGTCGCGGAAGCTGCGGGTCGGGGACGTGGTGGTGTGGGCGCCGCCCGCGCCGGTGCCGACCGAGGTCGTCGCGGAGGACATACCGCTCGCGATCGTCCACGAAGATCGCTGGCTGGTCGTGATCGACAAGCCCACCGGGTTGGTGGTGCACCCGGCGCCCGGGCACGAGGCCGGGACGCTGGTGAACGCGCTGCTCGCGCACTGCCGCGACCTGCGCGGCGTGGGCGGCGAGCTGCGGCCCGGCATCGTCCACCGCATCGACAAGGACACCTCGGGGCTGTTGGTGGTGGCCAAGGATGACGCGACCATGAACGCGCTCGCGGCCGAGTTCAGGGCCCACACGATCGAGCGGGTCTACGACGCGCTGGTCGCGGGCAAGCCGCCCGGACCGGGCGGGCGCATCGATACGCTCTATGGCCGTGACCCCCGCGAGCGCAAGAAGTTCTCCAGCAAGGTGCGCACCGGAAAGCGCGCGGTCACCAACTGGAAGCCGGTCGAGCGGTTCCCGGGCGCGGCGCGCATCGAAGCGCGGCTCGAGACCGGGCGCACGCACCAGGTGCGGGTTCACTTGGCGGCGCTCGGCTGCCCGCTGCTCGGCGACCCGACCTACGGGCGGCCGCCGCGCGACAAGCCGGTGCGCGAGATCGCCGACGCGCTCGGGCGCCAGGCCCTGCACGCGCGCGCTCTCGGGTTCGTGCACCCGGCGACCAAGAAGAAGTTGTCGTTCACGTCGGAGCTGCCCCCGGATATGCAGCGCGCGCTGGCCGCGCTGCGGGCGCTCGGTGAAAAAGGGGCGGCATGAAGGTGCTTCGCGCGGGTCCGCAACGGCTGCGGCCGTCGAGTCCCCACAGCCGAATCCCCTCGCCCCGCGAAGCGGGGAGAGGGTAAGGGAGAGGGGCCGCGTCTTCACATGAGCGCCGACTTGCCACCTCCCCAAGCCGTCGTCCTTCGCTCGCGCGTGATCCCGGCGCGGTTCGCGCACGGTTTCTCGACCCGCATCGGCGGCGTCAGCCCACCGCCGTTCGACGCGCTCAACCTCGGGCGCAAGTGGGGCGACGCCCCGGACAACGTCGCGGAGAACCGCCGCCGCTTTCTCGCCGCGGTGGGCGCGCCCGAGCGCCTCTACGTCGCGCGCCAGATCCACGGCGCGCGCGTCGTCGAAGTCCGCGCCGGCGACGATGCGCGTGCGCTCGCCGACGTCGAGGCCGACGGGCTCGTCAGCGCGGCGCCGGGGATCACGCTCGGCGTATTCGTCGCCGACTGCATCCCCGCGCTGATCGCGGACCCGCGCACCGGCTTGGTCGCCGCGGTTCACGCCGGGTGGCGGGGGACGCTGGCGGGCGTGTTGCCGGCCGCGGTCGCGGCGTTGGTCGAACGCGGCGCCCGCGCGTCGGACCTGCGCGTCGCGCTCGGCCCGGCGATAGGCGCGTGCTGCTTCGAGGTGGGCGCGGACGTCGCGGCACGCTTCGACGCCGACCTCGTCCGTCCGTCGCCGTCGGCAAAACCCGACAAACGCCACGTCGACCTCAAGGCCGCGAACCGCCGGCTGCTCGAACGCGCGGGTGTGACCCCGGCTTCGATCGACGCCGGTCCTGACTGCACGCACCACGATCGCGCACGGTTCTTCTCGTTTCGGCGTGACGGTTCGGCGACGGGTCAGATGATGGGCGTCATCGCGACCCCGGGCTGATCGTCGGGCGTCGACGTGTTAAGTTCTGACACGGTGGCTGGCGTCGTTCTTCGCTGTTACACGTTCCTGGATGCGCTGCAGCCGCAGCTCGCGAGCTTCATGGGCAAGACGGCGCGCGGTTTTCTTCCCGTGCCCGGGCAGGCCTCGCTGTTCGTCGAGATCGCGCCCGGTATCGCCATCAACCGCGTGACCGACGTGGCGCTCAAGGCGACCAAGGTGGTACCCGCGTTGCAGATCGTCGAGCGCGCGTACGGTCTGCTGGAGGTGCACGCCGACGATCAGGGCAGCGTGCGCGACGCGGGCGCCGCGATCCTGCGTCACCTCGAGGTGCGGGAAGAGGATCGCATCAAGCCCACGGTTGCGACCAACCAGACCATCCGCGCGATCGAGCCGCATCAGGCGCAGATCATCAACCGCAACTCGCAGGGGATGATGATCCTGCCCGGCGAGTCGCTCTACCTGCTCGAGACCGATCCGGCCGGCTACGTCGCGTTCGCGGCCAACGAAGCCGAAAAGGCGGCGCACATCTCCTTGGTTCAAATCCAGCCCTACGGGGCGTTCGGGCGGCTGTGGCTGTCGGGGTCCGAGGCGGAGATCGACGCCGCCGCGGCCGCCGCGATCGCCGCCATCGAGGGCCTGTCGGGGCGTGCGAACGAAAAGTTTCAGGACCGGTAGGTCGGCGACGGTGATATGAGCAACCGCGAGGAGACTCCATGGCAGACGCGCTCGGAATGATCGAAACCAAAGGCTTCGTGGCGATGGTCGAGGCGGCCGACGCCATGGTCAAGGCGGCGAAGGTCGAGCTGGTCGGCTTCGAGAAGATCGGCGGCGGCCTGGTCACCGCGATCGTGCGCGGCGACGTCGCGGCGGTGAAGGCGGCGACCGAGGCGGGGCAGCGGGCGGCGGAGCGCGTGGGCGAGATGGTGTCGGTTCACGTCATCCCGCGCCCGCACGTCAACGTCGACATGGTGCTGCCGCTCGGGCGCACCAACTCGCAAGGCTGAAGCTGCGCCGAAGAACGCTCGTGTTCGTGGGCGCCGGCGCGCTGCTGGTGGCGCTCGCGTTCGTGGTCGGGCGCGCCAACGTTCGCGGGCCGGGTGGGGCGCCTTATGTCGGCGTGCGCGGCGCCTCGCGCGCGAAAGCCGCCGGGCTGGAGATCCTGTACGTGCGCGGCGCCGAGCAGAAAGTGGTCGAGCCGTCGACGGTCCTGCGCGCGGGCGATCGCCTGCGATTCAGGGTGCGGGGCGAGCGCTCGCGCTACGTCGAGGTGCGTCTGCGCGACGGCGCCGCGGACCCGATGGTGGTTTTCCCGGCGTTTGCCGGCGTCGGGTCCGGCCCGATCGCGCCGAAAGAGGTCCTACCGATCGCCCACGAGCTGACCGCCAACACGGGTCGCGTGATCGTGACCGCGTTGTTCTCCGACCACCCGCGCACGCCCGGCGCGCCCCCCGACGCCGACACCGACGTCGTGACGCTGACGATCGCGAAGGAGTAGGTAGGGTGAGCGAAGGAAGGCTCCGCCGACGAAGCGAACGACTATGAAGGGGCTGGCCTGTCAAGAACGGATCTGTCCCCGACGGCCGTAGCTTGGCCACGGAGACGGTGATTGGGGATGTGGAGGGTTGGGCGGGACGAGCAGGTACGCGCTGTCTCACTCGACTATTCGCGCTCT
>WNGA01006344.1_pt1 | contig 16887 bp, 15 predicted proteins | sample 5400061 | NCBI WGS metagenome assembly WNGA01 (sample SAMN13153366, study PRJNA577476) | soil metagenome | isolation source: 100 cm soil or saprolite under grassland replicate 2 | place: USA:California | collected 2016-06-15 | reverse complement strand
GATGAAGGTGGCGTCGGGCTGGCAGAAGCCGAGGTCAGCCAGCGGGCCGAGCAGCAGGTCCAGGCTGTCGCCGACCTCGGTCTTGGAGATGCCGACCATGCGGCCGGCGCGCCGGTATGCCAGCCTGTCCAGCAGCACGGCAGCGACCGCGTCCTCGGCGGATCGGCGCGCCTGTCGTCGACGCGACTGCTTCGGGACCGTCGGCCAGGTAGCGCTTGAGCACCCGCCGGACCGTGTCGGGGCTGCACCGGACCAGCCGCGCGATCTGGGGTGGGGTGTGCCCCTGGGTGTTGAGCAGGACCATCTGGTAGCGGGTGCGGGTCTGGGCGTCGCGGGTGGTGTGGTAGCGGCGTTCCAGCTCGGCCTGGGCGTCGGGGTCCAGGGTCACCTGCAGCGTCGGCGGCGGCATGATCGTCCCCCTCAGGAGAGTTGACCATGCTCATTGTCCACCGATCCACGCCACGACTCCCAGGAAGCATTTAGCGGTCGACGCGGATCTCGAGCGGTTCGTGCTGCGCCCTCCCCACCGGGAGGTTGCCTACCGTCGCCTGACCAAGCAGCTGCGCAGCGACCTGCACATTCACTTCGCGAGCCTGCTCGAGAGCGCCGCCGAATTCGACGACCAGCAGCCCGACATCGATGCCAGGATCGGCCGCCATCTCGACATGGCCTACCAGTATCAGAAGGAGCTCCACCGGGACCTGACCGACTCGACGCGCGAGCTCGCGCGGCGCGCCGGCGAGCATTATGCGGCCGCCGGTCACATCTACTGTATGCAGCTCTTCCCCGACCCCTCGACCGCCCCGCACCTACAGCGCGCGACAGAGCTGCTCTCCGCGCGAGTCCCCACGGGCCGGCAGGCGCGCCTCGACCTGGCCAACCTTCTGCAAGAGGAGCAGCCGGAGCTGGCGCTCTCGCTGTATGACGCGGTCCTCCATGTCGCTGGCGCGGTCCAGGACTGGTCGGTCGGCCAGCAGGCGAGGCTGGGTCGCATGGAGGTGACCTGGTTTCACAACTTCCAGGGCGACTGGAAGGAAGGCTGTGCCGAAGTGACCGGCCTGCTCGACGAGCTGATCACTCCGCTGAGCCGGGCGAAGGCCTTGCGCCTGCTGGCACACGCATACGCAGCGATCGGACGAGCTGACGACGCCATCGATGCGATCCGCAGGGCCAGCATGATCGTCCAAGAGACAGGCGATCGAAGGCTGGAGGCCAAGGTCCTCGAGCTCGCCTGCGTGCTGCTGTTCTGGGGGCCGCTCCACCTGGACGACGTGATCGAGGAGATCCAGCGATTCGTCGACCGTGCCGAGCAGCAAGGCCTCTACAACCTGCAAGCATCCGCATTGAGCATCCTGGCGCGGGCAACCGCCATGCTCGGCGACTTCGAGCACGCCCGTGAGCTGCTGCAGCAGGCCAAGAGCATCCGGCCCATCCGCAAGGACCTGTTGACCATCGGTACGGACGCGATCAGCGAGGGGCTGGTGGAGTTGCTCGCCGGCAGGCTCGACGCTGCCGAGCGGATCCTCCACGACGGATACGAATGGCTGCGACAACAGGACGCGAGTGTCGCGCTCACAAGCCTCGCGGCGATGCTCGGGCGGGTCCACCTTCGCCGAGGCAACCAGCACGAGGCCGAGCGTTTCGTCGGCGAGGCGAAGGCGGCCGCAGTGGAGACGCACTTCGATGCGCAGATCAAGTGGCGGTCGCTCCAGGCCATCATCGACGCCCGTCGCGGCAACCACGACACGGCCGAGTCCCTCGCCCTCAAGGCGAGCGCCCTTGCTGAGCAATCGGGCCAACCGGACACGCGAGCCGAAGCGATCCTGGATCTCACTGAGGTCCTGCGCCTGGCCGGTCGTCGCCAGGAGGCAACCGAAGCCGCCAACAAGGCGCTGCACATCTATCAAAACCGCGGTAGCCCCATTCTCGCCGGCCAGGTCCAACAACTTCTCGACGACCTGAAGACGGACAAGACGCCGTCGGCGTGATCCAGTCGCCCGGGCCCGGCTGTACCGTCGTCGTTTCGAGCTGCTAACCCGTCGGCGGCTCGGCCGCCGGGCCCGGGGCGGCGTCGAACAAGGCCAGCTGGTGGGCGACCGCGGCCGCTTCGACGCGGCTGCTCACGTCGAGCTTGGCCAGGATGTTGGAGACGTGGACGCTGGCCGTCTTCGCGCTGATGAACAGCTTCTCAGCGATCTGCCGGTTGCTGCGCCCGTCGGCCACCAGGCGCAGCACCTCGAGCTCGCGTCTTGTCAGGCCGAACCCGCCGGCCGCCTCGCTGGTCAGACGGCTCGGCCCCTGCCCGTCCGGCCCGCCCGCCAGCTCGATGCGGCTGCGCCTGGCGAGCTGCTCCAACTCGTGCCGGAGGGGCCGGGCGCCGAGCTGGGCGGCGATGGCGTGGGCGTCGCGGAGGGCCCGCGCGGCCTCCTCGCGGTCCACCCTGGCGGCGAGCAGCGCCTCGGCCAGGCGCCACCGCGCATACGCGGCCGGGTAGGGCTGCCCGGCCTTGTCCCAGGCGTCGACCGTCGACTGCCAGCGTTGCGGGTCGGGCTCCCCCACCACCCGGGTCCACTCCGCCTCGCACGTGGCCAGATGCGCCTCGAACTCGAGGCCCCAGGGCGTGACCAGGGCGTGCGCGCCATCCAGCAACTCAACCGCGGCCTGCCGGGCATCGGCCTCTTCGTCCTCGGCGTGGCGGGCGCGGGCCCGCTCGGCCGCGTCGGCCTCGGCGCGCAGCCCGACGGGGTACAGACTGGCGGCGTAGCGTGTCCCGTCCACGCCCAGGCAGGCTGACAGGCCGGTGGCCACAGCCGACCGGGCATCAGCGTGGCGGGCCTGCCAGACGGCCACGCCGGCCTGCTCGCGGTACAGCGGGCCGATGTGCTGGGCGCCCACGAACACCTTCTCGAACAGCCGCAGGGCGCTGTGCAGATGCTCGACGGCCAGGTCAAGCTCGCCGCGCCCGACCTCGAGGGTGGCCAGTGTCTGGTAGAGATTGATCGCGACCAGCCCGCCCGAGGTGGTGCGGGGCAGCGTGTCGTACAGGCGCTCACCGGCCTCGTCCCAGCGTCCCAGCTTGATCAGTACCGCCGAGGCATCGGCGGCCAGCCAGGTGCCAAAGGACCGCTCCAGCCCGTGCTGGTGGGCAACGTCGGCGCCGTGCAGGGCCATCGCGGCCGCGCGCTCCAGCTCGCCGGTGAGGTCGAACAGGTCGCACAGGTTGGCGTGGGCACGCAGCATGTCGTCGATGTCGAAGCCGTGGTTCTCGTGGAGGTCCTCGGCGATGCGCAGGGCCTCCTCGAGGTGGGCCAGGCCGGCGGCTGTGTCACCGAGGTGGGCGAGGACCACCCCGAGGGTGTCGAGGGCGTGGCCCTCAGCCGCCCGCGCGCCGGTCGACCGGGCCACTGCGATCGCCTCCTCGCACACGGCCCGAGCCTGCTCGAACCTCGGCTTGAGCATGAGCGCCTGGCCGAGGCTGGCGAGCACCTGGGCCCGTTCGGGCGTCGGCGGCCCGGGCGGCACCAGCCGGACCGCTTCGTCGAAGACCGCAAAGGCGCCTTGCCTGCCGGAGGAGCGCAGGAAATCGGCCAGGCGCGCAGTGAGCACGCCGGCACGCAGCGGCTCGACCTCGGCGTCGACCTGCTTCAGGGCGGTGCGCACCAGCGCGACCGCCCGGTCCGCGCCCCCGACGCGGAAGGCCGCCTCGGCCGCGCGGCCGAGCAGGTCGACCCGGTCCAAGCCGAGGTCTGGCTGGACGGCAGGGGCCCGCTCCCACAGCTCCAGGGCACGCTCGAACTGCCGCTGGGCCTCGGCGTGGGCATAGACCCTCTCCGCCGCCAAGCCGGCCCTGACCGCGGCGGGCAGGGCGCGATCCAGGTCGTGGGCGGCGTACCAGTGGTGCGCCAACTCGGCTGCGGCACTCGCCTGATCACAGCCGCCACAGTCCTCCCGGGCGGCCAGGGTGGTCGCATACGCGGCGTGCAATTGGACACGCTCGCCCGGCAACAGATCACCGTAGACCGCCTCCTGCACCAGGGCGTGCCGGAAGGCATAGGCCTCGCGCTCGTTGTCGGGCACCAGCACGTAGGCGGAGATCGCCTGGCGCAGGGCGTCGAACAGCTCGGCCTCTGGCAGGTCAGCCACAGCCGCGAGCACGTCGTGCTCGACCTCCCGGCCGGCCGTGGCCGCTACCCGCAGGACGTGCTGGGTGCGGTCAGGGAGGGTCTCGATCCGGGCCATCAGCGTGTCGCGCAGGGTGGGCGGGAGCTGCCCGCCGAGGCCGGCAGCCGAGGCGGCCACCAGCTCCTCGGTGAAGAACGGGTTGCCCTGGCCGCGCTCGAAGACGTCGTCGACCAGGTTCGCGTCCGGGGACTCTTCAAGGATGCCGGTGAGCTGGGCGATCAGCTCCGTACGGTCGAAGCGGTCCAGCACCACCCGCTCGACCCAGCCGATGCGCTCCAGCTCGGCCAGGAACGGCCGCAGGGGATGGCGGCGGTGGAGCTCATCGGCACGGTAGGTGAGGACCAGCAGCAGGCCAGAGCGGCGCAGGCCGCGGACCAGGAAGCCGAGCAGGTCGCGGGTGGACTGGTCGGCCCAGTGCAGATCCTCCACCACGAGAACGGTGGGCTGCTCAGCGGCGAGCCGCTCCAGTAGGTCGAGCAGGAGCTCGAACAGGCGCCCCTGGGCCGAGGTCAGCTCCGGCCCGACCGCCTGGCCGTCGCCTGCGGGCGGCCCGCCCAGCTCAGGCATCAGGCGTGCCAGGTCAGTGTGGCTGTGGCCGATCCAGCGCCGGGCCCTCTCCGGTTCGAGGGTGCGCAGCATGGTGCGCAGGGCCTGGATAACCGGCGCGAACGGCACACCCTCCTCGCCCAGCTCGATGCAGCCTCCGATGAGCACACGCGTGCCCTCGGCCCGGCAGCGCCGGGCGAACTCATCGACCAGGCGGGTCTTGCCGACCCCCGCCTCGCCCCCGACCACCACCACCGCGGGGCCGGCGGCTGCCCGCCCCCTGGCAACATCGAGTCGGCCGAGCTCGACGGCACGGCCAACGAACGTCGGGCAAGAGAAGCGGCTCGCCATGTCGCCAGTATGGCGTTGTCCCCGACAATCGCGCACGTCCTCAGAGCATGTGCGGGCGCAGCAGCGTGTCGTAGTGCGCCGAGCGCTCGTCGAAGCGGGCCAGCACCGCCCGTGCCCGCGGCGGCACGTAGGCGGTCTCGTAGTCCTCGCCGGCGAAGGCTCGAACCTGGTCCAGCGAGTCGAACAGCATGATGGTGGCGAACTCCACCTCGCCGTCGAGGTCGCGCCGCAGCAGGTAGGCGCCGTGATAGCCGCCGAGATTGCGCGCCGCGATGCCCGGCAGGACCTCCTGACTGACGATCCGCTGATAGGCGTCGGCGTTTTCCGGGGTAGTCCAGCCTCTCCAGATCCGGGCGATCACCGCGGCTGCTCCTTGTCGTGGACGATGAGCAGAACGGTAGCCGTTGTCTGGGTGCTGCGCGACGCGGGCCCGCACCACGGCCAGCCGAGCAACCTACGACGGCTCCGCCGCGCCCGGGTGGGTCGGCTTCTCCGCCGTCCGCAGCACATCGGGCTCGATGTAGATCATGCGCGCGGCCGGCACCGCGGCTCGGATGCGCCCCTCGGCGTCCTCGACCGCCTCGGTCACCTCGACAAACGTCAGCGACGGGTCCATCTCGACCTTGGCGGCCACCAGCAGCTCGTCCGGACCCAGGTGCATGGTGCGCAGGTGGATCAGCCGCCGGACCCTGCGGGCGCTGGTCAGCGCCTGCCGGATTGCCCCCAACGTTGCGGGGCCCGCCGACTCGCCGAGCAGGAGACTCCGCATCTCGATCCCGACGACAACGGCGATGACGCACAGCAGCACGCCGATCGCCACGGAGCCGAGCGCGTCGAACCGGGACTCCCCCGTGATGACCGCGAGGCCGATGCCGGCCAGCGCGAAGACCAGGCCAAGCAGCGCGCCTGTGTCCTCGAGCAGCACGACGGGCAGCTCGGGGCTTTTGGAGCGGCGGATGAAGGTCCACCAAGACTGTCTGCCTCGCGAGTGGTTGGACTCGATGACCGCGGTGCGCAGCGAGAAGCTCTCGAGCACGATCGCGAGCAGCAGGATCCCGATCGCCCAGGCCGGGGACTCCAGCTCGTGGGGATGGCGGAGCTTCTCGACGCCCTCGTAGAGCGAGAACGCCCCGCCCACGGTGAACAGCACGACCGCCACCAGGAACGCCCAGAAGTAACGCTCGCGGCCGTAGCCGAACGGATGCTCCTCGTCCGGCGCCCGGAGCGCCCGCCGGCCACCGAGCGCGAGCAGGCCCTGGTTGCCGGTGTCAGCCATGGAGTGGATGGACTCGGCGAGCATGGAGGCCGCGCCGGTGACCAGAAAGCCGATGAACTTGGCGATCGCGATCCCCAGGTTGGCCAGGAACGCGGCGATGATCGCGCGCGTGCCACTGCCTTCGGTCATGTCCCCTCACCATCGTGTGACTTGTTGATGCGCCGGCACGCTCCTGGCTGGTCAACTCGCCGCAGACGAGCCCTGGCAACGCCCTGGTCCACGGCTGGGCCGTGATCCCGGCGAGCAGCGAGACCGCCACAGCGACACCGCCGAACGGGTCGGCACAGCGGTCACGGCGCCGAGTCCGTGGCGCGACCCGGGCATGAGCAGCATACCGAGAGTGGCAGGACGAGATGCGCTCATAAGTGGATCACCAACCTTGACGGAGCGGGAGCAAGAGATCGCCAAGTTGTGGCCGAGGGCTGGACCAAGAAGGTCGGGGCGCAAACTGTCACAGGCGGGCCTGCCATCTCGTCTCAGCTATGAACGATGAGACGAAGGAAGGAGCCTTCATGAAGGTCCTTGTCGCCGGTGCCACCGGTGCGATCGGCAGGCAGTTGGTGCCCATGCTGGTGCAGAGGGGCCACGAGGTCGTGGGCACGACCCGCACGGAGTCCAAGCGCGAGCTGCTCGCGAGCCTTGGCGCGAAACCGGTCGTGGCCGACGCGCTGGACCCCGAGGCCGTCGGCCGGGTCGTGAGCGAGGCCGAGCCGGAGGTGATCGTGCACCAGCTCACGGCGATCCCCACCTCGATGAGCATGCGTCACATCGAGCGCGATTTCGCCGCGACCAACCGGCTGCGCACCGAGGGCACCGACCACCTGCTGTCGGCCGCGCGGGCCGCCGGGGTCCGCCGGTTCGTGGCGCAGAGCTTCGCCAGCTACTTCGCGCGGTCGGGCGGCGCGGTCAAGAGCGAGGACGACGACTTCGACCCCGACCCGCCGGCCGCCATTCGCACCACCCTGGACGCGATCCGCCACGTCGAGCGCGTGGTCACGGACGCGGACTGGTGGAGGGCGTGGTGCTGCGCTACGGCGCCTTCTACGGTCCCGGCACCTCGTTCGCCGTGTAGCCTCCTGGCGAGCTGGTCGAGCTGATCCGCGGGCGCAGGTTCCCGATCGTGGGGGGCGGAGGTGGGGTGTGGTCGTTTGTGCACATCGAGGATGCCGCGGCCGCGACCGCTGACGCGGTGGAGCGCGGGGCGCCCGGCATCTACCACATCGTCGACGACGACCCGGCTCCGGTCCGGGAGTGGCTGCCGGTGGCGGCGCAGGCGCTGGGCGCCAAGCGACCGTGGCGGCTGCCGCGGTGGCTGGGCCGGCTCGCGGCCGGTGAGGCCGCGGCCGTGGTGATGACCGAGGCGCGCGGCGCGTCCAACGCCAAGGCCAAGCGCGAGCTGGGCTGGCGGCCGCGCCACCCGAGCTGGCGGCAGGGCTTCGTGGAGGGCCTGGGCTGAGTCATGGGCCAGTCGCTGGAGGAGCTCCGGCCCCGGGCATTCGCGATCGCCTGTCGGTGGCAAAGCCGAACACTGGCGCGGTCGGGATCGGCCGAGAGGGTTCGCAACCTTGAGAACTCCCAGCCGTTAGCCTGGATTCTCGAACAGTGAATTGAGCACTCGAGGAGGCCATGATGGAAGTCGCTTCGAGCCCCATCGGACGCGAGGCCGGTCGCGCCCTGCTCACCCTGGCAAACGTGATCACCGCTGTGGCACCCGTCGCCGCGGACTGGAACAACTCGCACATCTTCAATGCGCGCTGGCCGTCCCACGCCCGCTTTCACGGGGCGGTCGGGCTGATCACCACCAGCACGCTGGCAGGTCTCAACCTCTGGTCGTTGTGGTCTGATGCGACCGACCGGCGCACGAGCCGGCTGTACGCGGCGGCCGTCCCGGTGGGGTATTGGGCCCCGTTCTTCCCGGCGCTGCTGGTCCAGGGCACCGGGGTGGACGACCCGCCGCACCCGGTCCCCAGGGTCGCGGGGGTGCCGACCACCCTGCTCGGCGCGGCGGGCACCACCCTCACGGCAGTCGCTGGTTGGCTGCTGGATCGACGTACCCGTTGATGCCGCGCTCGTCGTCAACCTCGCCGACGGCGTGAATCAGCTTTCGCGCTTCAACTTGCGCCAGCCGCCGGCGCGGTTGTTGGCAATGATGTGCTCGAACATGGCGGTGAGGGCGGGCGCGTTGATCGTTTCGCCCTCGCGGACCGCCACGGTGCGGGCGGTCTTATTTTCGTGCCCGGAGGTGATGATTCCCTCGGGGTCAGGGACGATGCCGCCGTCGTAGAGAAAGACGTTGACGTGGTCCTTCGCCGCCAGCAGGGCGCAGATGTTGCCCTGCAGCACGAAGTACGGTTGGTTGGTGCGCTTGATGGTTTCGGTAACGTCTCGGTCGGCGGCGTGAACCAGATCGCGGACCTCGCGGCAGATGGCCTGCTGCCAATCGGGCAGGGCACCGATGTACGCGTCAACGCGTGGGTCGGCGGTGTATGTCATGGTGGATCCACCATACGTGTCAGAAACGGCCCGCGTGCGGGACGTCCGTCGATCCGGGCCAGGAACCCCGCGATGAGCAGCAGCCGACACGACCATGAAGCCACTCCCGCACCTGGGCGGGTGGTGGCCGCGTCCACGACGTGAGTGCCCGAGGGTGCAGTCCGCAGCTTGACCGACGCCCCGGCAGGCGGAGGCGGGTGTCAGCGTGGCCGCGTGGTCGGCGCCGGCTGGCGAGCGTCGGCTGCTGGATTGGTCTGGAAGGCGGTGATCCCCTGCCGCCAGGCGGCGTCGAGGTCAGCGCCCGGCGGGAAGCGCCCGGCGAGCTCGAGCATGATCATGCCGTGGGCGAACGCCCACACGGCCCGGGCCCGGTCCGGGTCGCCGGCGGCGCGCAGCAGCGGGGCGGCGGCGCGGTCCTCGACGCCGGCTGGCAAGCGGTCTCGCTGGAGCGGCTGGTCGGTCATCAGCCGGTACAGGTGGGGATGGGCGAGGGCGAAGGCGCGGTAGGCGGCGGCCAGCGCGGCCAGCGGCTCCGCGCCGGCGTCCAGTGCCGCCTCGAGGGCCGCCTCGAGGGCGGTGGCAGTGTCTTCGAACCCGGTCGCGATGATGGCCGCCTCCACGCCCGCCTTGTCGGGCAGGTGCTTGTAGAGGGAGGGGGCGCGGATGCCGAGCCGCTCGGCGAGCCGGCGCATCGTCAGGGCCGCGGCCCCCTCCTGTTCCAGCAGCTCCCGCGCCGCCGCGACGATCTGGCGGGCGCGGGGGGTGAGCGGCTCAGTCACGCTGGGAGCCGTGGCGGCTGCGCAGGCCGAAGCCCACGGCGCGGTCCACGGCGATGTGGGCGAGCCATGCCAGCGCGCCGGTGAACAGCGCGGCCGAGTGGATCCAGAAGGTGCAGGCGACGAGCAGCGCCAGCGGTCCCCAGACGCGGTGGACGGCGTTGTAGACGGGGACCGCGGGTGAAGCTGGGAGCGTGCCGCACTGGTGGTCTCCTGGGCTGGCGTTGTGGCGGATGGTGGGGAAAGAGGACAGTGGGGCCGCCGCTAGAGCTGGGGTTGCTGGGCCTCGATGCGGCGCTTGAGGGCTTGATTCATCTGCTCGAAGGCGGGCAGGGTGCGCCGGTCCAGGGACCCGGCCAGCAGCGGCACCAGCAGCCCGCGGTAGTCCTCCTGCTGGACGAGGCGAACCTGGCCTTGGCCGAGCGGCTGGATGGTGAAGCTGTGCTCGCCGTCGAACAGGCCAGTCACGAGCAGATGGCCCAGCCAGCGCAGCCGCCGGCCGGGGTCGGCCTCGAGGACGGTGGGCCGGAAGGTCATGCCGCGGCCGCCGACGGGCTGCAGGCGGATGGTCAGTCGCTGGCCGCGGCGGGCGCTGCCGCTGGCTCGGGTCATGAACGGGTTCCACTGTGGGTAGGCGGCGAAGTCGATGAGGACCTGCCAGACCCGTTCGGGCGTGGCATGGATGTCGATCTGGGTGCGGAGCCGCTTGGCCATCGATCCCTCCTGGCTAACTATGTTAGCCAGAGGCTAGGCTAACATAGTTAGCCTGTCAAGCTCCGATGTAGCGAGACGGCACGGGCGCCCGTCGTCGCGGTGCGACTGGCCGCGACGATCCAGCGTGGGTCAACCGGACTTGCCGCCGAGCACCTCGTCGACCTTGGCGCGGAACGCAGCCAGGCCGGACGCCTCTTCAGCATCCTCCTGCCCCATACGCCCGACGAGGCGGGCGAGCGTGGGGCCGTGCATGTCCCGAGGGTCGGACACCCCGCTGTAGTGCGGGCTGCGGCGCAGGAACTCGCGCGCGTCGGCTGCACTGACCCCGGCCGCCCCGACCAGCGCGTCGAACCGCTGGATAAGCCCCTCGTCCGGCTGCTTCCACTTGGCCATGCCGGGAACCGGCATCCGCCCGGCGCCCTTGGCGCTGTCGTCGGCCGAGGCGGGCCGCCGACCGCGGCCAGGTCGTTTCGAGCTGCCCACGCCCGTGGTCGGACCACGCCGCTGCCGGCTGTCGGCGGCACGCTGGTCCGCGGGACCCGGGTGGCTATCCGTGGACTCGGCACCATGCTCCTCGGCCGGTCCGGCAGCACCCGCCGCGGCGCCACCGGGAGCCCGGCCCGCAGACGACTCGGCCGCCGGGGGCTCGGGGTCGCCTGGTCCTTCGCCTACCGGCCGTCGGGTCACCTCCTCCTCGGCCTCGACCGTGCTGCCCGACAGCTCCAGGATCGCCCGGAGCTGACGGTCGAGGAAGTAGTGCTCCTGTGCCCACAGATGCAGTCCGAGACCCAGGCGCATGGCACAGCGCTTGAGCGCGTCGGAGGCGGCGTCCTTGAGGCGGGCGCCGTCGTGCGGCCAGTTGTGCACGTCGCCGACGTCGCCGACCTCCTCGATACGGACCCGGTGGCCGTCAACCTCGCAGGTCAGCCGCCACACGCCACCGACAACGACGTTGCGGAGCGCCGGCGTGCCGGCCCTGGCCCGGCGGATCCTGCCGTTCGGGTCCGGCGTCGCCGCGGCCACGTCGCCCCGGATGATTTCCACCAGCTCGAAGTCGAACGGGCCGACGATGCTCAGCAGGCGCTGGGTGACGACGTGATGGGCGACGTAATCGATGCCGTCCTTGCGCTCGATGAAGCCCTCGGGAAAGCGGCGGGCCAGCTGGCTGAGGTCGTGCATGAGTCCGCCCGGCAGCTGGCGCAGGTCGTTGATGGCGGTCACGAGACCCGCTCCTCGGGAGTCGGGACCGGAGCGCCAACCGCGCCCCGGTCCGGGGTGTGCACGTCCCGGACGGCGCGCAGATCGGGGAAGGCCCTTGGGTCGGTTACCGCGTGCTCGGCCACCGTTCGACGCTCCACCTCGCTCGACTGTCGTCAGCCTCGGGTACGTTCTTGTCTACGCAGAAAAGCGTATGCGATGCCTGTGACAGGCTACGTGGCGGTGTGGAACGAGCCGGATGCCCATGGCTGAGCATGTAGCGGTGAGTTCCGAAGTACGTCGCCTCGCGCACGCTGGACACCGTCGATCGGTTCACCGGCTGACATACGGTCCGGGGAACCTTGCCGGGCAACTGTGGATCCACGGCGCCGTGGCGCTCGTGTCGGCACGGCGGCTGGGCAGGTCGGCGAGCAGGGCGCGGACCTGGTCGGCGTCACTGCTCTGCAACTGCTCGAAGCTCACCCGGGGTGACCGCGGCCTGCTGCGTGGCAGCCAGCAGGTTGGCCCGCTCGGCCTGCAGCCACCCGAGCGCCGCCCTGGCGTCGGCGAACTCCAGCCCGTTCTTGCTCCAGCGGTCGTCGGCACGGGCGAGGCGCTGGTCGCCAGGACGCAGCAGCGCGAGCGTGTGCCAGGCGGTCGCCACGTAGAACCCGAGCGCGCGGGCAAGCGCGGCGGCCGCCATGGGGGCGGGAAGCTGCTCGCGGGCATACAGCCGCGGCAGGTCATGCATTCGGTAACGACCGGGGGAGGGACTCCCCAGCAAGTGGGTGTCGACCAGCCGCTCCAGTGCTCGCTCGGCGACGTGCTCGGGCACATCCAGCAGGCGTGCGACGACCGGCCGCCCCACCTCCGCGCTATCCAGCACCCGAGCAACCCAAACGCCCCCGCCGCGGCCCGGTCCACGGGATCGTCGCTTGCACGCAATTGCTCATAGGAGCCGGCGAGGCCGGCGCGCACACCCACCTCGGCAAGCTCCAACTCGTCCAGGCGGCACTGGGCGTTGGCCAGCCGCTGGGCAAGCGTTCGCACCGGCCAGCCAGGCCGCGCCGCCAGCCTGCAGCCCGCGATCCGCAGCGCCAGCGGCAGCCACCCGCACAGGCGGGCCACCTCGGCGGCTTCGTCGGCCTCGACGGTCACCCGCTCTTGGCCGACCAGCCGGACAAGCAGCTCGATCGCCTCACCGGCCGGCAGCACCCCGAGGTCGACATGGCGGGCGCCGTCCAGGGCAGCAAGGGCCCGACGGCTGGTCACCAGCACCCCACAGCCGGAAGCGGCGGGCAGCAGTGGTGTGACCTGCGCGGCATCCGCGGCGTTGTCCAGCACCACCAGCAGGCGGCTGTCGGCCACCCGCGAGCGGAACATGCCGCTGGCCTCCTCCAGGTCGGTGGGGATGGCGGCGGGGTCGGTGCCGAGCGCACGCAGGAACCGGCCCAGGACCTCCAGCGGCGCCAGGGGCTGCAGGCCGGCGATGGCGCCGTGCAGGTTCACGAATAGCTGCCCGTCGGGGTAGCGCTCGGACAGCCGGTGGGCGGCGTGGATCGCCAAGGCGGTATTCTCTAAGTGACGCACCACCAGCAGGAAGGAGCCCGCCGCATGACCCGCGCCGCCGTCTACACCCGCTACAGCAAGGTCCTCGACCCGGCCGACACCCTCGGCATCGATCGCCAAGAGGAGGACAACCGCACCGAAGCAGGGCGGCGCGGCTGGAGTGTCGCCCAAGTCTACGCCGACAACGACATCTCCGCGAGCACGGGCAAGCCCCGCCCCGCCTACCAGCGCATGCTGGACGACATCTCAGACGGGCTGATCGACGCCGTCATCGTGTGGGACCTCGACCGGCTGCACCGCCGCCCCATCGAACTGGAGCGCTTCTTGGAGTTGGCCGACCGTCATCAGCTCAAGCTCGCCAGCGTCGGCGGGGAAGTGGACCTGTCGACCCCGCAGGGCGTGATGGTGGCCCGCATCAAGGCAGCCGTGGCCCGCCACGAGATCGACCAGATGCGCCGCCGCCTGCTGCGCAAGATGGACCAGCTCGCCGCATCCGGGCACTTCCACGGTGGCCGCCGTCCGTTCGGCTACCAAGCCGACGGGATCACCGTCATCGACGCGGAGGCGACCATCATCCAGGAGTGCGCCGCCAGGCTGCTCAGCGGGGAGTCGTTCAACGAGCTTGTCCGTGATCTCAACCGCCGCCAGATCCCCACCACCAGCGGCGCGGCGTGGACGCGCGCCAGCGTCAAGAGCATGCTGACCGCGCCCAGGGTGGCCGGGCTACGGCAGCACCGCGGCGAGATCATCGGGGAGGCAGCCTGGCCCGCGATCCTGGACCGTGCCACCTGGGGCGCGGTTGGGGCGCTGCTGCGTGACCCTGCGCGCCGCCAGCCCGGCCACGTCGCCGGCCGCCGTCACCTGCTCAGCGGGATCGCGCGCTGCTCGGAGTGCGAGGGTCCACTGCACGTGCTGCACCGCTCCGGTGGTCGCTCGCCGGCGTATGCGTGCCGCCGGGGTTGCGGCAAGGTCCGTGTTGCCGCCTACCAGCTCGAGGACTTCATCGAGCAGCTGCTGTTCGCCCGGCTGGCTGAGCGTAAGATCGGCCCCTTGCAGGGTGACGATGACCGCGCGTTGGTGGCCCAGATCGCCCAGGCGGAGGCGCATCAGGCCTGGTTGGCGGTCGAGCTTGGCTGCAACCCCCACATCCGCCCCGAGGCCAGGCTGCAGGTGCTGGCCGAGGCTGGCCGGCACCTGGACGAGCTGGAAGCCCGTCAGGCCAAGCAGCGCCGACAGTCAGCCCTGGCAGGCATGGACCCCGCCAGCGTCCCCGACCTGTGGCGCTCCGACCAGCTCACCCTGTCACGCAAGCGGCTCATCGTCCGCGACGCCATCGGCCCGATCACCATCAAGCCGGCCACCCGCCGGGGTGGTCACCGGCTGGACCCCGACCGCGTCGACGTGGCCGACCCCGACGAGCTGGGGGTCAGTGCCTGACGGATGCGGCGGATCTTGGCGTCCGACAGCGGTGGGAGCTTGGCCAGCAGCTCAGCGATCCGCCGCTGGACCCGCGCCTCATACTCCTCATCGCTGGCCGCACCAGCGCGCGACGCGTCGCGCTGGGGGCTGGTGGTGGCGCTCATGCCGCACCCGCCAGCGCATCGCGTGCGGCGTGGCGTTGCTCCCGTGCCGCCTGGCCCATCGACCAGGCGAGCCAGGCGTCCCCGGCGGTGGTGTAGCCCATGCCCGCGTAGCGCAGGCTCGACAACGCCGCCGTCCCCACTGGCGGGAGCAAGCGCCCGTCCCGGTCAAGCCCCACGCTGGGTCCGTAGCGGTGCCGATTGCCCCACGCGCGGCGGTTCGCCCGCAATGCCCTGAACGTCGTTGAGTAGCGTCGGCTTCTGGTCAGGAAGTGACCGCGATAGCCCAGCATGTGCGCCCAGCGGCGCAGCCCCAGCCCAGCCAGCTCCGGCCGTGCGCCCAGCTCCCAGCAGGCCCGCACCAGCCGCGCGGCGTGCTCGCCCAGCCCGAGCCGGTCCACCGCTCCCAGGCTCGTGATGGGACGGTCAAGACCCGGCCCGACCGTCTCGGCCGCCTTGGTGGCGTACTTGGCCACATACCGCGCGACCCGCTCGCCAGACAGCTCCCCCTCGGCCGCGCCCGCCTGGACCACACGCACGTCGAGCTGGCCGCCCCACCGGGCCGGACCCGCCCACCCACCCGCCAGCGCCGGCACCACCACACGCGCCGCCGCCTCGCGGACCGCCCCGATCAGCAGCTCCACCGTCGCCCACGCCGGCGGCGCGACCACGCCACCATCGGCCGCGCGGCCATCCACACGGATGAGCGCGTGATAGTGGACCTGGCCGCGCCGCTGGAACTCGGCCACCTTCACATACGACACCCGCACACGCCGCCCAAGCTCCGCCCGCGACACACCCACCATGCGCGCCAGCGCCCGCAGCACAGAGATCGTGGTGCGCCGCCACAACTCCGGCGCGGTCGCATTCCAGACCACCGCCGCGTGGTAGTCGTAGCAGTCCACGCACAGCGGCGTCCCAAGCGCCGCATCGCCATCCTCGTGGCGATGCCAGCAGGCCAGCCGCCGCCCGTGCCGACACCGCTCCCCGAGCTTGCCGGCATGGCAGGGGTAGACCGTGCCGCCCTGCTCGCGGCGCGTGTGGACCAACCCGAACGACGGCGCGGTGAACGTCGCGAACACGCATGGATGGCCACTGACCGTCTCGGGCACACCCTTGCCGCCACGCAACCCCGCCGCGACCAGGTGATAGGCCGTCATAGCGGTAGGTCGACGAGCACGACGGGCACCGGGATGCCCGCCTGGTGCCGCACGCCTTGAGCAACACCCCGTCCGGCTCGTCACTGGTCGAGTAGTGCTCGCGGACCTCCCCGGATCCGGTGTCCGCGTGGTCGATGCCGCCGTGCAGCCGCACCGGCCGGGCGCAATGCCCAGCACCCGCGACCTGCTCAGCCCATCGCTCATACCGCTCCGGGTCGGCAGCCCGCGCCAGCACACCGGCCAGCGCCAGCCCGCCCGGCTCCCGCGATGTGTGCGGCTGACCTGCTGGCGGGTGGGCTCGGGCAGCGTCTATCCTCAGCCCTGCCAAGGGGATCACTCTCCTGGTGGCGGGGGCGAGGCGCGGCCACTCCCCAAAGTGCGGTCCCGCGCCCCGCTCCCGGACTCGCGTTCCTGCCCTCTGGTGGCTCGCCCGGCTACGCGGTCGCGTCCGGTGGCTGCTCGCCGCGTAGCCGCCATACCAGCTCGCCATGCCGGCCCGGCCAGGTGCCGCGCAGCGCCTCGGCTTGCTCGGCCAGGCTGATCAGCTCCTCATCGTCGAGGTAGCAGGCCCGCATGCGGACCGGCTGGCCGCCCTCGTGCAGCAGCAGTCCCACCCCACGAGCGGCCGGGTCGATCGACGACGCCGAGAAGCCAAGCGACGCCCAGCCCTGCCCGAGCACCGTGTCGGAGGCCTGCGGCGTGGTGCAGCGAAACGCCCAGCGGAACCCGAACAGGTCGCGGATCGCCGAAGGGATCACATCGGTGCTCGGCTCCTGGGTGGCGGCAAGCACGATGATCCCCACCGCCCGGCCACGGCTGACCAGATCACGAAGCAGGCCCGCGAACTCGGCGTTCTGGCGGCGGTCGGCACCGTTGAGGTAGTGCGCCAGCTCATCGACCACAACCACGACAAGCGGTAGCTCTCCGGCCGGGTAGACCTTGCGTCGCCGGTTAGCCACCAGCGCCACCAACCGCGCGTCAAGCTCGGCCTGGAGCGCTTGCAGCACACGGATCGCGTCGGCAGTGTCCACGCCGACCGTGCG
>WNGA01008430.1_pt1 | contig 16888 bp, 13 predicted proteins | sample 5400061 | NCBI WGS metagenome assembly WNGA01 (sample SAMN13153366, study PRJNA577476) | soil metagenome | isolation source: 100 cm soil or saprolite under grassland replicate 2 | place: USA:California | collected 2016-06-15 | reverse complement strand
ATTCGTCATTGCTCAATAACGTGCTCCTCGACTCCCACCAGCATTTCTGGAACTACACCGAACCGGAGTATCCCTGGATCCCGAAAGGCTCTCCGTTGCAGCGCGATTGGCTGCCGCAAGACCTGGTGCCGTTGCTGGCCCAGTCCGGACTCGACGCTTCCATTGCCGTCCAGGCGCGGCAAACCCTCGGGGAATCGCGCTGGTTGTTGAATCTCGCGGACCATTATCCGCTGATCAAGGGTGTCGTCGGCTGGGTGGATTTGCGCTCGGACCGCGTCGAACAACAACTGGCCGAATTGTCGAAGCATCCGAAATTCGTCGGAGTGCGGCACGTGGTGCAGGAGGAGCCCGACGACGATTTTATGTTGGGTCCTGACTTTCTGCGCGGCATCGGCCGGCTGAAACAATTCAAGCTGACCTACGACATTTTGATTTATCCAAAACAAGTCCGGGCGGCGATTGAGCTGGTGGACCGACTGCCCGAGCAGCCGTTCGTGCTGGATCACATCGCCAAACCATCCATCAGGAACGGCACCCTCTCGCCGTGGCGCGAACAGATCCGCGAACTGGCAAAATCACCGCGCGTTTTCTGCAAGGTCTCCGGCATGGTTACCGAAGCGGATCACGAGCGTTGGAAGCCGTCCGACTTCAAGCCGTACCTGGACGTTGTCTTCGAGGCGTTCGGCGAGAATCGACTGATGTATGGTTCCGACTGGCCGGTTTGTCTTCTGGCGGGCAGTTACCAAAGAGTGTTCGGGCTGGCCGATGACTACGCCCGCCGGTTGACGCGCCAGGCGCGCGACAAGTTCTTTGGCGGCAACGCGGCCCGCTTCTACCGTCTCTAGCCGCGAACCCATGCGGAAATTTTTCGCATATACGAAAAATTTCCGTATGGCCTTTTCAGCGATAATCAGGCAGGCTGCGACTCATACAAACAAAAACTGAAGAACTGCTCTATTTCCTGCTCTGGTCGTGTGAAATGTTGGCGCGCCCAACGTTTCGCAATTTGACGGAGTCGTTCGAAGGCTGGGCTTATCGGAATGGCTTTCATCGACAACTAGGAGAGTTGAAGCGTCGGAAACTGCTGGAATCGCGTCCGGGTGTCAGCGATCCATCTCTTGCGGGTCGCGTTCTACGACTCACCGAAGCCGGGCGCCTTCGTGCCTTGGGCGGCCGCGACCCGGAGATTTGCTGGCGACGTAAGTGGGATGGCCGATGGCATCTGGTTCTGTTTGACCTTCCGGTGACGCAAAACCCGGTGCGGGATCGGCTCAGGTATTATCTTCGCAACCGCGGCTTCGGTTGCCTTCAAAATAGCGTTTGGATCAGTCCTCACCCATTGCGGGAAACGAAAACCAACCTGGCTGCCAGCCCTGTCAATGTTGAGTCACTCATTCTCATGGAAGCGCGCCCTGACTGCGGGGAATCGGACGAAGAAATTGTTGCCGGAGCCTGGAATTTCGCGAAAATCAATCGCCTTTATGCGAACCACCTCACGATGCTCGAAGCTCGTCCTAAGGGCCAACTGCGTGATGACGCCGCCGCCCAGGTATTCCGCAAGTGGGCTGCCCAAGAACGGGCCGCGTGGTTGGCTGCCACTGCCGAGGACCCGCTACTTCCCGAAGTTCTGTTGCCACGAGAATATCTTGGGCGAAAGGCCTGGCAATTTCGCGTGAAAGAATTGAATCAGGCGGGAGAGCAAATTCGCTCGTTCCATTCCTGATCTCACCTCTCAGGATTTGCGGACCGTTCCCGCCCCTGCGGAAAAAACACGCATATACGGATTTTTTCCGCAGAGGCGGGAGGCGCGTGAAACGGTCGCTTCAACAAACTTTCTAATTCACTCCATTAAACGGGCCGAAATCGTGAAATTTTTCACAAACTTTCTTGCCGGCGTTTCTGACGGGGATTAAACCTCCCGTCCGGTACCGAGATGCTTCTGACTCTGCCGGCGGCGTTGGCCGGAGTCCGCTGATAAAAACGTTGACGGTGACGGACGATTCGCAACAATCACCGGCTCACGCGAACGCGAAGTCGCTCAGACCAAACGCCGGAATGGTTGCTTAGGCGAACACAATAGATGTCGGACATTTTTCCAAAGTGGACCAATCGGCTGCCACTTCAAATCGCCGCGGGCGCAGTGCTGGCCGGCACGGCGGTAACGGCGGGCATATGGTACTACTTCACTCCCAAATACACGCGCGTCGGTTACCAACCCATCCAGCCGGTCGCTTTTTCCCACGCGATCCACGCCGACCAGCTCGGACTCGATTGCCGCTACTGCCACAGCGCCGTGGAGAAGGCGTGGTATTCCAATGTCCCTTCGGCCTCGACCTGTATGAACTGCCACAACCAGGTGCTCAAAGACAGTCCGAAACTGGAATTGGTCCGGGAAAGCGCCGCGACCGGCAAGCCGATTCCCTGGGTGCAGGTCCATAAGGTGCCCGACTACGTTTATTTCAACCATTCCGTCCACGTGAACCGCGGCATCAGTTGTGTCGAGTGCCACGGCCAGATCAATAAGATGGACGAAGTCTATCACGCCAAACCGCTCAGCATGACCTTCTGCCTCGATTGCCATCGCAATCCCGCCGCGCGCGTGCGTCCCCCCGACAAGATTACTGACCTGAACTGGAAGTGGAACGACGACCCGAAGATCGCCGCTTCAATGCAGAAACAGAACGGCGAAAAATTCGTCCAGGACTGGAAAGTTCAGTCCCTGCAAAGCTGTTCCGCCTGTCACCGATGAGCAAAACGATTCCGCCACCGTGTCCGGAGCCTGAGACCGGCCCGAATTACTGGCGCAGCCTGGATCACCTGGCTGACACGCCGGAGTTTCGCCAGTGGGTGGAACGCGAATTTCCGTCGGGCGCCGGCGAACTGACCGACCCGGTCACGCGCCGGCATTTCATGAAAATCATGTCCGCCTCATTTCTGCTGGCGGGCATTGGATTGAGCGGTTGCCGGCGTCCGGAGGAAAAAATCCTGCCTTTCGGCAAGGCGCCGGAAAATTACATTCACGGCGCGCCGCAATTCTTTGCGACGGCGATGCCGACGCGCGGCAGCGCCGTCCCGTTGGTGGTGAAGGCCAGTGATGGCCGCCCCACGAAAGTCGAAGGCAACGCGCTGCACCCGGACAGCAATGGCGCCACCGACCATTACGCGCAGGCTTCAGTCCTCAACGTTTATGACCCCGACCGCGCGACGCGGTTTGCCAGGAACGGCGAAATCGTGAAACGCGAGGCGGCCCTGGATTTCCTGGGCGAGCTGTCGCAGCAAGCGCAGGCCAATGGCGGCCAGGGTCTCTGTTTCCTGCTCGAGCGCAGCAGTTCCCCGTCTCGGGCGCGGGTGCAGAAGCTGATCAGCGACAAATTCCCCAAGGCACGCTGGTTTATCCATGAGCCCGTGGATTTTGATGTTCATCGCCAGGCGGCGTCGCTCGCGTTCGGCAAATCCGTCGCGCCCTACTACAAGCTGGACGAGGCCAGGGTGATCGTTTCGCTCGACTGCGATTTCATCGGCGGCGAAGAGGACGCTTGCCTTCACATCCGCCGGTTTGTCAAAGGCCGCAAGATCGAGAACCTCGAGAAGCCGAAGGAGATGATGAACCGCCTGTATGCGGTCGAGGCGCTCTTCACGCTGACCGGAGCGAGCGCGGATCATCGGCTGCGCGTGTCCGCCGGCGCGATTCAATCGGTGGCGGCCCGGCTGGCTGTCGAGATTCTGAAGCAGAGCGGCAATCTGGCTGAGTTGAGTGGAGCATTGCAAACGCTGGCCGCTGAGGCGCAGGCGAATGAAAAGTGGATCGTCGAATGCGCTAAGGATTTGCTGGCAAATGCCGGCAAGGGCCTGGTGCTGGCCGGCCAGCGCCAGCCGCTCGCCGTCCATCTCCTGGCCCACGCGCTCAACGCGGCGCTCGGCAATGTCGGCAAGACCGTCGTTTTCCTCGACGCGCCGGAGGCGACGGCAGGGACCCTCGCCGAACTGGCGCAGGCGCTCAACGCGGGCGAAGTGGAGACACTGGTGATCCTGGGCGGCAATCCGGTTTATGACGCGCCCGCCGATCTGAACTGGGCGCAGACCCGGCGCAAAGCGAAGACGGTGGTTCGCCTCGGTTATTACGACAACGACGAGACGGCTGCCATGAGCGACTGGCACCTGCCTCTGGCCCACTACCTGGAATCGTGGGGCGACGCCCGCACGGCCGACGGCACCCTGGTCCCCGTTCAGCCGCTCATCGAGCCGTTGTTCGGCGGCCTCTCGGAGCTCGAGGTGCTCGCCCGCATTGGCGGTCTCGACCGGACCAAACCGCACGACATCGTGCGCGAGACCTATCGCGGCATCGCGGGCGACAGCGAAGACAACTGGAAGCGATTTTTGCACGACGGTTACCTGCCCGGCAGCGCGGCGAAACCTGTCTCCGTGCTGCTCAGCACCAATGCAATCGCGGGGGTCTTGGCCGCCGCGAAACCAGTTGCGGCACCGACCCCGGATGCGCTCGAAGTGGTTTTCCATCGCGATTACAAGGTGGATGACGGCCGCTACAACAACAACGGCTGGCTGCAGGAACTGCCCGATCCCATCACGAAGCTGGTCTGGGAAAATGTGATTTTGCTGAGCCCGAAGACGGCGGACGATCTTGGCCTGGTCATTCAGAATAAGGAAAATAACCGGCTCTTTGTGCCGCTGGTCCGAATCCGGCTCGATGGCCGTGAAATCGTCGGCCCGTCCTGGAAACAGCCCGGCATGGCGGACAACGTCGTCGCGTTGGCGCTCGGTTATGGCCGCGCCAGGACCGGTCGCATCGGCCACGGTTCCGGTTACGACGCCTATCGTTTGCGCACGACGAAGTCGCCGCACATTGCCGCCGGCGCGAAATTGTCGCTCACCGGTCAGACCCACAAGCTGGCCAGCACGCAGGACCACGGAGCCATGGAAGGGCGACCGATTGTCCGCGAGGCGAACCTGGATCATTACCTGGGGAACAATCAGTTTGTCAAAGCGATGAACCTGGAGGAACCGCCGGTGGTCCGTCCGCTGTATCCGAACCCGCTCGACAAGGTCAAGGAAAAGGGACTGCACCAGTGGGGCATGGCGATCGACCTGAGCTCGTGCGTCGGTTGCTCCGCCTGCATGGTTGCCTGCCAGAGCGAAAACAATGTGCCGATCGTCGGCAAGGACCAGGTGACGCGAAACCGTGAAATGCACTGGATCCGCATCGACCGCTATTTTACCAGCGACCCGAACAAGCCCGAGCCGGAGCAGATGGCCGAGCCCCAGATGGTGATGCAGCCGATGCTTTGCCAGCATTGCGAGGCTGCGCCTTGCGAAAACGTCTGCCCGGTCAACGCCACCAGCCACGACGAAGAAGGCTTGAACGTGATGACTTACAACCGCTGCGTCGGCACGCGCTACTGCTCGAACAACTGCCCTTACAAAGTCCGCCGCTTCAACTATTTCGACTACAACAAACGTCCGCTCGATCAACTCGTGGGTCCGGTTTACAGCCCGCCGGATGTGATCGGCTGGTTCAAAGACCCGGACAAAGGCAAGCGGCCCGAAGACGAGTGGGAACTGCTCAAGCTGGTCAAGAACCCGGACGTGACCGTGCGCATGCGCGGTGTGATGGAGAAGTGCTCGTTCTGCCTCCAGCGCATCGAGCAGGCGAAGATTGCGCAGAAGGTCAAGGCCGGCGCTTCGGGCGACATCCGGCTCAAAGAATCCGAAGGCACGATCCCCCGGACGGCCTGCCAGCAGGCGTGCCCGGCCGAGGCGATTGTGTTTGGCGACGTTTCCGATCCGGAAAGCCGCGTCTCGAAGCTCAAGGCGCAGGAACGGAACTACACCGTGCTCGACTTTCTGCTCACCAAACCGCGCGTCACCTACCTGGCGCGCGTGCGCAATCCGAACCCGGCCATGCCCGATTATCACGAATGGCCGTTGAGCTTTGACGAGTATTCGAAGAAAAACGGAAACCCATTTGAACATCACGAAGGCGGCCACGGCGCAGGCCACGGCGGACCGCATTCGGCTGACAAAGGTGAAACCGCCGGAAAGGGAGCGCTCTAATGGCTGAGGCAGTCATGCCTTCCACGGTCAAGCTCCTGGCGCCGCCGCCGGAATTGGAGCGCGTGCCGCTGATCCGCAACCAGCGCCCCATTGGCTGGATTTCCGACGCCATCGCGGGCATCGCCGAAGGCAAGACGCCGAAATGGTGGTGGTGCGCCTTCATCCCGAGCGTGACGCTGCTGACGATGCTCCTGATCATGATTGTCTATCTCATGTCCACCGGCGTGGGCGTCTGGGGACTGGGCCAGCCGGTGATGTGGGGCTGGGCGATCATCAACTTCGTCTGGTGGATCGGCATCGGTCACGCCGGAACGCTCATCTCGGCGATTCTCTTTCTGCTGCGCCAACGCTGGCGCACCTCCATCAACCGGGCGGCCGAGGCGATGACGATTTTCGCCGTCATGTGCGCCGGTATTTTCCCGCTCATCCACATCGGGCGCATCTGGCTGGGGTGGTGGCTGCTCCCGTTGCCGAATGCCAACAGCATCTGGCCTCAGTTCCGCTCGCCGCTGATGTGGGACGTGTTCGCGGTCTCGACCTATTTCACCGTGTCGGTGCTCTTCTGGTACATGGGTTTGATTCCCGACCTCGCGGTGATGCGCGACCGGGCGAAAACCAAAATCCGCAAGTTCGCCTACGGCCTGTTCTCGCTGGGCTGGACCGGGTCGAACCGGCATTGGAGCAATTACGAGCGGGCTTATCTGATCCTCGCCGGCCTTTCAACGCCGCTGGTGCTCTCCGTGCACTCCATCGTGTCCCTGGACTTCTCGGTCTCGCAACTGCCCGGATGGCACACGACCATCTTCCCGCCTTACTTTGTCGCCGGCGCGATTTTCTCCGGGTTCGGCATGGTGCTGACGCTGTTGATCCCGCTGCGGAAGATTTGCAAATTGGAAGACATCATTACGGTGCGCCACGTCGAGTTGATGTGCAAAGTGACCCTGGCCACCGGTTCGATTGTCGGCTACGCCTACGGGATGGAGTTCTTCATCGCCTGGTACAGCGGCAATCCCTACGAACGGTTCGCCTTCATCAACCGCGCCTTCGGCCCGTACGGCTGGGCCTATTGGATCATGATTTCGTGCAATGTGCTCACGCCGCAGTTTTTCTGGTTCAAACGGATTCGCACCAACATGATCATCGTGTTCATTCTGTCCATTTTCGTGAATATCGGGATGTGGTTCGAACGGTTTGTCATCGTGGTGACTTCACTGCATCGCGAGTTCCTGCCGTCGAACTGGAGCTATTACAGTCCGACGTGGGTGGACGTCTGCACGTATCTGGGCACGTTCGGATTGTTTTTCACGTTTTTCCTGTTGTTCATCCGGTTCGTGCCGCTGATTGCGATTGCGGAAGTCAAGGCGGTCACGCCCCAGGCCGACCCGCATCATCCTTTGGGCGGCGCCAGGGAAGGAGGGCACCACTGATGAGTGCGGAGTGTCGAATGCGGAATGTGGAGCGGGGTCAGGGCCCATTGGGTCACGTCACTGCTGCTTGCGTTCACGGCGAGTGGACGTGCGGCCTCTTTCCCTTCACCCCCGCCCTCTCCCTTGGGGAGAGGGAGAAACGGCCCCGCTTTGGTGCTCGAGCGCGCACCTTCTCACTCTCGACACGTGAAGCAATGCTGTTCCCTCTCCCTGAGGGAGAGGGTCAGGGTGAGGGGGAACGGGCTGGTGAGAAATCTCAGTCCCTCCCGGCATTTGGAAAGGAGCGGGCTCATGCCTGAGACCGGAAAACCTTACGGCCTAGTCGCCGAGTTCGACACGCCGGCGGCCACGATGCACGCGGCGGAGAAGGTCCGCGACGCCGGTTTCAAGAAATGGGACGTATTCACTCCCTATCCGGTGCACGGCCTGGACAAGGCCATGGGACTCAAGAGTTCCAAGGTCGGCTGGTTTTCGTTCGTCGGCGGCGTGACCGGTTACGCCCTGGGCAACCTGATGATCTGGTGGATGAACGCGCACGATTACGCCATCGTCATCGGCGGCAAGCCGCTCTACAGCCCGTTCAGCGCCTTCCCGCCGTCGTACGAACTGACGATTCTGCTCGGCTCGTTCGGCGCGCTGTTGGGCATGCTCTTTTTGAACCGTCTGCCGCGGCTGTATCATCCGCTTTTGAAACACCGCCGCTTCGCGCTGGCGACCCACGACCGTTTTTTCATCGTGGTTGAAACCGCCGACCCGAAGTACTCGGAAACGGAAACCCGCAAACTACTCGAATCTGCCGGCAGCAGACACATCGAAGTGGCGGAGGAATAATGCGCTATTTACTCGCTGGTTTTTTTCTCCTCTGCCTTGTGATCGCGAGCATCGCCGGTTTCCGCGGCGATAAAACGCGCCGGCCGCCGATCGAGCTGTTCCCCGACATGGACCGCCAGCCCAAGCTCCGTCCGCAAACGCACAACAATCTTTTCTCCGACCAGCTCAGCTCGCGCCTGCCGGTCGAGGGCACCGTGCCGCGCAGCCAGCCCGTGGTGGCGGGCGGCAGGGAGATTTATTCGTTCGAAGACAACCCGCTGAACACCGGCCGCATTCCCGGCACAACCAATTTTGTGGAAACGATTCCGCTACCCTTGACCGAACAACTGCTCGCGCGCGGCCAGCAGCGTTATGCCATCAACTGCGCTCCCTGCCATGGCGTGACAGGCGACGGCAAGGGCATCACCAGCAAGTATGCCATGATTGCGATGGCCAACTTCCATGACCCGCGTCTGGTGAAAATGGCCGACGGCGAAATCTTCAACACGATCACTTACGGCAAAAACCTGATGGGCGCGTATGGACCGAACGTGACGATCACGGACCGATGGGCGATCGTCGCGTACGTTCGCGCGCTGGAGCGGAGCCGGCTGGCGACGCTGGACGACGTGCCGGAAGCGCTGCGATCGACTTTGAGAAGATGACAGATGCAGAATATGAGCGCACACACCCAATCTTCAGCCGAGCCGCCGCTGGACCTCTCGCGGTGGCGCAATCTCCCCAACGTCCTGATGGGAGTCGGAGGCGCGCTGGCAATCCTGGGCTATCTCTTCAACGCGCGGCAGTTCGGCTATTCCTGGCTGTTCGCCTACATGTTTTTCCTGAGTTTCTGCCTGGGCGCGCTCTTCCTGGTGCTGGTGCATCATCTGTTCGACGCCAGTTGGTCGGTGCCCATCCGGCGTTTTATGGAGCACCTGGCCTGCCTGGCGCCGGTCATGGCGGCGCTGTTTCTTCCCATCGCCGTGCTGGCCCCAAAGATTTACGGGTGGATGCAGCGATTGCAGACCGGCGAGATCGACCATTCGCTCCACGCCAAGCAACCGCTGTTCACCCTGCCGATGTTCTACATCGTCGCGTTGTTTTGCTTTGTTGTCTGGTTCGTGTTGTCGAATCGGTTGCGCCATTGGTCGCTCAAACAGGACGAGACGGGCGCGGCGGAGTGCACTTACAAGATGCGGTTCTACTCGTTCTGGGGCATTTTCGCGTTTGCCATCACCCTGACGCTGGCGGCCATCATGTGGATGAAAGCGCTCCAGCACGAATGGTTCTCCACCATGTATGGCGTCTGGTATTTCGCGGCCAGCGTGTGGGTTACCTTGCCGACGGTTTATCTCATTGCCGTGATCTTGAAACGGCAGGGGCCGTTGCGCGACGTGGTGCAGGAAAAACAGATTTACTTCATCGGTTCGCTGATGCTGGCCTTCACGGTATTCTGGGCCTACATCAGTTTCTCGCAATACTTCATTATCTGGAACGCGAACATCCCCGAGGAAACGTTCTGGTATGTGCTGCGCGAACAGGGATCGTGGTGGGAGGTCAGCATGATTATCATCTTCTGCCATTTCTTCCTGCCGTTCCTGATGCTCTTGCGCATCGATTGGAAACTCAAACTGACGATCATGTTTCCGCTGTGCGCCTGGGCGTGGCTGATGCACTTCTTCGACATGTCGTTCAATGTCCTGCCGGCAGGCCGGCCCGACGGGTTCAGTCTTCAATGGCTCTGGCTCGACCTCGGCTGCCTCGCGTTCATGGGCGGGTTGCTGACGAAATTCTTCGTGAAAAATCTGAACGCGCACCCGGCCTTTCCCCAGAAGGACCCGCGTCTGGCCGAAGGGCTGGACATTCACGTCCCGACCGCCTCAGACGCAAAGACCGCTCCGTCGCATGGAGGCGCCCGATGAAATGTCGAACGAACGGAGGTCGCCGATGAACCGACAGCAAACCCCTTTCGATGTGGCCCGCGCGACGGCCTACGCCATCGGCATCGTCGGCACCTTTCTCATCGTGGCGCTGCTGGTGCTGGCGATGCAGCACTACACGCAGCCCGCGCCGGTGGGGGCCAACCGCGTGGAGGAACGGTACAAATTTTTGCAGGACCAGCGCGCGGCCGACGCCAAAGCGCTCAACGAATACGATTGGCAGGATAAAGATAAGGGCGTCGTCCGCCTGCCGGTCCAACGCGCCGTGGAACTGACTTTGCAGGAGTGGCAGAATCCGGCGGTGGCCCGCTCGAACTTGATTTCCCGCATGGAAAAAGCGACGGCCGTCCCGCCGCCGCCGCCGGCAAAGCCCAATCCCTACGAGTGAGCGGAATGATGCCCTCCTCGATGAACGCGACTTCTTCGCCATCAGCTTCACCTGCCGCCGCCGCGCCGCTCCCCCCGGCTGCGCCTGCTCAGATCGACGCCTCGTGCCGCGTGCCGGTCCTTGTCTTGTTCGCTTGCGCGGCATTTTGGCTGGTGACCGCTTCAGTCTTTGCCCTTATCGCATCGCTCAAATTTCACGCGCCGGGTCTGCTGGCGGACTGTCCGTGGTTCACTTACGGCCGCGTGCAGGCGGCGCAGATCAACGCGCTCATTTACGGTTTCGCCGCGCAAGCCGCGCTGGGTGTGACCTTGTGGCTGATCGCGCGACTGGGCCGCACACCGCCGGCGCAGCCCGGATACATCGTGGTCGGCGCGATTTTCTGGAACATGGGAGTGAAGCTCGGCATTTTCGGCATCCTGATCGGCGACACCACCGGTTATGAGTGGCTGGAAATGCCGGGATACGCTTCGCCGATCCTGTTTGTCGCCTATGCCATCCTCGGCGTTTGCGCGCTGTTGACCTTTCATCAGCGGCGCGAGCCGACGCTCTACGTTTCTCAATGGTTCCTGCTGGCGGCGCTGTTCTGGTTTCCCTGGATTTACTCGACGGCGAACCTGCTGCTGGTTTTTTTTCCAGTACGCGGCGTCCTGCAGGCGTCGGTGGACTGGTGGTATGTCAATAATCTCTGCCAGATCTGGTTCGGGTTCGTCGGTCTGGCGGCGCTCTTTTACTTTCTGCCCAAACTGACCGGGCGCCCGCTTTACAGTGATTATCTGGCCATCCTTGCGTTCTGGACGCTGGCGTTGTTCGGGGGTTGGGGCGGCATTCATCAGGGCGCGCCGCTGCCCGCCTGGATGCCGAGCATCAGCACGGTATTCACGGTGCTGGGCGTCGTGCCGCTCATCGCGATCGTCATGAACTTCTACGGGACCGTCGGCGGCATGTCGCTGAATTTGAAGGACAGTCTGCCGCTTCGATTTGTTGTCTTCGGCGCGATTGCCTATGTGCTGGCAGCGGTGCTGGGCATTCTCGATTCCCTTCCGCAGCCGGGTCGGATCACGCACTTCACCCTGTTCGCGCCGGGCCGGACGCAATTGTTCCTCTATGGCTTTTTCGGCATGACGATGTTCGGCGCGATCTATCACATCATGCCGCTGTTGATGCCGGAGGGATGGCCGTCGGCGAAATTGCCGAAACGTCACCTGACACTGGCGACGCTCGGGATCATTCTTGAGGTCGTGCCGCTGGTCCTGGGCGGAATTCTGCAAGGCCTGTATTTGAACGATCCGAACAAGCCGTTCATGGAAGCGTTGCGATCGAGCCTCATGTTTTTCCGCATCAGCACGCTGGGTGACTTGCTGATCGCCGCCGGCAACGTCCTGCTTGCGCTGAATGTGGGCTGGTTGCTGGTTCGCTGCTGTCGCGCCTGTTGCCTGCCGGCGATTCTGGCGGCGGTCCGACCGCAAGTCGCGGAGGTGACGCGATGAATCAGGGCCCGCTCATCTTCGTCGGCGTCTTCTTCGCGCTGGCCCTGTCGTGGTTTGGCCTGATCCTCGCGCCGGAGCTGCAACTGGGCAATGCCCAGCCGGCGACCAACGTCGTGAACCCCGCGCAGCTTTATCCGCAGATGCGGCCCGGTCAGGCCCGGCAGGGCCTCGATGTGTACCGCTCTCTCGGCTGCGCGGCCTGTCACAGCCAGCAGATCGATCAAACCGGCCGGGTTTATGACGTGGTGTTGAACGAGCCGGGCACCAACCAGACCGCGGTCGTTGAAGCGTTGCTCAAAGCGAATGTGATTGCGACCGCGGCGGAAGCCTCGAAACTGCTCGGCACGCCCAAACCGGCCCTATTGGAAGGCGTGGCCCGGGAACAGGCGGATGGGCTGGCGGGAAAACTCGAAGCCGCCGGCGCCAAAGCCGAGGTCAAGATCATTCCCACCGGGCCGGACATCGCCCGCGGCTGGGGCAAACGCCGCAGTGTCGCGGAGGACTTCCTGTTTGATCAGCCGGTGATGCTCGGTTCGCAACGCATCGGCCCTGATCTGGCCAACGTCGGTCTCTGGCGTCCGAGCGCAGAATATCAATTGCTGCATCTTTACGATCCAAGAATCACAGAAGAGAAATCGATCATGCCGCCGTATCGTTTCCTGTTTGAGAAACGGAAAATCATTCGCGAACCGTCGCCGGACGCGCTGCCGCTTGCCGGCAAATTCGCGCCGGAACCGGGCGACGAAATCGTCCCGACGGACAAAGCCAGGCAGTTGGTCGCTTACCTGCTCAGCCTCCGCGCCGATGCGGTCATCTTCGACACGCCGGTAACGGTGGCGCAGCCGGTGATTTCGACCAACGCACCGGCGGTGGATCAAACCAACGCGCCAGCGAAATGAACTGCGACCCGACCCCATCGACCAGGACGCCGGAAGCCGAACCGATCGCCGGCACCGCGCGTCCGCCGGTCTGGCTGTTTGTCCTGGTGGCCGTGCTGGCCTTTTGGGGCATGGACTTCCTGGACAACCACGGCGGCGGGTTTAATCCGCAAGTGTACGGTCCGTACGGAACGCTTGATGAAGTCGGACGTGATCAGCCTGCGACGGGGGGCAACAAACGTTTCAACAATGGGCGGTTGAACTTCAAACTCTATTGCGCGCCTTGCCACATGGAAAGCGGCCTGGGCAACCCCGCCAATAACGTGCCTCCCTTGGTCCATTCGGAATGGGTTTTGGCCGAGTCACCCAACCGGCTGATCCGGATTGTCCTGAACGGCTTGCAGGGTCCCATCAAAGTTGACGGGAAGGACTTTAACAGCAACGGCATGCTGCCCTGGCGCGACACGCTGACCGATGACGAAGTCATTGCGAGTGTCCTCACATTCATCCGCGGAAACGGCGAATGGGGACATCATGCGTCCGAAATCACGGCGGAAGAAGTCGCCAAAATTCGCGGCGAAACCAAAGACCGGGCAGTCCAATGGACGATCGACGAGCTGCTTAAAATGCCGGAAAAATAGGCGCCTGCATCCGTTGCGGGTTGGTTTGAGGTTCGACGGTTCCTGGCGTTCGGTTGGGCAGTCCGGTCAATTTCCTTCCACCGCACGAGGTTGTTGAGTTGCCCACTTTGCCCTTCCCAACCGCGATAAACCTTCGGAAGCTCATGGCATGCCTCACGAAACGACCTTGCTCATCCGTCCGGAGTTTCTGAACCACGGCGGGACGTTGTTCGGCGGCTACATGATGCAATGGGCCGATGACATGGCCTATAGCGCGGCGTCGCTCGCCTTTCCCTCCGCCAACTTCGTCACGAAACTCTTCGGCCAGTTCGACTTCAAAGCGCCCGTGCGCAGCGGCGATATCATCAAGATTTACAGCAACGTCGAAAGATTTACAGCAACGTCGAAAGTCGCGGCACGACTTCCTGCAAAATCCAGGTGTGGGCGATCAACGCGCGAACGCAGGTGGAAGTTTTTCGCACTTTCGCCGTGATGGTGAACGTGCGCGACGGGAGGAAGGTTTCCCTGGACGAGCAGTTCCAGGGTGTCTGAATTGATAATTCTGCGCCCCCTTTCTTGGGGCGCGCCTCCGGACGCTTGACTCCCGTTGGCAATCGCTTCAAATCTAAAGTCACCTGCATCAAAATTCGTGAACCATCTGAAAAGTGAAACTGCGCTCCGAATGATTCCGCCCGCGAAACACGCGAATGCATCCGATCTTGTTGCGCGCGCTGTTTCGCGTGCTTCGCGGGCGTTCCTTATTCTCTTTTTTGCCCCCGGACTCTCCGCAGATTCCACTTGGGTCGGCGCCCGGCCTCCCGCCTTGAAGAGGAGCAGAAGACCTTCACCCTGCCGCCCGGATTCCAAATCGAACTGGTCGCCGCCGAACCGGACGGCGGCAAATACGTCGCCCTGGCGTTCGATCACGCGGGCCGCATGTGGACGATGACGGCGTTCGAGTATCCCCTCGACGCCAGCGAATCCCCCGCCGAAGCCAGAGCGCTCTTCGCCCGCGGCGGCCGCGACCGCGTGCTGGTGTTCGACACGCCGACCGCACCGGCCCGGCAGAAGCCGCGCGCGTTCGCCGAAGGACTCGTGATCCCGCTGGGTCTTCTTCCTTACAAAAACGGCGCGTTCGTTCAATACGACGGCGAGATACGGTTTTACCAGGACACCGACGGCGATGGTCGCGCCGACCGGCAGGAGCCGGTGCTCACCGGTTTTGGCATCGAAGATTCGCACCTGTTCCCGCATCAGTTCACGCGCGCGCCGGGCGGCTGGATTCTGATGGCGCAAGGCGCTTTCAATTACTCGAAGGTCAAGGATCGGGCGGGCGACGTCACCGACTTCAACAAGACGAAACTCGCGCGTTTCACGCCGGACGGCAAACGCTTCGAGATCATCGGTTGGGGTCCGTGCAACATCTGGGGGCTGGTCATCGATCGTTTCGGCGAAATTTTCATCCAGGAGGCCAACGATCAGGGCTGGCCGATGATGCCGTTCCTTGAAGGCGCGTCGTATCCGCTCTGCGGCGATGATGTGCCGCGGTCCTATGCGCCACCGTTCCCGAAGCTGGGCGAAAGGGAGATGGGCGGCACCGGGCTCAGCGGGCTTGCGTTGAGCGAAGGCGGCGACAGTTTTCCGGGCGCGTACCGCGACATCTTCTACGTCGCCAATCCCATTACAGGGAAAATCCAGGCAATTCGCCTGTACCGGGGCATTGACCCGGCGTGCGCATCAACGGTCCAACGGTCCAACGGTTCAACGGTTCAACGGCTCAATGCTTTAACGAACCGCTCTGCCAACGGCTGGCGCCTCGAGCATCTGCCCGACTTTATCCAATGCGGCGACCCCTGGTTCCGGCCGGTCGCGATTCAATTCGGTCCCGATGGCTGCCTCTATATCGTGGACTGGTATAACAAGATCATTTCCCACAACGAAGTGCCGCGCAATCATCCCGAGCGCGACAAGACGCGCGGCCGCATCTGGCGCGTGCGTCACGAATCCCAGACGCCCCGTGTCAACGTGCCCAATCTCTATCAGGCGCCGGACAAGGAACTCCTGGCCCATCTCCGCGCCGCAAACACGTGGGAAGTCAATGCCGCGTGGCAGGAAATCGTGGACCGCCGCGCGCTCTCGCTCGCGCCAACGCTCGGCAAAATCGTGAGCGACGACGCGCAGCCGAACGATCTGCGCATTCGGGCGCTTTGGTGCCTCGAAGGTCTGGGCAAAGTGAAATGGGCGCACCTGGAAAAGCTTCTCGGCGCAAATCACCGCGCCGTCCGCAAAGAAGCGCTGCGCGTGGCGCGGGACCAAGTGGGGCAGGCGTCCCGCCTGCCAAGTGGATCCCGCCTGGTGCTAGCCCGGCGCGGTCTGGACGATCCTGACCGATTGGTCCGCCAGGAGGCGATCCGTTTGCTGGCGTCGTTGCTCGACGAGGCGAGTTTCCAAAAGACCGGTTCAGCCAATGAGATAATCGCAATTCTCGCGCAGACTGCTTCATCTCCGCCGACTGAATCGAACGAGAAATGGCGAAACTACTTCGGTTCGTTCGAAGCTTTTCTTGCGCGTGTCGCTCTGGAAAAACAACCGAAGCTCGTCACCGCGTGGCTCGATAGCCGCGCAAGCGTATCGCCTGCCCTGCTTTCGCCGCGCGCCTTCGCCGCGCTCACCGTGGGCGGTCCGGAAGGCGCCCGGCGCCTCGCCGCTCTCCTGCCCCAACTCGGCCGCGGTCCGGGTTCCGAAGAACTTCTGCTGATCGCTTCCGCGCCGACCGACCCCGCTGCGAATGCGGTCCTCAAATCCAATCTGGCCAATGCCGCCGCTCTTCGATTGCTCTACGACAATCGCAGCCGCCTATCCGACCACGCCGCGCTCGCGCCTCTCCTCAGGGACGCGATCCGCGCGCTGATGAAGAACGATCCGAGCGAAGCGAATCTCGACTTGCTCGTGAAGCTCGCGACCGGTTTTCGCCTCCAGGGGCTGGAAAACGAACTGGTTGCTGCCGCAACCGGAGCCGGAGCCAGCGCGGAACGACGGGTCGCCGCCCTCCGGGCGCTGCGAGAGTCGGGTTCGCCGCGCGTGGATGTCTTTCGTCAGTTCGCCATCAGCGCCGATGATGCCGTCCGGCGCGAGGCGGTTACGGCGCTGGCCGCCGCCAAATCCGACGCCGCGGTTCCCGCGCTGCTCGACGTCTGGCCGTCGCTGACACCTTCGCTGCGAAAGACGGCGGTGGATCGTCTGGCCGGTTCCGCGTTCAGCGCGAAGCA
>WNGA01006342.1_pt1 | contig 16890 bp, 15 predicted proteins | sample 5400061 | NCBI WGS metagenome assembly WNGA01 (sample SAMN13153366, study PRJNA577476) | soil metagenome | isolation source: 100 cm soil or saprolite under grassland replicate 2 | place: USA:California | collected 2016-06-15 | reverse complement strand
TATTTCGTCCACCTACAAGATTCCAGTATTGTTCTGCAGTAGTAGGAGTGGTATTTTTTGTTCCGTCTTCTTTTACTCCATCTATAACAAATCCATCTCGCCCCGGTAATGTCCTCGTTGAAAGACCGTCACCCTCGAGATTAGCATCAGTAAATGAAGTAATTCTTCCGCCCATACGTGCTGATATGAGAAAACTAAGAGAAAAATCTTTATAAGTAAACCTGTTATTAATGCCGCCAATCCATTCAGGTCTGCTATTACCAACATATACAAGCTGAGCAGCCGTTACTGCAGGTCTTCCATCATCCAGCACTACTGGCAGTCCCGTTGCAGAATCCCGCACAAGACCTCTGCTATACATTTCGCCGTAAGGTCTTCCCTCTACAATTTTATACTGGTTAATAAAATTTGCAAACAAAACTAATTCTGGTGATTTAGGCGCTATGGATAAAACTTTGTTGTTATTTTTTGCATAATTAATGCTTGCCACCCAGGAAAAGTTATCGGTTCTTATTGGAGTAACATTCACAGTAATCTCTATTCCCTTGTTTTGTATATTTCCGGCATTAATAAATTTACTTGAATAACCTGAAGCTGGAGGAAGTTGTACATTAACAAGCTGATTCTTGGAATTTGTTTTATAATATGTAAATTCTACCCCAAAACGGTTTTTAAAGAGATTGATATCAATACCGTATTCCTGTGAAGTTGTTATCTCGGGTTTTAAAGTGTCAACAGGATTTACAGAGCTCTTAGAAATACTGCCTCCAGGATTTATATTAAAGTATTCTAATGTTTGATAAGGAGCAGCATCGTTCCCGGTTTGTGCAATAGAACCTCTTAATTTTATAAAACTGAAGGGCTCAGGCAACTTCAATATATCAGATAAAACAGCAGTTAACCCTACAGATCCGAAGAAGTAAGACCAGTTATCTTTAGGTAAGGTTGATGACCAGTCGTTTCTTCCTGTGCCGCTAAGCGTTAAATAATTTTTATAACTAATGTCCACGCTTCCATATAATGACTGTTTTTCATACTCAGATAAAGCCTCGTTGGAAGATAAAGATCCTTGTGCAGCATTATTCAGGGTAAAAACATTTTCGTTAACAAGAACGGACGCAGTTGAATTCAACGAAGTGTATTTATTATGTTTTATATTTCCACCCGCGTTTGCGTTAAGGCTAAAATCACCAAACCGGTTATTATACATTAATAAAAAATCTGAGTTCACCTCAGTAGAAGCTTCGTCAGAGACACTAAAGTATCCATTATCTGCTATAATGTAAGTATCGAAAAACCGTCGGTCTTCACTGTTATTTGTATACCTGCTTACACCAGTACGCAACATTAAACTTAAGGAAGGTGTAAATCTATAAGTTAATGAAGCCAATCCTTTTATAGTATTAGCTTCGAAAAAATTTTGACAATTATTTTTTACCCAGAAGGGATTTTCACCACCGTTCGAATGAGGGTGCCAATAGTTTTGCGTTAACTCCCCCTCGTCGTTCACAAACTGGTAGTGGGTGCGTGCATATTCTAAAGGTATGTTAGAAGGTACCCGGACGATTTGCCTGTTAACGTTTGCAAAGTCTTCATCCGACCGTACATAATTAGTTGCTTTTTGCCATAAGTAAGTAATCTTCGTATCAAATGAAAGTTTATCAGTAAGGTTTCCACTAACCCTAAAGTTGAAATTATGACGCAGGAAAGTATTATTATCCACAATTCCTGTTCCCGTGATATTCGTGTAAGAGAAATATGACTGAACTTTATCGCCTCCGCCGCCAATGGCAACACTGTTGGTGAGCGTTTTTCCTAAACTAAAAAAATCGTCATAATTATCGGGATGAGGAACCAATGCATAGGTAGAAGCTGAGTCTGCAGGATCAATGCTCCAGGTTTTTACTACCTGACCTTCCATTTTCGGTCCCCATGTTGCTTCAGCGTCCCGTAAATAATTCCCATTACTTCCCTGCGCATATATATTTTGAAAGTCATGAAGATTTACAGCCTGATCAAGTTGCAAACTGCTGTTAACGCTAACAGCAAGACCTTGGCCGGCGGCACCCTTCTTTGTGGTTATAATTATAGCGCCATTTTGGGCATTGCTTCCATAAAGGGCGGATGCAGAGGACCCTTTCAACACATTCATGGTCGCGATATCATCCGGGTTTAAACTTCCAAGATCACCGGGAATACCATCAATAATGATAAGCGCCTCGCTGCTTCCAAGGAAAGATCTATCTCCTCTTAAAACGACCCGTACGTTTGATCCGACGCCTTGCGAAGATCTTACAATATCAAGTCCTGCAACTTTTCCGGATAATGAATTCGCTACGTTTGTTTCACGGGCTTTGGACAGGTCTTTTGTTTCTACTGTTTGTGTTGAATAATTCAGATTTCTTTTGTTTTTAGTAACACCAAGAGCTGTTACAACCACAGCATTTAGTTCAGTGTTGCTTTCAGCAAGTGTAATTGATAGATCAGTAACATTCGCTTCTACAGCTCTTTCAACTGTAGTATAACCTATATTAGAAATAACAAGTGTTACGGTACCTGCCGGCACATTTATAGAAAATGAACCATCATTATTAGTAATTGTACCGATTGATTTATCTTTTACCTGTATGGCTGCACCTGAAATAGGTTGATTATTTTGTGCTGATACAACTTTGCCTTTTACAGTTCTTGTTTGTGCATTTACTATAATGCTCACAAGCAATAGTGGTATAAAAAAGAAATTTTGCAATTTTCGCATGGCAGTCAATTTTATGGTTGTTGAATTAATTTGAAAGGAAGGCTTAACAGAAGCCTACGAAGAATTAAATGGAAAATTTTTAGTTAGCATGCTAGTTTTCTTTGGTTATGCAATTATGAACCCTGAATTTAAGCATTTGTTTAATAATAAAAAAATAACAACCGTTTGCGTGATTTTAATAAGCACTACAAAGTTAGCACTATGTAAAAAAGATATTTTGGAAAATTGAAAAAAATATTTTATTGCTTTTACTGAAGGGACAAGCGGAAGAATAAGCATTTAACTGCAAATTTTTTATAAACAGTCACTCAATATTTTCATACCTATAAAATTTGCTTCACCTCATTTTATCAACATCAATTGCTCTAAAATTCGCACGTTGGCATCCTTCTCTGCAGGGGATAAAGTAAAATTATTATTTCCTTCAAACATTGATTTGCTCCATAACAATTTCTTGTTGCCCGGGAACGATTTTGTTTGTTCATCCAACCACTCTATACCTTTATCTTTCTGATTTAATTTTTCAAATGCCCACGCTGTTACCAATGCATTTTCAGGATAAACATTTTGCGTTGAATTAAACTGAACGATCCTTTGCAGTGATTTATATGCATCTTCAGATTTTTTTAAATGTGAATAACACAGATAATCCATCCAGTTCTCCAAACGATCGTCAATATCTTCATCATAGAGTTTACCTACACCGAGATTTTCAGGCCATTGTTTTGCTTCGCTGATAAATGATACCGCTTTGCTGTAATCTTTCTTTTGCATCCGCTCAACTGCCTCCATAAGTTTTACCTCACGGTATAATTCATGACTCTCAGTTGCGCCTTCAAAGGGGATGATATGCAATTTTGATAGTACAGCATCGCTTTCCTTGTAGCGTTTATTTAACAATAAAGTTTTTGCATACAACATACCCATAATGTAATAGTCGGAATGTGCATGATAAAAATTTTCAACAACAGGCAGCGCCTTTTCATATTGCTGATGATTATTGTAATATTCGACAAGGAGTTTATGGTATCGCCACTGGTTGTCAAGCGAAAGCGCTTTTTGCAAATCTGCAATTGCCATCGAGATGCTGTCTTTAAATATTTCTGCTCTTGCAGCATAAAAAGGAGCATATGCGGGTTCATCACCGCAAGAGATAAAAAGTTTTTTGCTTTCATCAATACGATTCCTGTCTTTATAAATTAATGCGAGATGATATTTCAGCAGCCAGTCATTTTGGTTCTTTAATAATTCTTCCAACACTGCTGCTGTTTCAGAACGAAATGGAAAAACAAGATTTGGATTGATATTATTACAATCAACTTTTGTATGATGCAGAAAACTTAACCAGTATATCGCTTCTGATGACTCAGGAATTAATGACAAAACTTTTTCGCATTCACCTTTACAACCTATTGTATAATACCAAATCCCTAATTCCAAAAAAGTTTCCTGCGGCAACTCGTTTTGAATGAGTGCTAAAAAATTTTTTTTGTTTTCTTCGGAAGAGTGAGATAAATATTTTTCGAACCCTGCAAAATGATTCAGCGGATCAAAAGACAAAATCTCTTTCAATACTTCTTCTGCTTTTGAAGAATCATTTTGATAACGATAAATTACGGCCTGTAACTGTAAGGCAGTTATATTGTAACGATTATAATCAACTGCCTTTGCTGCATAGGCAATTGCCTTATCAAAATTCTTTTCCTTCAGATATAGCTTACTCAATTCAGTATAAGCGGCACTGCGGTACTCTGCAGAAAGTGTTGCTATATCAAATCCGTCTTTGGCATCAACGGTGTTACCCAATTTTGCATTGATTAATCCATAATAATAATTTGCATCACCGGCATGTGTATCAATGCTCAATGCATATTTGGCTAATGCCAAAGCCTCACCATAGCGCATATTGCGATACAACAATTCACTCATCTTTACCAATGCAGGTAAATAGTTAGAATCTTTTTGTAAAGCAGCACTCAATTTTTCTTCGGCCTGTGCATACATTTTTTGATCCATCAATTCCTTTCCCGCCATGTATAAACCATACACACTGTTCCAGTCAAAATTTTTTGGACTTTCAACAGGCCGGCTCAACACATTAGCATTTGGATTTGATTCATAAATAAACTTATCTACACCTATGCTTATCGTTAAATTAAGTGTGTCAGCATCTGTCTTTACAGAATCAGTAAAAACTTTTAGTGGAGATAACTGAACTTGTTTGTTGTAAATAATTTTTTCATGATCTTTTATTTTTAAAGTATCAGTGAGAGATTGAGTAGGAGAAAAAAATATTTTCAACCAGCCATTCTCATATTTTGTGTTTAAAGCGCCATATTCATTAGCCTCAACAAAACCTTTTGTATGCAAAACAGGAAACCAATATTCCTTCCATATATCTGTAGCATAAGGAGCAAAGCTGCGATGCTTAAAGGGCGTAAAACTGCTGCCCGGCGCACTTTGATTAAATAATCTTCCCGACTGCACTTCTACATACTGACCATCTGTGTCAGTTAATAATTTCTCCCAGATCATTCCTTGCCCCGATAAACCCCATATCCATATTTTTTTTCCCGCTTTATCATCATGTGCAGAATATCGCGCCATACCAAAATCATCATCGTGCCAATATCCGCCAAAAAAATTTGCATACTTTCCGAACACATGGTATGATTTGTATCCACCAAAATTATTTTGCTCATAAAAAGAAATTTTTTTTCCATTAGATTTATTTACCGGCCAATCAGAATATTCTCCTTCATGCCCTATATACCGATTACCAGGGTAAATGAATTCCAAATTTCCTTTGGCTTTAATGCCGGTGTTCATCCAATGATAATAGGGTTCTTCCTCTACTGTTGAATTATACCAAAATGATTGTGTAGTGAAATAGGCTTTATCTTTTTGAAGATTAATTTCTACCCGCCAGTTAGTTCTTGTAAGCAAATCAAGCACACCGATAATGCAACTCACACTGCTATCTTCGTTTGTTTTAGTAATATAATCAACTGGTGTTGCGCAATTTGGTGTGTGGCCAATGATAGCATAGTTCGCTTCTAATCCCCCACTCGTCCAGGGGCCACGCATGGCCACATCACGAAATTTTACTGAATGATTATAATAGATAAATGGTCTGTTGGTTGATTTTTCAATGGCAGCCCAAATCTTTCCTCCTATCTCAGGCAATATCATCACTTTGATATAATCGTTTTCCAGTTGCACTACTTTCCATTGTTTCTGAATTGACTTATCTGTAAATCCGTCATAACGATAATAGGGGTACACAGGGGTAAATAGCGGAATGGGATTTGGGTCAGAAAAAGGATAGGTAGTAAAGGTTTGTAAATATTCTTTTACAGTAGCTGTTTTTTGCTGCGCGAAATTTATACTATGGAAACAAAAAAATGTAAAAAGAATAATGGCAAATTTTTTCATGAAAAAATTTTTATTTGATTTTTGTATGTAGATATTTTTTATGGGCCAGGCTGCATTACTACTATGAGACCTCTGTTGCGTCGCACACTTGTACTGCAGATTGTGTTTCAGCAAAGAGAACAAAAGCTATTTCTATACACTTTTACTTTTTTTTATGAACCCACATCAAGAATTATTCATAAAATATATCGCTCCTAACGGAGCTTTTTCGTGATAATTAATTTTTTAACTACTACCCAATATATCGCTCCTACGGGAGCTGTTTGCATATTTTATTCCTTTGCTTCTACTAATATGCCGCTCCTAGGGAGCTTTTACGCAATAATTATTCTTGCTCTACTAATATGTCGCTCCTACGGAGCTATCTTTTATATTCTAAAAAATTTTTTCTACGTTCAATAATATTACTGAACGTAAATATCCTCTGTAAACGCCTTGCCGATTCAGCATTCAAACGTACAAGAGTCCCGTACATACGGGAACAAAAGCTTAATAATAAAACAGGCTTATGGTCCAAAATGAATTTCTTAACTAAAATATTACTCTTCAATAACTTTTTTCTCACTATCATTTATCACTTCGCTATGCAGTTTTCGTTTCACAACATCGAAAGGATATTTTAAAGCAAGCCTTCTTATTTCATAACTGAATTCTGTAAATGTTTCTTCCCATAGCTTTGCTTCTTCAGGAGTATATTCATGAAAGCCATGCGCATTAGCAACGCCGCGGCCTCCTGCTTTTACAATATCATCAATTAGCTTTGGAACTTCAGTTGAATTGGAAAGCGTAGGAAATAAATCTTTGAGCACTGTATGATAAGCAGGCACGCCAGTTAAATCCATCCAGCGAAAAACACCAACAAGCGTCATCCAGTAACCGGGATTATTACGGCATGCTCTATCAACATCTTCCACAGTAGCATAACCGTTTTCAACAAGATAAAATGCTTCGCGATACATTGCATACATTAACCGGTTGGTGATAAAACCTCTTATATCTTTGCGAACCAATGTTGGCTCTTTTCCCCAATGATGCGAAAGCTCATACAGGTATTCTCCCTTATTTATATCACTCAACTCTCCGCATATAATTTCAAGAAAACGCGTGGTGTGTGAAGGCTCGGCCCAATGTAATCCAAAAAAGCGATGCGGATGTTTTGTATGATTTTGTAAAATGCTTATAGGTATAGCAGAAGTATTACTCGTTAGTATTGCATCCTTTGAAATCACTGCTTCAATTTTTTCATATACTGATTGTTTGATGGCAATATTTTCAAGAGTGCATTCAATTATAAGTTTACAGTTTACAAGATCATTATAATCTTCTGATATGATTAATTGTTTGAAATAATAAGAAGACGATTTATTTATCATTCCTTCTTCTTTCGATCTTTTTAAATGCTCTGTTATACGTTTTTCGGCATGCTCAAGATCTGCAGAAACAGGAGCGATTGCCATAACAGGATGCTTTGCGATTAATAAACAAGTGGTAATGCTGCATCCCATTAATCCAAGTCCTACAACGCCGACTGAAACTTTTGTTGGGTCTATTGTTTCTTTCATTATTATGGTTTTAATTTTGAAAATATGAGTGATAAAAATTAAATTAATAAGTTGCTCTTCCTCCTGATAAATCAAAGGTGAAACCCGTAATAAAACTGTTTTCGGGAGATACTATAAAACTTGCCATGTTTGCAAACTCTTCTAAAGTACCACAACGTTTCATAGGAATTTTATCGGTCATGTATTTAACCTGTTCATCCGGCATGGCATCTACTAATGCAGTTCTTATTACTGCAGGAGCAAGAGCATTAACTGTTATTCCTGTTTCTGCATATTCTTTTCCCTGCACCTTAGTCATGGCTATTATTGCTGCTTTTGAGGCTGAGTATGCAAGCATGCCTGCATTGCCTTCTTTTCCTGCAATGGAAGCGATGTGTAAAATGCGTCCGTAATTAGTTTTCAACATTATAGGAAGTATATATTTTGAAGTATTGTAAGAACCCATAAAATTTACATCAAAAACCAGACGAATATTTTCTGCAGAGGTTTCATGGCTTTTGATATTGGTAACACCAGTTATGCCGGCGCTGTTTATTAAAATATCAATTCTTCCAAAATTATTTGCAATTGCTTCTATTGTTTGAGCCACCATATTTTCATCAGTAATATTTACTTCGTACGCTGTTGTTTTTTTTAATTGTTTGCTTAAGTGGTTTAACTGGTCAATATTTTTATCAAGCAAAGCAACACTTACATTTTGTTCAGATAATTTTTTTGCAATAGCCCAGCCTAATCCTGAAGCAGAGCCTGTAATTACAGCTACCTGGTCTTTAAGTAATGGGATCATTTCTTGTGATTAATTTTTTTACGCCGAAAAGTAACGAAAGTATCTTCTTATTAAATAAACCCGTTGTGTGATTAAAGAAAAAATATAAGCAAATGATAAAGCAATATGCTCTTTACTCAAATATGATTCGAACACATGTGCTTTATGCCTGCTTCCTCTTCTTCGTGACCTCTTTTTAGAGCACATAATTCACAAAGAATACGATGAATAGTTAATAAAACGACGGTTAAATGATTTATTAAGGCATGCAAACATAAAAATTAGATAGGATTACTTTACCAGAATTATAAATCGTTTTTAAAAAACCAAGAAGAGGTATTGAGTTAGCGAAGGAGGTTTTATAGCATGTACGTGAAAAGAAAGTTATAACTCTTGTATTGGTTATATTCTTTCATTAAATCTTGCAGCAATATCTTTTAAACGTTCAAGCGGTAAAGCTTTCTTATCCTGCAATTCTTCAAGATATATGCGAATGGTTCCGTTGGTTAATTTAACTGAATAAGTAAAGTCATCTGTAAGTAATGCATGTTGTTCATAACTGCCAATTGCAGTATTGAAGTTTCTTATGGTGTCAAGAAGCTGATCAATTTCGGAAGGGCCATAATTTATTTGTTTCATAGTTGTCGGGTTTAAGAGTACGCAATTTAAAAAATCAAATTCAACTGGCAAATAAATTGAAAAAAGAATACTCTTATTAATCTAAAATTAATTACCGAGTCGGGAGAGGTACTTCTCTCCTTTTTACCATCCAAAAACCTTTCTCACATATTCCCTGCTTTTTTTCCAGTCTTCTCTTACAGGATTAACCGGAGGCTCATCAAAAGCTAATTCTATTGCAGCTTTTCCTTTATAATTTATTTCCTGTAATGCTTTTGCGATTGCAGGAAAATCAGTAACACCTTCACCTACTGCTTCTGTCCATTTACCATTTGCTTTTTGATCCCGTATATGCATATACACCATTTGATGACCATAGGTTTTGATAAACCAAACAGGATCAACGCCGCCACGAATTAACCAGTTAAGATCAGGGCCTAATTTTATATCGGGAATCCTTGCCAATGTTCCTTTCAGATCATGAAGGTTATTGGTTACTTCAAACGTATGATTATGCAGGTTTGGTTCTACATTAAATTTATTACATGTCTTAATTATTTTTTTTAGCAACTCGGCCTGTGCATCTAATTCTTCTTCTGTTTTTATATGCTTTGCATCACCAACCGTAATGCCAAGCATAGCCCCTCCCACAAGATGTAAACGTTCAACTACCAGTTCTATATCTTCTGAAATTTTTTGTTGTTGATTACGATCCCACATATCCCCATAATAGGAAGTACCCGTTACAGGTAATGCATGTTTTTGAATAAGATCAGTGAGCCTTGCTACTGCATCATTGTGACGAAGAAGAATTTCCATAAGCTCCACGCCCTGCAAACCTGCATATTTCAAATCACTGAAAACATCATCGAGTATTGGCGTGCAATCCCAGTCAGGAGGATACCTGCTTGCATACACCCACAAATGTGCATACAAAGGGACCTGGGCAAAAAAATTTTTTTCAGCAAAGGAATATTTATTCGCCAGGCTGTTTAAGATGAGTGCACTTGTTACACTTCCTGCAGCTTTAAGAAATTTTCGGCGCGGATGAAGAGGTGTGTTTTGTTTCATTAAAATATTTTCTTAACTGAATGTGTTATGCCATTCTATTGCCAAACTTATTATTTACTTTTCATTTTGTCTATTTTTTGCGGGGCGGGAAAAACCAGCATATTTTTTGATTATCAAAAATGAAATTATTTAACCTTCTCATTCAAAAATTAAAACCATGAAAAAAATCGTTTTCTTTTTGGTGATTACTTTATCACTCGCTGCTGCTTCACCGGTTCTTGCACAAAATGATCAAAGGGCGAAAATGCAACAAGAGCTAAAGCAATATTTAAAGGATTCTTTGCAGTTATCAGATGCGCTGAGAGATTCTGTAATGGCTATTCGAATGGAGTACATGCCCAAAATGAGAGAAATATTTATGGATCAATCTTTGAGCCAGGCGGATAAAGAATCTAAATTAGGCGATATAAGAACACAAATGCATGCAAGGTATAAAACTGCAGGTCTTACTGATGACCAGGTGAACAAGTTAGCCGATAAAGAACAACGGATGAGAGAACAAATGCGAAACAGGATGAACAATGGCGGAACTCAATAGCCGATTTATTATAAGGTCACTCACATTTTTTTTATCTCTTCAATCTCTATAATATTCACACCTGTTTCCGGTGGATTTTCTACAGCATAAAGCAAGGTGTACAACATTTGTTTTAAAGTGACCAGCCTTAAAGCTTTTGCTTTTTACGCAGTAGAGGGTATCCATTCTAAAATTTTAAACAACGGAGAAAATAATAATGGCCAGTAATGTCCCGGCCCCACCACATACCATGGTCTTATAAACGTTGCGGGAATTTCTGTTGCGCGTATAAATGCTTCTGCTTCTGCACGGCATTGCTGGTAATCATGCATAATATTTGTTGATGTTTGCGCCACGCTCACATAAACAAAATGTTTTACGCCTGCTTGTTTTGCGGCTATTGCAGAAGATTTTGCAGAAACAAGATCAATGGTTTTAAATTGTTCTTTCTTTTTTGGTCCCGGATGTGCAACACCCAGCAATTGTATAAAGGTTGCGCCAGATGGAATTTTTTTTGCGAAACTTTTAGCATCAAATGGATTGGCAATAATATAATCACAACCTTTAGGTAATTTATTTTCAGAACCGTTGCGCACAATCGCTTTTACAGAATAGTTTTTTTCGAGAAGCATTTTTATTAATCTGCTTCCCATATAGCCGGTACCACCCGTAATAAAAATTTGTTTCATGCTTACTATTTACGATAATAACGATGAATTAGATTTTTGAAATTCTCCTGATAACAATCTTATGCAATTAGTTTTAAAAAAGTTCTTTCCTTTTCTTTATTTTGACTGAAAAAAACATGGCTCAAATAATACGTTGGGGAATACTTGGTTGCGGCCGCATTGCCCGCAAATTCGCTTCTGATTTGCGTTTGGTACAAGATGCAGAATTGGTTGCAGTGGCTTCACGAAATCTTCAAACTGCTCACGACTTTGCAAATGATTTCCCTGCCAAATATATTCATGACAGTTATGACGCATTGGTAAATAATGATGAGGCAGATGTTATTTATGTTGCCACGCCACACAGCCATCACTATGAGCATACTATACTTTGCCTGCAGCACAATAAGGCAGTGCTGTGTGAAAAAGCTTTTGCGGTAAATGCGAAGCAAGCAAAAGAAATGATTGCACTTGCACGTGAGAAAAAAGTTTTCTTAATGGAAGCTTTATGGACAAAGTTTCTTCCGCATTATAATAAAATGCAACAGATGATCCGCAGTGGGATGATTGGAGAAATAAAAAGCGTATTGGTAAATTTTGGTTTTAAACCTGTGGCACCTGTTCCTGGAAGATTATTTGACCCTGCACTTGCGGGTGGCACAATGCTCGATATTGGAATCTATAATGTTTTTATCGCATTGAGTTGTCTTGGTAAACCGGATGCTGTTCATGCTGTAATGACGCCGGCTTCAACTGGTGTGGATGAACAATGTTCTGTTGCACTGCTTTATGATAATGGCGCTATAGCACATCTTTTTTCTACATTCTCATCCAATCTTGTAACAGAAGCGGACATATGTGGCACTAACGGAAGAATAAGATTGAGTCATCGTTTTTATGCGCCTGATTCCACAATAGAATATTATCCCAAAATGATAGATAGTCGTGAAATAATAATTGTTGAAAAAGAAGAAGGCTGGGGTTATCAATATGAAGCAAGACATGTTGGCGAGTGTTTGAGAAATGGCAGAACAGAAAGTCCTGTTATGAATTTTGCAGATACGTTATTGCTTATGGAAACGCTTGATGCTATACGTGAAAAAGCCGGTATTCATTATGATGGGGATAAGTAAAATTTCTCTCACACGCAAATCTCAATAGAAGAACAAAAATTTTTAAGTTATTTTTTTCACCCCTTTAAAAATTCATACACAATCCTAACAGAGAAAAATAGAAAGCAACAGAATAAAAGAATAATGCCCAATTATTTTTTTAAAAAAATAAAAGATTTTTTTGGTGGAAAAATAATTCTCTTATCCTACTAATCTCGTAGGAATTATAGGATTTGAAAATGCACTTGTTTTACCACCAGCAAGTGTTAGTAATCCCAAAACATAAATTACATGAGTGCATTTTATGTGCATGCATATGCACACGAGCAAAAAAAGCTGGTGATCAGTATTATCTTTTTTTCCGGCAACTTTTATTGTTGTTGAATCCATATTTCGCGATTGTAATCAGAATAAATTCTGATTTACTGATATGCTGGCATTACTGCCTGTTTGGGTATGCGAAATATAAGGTGGTATTTATTTCCTGCTCAGCCGGCGGTTGCCAGTCTATCAGTAAAGCCATGTGTAAAGATTTTCGCTGTGGCCTGTAATCACAGGCTGAGAAAATTCTTTATTGAACAAGTTGTATTTGTAACACGAAATGCGTGATAATTTTTTCAACATAAAAAAATATGAAAATGAAACTTAAAACTACCAAACTACTTAAATGCTATTCCCTTACTCCTATTTTCATTTTTCTTTTACTTTTTTCTTCATTCGCACAGAATAATAATTTCAATCTGCTTGGAAAAGTAATTGATGAAAAAACACAATTTCCGTTAGGAGGTGCGACTCTTGAAATTAAAGGTGCGTATCATGAAGTTATTGCAGGCAATGATGGAGAATTTATTATTAAAACAGAGACAAAATTTCCTTTTATACTTATAGTTAGTTATGTAGGATATGAATCAAAGGAAATAACTGTTACAAACTCGGAAATAACTGTTACAAACTCACAAAAAGTAATAGTTGGTTTATCAGAGACAAAAAATAAGGAACTCAACGAGGTAGTGGTAATGGGCTATGGTACACAAAGAAGAAAAGACGTTACGGGGCTCAGTTGCAACTGTTCCAAAAGATAACCTTAACAAGCCATCTTCTTCTTTTGATAATCTTTTGCAGGGAGCTGTTGCCGGTGTTAAGTCAGAGTTCCGGGCAACCCGGTGCTACTGCAACTATCGGATACGGGGGTAGTAACTCTTTAAGTTTTGGAAATGATCCATTGTATGTAATTGATGGATTTATTTATTATAATGATAACAGCCCTACCAATTTAGCCCCTGTTTCCGGAACGGTTCCATCAGTAACCGGTGTATCATCAAATGGGTTATCAACTATTAATCCATCCGATATAGAATCAATAGATATATTGAAAGATGCTTCCGCTACTGCTATCTATGGATCACGTGGTGCCAATGGAGTTGTAATTATTACTACGAAAAGAGGCACAAAAAGCAGCAATAATATATCCTATAGCGCCTCTTATTGAATTCAGAAAACAGCAAAAAAACTTTCAATACTCAATGGTCCGCAATGGGCAAAATTATTTGATGACTTGTATAATGCAACACCAACAATTCAGGCCGGGTTAGCTGCCAATAAAAAATTAACAGATTCCTTAGGTGCCGCAGGAGTTAACGGAGATTGGGTAGATGCGGCATTAAGAACCGGGACTATGCAAAATCATCAACTTACCATTTATGGCGGTGATGAAAAATCAAGATATTCCATATCAGGCAATTATTTTGATCAAAAAGGTATTGTATTGGCTACAGATTTTAAGAGGTATTCAGCAAGGTTTAATTATGAAAAGAATTATTCAAAAAATTTTAAACTGGCAACAAGCATTTTTGGGAGCAATTCGGTAGAAAATGAACTTACCGGCACAGCTTATAACGGAATTGGGCATTCTTATTTTTCTTATTCCACTATCTGTAATAGCCGGCGCCTTATGACTTGTTCAACATTATTTTTTTAAATAAACATTACATCTTTATTCACTATAAAATATTCGTATGCGATTAGAAAAATCTTTGACAAGGAAAATTATTCGTGATGCATTGATAAGCATATTCCTTTATGTATTGCCAGTGTTATTAATGTTGCTTTCATTTTATGTCAGTAACAAACGACCATGGGAAAACTATCATGCCCCTGTACAAACACAAGAGGCAAAAAATTTCGTTGCGCAAATTTTTCAAAACCTTAATGGATGGGGTTTAACCGTATTGGCATTAATCGTTGGTGCAGTTGAGTTCGCTTATGGATTGTATGCAAACAAATGGAGCAAAAACGAACGCACACTCGACATTGTTTGTTTTGTAATACCCAAATTAGTGGTTCGTCCTTTTGTTACTTATGTTGGATTATTGTATCTGCCTGCACTCTTTCCGAACGGTGAAAATATGTTTGCATGGGTTCCATTCTGGTGGGGATTTTTTATTATAGCTGTTGCCGATGATCTAACACAATACTCAAATTTATTTAACTACTGCACTTGTGTATCTCGGTCTTGGTTATGCTGCTTTGTTTGTAACAGGGATTAAAGCGATTATCACACTTGCTGCGCATTCAAGTATCCCCTGGGACAAATCATTTTATAAATACAAGGTGTTGCATCCAATAGCATGGGTTTTAGAAAGACTTATTTCTACACCAGCCACACATCATGCGCATCACGCAGATACCCACAATGATGGTGTTGGATATTACAAAGGAAATTTTGGCAACATGTTTTTTCTGTGGGATTTTATTTTTGGCACTGGTATTATTACACGAAAGTATCCTGCATCTTATGGCATTAAACATTATAAAGAGGAAGAATGGTATGCGCAATTTTTATGGCTCATTTTCAAATCAAAAAAAGAAGGAAGTGAGCTTGCCGCCAATGGTCCGATGGTAGGTGATGAAATTCCAGTTAAACAAAAAGAAGAAGAAATAAATACCCGGGAATCACAAACAGCGATTGGGTGATACAATGACTTTTTGTGAGCCACCCATGTTACCGGACAATTGAAAGAATGATGATGTTAGAATTTATTCATTTGCTAAAACACGATTTTATTATTGCCATAAGAGACATTGAATCATGAGTTATCAAAAAGCAACCTTAAGAGAAAATACAAAATTTCTTCCCGGTGCAGAAATACCACTGGCAAAATTCTTTCTTTTCTCATGCAGGGGCTTAGCTATAAAATGATTGTTGACAAATGCTTTATCTCTTATTTCACTGTAAACACCCACGTAAAAAATATTTACAAAAAGCTGCAGATAAATTCTGTTGTAGAAGCAGTGACAAAAGCAATTGACCAGGGAATTGTTTAACTGCTACAAACGGAATGGAGGATTAATCAAACTTAGAAATCGTTGTGGGATGCTTTGGGCTGAGTTCTGTTTGTGGGTGGCCAATATGTAATTGTGCTACACACTTAAACAAAATAGTTATGACGTGTAACTCTTTTACAGTTGCAGAATATTATTCGATAATTTTCTTAATTGACGCTACTATCCCATCAATACCAAACGGTTTTATTACGACTGAAAAAGCGCCAAGTTTCAAACTCTCTTCAATATCATTGCGATATTTAGAATCAGTGTAAATTATTACAGGAATTTGAGAGAGCCGGGGGATTTTTTTTATTTGACGTAGAAAATCCTTTCCATCCATGCGCGGCATCATTAAATCTAAAAATATAAAATTTGGTTTTATTTTTTCTTGTATCAGTTGTTGTAAGGCTTCCTGTCCATCAGAACAGGTAAAGCACTCATAATCGGGGTTTATTTCTGCTATAGCTTCGCGGAAGAAAAAAAACTCATCAGGATCATCATCAACAAGGAAGAGGAACTTTTTCATAAGGATAATTATTTAGGTTAATAGATTGTACAATTTTTTGAAATACAAAGACGATTTATCCTATTTGATGTTTATAGACTAGAAGCGGTCGGCCTTTTAAATTTAATATTGGGCTTAAGTGATGGGAATCAGTGGTTCTATAAAACTGATATGATACGGCTGTGAGACAAATTCTTTACTTTAGTAATTTAACGTAAGGTAAGTTTTATTATTGACAATTTGTTGGCATAACTTATCCCCATATTTTTCTTCACTGCTTTTTTTTCTTTGCTACTTTCTTTTTGCAAAACAGAGATGAATCCTGAAACGATCCTGAAACATGTTCAGGACAGGACACGACAGGCTTGTGGAGCAAAAAAAGTAAATTATCCTCCAATAATCTTCTTAATAGAGTCAGCTAAAGCATAAAGTGAATTAGGTTTACGTAAATATGATTTTGCCCCAAGAGTAAAAACCTCTTCAACCTCTTTTCTAAATCGGGAAGTACTCCAAATAATTACAGGAATTTCACCGAGCGGAGGAATTTTTTT